>OBEQ012923941.1_pt1 | contig 18363 bp, 19 predicted proteins | sample 1670901 | NCBI WGS metagenome assembly OBEQ01 (sample SAMEA104232315, study PRJEB22302) | groundwater metagenome | biome: forest; feature: aquifer; material: groundwater | place: USA | collected 2011-08-07 | depth 5.4 m
CGCCATTCTGTTCGCGCGTGAAGGCGCGCAGGTGATGTGCGTGGATAAACGCCTGCAATCGGCGCAGGACACGGTGGATATGATTGTGCGCGAAGGCGGCAATGCCTTCGCCTATGAAGCCGATATCACAAGCGAGGCGGCGAATGCCGCGCTGGTGAAAGCAGCCCTCGAAAAAATGGGCCGCATCGACATTCTGCATAATAATGTCGGCATCGGCTTTGGCGACGCGCCGCCGCACAAACTGACCGAAGAGGCCTATGACCAGATCATGCTGGTCAATCTCAAGGCCATGTGGCTGACCTGCAAGCATGTGATCCCGGTGATGCGCGAACAGAAATCCGGGTCCATCGTCAATATTTCATCCGCCGCTGCCGTGTCGTCGGGCGGCATCACAGCTTACGAAATTTCCAAGGCGGGGGTGAACAAACTCACGCAATCCATCGCCATGACCAACGCCAAACATGGCGTGCGGTGCAATGTGATCATGCCGGGGCTGATGGATACGCCGATGGCGATCGAAGGCAATGTCCAGGCGCGCGGCATTTCGCGTGAAAAGGTGCGCGCCATGCGCGACCGCATCGTGCCGCTGCGCGGAAAAATGGGCACCGGCTGGGATGTCGCCTATGGGGCGCTATATCTGGCGTCGGACGAAGCCAATTTCGTCACCGGCGCGGTGCTGCCCATCGATGGCGGGCATGCGGCGAAAGTCGGATAATCAATAACAATAACCGGAGGGAAGACCATGAAAGACGTCAAAGGAAAAGTCGCTTTTATTACGGGCGCGGCCAGCGGCATGGGCCTGGGCATGGCGCGCGCATTTGGCGCGGCGGGCATGAAGGTGATGCTCAGCGACATTGAAGACAAGGCCTTGCAGGCGCAGGTCGCCGATCTGAAAGCCAAAGGCTATGACGTAGCCGGCGTGCAGGTGGATGTCACCAAGGAAGAAGCGCTGCACAACGCCGCCAAAAAAACCATCGAGACCTTCGGCAAGGTGCATGTGCTGTGCAACAATGCGGGCATCGGCGTGGGCGGCAAAAGTGAGACCTGCGACATGCGCAACTGGCGCTGGTGCGTGGATGTCAATATGTGGGGGGTTGTCTATGGCTTGCAGGCCTTTGTGCCGCTGATCAAATCGCATGGCGAAGAAGGCCATGTGGTCAGCACCGCCTCGATGGCGGGCATGTATGGCGTGCGCAATCTTGGCCCCTATAATGCGGCGAAATTTGCCGTGGTCGGCATGATGGAAACCATGATGGCGGAAAACCGCAACACCAATCTGGGCGTCTCGGTGCTGTGCCCGGGCGCTGTCGCCACGAATATCGGCAACTCCACCCGCAACCGGCAGCAGGAGTATGGCGGCTCCGCAGTTCCCAGCGATCTGGCCATCACCAATGAGGCGCTGGCCCAGGGCCTGCATCCCGATGTGGTCGGCAAACAGGTGCTGGAAGCGATCCTGAAAAACCAGCCCTATATTTTCACCGATCCCAATATGCGCAAGATGATCGAATCGCGTTTCCGCAAAATCCTGTCCGGCTATGACTGGGCCGACACCTGCGATGCGCTCGCGGGCGCGAAGCAGGGCAGCTTGCAGCGGAGCTAAGGGAGATACATTCTCCGCGTCGCTACGCTCCTCGCAATGACGCGGAGAGGCGTCGCGATTCAACCTAAAATCATCCTACTCCAGAAAAAAATAATCTGGAACGATTCATCAGGGCCTGGCGCGCCAGACTATATCCAGTTTGCGATGATGCGACACGCAATCGCGCAGATACAGGTTTATCAGGCTCTGATAGGGCACGCCCGCTTCTTCCGCCATCGCCTTGAAATAGCCGATGACATCTTCACTGAGCCGCATGGTGACGGGCTTTTTTAATTTTGACGCATAGGGATTTTTGCGGGCCTTCATTTTAGAAAGGTCATATTCATCTTTCATGGCTGGCCACCTTCATAATGTTCTCGTTCATTCCGGGTCGCTTTGCGCGCGGATATGATGCGTATGGTTTCGCCAGAGCCGCGCTCGCAATGGCATACGATAAGAATTCTTGTTCTGTTGCTCAGACCAAGCATCAGAAAACGATCCTCTGTCCCGGAATTTTCAGCATCAAAGAACTGCGTTGCATATTCATCAAAAAAGACAGATCGGGCCTCCTCAAAGGAAACGCCATGCTTCTTCTGATTTGACGCCGCCTTGACCGTATCCCACTCAAACCTGATCATATGTACATTGTATGTACTATTCGAGAATTGTCAAGTGCGCGGTCTTGCCCATCCATGGTGGACATGCAGCGAAAGTCGGATAGACTATAAAAAAAACCGGAGGGAAGACAATGAAAGACGTAAAGGGAAAAGTGGCGTTCGTCACGGGCGCCGCCAGCGGCATGGGCCTTGGCATGGCGCGGGCTTTTGCGGAAGCCGGCATGAAAGTGATGCTGGCCGACATTGAAGCAGGGCCATTGCAGCGCGAAACCGATGCGCTGAAGGCAAAAGGTTATGACGTGTCCTGTGTGCAGCTTGATGTCACCAAAATGGCGGATGTGCATGCGGCGGCGAAAAAAACCGTGGACATTTTCGGCAAGGTGCACGTGCTATGCAACAATGCAGGCATCGGCGTGTTCGGCAAAAGCGAAACCGCCAATATCAAGAACTGGGAATGGGTGGTGGACGTAAATCTGTGGGGCGTTGTGTATGGCTTGCAGGCGTTCGTGCCGCTGATCCTCTCACACGGTGAAGGTGGCCATGTGGTCAGCACCTCCTCGATGGCGGGCATGGTGGGGCTAAGTGGCGCCGGGCCGTACAACGCGACCAAATTTGCCGTTGTCGGCATCATGGAAACCATGATGGCGGAAAATCGCAAGAGCAATCTGGGCGTCTCGGTGCTGTGCCCGGGTGCGGTCGCCACCAATATTTCCACCTCCACCCGCAACCGTCAGGACGATTATGGCGGCGCCGCGCCCCCAAGCTCGAAAGAACGGATCGCCGATGTGCTGGCGCAGGGCCTGCATCCCGATGTGGTGGGCAAACAGGTGCTGGAAGCCATTATCGACAACCAGCCCTATATTTTCACCGATCCAAGCATGCGCAAGATGATTGAATCGCGGCACAAGCGCCTGATGGCGGGCTATGACTGGGCCGATAAATGCAAGGCGCTGGCAGGTGAAAAACAGGCGGGCGGCATACCGGGCGGCATCCTGAAGGAATAGCTGCCGGCTTGACCTGCCGCCGCCATTAGGCAAAGCTGCAACCATAATAATTGCGGGGCGCGTAAAAGCCCCGCTTCACATCAGCACAGGGAGGCGCTTGCGCAGGCAGGCGGCGCAATCAGCATGAAAGACGTAAAAGGAAAAGTGGCGTTCATCACCGGTGGCGCCAGTGGCATGGGCCTGGGCATGGCGCGCGCCTTCGCCGCAGCAGGCATGAAAGTCATGATCGCCGACATCGAGGCGGAACCCGCCAAACGCGCGGCGGATGAACTGACCGGCAAGGGTTATGAGGCGGCCTGGTTACAGGTTGACGTGACCAAGCTGGACGCCATGCACGCCGCCGCCAAACAGACGGTGGATACATTCGGCAAGGTGCATCTTATCAGCAATAATGCGGGCATTGGCGTGTTTGGCCATAGCGAAACCTGCGATATGCGCAACTGGCACTGGGTGGTGGACGTCAATCTGTGGGGCGTGGTGCATGGGCTGCAGGCCTTTGTGCCGTTGATCCTGGCGCATGGCGAAGGCGGCCATGTGACCAGCACGGCGTCGATGGCGGGCATGGCCGGCCTGCGCGGCGCAGGGCCGTATAACGCCACCAAATTTGCGGTGGTCGGCATCATGGAAACCTTTGCGGCGGAACATCGCAAGGATAATCTTGGCTCCTCGGTGCTGTGTCCGGGTCTGGTGGCCACCAATATCGCTTCCTCCACCCGCAACCGGCAGGAAACCTATGGCGGCGCGGCGAAGGCCAGCGACAAGGGCATCTCGGCCACCGAACTGGCCAAGGGGCTTAACCCCGACGCGGTGGGCCGTCAGGTGCTGGAAGCCATTCAGGAAGATCAGTTCTATATTTTCACCGATCCCAGCCTGCGCCACATTATCGAAACCCGCTGCAAGCGCATCCTGCAGGGCTATGACTGGGCCGCGAACTGCAAGGCGCTGAAAGGCGAAAAACAGGCCGACGGTTTGCCCGGCGGCCTGCTGACGAAATAGACGAAAACTTCACAATAAAGCGGGGCGTATAAGCCCCGCATCACATCAGCCAAGGGAGGCGTCTGCACCAGCAGACAGCGAAACAATATGAAAGACGTAAAAGGAAAAGTGGCGTTCATCACCGGCGGCGCCAGCGGCATGGGCCTGGGCATGGCCCGGTCCTTCGCAGCGGCGGGCATGAAGGTTATGATCGGCGATATTGAACTGGCGCCCGCGCAACGCGCCGTGGACGAACTGAAAGCCAAGGGGCTGGAGGCCGCCTGCGTGCAGGTCGATGTCACCAAGCTGGAATCGGTTCAGAACGCCGCCAAGAAAACCGTGGACACTTTCGGCAAGGTGCATGTGATCAGCAACAATGCCGGTATTGCGGTTGGCGGTTACAGCGAAACCTGCAGCATCCGTAACTGGAACTGGGTGGTGGATGTCAATCTGTGGGGCGTGGTCTATGGTTTGCAGGCCTTTGTGCCGCTGATCATGTCGCACGGCGAAGGCGGTCATGTGATCAGCACCGCATCCATGGCGGGCATGGTTGGCCTGCGTGGCGCAGGACCGTACAATGCGACAAAATTCGCCGTTGTCGGCATGATGGAAACCTTCGCCGCAGACCATCGCAAGGATAATATCGGCGCGTCCGTATTGTGCCCCGGTGTGGTCGCTACCAATATCGGCCATTCCGCGCGCAACCGGCCCGAAGAATATGGCGGCGCCGTGGCGCCAAATCCCAGGGACCGGACGGCGGAAATGCTGGCCCAGGGCCTTAATCCAGATATTGTCGGCGATCTGGTGCTGGAAGCCATGCAGGCCGATCAGCTTTACATCTTCACCGATCCGGGGTTGAAGCATCTGATTGAAACCCGCTGCAAGCGCCTTACCGACGCTTATGACTGGGCCGCGAACTGCAAGTCGCTGAAAGGCGTGAAGCAATCAGGGTTGCTGCCGGGTTAGGCTGGCATCACTTCCGGCGTCATTGTGAGGAGCGTAGCGACGCGGCAATGACGAAGAAATAATAAATTCCGTCTACGGATCATTGCGGCAAAGGGAAACATCATGAAAGTTGGCTTTATCGGTCTTGGCAATATGGGCGGTCCCATGTGCCGCAATATCATCAAGGGCGGGCATGACGTCATTGTGCTGGACCTGAACCCGGCGGCGGTCAAAACCTGCACCGATCTGGGCGCAAAGGCGGGAACATCACCCAAGGATGTCGCTTCCCAGGTGGATGTGATCCTGACCTCGCTGCCGATGCCAAAAGATGTGGAGGCGGTGGCGCTGGGGCCAAACGGCATTATCGAAGGCATTCGTCAGGGTACGGTCTATATCGATCTGTCCACCAATTCGCCGACCATGATCCGCAAAATCGCGGGCGTACTGGCCCCCAAGGGCGTTGTCACATTGGATGCACCGGTATCGGGCGGCGCGATCGGCGCGGAGAAAAAAACCATCGCCATCATGGTGGGCGGTGACAAGGCGGCCTATGACCGCTGCATGCCAATCTTTGAAAGTTTCGGGCAGAGCATTTCGCATCTCGGTGACCTGGGCAGCGGCGCCATCGCCAAGATTGTGAATAATATGCTGGCCTTCAGCAATATGGCGGCGGCGGCCGAAGGGCTGATGCTGGGCGCTGCGGCGGGCATTGACCCGGAAGCATTGAACGAGGTGATTCGCAACAGTTCCGGCAACTCCATGGCCTATCGCGGCGTGGCGCACAAAACCCTGAATGGCGACTGGTCGGCCACCTTCACCATTGATCTGGCCTACAAGGATTTGCATCTGGCGCTGGAATTGGGGGATGAACTGGGTGTGCCGCTGGCGCTGGGCGCGCAGACCCATAATCTGATGCGCATGGCGCGCGGCATGGGCTTTGGCGGCGATGACGCCACCGCCATCATGCGGGTCTATGAAACAACGCTGGGGCGTGAAGTGCGCAAAAAAAAGAAATAATGCTGCAAACCGTTTCCGCCGCCTGCCAACAACAACAATAAGGGGCGATCATATGGCCAGCATGGATGAAGGGATCGCTGCCCCTCTGATAACGCCGGACCATCCTCCGGCGGTTCAGTATAGCAAGCCGTATATCCGCTATGCGATCGGCATATTGACCACCGTCTATGTGATCAATTTCCTTGACCGGCAAATTCTGTCGATCCTGATGCAGCCGATCAAGGAGGACATGCAGCTTTCCGACACGGCGCTCGGGTTTTTATCGGGCATTGCCTTTGCGCTGTTTTATGCGACGCTCGGGATTCCCATCGCGCGGCTGGCCGACAAAAAATCCCGCGTCACCATCATTACTGTGTGCCTGTCGCTCTGGAGCATTATGACTGCAGTGTGCGGACTGGCGCAGAATTACTGGCAATTGCTGATCTCCCGCATTCTGGTTGGTGTTGGTGAGGCAGGCGGCGGGCCTTCGTCACACTCCCTGATCGCCGATTATGTGCCGCTGGAAAACCGCAGCACGGCGCTTGGCGTCTTTGCGCTTGGCGTGCCGCTTGGTTTGCTGCTTGGCTTTTTGATCGGCGGCTGGCTGGAGGAATTTTACGGTTGGCGGCTGGCTTTCATGGCGGTTGGCCTGCCGGGTTTGTTACTGGCTGTCGTCGTGCGGCTGACCTTGCGCGAACCGCCGCGCGGCCATGCGGACCTGGCTACGCCTAACGGCTTCGCCGTGGCGAGTGGCGCGCGCGCCACTAAAAGTGAAACACCGCCGCCAATAGGCGATGTTGCGCGCGCGCTGTGGAAGCAGAAATCCTTCCGGCATCTGTCCTTTGCCGCCGGGGTGCAGGCGATTGCGGGATACGGCGTCATTCAATGGGTGCCAAGTTTTCTGCATCGCAGCTATGATATGAGCAGCGGCGAAATTGGCACCGCGCTGGCGCTTATTCTTGGGCTTGGCGGCGCGATTGGCACGGCAGCGGGCGGCTATATTGCCGACCGTTTATCAAAGCGCGATATGCGCTGGCAATTATGGGTGCCCGCCATTGGCGGTTTGATGGGGGCGCCGTTCGCGTTTGGCGTTTACCTGTCGCCGACAGCGTTTGCAACGCTGGCCTGGTTTATTCCGCCAGTTATTTGCATCAATGCCTATCATGGGCCGGCGTTCGCCATGACACAGGCATTGGCGCCTGTCAGGATGCGCGCCATGGCGGCGGCGGTGCTGCTGTTCATGATCAATATTATCGGGCTTGGTCTGGGGCCACAGTTGATTGGTATTGCCAGCGATCTGCTGAACCCGTTCTATGGCGATGAATCGCTGCGCTATGCCCTTTTGTCCGTGTCCATGGTATATTTTTGGGCGGCCGGGCACTTCTGGATGGCGGCGCGGACCTTGCGCCAGGACTTGGCGTCGGCGCAAGAATAAGTGCATAATAAAAATCATCAACCAACCAGCAGGGAGAAGAAACCATGAGCCTAGGCGTCATCGCAAAGATCAAAATTCAGGCCGGCAAGAATGCCGAGTTTGAACAGATATTCTCTGAACTCGCCGCCGCCGTGCGCAAAAATGAGCCGGGCAATAATTTCTACGCCCTGCACAAATCAAAAACCGACCCGCAGCTCTATGTGGTGCTGGAAAATTACAAGGACGCGGCGGCCTTTGCCGCGCACCGTGAATATCCGCACTTCAAGGAAGGCGGCAAGAAAATGGGCGCCTGCATGGCCGGCGCGCCCGAGGTAGAACTGCTCGACGGCGTTTGATACCCCATACCAACAACCAGCAAGGAAGCATAAAATGACCATAGGAATCGTGGCGAAGATCAAGGTGGCGGCGGGCAAGAACGCCGAGTTCGAGGCGATCTTCGCCGAACTGGCGCGCGCCACCCGTAAAGATGAGCCGGGCAATAATTTCTACGCCCTGCACAAATCAAAAACCGATCCGCAAACCTATGTGGTGCTGGAAAATTACAAGGACCAGGCGGCGGTCGATGCGCATATGAGTTCGCCGCATTTCCAGGCCGGCTTCAAAAAAATGGGCGGCTGCCTCGCGGGCGCACCCGAAATCGAAATGCTCGACGGGGTGTAGGATCAGTTTTATTCCGATCAATTAGCCCCCCTTCCGCTGTCATCGCCACGCCGCTATGCGGCTCGCGATGACAGCGGAAGGGGGGCTATGCATCGAATTAATTTCAAAATGTTGTGATCAAATCACACGGCGTGCTCCGACAGCATGCCGCGTTTTTTTAGGAGGCGGATGAGGAGTACAATGGCTGTGGCGATGCCGAGCGGGATGGTGACGGACCATAGCGCATCAAGGAACGAACCGCCGCTCCAGTGCGCATGTTCCCAGGCAATGAGAATGATCATGCCCACGATCCAGGTATAGATGGTGGAATAATCCTTGATCACGATACGCCGCCAGTTGAAGTCCATGCCTTCGACGGCTTCGCGGTAATGCGTGAAATCGGGCCAGAAGCGGTTCACCCGGGCGCAATAGGCGCGATAGTCATCGCCGAATTTCTCGGCCAGGAATTTTTCTTCCGCCGCCACAATGCCCCAATAGGCCACGCCGAAAAATATCAGCCCGATCAGATAGGCGAGCGCATTGTTATGCACCACAAACAGGCCCAGCAGCACCAGCGCATTGCCAACATATAACGGGTTGCGGCACACCGCGAACATGCCGGAACTGACCAAAGTATCCGCATGCACTTTTTTATCCAACCCGCCGCGCTTGATATAGGCCAGCCCGATCCCCCAGGCGCGCAGGCCAGAGCCCGCCAGCGCCAGCAACAGGCCAAGCATATCCAGCCACGCATCTATCACCGGGCTGCCCAGAAACGGCGTGGGCGGCAGGCCGGTGAACAGGGCCACCAGCATGACCGGAAAAGCGATATTGCGATATTTGAAAAACCAGTCGCCGATCTGAACGATCATCTTGCTGCACTCACTTAACGGCGATCAGGCCGCAAAAATTATACCAACGGAAAAACATCTCGACACTGCGAAAACCGGCGCCCTTCAGCAGCTCGACATTTTCTTCCAGCCGGTAGGGGATCAATACATTTTCCAGCGCCTCGCGCTTTTGCGAAATTTCCAGTTCGGAATAGCCATTGCGCCGTTTCATGTCGTAATAATTATTGATGAACAGGCGGTTCAGGTCGCTGTCCGATACGGTCAGCTTTTCGATCAGAATAAACGCGCCGCGCCCCATCATGCCGTCATAAATCTGCTTCACCAGACGTTCGCGGTGCAGCGGGCGCACAAATTGCAATGTCAAATTCATCACCACCACGCTGGCGTCATGCAGCGGGGGCATTTTTTCAATATCGGACAGCATCAGTTCAACCGGCCGCGTGATGCCCAGACCATCAAGTTTTTCGCGGGCCTTGCCCAGCATCTCGGGCGAATTATCGACACCCACAAACTGCACGCTGGGGTCAACCGTGTAATGCAGCATGGCCAGCGTGGTGGCGGTGGAACAGCCTAGATCGTACAGGCGCGTATCGGCTTGCGCAAAATCCCGCGCCAGTTCTGCCGTCATGCGCTGCATTTCATCATAATAGGGCACCGAGCGGCTGACCATATCGTCAAACACGCGCACGGTTTCCGCGCCGAATTTGAAATCGGTCTGGGGCTTTTCGTCGGCAAACACCCGGTCAGGCGGTGTATCCAGCTTGACAGCGGCAAGTGAAGGGATGGAGGTTAGGCGCTTATCTTCGGGCATGGGGTTCCTCGGCTGACGGATAGGTGCGCAGGATTCTGTAATATAGGGATAGGACATGGAACTCAAGACACTCCGCTGTTCGGTGGAAAATCAGGTGGCCACTATTACGCTGTCGCGGCCCAAGCGGATGAATGCCTGGACCGGGCGCATGCACACCGAATATCGCTGGGCGCTGGCCATGGCCGAGGCGGACCCGGCGGTGCGGGTCATTGTGGTGACCGGCGATCCGGCGGGGGGCGCGTTTTGTGCGGGCGCCGATACGGCGGCGCTGGAAGGCCATTCGGAAAAGGGCCGCTATGATGCGGGGACATCCGGGGACATCGCCACCCCCGGCTATGGGGTGCGGCCAGAATTTGACGCCACCTTTGCCTATCATTTTGGGCTGACCAGGCCGGTGATCGCGGCCATCAATGGCGCGGCGGCGGGAATTGGGCTGGTGCTGGCCTGTTATGCGGATTTGCGCTTTGCGGTTGCGGGGGCGAAATTCACGGCGGCCCACGGGCGGTTTAACTTTCCGGCGGAATTCGGCCTGTCCTGGGTATTGCCGCGCCTGGTGGGCATGACCCATGCAAATGATATTCTGCTGTCCAGCCGGGTGTTTCTGGCTGAAGAAGCCATGCAAATGGGGATGCTAAACAAGGTACTGCCTGCCGGGGAATTGATGCCGCATGTGCGCGGCTATGCAGAAATGCTGGCTTCAGGCGCAGCGCCCGGCAGTCTGCGCATGACCAAACGGCAGATTTACGCCGATCAGCATCAGTCCGTGGCCATGGCGGTGGCGGAATCCGAACGGCTGCTGAATGAAGCCGTCACCCACCCGGACTATCACGAGGGATTAAGCGCCTGGCTAGCCAAGCGCCCGGCCCACTGGCGCGGGGGATGAATTTGCCCTAATCAAACAGGGCGTCAATGTCATCCTGGCTGACACTGTCCCCGCCCTCACGCGCCGGGCCATTGAGCAGTAATTCGTCCTCATGCCCCACTTCCGCATCGGGCAATTCGATTGCATCGAACACTTCATGCCCACCCCAGATGCCCATCATCACATCAAGGCGCTGCTCAATGAATTTCAGGGTATTGACCACCTTGGTGATGCGTTGCCCGGTAATATCCTGGAAGTTGCAGGCTTCGTATATCTTGACGACTTTTTCGCCTAAAGCAGCAATCTCGGCACGTTCCTCTGGTGAACTTGCCTGCAATTCGATGGCGTCGATATGGATTTCAATGGCCTCACAACTGGACAGGATGCTTTCAGTGGCGTGTTCTGTGTCCAGCACGACTTCATCCAGTTCATGGGTAACGTCCGTAATTCGCCCATATTTGTTGGCGTCCTTGTAGCGCATGGCCGCAATTTCGCGTTTTGTCGTGTTAATGGCGGCTGAAAGCTGGTCTATTTCGGCCTTCAGCTTTTTTGCGTCTTCTATGTCGCGGTTGTGGGCCTCCAGCATTTTATCCGTCACGGATGTAATCGCGTCATCTGCGCCTGCGCTGGCCTGGGATGTTCTGGATTTCTTGAATAGCTCTTCGCGCAACTCGGCGATCGCCGCCAGAATTTCAGCCTGGCCGGAAAAGGCGGCAGAACGCCGTACGGGCTGATACGCTGCTTCAAAAGGCGCCGCGGCGCCACCGGTTTGTTTCATGAGCTGAAGCTCGGCGCTGAAAGGCCGAGAATTTAATTTTGACATGCCGCTTGCCGCCCTCTTGGATAAATATGCGGCACACTGTGACCGGTTTTTCCTAAGAACTGGTTGACGGCGTAAAAAAAGATAGACGCGCAGGCATTTTAGCCCGCACGTCCCAGAATCCGCTAATGACCTGGCTTTGGACTGAAGTACTTGTCGAATTTGCCCTCCTGGCCCTTGAAATCTTCCGCGTCATCGGGGGGGGTGCCCGCAACCGTAATATTTGGCCATTTCAGGGCATATTCCCGGTTCACGCCGGCAATTTTCTCATGACCGGGTTCGGTATCGGGGACGATGGCTTCGGCTGGGCATTCCGGTTCGCACACACCACAATCGATGCATTCGTCGGGGTGAATCACCAGCATATTTTCGCCTTCGTAGAAACAGTCCACAGGGCAGACCTCCACGCAGTCCATGAATTTGCACTTAATGCACGCCTCTGTGACGATATAAGTCATCTAATCCTCCGTATTACATGCCCAAACCAGTTTTCTGGCGGCCTTGCTTATCATTCAATTCCCAATCGCGCCATAACCCGTTTTCGGGCATTGCCGCGATCAATATCCGATACATAAATCAGTCCGCCAATCCGGCGCATCAGATTGGCTTCGTAATCATGTAAAACTCCATCTGCATAAACGACTTCCCACAACATTTCCATCACTTCTACGCGCTCTTCCGGGGCATAGGACTGATTGATTTCATGGGTAAAGGCGAACATCTGATTGGCGCTATCGTGACGCTGGCGGGCCAGATCAAACAGGGTTGTGACCTCATCCTCGTTCAGCTCAAAACGGCTAGCTGCAATGCGCCGGATGGCCACCTGCTCCTGTTCGCCGAAATGACCGTCCAGGGCCGCTGCTTCCAGCAAAAGCGCTACGGCTGCGATATGCTTTTCCGCAATCGAACGAGAGCGTTTTTGTGCAGTATCTTTAGCCGGTTGCCGCGTGAACAGAGCTAATATCCGATTGACCATACGCATGCTCTAGCATGGGGTGCGAAGCAGGCGCAAGCGGACGCTTAACATAGTCTTGCCGGGGGTCAGAAAGATCCTGATACAGGGTGCGCGCCTCTGCAGGAGGGCCGCGACGCGCACCCAGCGCCTGAACCTGAATGACAATAACCGTATCCTGCCATGCAAAAGTCAGGATGTCGCCCGGCTTGAGGGCATGCGCGGTCTTGATGATGGGGCGGCGATTGACGCGGACTTTGCCGCTGGCGACGAAACGGGCCGCAGCGGAGCGACTTTTGAAGAAACGGGAATGCCACAGCCATTTATCGATACGCAGGCTGCAATCATAGTTTTCAAGTTGCGTTACGCTGGTTCCAGTCATGTGCCTCCATTCAGGCTGATTTCTGCATGCGCTCCTTCAGTGCCTGCAGTTTCGCAAAGGGCGAATCCGGATCAATGGGTTTTTCCGCCGCCTGCTGGCGGAGTTTTTGTTCCGCGGGTTTGCTGCTCAGTTTTATATTGCCCTGCGGTTTTGCGGGCTTTGCCCTGGCTTTGCCTTTTCCCTTATGCGGATTGGTGTTCTTTTCCGCTTCGCGCGCCTGCATGACAGCAGGATCAAGCAGCCGCGTTTCACTGACGTTACGCTTTGGCGCGTTACGCTGTGGTATGACATGTTCACGGCGCTGCTTTGCCGGCCTGGGCGGTTGGCTGCGGCGCGGCGGCTGAAATTTCCACAAAACCTGCGGCGGACTTGCTGCTTCGGGCGTACCCCCCTCTGATTCTTCCAACGCTTCCGGGACCGGCGGAAAATCAAATTCCAGATTTTCTTCCTGTGACTCATCCGTTTCAGGGGCGGCCTGGTCTTGCAGCTCCATGGTCAATTGCTCTTCGGATTCCTCTATCGTTTCGCCGGATGTCTCAGGTTCGCTGGTTTCATGCGTACCGGCTACAGGTGCGTTGGCGGCGGGCGCCGCAACCGTGCTTACGGGCGCATAATCCAGTGCGCGCATGACCGCTTCAAAATCACCCACACCGCAGCCAACTGGCGACCAGAGTTGTGCGGTCAGCGGGAAGGGCCCGGCCATATTTTTTTGCCGCAACTGCACCAGCAGGCGTTCCAGCATATCGATGCGGATGGCGCGCGGCCCACATATGCCGTATCCGGCCACCAGATAAAAACCGTCGGGCATTGCCGGGTCGGCAGGCACTGAAGACAGGCCCGCCGCAGGAATGCTCAGGGGCATTTCAATGCGTTTACTGACGCGCCATAATCGCAGCTTCATTGCCGATGGGCCGGGTTTGATCAGCGCAGGCATGTAGATATAGTGTTCACCAAACCGCACGCCCAGCTTGCGCAATTTGGCGCGCTCGGTCTGATCGACATTTTTCACAAAACCCGAGACACCGGCGCGCGGCAATAATCCCAGCGCTTCCACCAGTTGAAAGGCCAGGCCCTTGCCCGCCCCGGTCAGTTCAGTGGAATCCTGCAATGCAATCAGCGGTTCCAGCACACTGCGAATGCGCCGGGTTAACCAGCCTTCCAGCGCTTCGCGTACCGCAATTTCCGCATGCCCGGACAACAGATCGCTATCGGCGATCAGTTCCACGCGCGGGCTCAGTATTTCCTGGCCGGGGCACAGCTTTGCCACGACCATGCCTTCCCAGCGGATTAATCCATCATCGCCAATGGCGATGATCTTGCCGTCATCGATGCGCGCATGGCGATCCAGACGGAAAGCGCGCGCGCCAATTTCGCCCTGCAATGCCTGTGCGGCGGCATTGCGCAATGTGTGCGCATGAATGCCATCCACGCTTGGGTCAGCCGAAAAACGAAAGCCGTCCAGACGGCCAACAAATTCGCCTTCCACCATTACATCGCCCTCAGCGGTGAGCGAAGCCATAAGCTCTTCCTTTTGATGTAGCCGTTTCATCAACACGCTGGTGCGGCGGTCGATAAAGCGCAGGGTCAATCGTTCATGCAGTGCATCGGATAATCTATCTTCTATCCCGCGCGTACGCTCCCGCCAATAGCTAGAATCAGAAAGCCAGCCAGAACGGTTGGCCACAAAGGTCCAGGTGCGGATATGCGCGATACGGGCGGACAATGTATCTATGTCCCCGTCGGCCCGGTCAAGCCGGTCTACATGGCGCGCCAGATAATCTTCGGGCAGCACGCCTGCATCGCTCATATAATGGCGGTACAGTTCCGCCAGCAGCCGGGAATGCAGTTCCGGCCCCAGTTTGCGGAAATCCGGCACCTGACAGACCTGCCACAGGCGCTTTACCGCAGCAGGCGCACCGGCCATCCGGGCAATTTCCGCATCCGCAGCCAGCATCCGCAGTGCTGTCAGATCACAATTTTCCCGTGTGCGGCCAAGCCCGCGCAACGGGGGTTCTATTTCAAGACTGCTGATCAGGCGCGAAATATTGCCGAAATCCAGGTCTGAGTTGCGCCATTTAATGCTACGCAGTGGATCAAAATGATGGTTCTCGACCTGGGCGATCAGTTCTTCATCCATCTGTCCGGCATCGCCCGTTGTGCCGAATGTGCCATCGTTCAGATAGCGTCCGGCGCGTCCTGCAATCTGTGCGATTTCGGTGGGGCGCAGATCGCGATGGCCAAAGCCGTCAAATTTGCTGACGCTGGCAAAGGCGATATGATCCACATCCATATTGACGCCCATGCCGATGGCGTCCGTTGCAACCAGAAAATCCACGTCCCCGGATTGAAACAGCGCCACCTGTGCGTTGCGGGTGCGCGGGCTGAGCGATCCCATGACAACCGCCGCTCCACCACGCTGGCGGCGGATCAACTCGGCAATGCCATACACAGCATCGGAGGAGAACGCGACAATGGCCGAACGGCGCGGCATGCGGCTGAGCTTGTTTGATCCCGCATAAGTGAGCTGGGAAAAGCGTGGCCGGGAAATAAAGCGCGCCCCGGGCAGTAATTGCCGCAATAAGGGCCGCATGGTTTCCGCGCCCAGAAACATGGTTTCACGCCGCCCGCGTGCATTCAGCAGCCGGTCGGTGAAAATATGTCCGCGTTCCGCATCGGCACATAACTGGATTTCATCTACGGCCAGAAATTCGGTTTCTATGCTCACCGGCATGGATTCGACGGTGCAGACATAATAGGAAGGGCGGGCGGGCAGAATTTTTTCTTCGCCGGTAATCAGGGCCACGCAGGCGGCGCCGCGTGCGCGCACGACACGGTCATAAATTTCGCGCGCCAGCAGCCGCAGCGGTAACCCGATCATGCCGCTTGCATGGCCCAGCATCCGTTCAACCGCCAGATGGGTCTTGCCTGTATTGGTGGGGCCAAGAACTGCGGTGACTTCCCCACAGTCCGTGGAGCGGCCCAAAGGCAGAAACCGGTCGCGGGGATGTATATTCATGGCGCTAACCGCACCGTATGACAGGTCTGCCCGCAACCGGCAAATTGCCAATATTTGTGATAAGTTAGTGACAGTTGGCAGAGGTTAACAAACTTATACACAACCCACCCATATGCCGGAACCAAACTGGAACAAGCCAAGCCCGAATCGGCAAGTCCGCTAATTTCGTGATTCGTTCACGCACTAAATGTAGTAGCCTGTTAACACTAAACACCGATTCACGGATTTCGGAAAGCCCCATTTAATTAATTTTTTATGACCCGCAAAAAAACCTGATCAAAGATTCAGTTTAGTGTTGGGGATAATTAGTTTATCTTAGGACGAACCAGAATTATCCTGCCAAAAACAATAAAACGGCCCAACCTATGAACGATATGTCAGACGGCATTGCGAAAATGCGCGCACGGGGGCAGGGATTGCTGGGTGGCGTGATCGGCACGCCCCAGGCGCGGCTGAAGCTGCTTGGCGGCGTGGGATTGATCGCAGTGGTGGTGATCGGATCCTGGCTGTATGGGCGTTATTCTCATGTGTATGTGCAGGATTCCCGGCTTTCCTCGACCATGGTGTCGGTCAGCAGCCGTGCCGCCGGTTGGATTACCAGCTTTCCCGCCAAAGAAGGCGCGACCGTAAGCCAAGGCGATCTTCTGATCGAAATTGATGGGCGTGAAGCCCAGTTAATGCTGGCGGAGATGGAAGCAGCCCTTGCGGGTGTGCGCGCCGAAAAGGCCGCTTTTGCCGCCAATCGCGATCAGGTGGATCAGCGCACCAAAAGCCAATTTGAAATGTCGCAGTCAATGGTCAATGAAGCCCAGGCACGCCTCAATGGCGCACAGTCTGATTTGCAATTGGCGCGCGCTGATTTCAAACGCGTTGATGCTCTGTACAAGGACAAAGTTATTTCGGCGCAACGCTGGGAAACTGAACGTAATCGTATAAATAAGGCGGAGCAGGAAACCGGGCGCGCCCAGGCCGCGCTGGAAACCGCACGCGCCGCACTGGAAACCGCACAATCCGCCCGCATCGAATTACAAGTGCTGGATGAACGGTTACTGATAATTTCTGCATCCGAAGCAAAGCTGACAGCCCAGCGGGACCGTCAGGCGCTGGATATTGCAGACCGCGCGGTGAAAAGCCCGGTAAATGGCATTATCGATGAAACCTTCGCCAATCCTGGCGAATATGTGCGCCCCGGCCAGCGTTTGTTAATGGTCCACAACCCGGATAATATATGGGTCAACGCCAACATTAAAGAAGGCGAGATCCGTTATGTCAAAATTGGCGCCCATGCCTCGGTGACGGTGGACGCCTATCCGGGTGAAAAATTCGATGGCAAGGTGGTGCGCATCGGCAATGCAGCGACCAGCCAGTTTGCGCTGCTGCCCAATCCCAATCCCAGCGGCAACTTTACCAAAATCGCACAGCGGCTTGAGGTGCGTATCGATGTGGCGCAACGCGATCATCTGTTAAAGCCAGGCATGATGGTAGAGGTCGCCGTTGACATCCCAGGCCGATAATCCAGGCGCTTCCGGTCCTGCGCCAGCCTCGCCCGGTCAACAAAGATCCCCGGCAGTTGCGGCGAAATTCGCCGAGTTTGGCCCGAATTACCGCTGGATTGCCGTGATTACGGCGATGCTGGGAACGCTGGCCACCCTGTTGCCCGCGACCATTGTCAACGTGGTGATCCCGGAAATCATGGGCGCCTTTGGCATCGGCCAGGACAAGGCGCAATGGCTAGCCACCGGCTTTCTCGCATCCAGCACCATCACCATGCTGGCCAATAGCTGGATGGTGCATTCGTTCGGTGTGCGCTTCACCTTCGTTATCAGCCTCTGTTTTTTCATGGTTGGCTCTATTGCCGGCCTGTTTGCCCCGAACGAAGATTTTCTGATCGCCATACGTGTATTTCAGGGCGCCGCAGCGGGCATGATGACGCCGCTGACCATGATGATCATGTTTCAGGTATTCCCGCCGGAGCAGCGTGGCCGCGCCATGGGAATTTTCGCGATGGGAACCGTGATGGCCCCGGCCCTTGGCCCAAGCGTTGGCGGCCTGCTCATCGACAATTTTGGATGGCGGTACATTTTCCTGATGGAACTGCCGTTATTAATTACCGCGATCATCGTGGGTTCGCTGTTCCTGACCGACCGTGAAGCAACCGGACCGCGAGAGAAATTCGATTGGACCGGCCTGATTTTGGTGTCTACTTTTGTTACTACCACGCTGGTGGGGCTGACCAAAGGACAGGAAATCGGCTGGCATGAAAATTTTGTGCTGGCCTGCCTGATATCGGCGGGCGTTTCCTTTGTGGTGTTCATTACCTGGGAGCTGATTACACCGCAACCGCTGCTGCAATTACGGGTTTTCCTGCAGCCCTCTTTCGCGCCGGCAGCGATAATATTGTTTATATTTGGCGGCGGGCTCTATGGCTCGACCTATCTGACCCCGCTGTTCCTGCAAACCGTGCAGGGCAGTACGGCGC
>OBEQ010274659.1_pt1 | contig 18359 bp, 20 predicted proteins | sample 1670901 | NCBI WGS metagenome assembly OBEQ01 (sample SAMEA104232315, study PRJEB22302) | groundwater metagenome | biome: forest; feature: aquifer; material: groundwater | place: USA | collected 2011-08-07 | depth 5.4 m
AACACCCTCGTCTATGCGATCTGCAGAGCGCGATCACTATAACCAGAGGCTAAATTTTGCGGCATAATGATGCTGCGGGAAAAAGTATTAGAATCGTAAGAGGGGGGTAAAGCCTGATATATTGCGCTCAGGCGTGCCGCATCGCCTTGAGTTTCCTTAAAGGCGTAAGGGCAATTACCTAGATCCGTCCAAGCAGCATCAGGACGAGGAGGATGACCAGAACGAGCCCCAATCCGCCGCTCGGGTAATATCCCCAACTTGCGCTATGTGGCCATGTCGGCAAAACGCCGAGCAGCATGAGCAGCAATATGATGATCAGTATGGTGCCAAGGTTCATAATCCCCTCCAAATTAAATTACGCTGCTGCAGCGCGTTACTTCCGGCTTCCGAACGCGGCAAGCAGGCCACCCCCCACGGCGGCGGCAATTCCAAGGGCGAAGTACCACATCGTCTCGTTGCTGTAGCGGCCGGTAAGTGTGTTGGAAAGTTCTTCCATTGGCGCATTCGTGGCGTTGTATGCAAAACCCAACAGCCCCACACCGATCGCGAAAACAATGGCGCCGAGTATCCGGTTCATTTCCATGTCAGCTCTCCTGCGCGCTGTTAGCGGACAATAAGGTTGTTCTTGACGTCCTTAACGCCGGATGTGTTGCGGGCAATACTGCCGGCCTTGTCCTTGACACCTTGCGAACTGCCGGCCTTGTCCTTGACACCTTGCGAGTCGACGAAGCCGCTCAATTGAACGACGTTCTGCATGGTTTCGACGCCGATCTCCTTCATTCCCAGTTCGTTGATGATCGAGGTCTTCACCTTGGTCGTTATCGTTGCATCGTCAACGAATTCGCCAGCCGTCTCGCGCCCGGATATCGCCGCGCAACCGGCGAGCGACGTGGCCAGCGCGAACGCCATCAGGAAGCTTCGCAGGAGATTTGCTTTTTGCATGGCTAACATCCCTTCCATGTCTTTGTTCATAACCGGCCGCACACCGCAGACCGCAGACGCGGCGCACGGCATGGTACGTTGCCTTCAAGCGGCGGCAGAGGACTTTTTTCTAAAGCCAAGCAGACCCGCCAGCCCGGCGCCAAAAAGCAGAACTGTACCGGGTTCCGGCACGGCGGCCGAAATGGGAGCGAAGGGAAGGAAGCTTACCGTACTGCCTGTAACATCAAGACCGCCGCTTACGCCGTAGCTGCCCTCCTCCCCGGTTCCCGTGCAGCCGATGCCGATGGTGTTAGTGTCCATGTTCACTGCCTCAACATGCGCCAAGGCTCTGCCGCAACCGATTGTTGCGCCGGTGTTGAGGGTGATGTTCGCCAGCGCGAGAATGTTTCCTTCAAATGAAGTGCTTGTGCCGAGGGTCGCGGAGCTGGCGACATTCCAGTACACCCCCGCACCTGCGCCGGTGTTGATCACATCAACTACCGAGCCGGATGAGGTGATCAGTGTGCTTAGCATCTGGAAAACCCAGGCTGCATTGGCGTTACCCAGGCCGTCGAGGGTGAGTGAGCCCGTCAAATTGCTAACTCCCGCAGGAACCGTATAGACGCCCGGAGCGAGCGTAAGTCCAACCAGATCCGCAGGCAGTAAGGTGCCAGACCCCAGAAGTCCCAGATTGGTCCTCGCAGTGACGAGTTGACTCTGAGCCAAAATCGCAAACGCATCAGCTTCGTGTACCGACGGGTTACCTATATCAGCTGCATTCGTTCCATTGACGGTGATAGTGGCCTTGCCAGTAATAGCACTACCTGGACTGACACCCAAATTTCCGGTGAGGGTGGTCGCCCCGGTATTAGTCACCGTCGACGCGCCCAGCACCGCAAAACTCGCCAATTCCGTACCCAGTATTGGCGTGGCCAATGCCGGTGCAGGCAGGGCGCTTAACCCCAGAGCGGCAACAGCCGCCATTTTAATCAAATCAAACATGATTAGCCTCTTAGGTTGAAGTCCGTCTGCGGGAGAATTCCCGCTTAAAATTTATGCTATGCTATCAACGAGTTATTCACGCAGCCTGTAAACCAACACCACGCTTGCTTTTAACGCCTTATTAAGGCTACCCCCCCCCGCGCGCATTTTGTCAAGGTGACGTTCGTCACACAACCGCTGGTTAGGGGATAAGAGGGAGGTGCTCCGTCAGAGACTTATCGATGTGAACTCTACAAAGCGATCACTACAGCCGAAGGCTAAATTTTGCGGCGTAAGGATGCGATGCAGGAAAAGCGGCGGCGCATATTTTTTGCGTAAAGATGCTTGCTTGTTGCCATCTGCATATAAAAATCGCCCGGCGCAGGGGGGCGGCGCCGGGCGATAAGTTAAACATCCGTCTGGTGCAGGGGGCTGACGCCGGACGGCCGGAAAGGCATGCTGAATATCTATGAATTATGCCGGTTTATTCTTGTTAACGGCATCCCAGGCATCTTCAAGCGCTTTGATTTTTACTTCCGCATCTTCCTTGGCAAGGCCGTAATGTTCCTTCAGCTTGCCTAGAAACTGTTCGCGCTTGCCGTCATACAGCGTGATGTCGTTGTCCGTGAGCTTGCCCCAGGTTTCCTTCAACTTGCCTTTGAGTTGCCCGAACTTGCCTTCTACCTGTTCCTTGTTCATCGAATTCTCCTGATATTTACCGGTGAGCACTGCCAATGACAGCATGTGCAATAAATGCCGTTTTATCTGTAAGAATGCGATGCGGGTTCGCTGCTGTCAGGTAAGGAAGCCGTAAGGGGACTATTACGAAGAGCGGCTAGCGGGCTTGCCCCGATATTTCCGCACGTGCGGGCATTTCCAGGCGGGCATCGGCATGGCCCCGATGCGCTGCAGCGTATTGGGCTGAGGGCGGCGCCATTCACAGCCCCTCGAACCGGCGTTCGACAATATCGATGGGGAGAATGACGTTTCAGCCCATGGCCGTCCTACCCTCGCCCGATTTGGCGCCTAAAGCGTATCGCGGCTGTGACGGCGCCAGCATGCGGAGCTCTTCTTCACCCGGTGCAGATACCCCCGGCATTCAATGCCTAACTCAGCGCCCCCGGGAAGCAACAGGATTGGTCGCATCAGCTGCCGCAGGGTTCCTTGCCTCGTCCATATGTGTCACCGGGCCGGATAGGGACAACGCGTGCTGACCGTCCCAAATTGTACTTCTGATGGTAGCTATATGGTAGCTAAGAGAAGTTTCAGAATGCGGCGCCATAAACAAAAATGCCGCCAACCCATTGAGTTAGCGGGGTTGAATTTTGGTTGCGGGGGTTGGATTTGAACCAACGACCTCCAGGTTATGAGCCTGAAACTCGTGAATTATTTCTATATGGAACGTTTGTTCCAACCTGAATGCTGCGCCCAGATTGACGTTTGCGCATATCTGCTGTTGAAAAACCATCTGCGATTATTCTGTCTGAAGTAGATTTCAGTGTGTCGAGATAGTCGGCCCACCATTGCATCATCCTCACACGCTCATCCCAATGTTCGCCTCGGGCGTAGGCGCGCCGGACATCATTATTCTCGACGTGCGCAAGTTGGCGCTCGATAGCGTCCGGATGCCATACGCCACTCTCATTCATCAGTGTGGATGCAGTCGCGCGAAAGCCGTGCGCCGTTACCTCATCTTTGGTGTAACCCAGCCGTCGCAGAGCAGCATTTAGAGTATTGTCCGAAATTGGGCGCATCTCGTCGCGAATACCCGGAAAAAGGATTACTCCCCGGCCTGTAATGTGATGAAGTTCTTTTAGAATGGCGACGGCTTGTGCCGGCAAGGGAATGCGATGAGTCCGCCGCATTTTTGTGTGCGTTGCCGGAATGGTCCAAACCTTATTGTCAAAGTTGAATTCCTTCCATTCAGCCGCCCGCAATTCTCCAGGGCGCGGAAATAGCAACGCCATAAGTTTTAGCGCTGCCTGGGTGCTCGGTTGTCCATCAAATGAATCTATTGCGCGAAGCAAGGCACCCAGGGCTTTTGGGTCTGTCACCGCTGGGCGTGGCGTCACCGTTGGTTTAATAAGAGCGCCTTTGAGAGCGAGTGTGGGGTCAGCTTCAGCACGTGCTGTCACCACTGCATAGCGAAACACACTTCCGATCGTTGACCGGAGCCGACGGGCTGATTCGTGCCGCCCGCGTACTTCGACCTCCCGCAGCACCTGCAAAATATCTGGAGCGCCAATTTTTTTGATGGGATAATTGCCGATCGTTGGATAGGCGAATGAGAGCAACCATTCGATCTTGGCGATCGTCCTGTCAGCGCGGCCTTCCTGTTTTAACTTTGATACATAGTCTTCCGCTATTCCGCGAAAAGTGGCGCCCAATGCATTCTGATTTGCCTTCGCCTGTTTCTTTACCTGAGATGGATCGACACCAGAGGCAAGAATTTGTTTTGCGCCATCACGCCCTTGTCTTGCGTCAGTAAGGGAAGTGTTGGGATAGACTCCCAGCGCGAGAAGCTTTTGTTTTCCGCCAAACCGGTAGGCGAACCGCCACAGGCGTGCGCCCGTTGGCTGAACCCACAGTTGAAGCCCCCCTCCGTCCGAGAGTTTTCTAAGCGCCGGGCCCGGTTTTGCGTTCCGGCATTTCATATCCGTCAATGACATAAGGAAAAACCTCCTGCCTGACGGTACGATACCAACATGTGAGTTCTGATACCAACAAAAATACCAACAAATTTTTTCGATGCACGAAGTTCGCTTCGATACTCCGACTTGCGTCTATGTGCGATGAAATGCACAAAAATCCTTTTATTTTATATGGTTAAATAGAAATCAGCAAACGTGAGCGAAGTAGCGGATATGCCGGAAGGGGAGGGAGTGGTGCCCAGGGGCGGATTCGAACCACCGACACGCGGATTTTCAGTCCGCTGCTCTACCAACTGAGCTACCTGGGCGTACATCTGTCATGAAGGAAAAGTGACAGGCGGCGCGGTTATAGGAAACTTTGACTGCAATGTCCAGTTACCGGCTTAGCCCACCATGATTTCATGGCGTTCGCGCGGAAAACCGGGGCGCGCCTCGATCGTGACGGGCACTCCCAGGCGGCGGGTCAGGCGGCCCAGCAGGTCATCTTCGCTATCGCGCAGCCAGACGGCAATGTCGCCTGCGGTGCTGACCTTGATCTGGCGGCCGGGTTTGGCGGCGCTTTCGCGTTCGATATGGCGCAGAATTTCATTGCCGATGGCCACCACGGAGCGGTTGCGCCCAATGCCACCGCAGGCGCCGCAATCTTCCGACAAGAGCCGCGCCAGCGGTTCGCGGGTGCGTTTGCGGGTCATTTCCACCAGGCCAAATTCCGACATGCCGGAAATCTGTGTGGGGGTGCGGTCATTGGCCAGACCGGTATGCAGCACGTCCAGCACACGCGCGATATTTCCGGCGCTGTTCATATGAATGAAATCGATGACGATGACGCCGCCAATGCCGCGCAGTTTCAATTGCCGGCAGATTTCTTCCGCTGCTTCCAGATTGGTGCGCACACTGGTTTCTTCCAGACCCGTCGCCTCGGTATAGCTGCCGGAATTGATGTCAATCGCCGTCAGCGCCTCGGTGGTTTCGATCACCACATAGCCGCCGGATCGCAACGGAACGATGGGATCCAATGCGGTGCGCAAATCATCCTCCACCCCGAACAGGTCAAACAGCGCGCCGGGGCCCTGATAGCGTTCCAGACGGGGCAGCATCTCCGGCATGGTTTCATCGCAATAGCGCCGCGCCACCGCATAGGCTTCGGCGTCATCGATCAGCACACGTTTTGTATTGACGCCCACACAATCGCGCAGCGCTTTTTTGACCGGGTCAATATCGTAATAGACGCAGGTGGCGGGTTGCGCGGCCAGACGGATTTTTTCAATGTCGCGCCATAGATCATTGAGGCGCGTGGCGTCGACTTCAAGTTCAGTCAGATGCGCGCTGATGGCGGCGGTGCGCACAATATAGCCACCGGTCCGGATCGGCCTGTTGCCGGAATTGGCGCCCGCCGTGTCGGCGTTGATCTGTTTCATGCGCGCGATCATCGCCTCGCAAATCTGCGTCAGGCGTGCGCGTTCCGCTTCATCTTCGATGCGGCGCGACAGCGCCACGCCATCCTGATTGGGCACCAGCACCAGCAGACGCCCCGGCAAAGTGACATTCGCCGAAAGCCGCGCGCCCTTGTCGCGGATCGGGTCTTTCACCACCTGCACCAGCAGCGCCTGACCTTCGGTCACACATTGGCTGATGGGGGGCAGGGTTTCGTCCTGCATGCTGGGCAGCTCGCTCAGGCAACGCGCCTCACGCGCGCCGAGGAAACCGGCGCGTTTCATGCCGATCTCAACAAAGGCCGCCTGCATGCCCGGCAATACACGCTGCACCCGGCCCAGATAAATATTGCCCAGCAGGCTGTGCCCGGCGCGGCCCTGTTCCGCCGAACGGGCGCGTTCCAGAATTAGCTGATCCAGCCGGCCATCGACGACGGTCGCAATGCGGGTTTCGCCGATACCGGCATTGATCAGCACTTCTTCGTTTAAGATTTCATCCATGCGCCACGTCCCGATCATCCCCCAGTGAGGCAGGATAGCATTAAATAGGCGGTATTAAATCAGGTATTTTGCGGCGCGCAGCAGGTGCACGGTTTCCAGCAAAGGCAGACCCACGACATTGCTGTAGCTGCCGTTCAGCGCGCGCACAAAGCAATCCGCATAGCCCTGAATGGCGTAACCGCCCGCCTTGCCACGCCATTCGCCCAGCGCGATGTAATGATTGATTTCATCTGCATGCAGACGGCGAAAGGCCACGCGGGTCAGGCTGACGCGCCGATGCGCCGCGCCACCGGCGGCAATCACCACAAGCCCGGTTAGCACCTGATGCTGGCGGCCAGATAACAATTCCAGGCACTGGCGCGCCTGATGTTCCGTCTCGGCCTTGGGCAGGATGCGCCGCCCGCAGGCCACCACCGTATCGGCGGCCAGAATAATGCTGCCGGGATGGCGCGCCTTGACCGCCTGGGCTTTCGCCACAGCAAGACGCATGGCAAGCTGGCGCGGCAGCTCGCCCTTGTGCGGCGTTTCATCCATATCGGCGGCGTCGGCCAGATCGGGGATTACGCCGATTTGCGCCAGCAGATCGCGGCGGCGAGGCGAGGCGCTGGCCAGAACCAAATGTGGGTGTTGCGGCATCGGATGCGTGACGCCTGTGTGCGGGCGTTATTTGAAGCGGTAGGTGATGCGGCCCTTGGTCAGATCATAGGGCGTCATTTCCACCAGCACCTGATCCCCCGCCAGCACACGAATGCGGTTCTTGCGCATCTTGCCTGCGGCATGGGCGATGATCTCGTGCCCATTTTCCAGCTTAACCTTGAACGTGGCGTTGGGCAGCAATTCGCTCACGGAGCCAGGCATTTCAATCAGATCTTCTTTAGACATGCATCTTCCAAACTTTCTCCATGCAAATGGATGTGAACTGGCAGAGAGCAAAAAACGGCGGAAAAATCAAGGTAATCCTGTGGAGGGGTGGGAATCAGGGGGATTTTAGGGCGGGGCCATGGACGAAAAAGGCGGCATTTGCGAGAAAAGCACTGAAATCTGGTATTAGGCCAACACGCACCATTATTCATGCCCGGTTGGATCAGGCGCCCAGCAGCCTGCGCGCCAGCAGGGACTGCATATCCCGCCTGCCATCGGCAATCAGGTAGATGATGACCTTCGCATCGATAATCCGGTAGATCACGCGGTAGGGTTTGAAGGATGTCTGACGGTATTCGCGAATGCCCAGGGCGATCAATTCCTTTGGGTATCCGCCGCGCTCCGGGAACAATGACAGGCTGTCGACTACTTCCAGCAGCCGGTCCAGCACGTGATTGGCGTTGGCAAGGCAGTCCGACTCCGCGATATAGTCGTAGATGGATGCGAGGTCTCGCTCCGCGCCTTCGGTGAGCAGAACCGCATAGGATCCGCCGGTGCGCGACATCAGTCAGGGACACGCTTTGCCCGCAACTGCGCGACGACTTTGGCCACGGGCCTGATCTTGCCTGCTTCGATTTCGCGATTGCCGAGCGCCAGGATTTTCAGCAGGGCCAGGGTCTCCTGCGTTTCCTCGAACGAAGCCACATCCTGGAGCACTGCCCTGGCCTCACCATTCTGGGTAATCACCATCGGTTGGCGCTGTTCCGTGAGCTGCGCCAGCACTTCGGCGGCATTCGCCTTCAGATAGCTGATCGGCCTGACCTGCGAGGAATAACGCATGAGAATGTCCCTTGATTGACCAAGACTAAATATAGTTCTTATTCGGTCTTGTTGAAAGCCCTAATTGGCGTGCCGTCTTGAGGCCGGGGCAGATCAACCTGCCCCTTTTTTGTTGGTAAAAAAGTAAAAATTCATATTTCACCTAGTCCTTATCAGTGGGCATTCCTGGGAACACTTTAACGTTCAGTTTTGTTATATATCTGGTCGCATACCCCTCATACTGCCATGCCACCGCAAGCAGCTTCGTAATAGACATCCCTCGCGCAGTTTTAGCATTAATAAAATTATCCTCGTCTAAGCGCCATTTCTTTTGGATAAAAATCACATCTTGCCTAAGAAAACTCAGATCAAGCATCCAGAAAAATTGGTTCCGACGCTCCCAGGCAGTTGAGATATATTTGTAATACTCTTTGATTTCTTCAGTTCCCCAATGGTTGACCATGGCTATATGCTCAAGCGCCTTCGCCAGTCTGTCTTGTGTATTTGCAAAGCCCAAATGGTGCGCTTCATGACATTCAGTGCAAAGCGCTATAAGTCCTTGTAAGTGTTGAACTCCTATTTTCACATCATCTGGATATCTCAAAATAGGTTCATAATATTTCCATAGCTCGTGGCATTCCAAATTACTCGAACTACCGCAAACCTCACAACGACGGCCCGCACTTGCGAAAGTCTCAATGCGCAGCCTATCCCAATCTTTTCTACTAAGGAGATTGTGCAAATTTGATCCCCACGATGTGGCAGGTATTAGTTCACCAAACATCGGAGTATGCGCGATACTGGGTAAATATGGTTGGAGTCCCTCTAAAAACACCTCCTTGCCGCCACGTTCTATAAATGCGCCGACTTCATCAAATTTTACCCCAGAGGATTTAAGCAGTGACTGTTTCGCCTTTTGGATTTTGATTAAATAACACCTCCCATTTTCATCCCACAAAGTTTTGGGGAGACTATTAAGACTTCTAAATTTTCTCGACTTCAATAACGCGACAGGTCGATCATGTACAAATTTAACTGCAATATTACGTGTTTCCGTGTTAGCAGACCAACTTTCCTCCCCAGTAGAGACAAAATCCGTAAATTCGTAAATACGAATGTCAGTTCTGACCTCTGCGTTAGTGTGCCCCTTTGACATTTAACCTTATTCTCTTTTTCGTGTTGGGAGTGATGTCAACTACTTATAAAAGACTAACCATTCCATCGGCACAATAAAAAAGTCACATATCCCCCCTACCCCTTCGCGGGAGCCAGCGGCCCGAAGCGTTCCTTGATCTTGGCCATCAGGCGGTCGCGGACCTCGCGGTAGGCGTCGAGCATCTGGTCGCGGCTGCCGGTGGCGGCGGTGGGGTCGGGGGTGGGCCAATATTCCACATCGACGGACATGGTGCGGGTCATTTCCAGGGCGCGATGCTGCGCCTCCGGCGTCAGGGTGATCACCAGATCGAAAGACGTGTCTTCCAGATCATCGAAGGTTTTTGGCCTGTGTTTGGCGATGTCGATGCCGATTTCATCCAGCACTTCGGCCACGAAGGGATCAAGCGGCTGTTTGCGCACACCCGCGGAATCCACATAGACAATATGGCCGTACAGATATTTCATCAGCGCTTCGGCCATGGGCGAGCGCACGGAATTAAAGTTGCATGAAAACAGCACCGCCGACGGCATCTGCGCAGGGGCGAACGGGCCGGGCTCTGGACCATTGTCTGATGTCATTTCCTTCTGCCCCCCACCCCGGCCCTCCCCACGAGGGGGAGGGAGAAGAAGCGCAGCACCCGGTGGTAAAGCCCCTCCCTTCCGATGGGTTGGGGTTGGTGTGGGGTGAGACAAATTGGGGTGGGATGAGACAAAAGCGCAAACGAATCCAGTCCGGGCAATAAAGGCGCTGTGTCGGGCGGCGCGCCGTTCATGTGCGTCAGGCCCGGATATGCAGTACACAGATTAACGTGAACAGCCGCCGCGACGTATTATTGTCGATTTCAATCTTGCCGGCGAGGCGTTCGCGCAGCAGTTCCGCCCCGTCATTGTGCAGGCCGCGCCGCCCCATATCGATGGCTTCAATCTGCGAGGGCGGCGCATGCTTGATGGCGTCGAAATAGCTGTCACAGATGGCGAAATAATCTTTCACGATGCGCCGGAACGGCGACAGCGCCAGCATCACCTTGCCAAGCGCGCTGTCATCTTCGCGCCGCACATCAAACACCAGCCGGTTGTCGGAAATCAGCAGATGCAGCCGGTAGGGGCCATAGGGGCTGCCGACCGGTTCGAAATAATTTTCTTCCAGCAGATCGAAAATCGCCACGCGGCGTTCGTGATCTATGTCCGCGTTGAGGCGCACAATATTGGCTTCGTCCAGCACAATGCCGATGACCTTGTGCGTGGGCGCGGCCTGTTCCTGCACGTTCATATTTTACCGCGCGCATTGAGGCGGATAGAGATGGAACGCGCATGCGCCTCCAACCCTTCGCTTGATGCAAGCGTGGTGGCCGCCGGGGCCAGCGCCGCCAGCGTATCGGGCGTGCAGCCAATAATGGTGGTGCGTTTCATGAAATCCAGCACCGACAGGCCGGAGGCATAGCGCGCCGCGCGCGCCGTGGGCAGCACATGGTTGGGCCCTGCAATATAATCGCCAATGGCTTCCGGCGTGTGACGGCCCAGGAAAATCGCCCCGGCATTGCGCACCTTCGCCATCAAGGCCTCGGGATCATGCACCGCCAATTGCAGATGTTCGGGCGCGATGCGGTCAATCAGGAGCGGCGCATCATCCATATTCTGCACAAGGATGATGGCGCCATTCGCATCCCAGCTTTCCGCGGCAATGGCGGCGCGCGGAAGGGTTTGCAGATGCGTGGCGATGACCGCCGCCACCGCATCGGCAAAGGCGGCGTCATCAGTCAGCAGGATGGACTGCGCACTGGTATCATGTTCGGCCTGGGACAGCAGATCGGCGGCGATCCAGGCCGGATCATTGGCCCCGTCCGCCACCACCAGAATTTCTGATGGGCCTGCAATCATGTCAATGCCCACGGCACCAAATATCTGGCGCTTGGCGGCGGCGACCCAGGCGTTTCCGGGGCCGGTGATTTTATCCACGGCTTTGATGCTTGCGGTGCCATAGGCCAATGCCGCCACCGCCTGCGCACCGCCGATGCGGTAAATTTCATGCACGCCCGCAAGGCGCGCCGCCGCCAGGGTCAGCGGATTGAATTTGCCGTCTGGGGTGGGCATCACCATGACACGGCGCGGCACGCCCGCAACCCTGGCCGGGATGGCGTTCATCAGCACCGAACTGGGATAGGACGCGGTGCCGCCGGGCACATACATGCCCACCGCGCCCAGCGCCGTCCAGCGATGGCCAAGCCGCATCCCGATATCATCGGTATACAGATCATCTTGCGGCAGCTGACGGCGGTGATAGGCCTCGATCCGCGCCGCCGCCAGTTCCAGCGCTTCCAGCGTTGGGCGGTCACAGGCGGCAATGGCCGCGTCAATTTCCGCCGCGCTGAAGGCAAGCTGCGCTGGCTGCAGCATCAGACGGTCAAAGCGCGCGGTATATTCCAGCAACGCCGCATCGCCCCGCAAAGCCACATCCGCAAGAATGCCCGCGACGGTGTGATTAACGTCTTCTGATGTTTCGCGTTTGGCGGCAAGCAGCGTTAGAAACGCATCCTCAAAACCTGCGGCGCTGCTATTCAGCCTTACTGGCATGACCCGGTCACTCTTTATCCCAGTGTTCCGGCCGCCCGGACGCCGCCCATGGCTGGCTGAGATCTTCCAGATAGCCATCCACACATTCCGCTTCCAGCAGCATTTCAGGCCCGCCGGCGAATAAAAACTGAATGCGCACAGTACCGTCGCGCTGTTCTTGCGCCTGAATGGCCAGCAGGTCGAGCAACTGTTCCGGGTTGGCCTGATTGATGTTGCGGTGGCGCACGGATGTGACCCCATCGAAATGCACCGCACAGCGCACCCGTTCCGGCGTGCGCGGCCCAAGCCAGCCGCCCAGACTTGGCGCGGCTTCATTTTCCCAGCGGAAACGGTTGAACAGTATGGCGAAGCGCCGCCGTTTCGGTTCATAGGCCGTATCGGCAACACGGCTGATCGCGTCCTGCAGACAGGCGGAAATCACCGCCAGATCTTCCACGTCGAGGGCTGTCAGTTTCAACGGTTTTTGCACAGGGTCTCCAATGATCTAATCCCGGATACGGCTGATATCCGCGCCACAGGCGCTGAGCTTGGCCTCGATCCGCTCATAGCCGCGATCCAGATGATATACCCGGTTGACGGTGGTTTCATCCTGCGCCGTCAGGCCGGCAATCACCAGGCTGACCGAGGCGCGCAAATCCGTCGCCATCACCGGCGCGCCGCGCAGGATATCCACACCGCGCACCAGCGCCGTGCCGCCATGCAGATTGATATTGGCCCCCATGCGCATCAGTTCCGGCACATGCATGAAGCGGTTTTCGAAAATGGTCTCGCTGATCATCGATGCGCCATCTGCGGTGATCATGCAGGCCATGAATTGCGCCTGCAGATCGGTGGCGAATCCCGGAAAGGGTGCGGTCATAGCGTCCACGCCTTTCAACCGGCGCGACGGATCGCGGCGGATGCGCAATGTGTCTTCGGTGCTGTCAAGCTGCGCGCCTGCCTGGGCCAGCAGTTCCAGCAGGGCGCCAAGCGAATCCGGGTGGGTTTGGGTCAGCAATACATCGCCACCCGCCGCCGCCGCCGCCAGCGCATAGGTTCCAGCCTCGATCCGGTCCGGCAATACCGTATGATCCGCGCCATGCAATCTGGCGACACCCTTGATTCGGATGGTTTCCGTCCCCGCACCTTCAATCTTCGCGCCCATGGCGATGAGACAGCGGGCCAGATCGCCGATTTCAGGTTCGCGCGCCGCATTTTCCAGCACGGTTTCGCCATTCGCCAGAGCCGCCGCCATCAGCAGATTTTCGGTAGCCCCAACCGACACGATGGGAAAACGGAAATTGGCGCCCTGCAAGCCCTTTGGCGCCTGGGCGTTGACATAGCCCTGATCCAGCTCGATCTTCGCACCCATGGCCTCCAGCCCCTTCAGGTGCAGATCGACGGGCCGTGTGCCAATGGCGCACCCGCCCGGTAGCGACACCCGCGCCTGACCATGACGCGCCAGCAAGGGCCCCAGCACCAGAATACTCGCGCGCATTTTGCGCACCAGATCATAGGGGGCGACAGAGCTGGTAATTTCCGGGGTGACAAGGGTCAGAATGCGCGCGCCGTCCTGCTTGCGCAGGGTGATCTCGGCGCCATGTTCACTCAGCACTTCGCTCAGGGTCGTAATATCGGCCAGATCCGGGATATTGCGCAGGGTCAGCGGATCCGGGGTCAGCAGGCTGGTGGTCATCAGCGGCAGAGCGGCGTTCTTGGCGCCGCTGATGGCGATTTTACCCGAAAGCGGCCTGCCGCCGCGCATGACCAGCCTATCCATCAGGTTTCTCCGATTTTTGCTCCTTACCTGTTTCGGGTAAGGGAGCCGTTTTGCCGGCAAACGCTTTACGGCGCCGCAGATTGGCGCGCAATGCCTCTGCCTGGCGGGCCTCGCGGTCATTCTTGCTGGTGATGTTCCGGCTGGAATTGTCTGGATTTTTCATATTTACAGTTTAATTGCAGGGGTAGGCACAAGCGCCGACTTAGCGTATAGCATGCCCGCCCTATTACGGCACCCCCCTGTTGCAACCTTTAAGGTCTTATTGATCGCAATGACTATCCCTGACCTGCTTCTGGACGGCTACCGCCAGTTCAAGGACGCGCATCTTGCGGAACAGGCTGCATTATACCGCCGTCTGGCGCAGGGGGGCCAGTCCCCCAGCATCATGATGATCGCCTGCGCCGATAGCCGGGTTGACCCCGCGACGATCTTCAGCGCGGGTCCGGGCGAGCTCTTTGTGGTGCGCAATGTGGCCAATCTGGTGCCGCCCTATGAGGCAAATGGCGGCTATCACGGCACATCGGCGGCGATCGAATTCGCCGTCGAAAACATTTGTGTGAAGGACATTGTGATCATGGGCCATGGCCAGTGCGGGGGCATTGCCGCCAGCCTGTCCGCCCGCCCTGTTGGCCAGTTTATTGCCCCCTGGATGGATATGATATCCGAGACCAGGGATGCGGTCCTGGCGGACAATCCCAACGCGGACGCCGCGATGTTGCAGCAGGCGCTGGAGTTTGGCGCCATTGGGCACTCGCTGCAAAATCTGCTCAGCTTTCCATTTGTGCAGGCGGCGGTGGATACGGGCCGTGTGCGCCTGCATGGGGCCTGGTTCTCCATTGCCAGTGGCGAGCTGCGCTGGCTGTCACATAGTAATCAATTCGAAAAGATTTTATAGGACACATTGCGCGCAGGTGGCGGCTCCGCTAGGTTGCCGCCAAACCTTACGGAGATTTCCAATGTCCTTTCTTGCCCATTCGCTGTCGCGTATCAAACCTTCGGCCACCATGGCGGTCAGCCAGCTTGCCCGTGAATTGACGGCGCAGGGGCGTGACATTATTGGCCTTGGCGCGGGAGAGCCGGATTTCGATACCCCGGACAATATCAAGGCAGCGGCGATTGCCGCCATTCAGCGCGGTGAAACCAAATACACCACCGTGGATGGCATCCCCGAACTGAAACAGGCGATATGCGCCAAGTTCAGGCGCGAGAACGGCCTTGAGTACAAGCCGTCGCAGATCTCGGTAGCGCCGGGCGGCAAGCCGGGCATTTTCAATGCGCTGATGGCGACGCTCAACCCCGGCGACGAGGTGATTATCCCCGCGCCCTACTGGGTGTCCTATCCCGATATTGTGCTGATGGCGGGGGCCACGCCGGTGTTTGTGGAAACCAGCATCGCCACCGGCTTTCGCGTCACGCCCGAGGCGCTGGAGAAAGCGATCACGCCAAAAACCAAATGGCTGATTTTCAATTCCCCCAGCAACCCTTCCGGGGCGGCCTATTCCCATGCGCAGATCAAGGCGCTGACCGGTGTTCTGGTGCGCCATCCCCATGTGTGGACGCTGGCGGATGATATGTATGAGCATCTGCTGTATGACGGCATGAAGTTCGCCACCATCGCCCAGGTCGAACCCGGATTATATGACCGTACACTGACGATGAATGGCGTTTCCAAGGCCTATTCCATGACCGGCTGGCGTATTGGCTATGCGGGCGGGCCGGAACTGCTGATCAAGGCGATGGCGAATGTGATGTCCCAATCCACGTCCAACCCGTCTTCGATCAGCCAGTGGGCCGCGGTTGAAGCGCTGAATGGACCGCAGGATTTTATTCCCGCGCGCGCGAAAATATTTCAGCAGCGCCGCGATCTTGTGGTCTCGATGCTCAATCAGGCAACCGGCATTCAATGCCCGGTGCCGGAAGGCGCGTTTTATGTCTATCCCAGTTGCGCAGGCTGCATCGGCAAGAAAACCCCGGATGGGCAAGTGATCAAAACCGACGAGGATTTCGTCAAGGCATTGCTGGCGGCGGAAGGTGTCGCGGTCGTGCAGGGTTCGGCCTTTGGCCTCGCGCCGCATTTCCGGATTTCCTATGCGACATCCACCGAAGCCCTGACGGCGGCCTGCGAGCGCATCCAGCGTTTCTGCGCCAGTTTGCGGTAGGGCCGCTTACTCCGCAGCTTTGTCTTCGCGTTGATAGACATCTTCAAAGCGCACAATGTCGTCTTCGCCAAGATAGCCGCCCGATTGCACCTCGATGACGCTGAGCGGCAGTTTGCCGGGGTTTTCCAGACGGTGACGGCAGCCTAGCGGCAGATAAATGGATTCGTTTTCCGCCAGCAGATGAATTTCATCATCACGGATCACACGCGCAGTGCCACTGACCACGACCCAATGTTCGGCGCGGTGATGGTGCATCTGCAGGGACAGTTTTCCGCCCGGTTTCACCATCAGATGTTTGACCTGATGCCGCTCTCCGCCGCCAATGCCTTCATAAAAACCCCAGGGCCGGTATACCCTGCGATGGGTTGAATGTTCATCGCGGTTGCGAGATCTAAGTTCGTCCACCATTTCCTTGACCAGTTGGGTCTGGTCGCGCGGCGCTACAAGCACCGCATCCGTGGTTTCGATGATCACCAGATTTTCCACACCGATGGCGGTTACCAGCCGGCTTTCGGCGCGGATATAACTATCGCGCGCGCCACTGGCGATGACATCGCCCTGCAGCAGATTATTGTGGGCGTCTTTTTCGCCGATTTCCCACAATGACGCCCAGGAGCCCACATCGCTCCACCCCATATCCACAGGAACCATGGCCACATTGTCCGCATGTTCCATGACCGCATAGTCTATGGAATCGGATTCACAGGCGCTGAATGCGCCCGCATCCAGCCGGAAGAAATCCAGATCATGTTTGCCCCTGGCGACCGCAGCGCGGCAGGCGTCCAGCATCGCAGGGCGCAAACGCCCCAATATTTCCAGAAACTGACCGGCCCGGAACATGAAGATGCCGCTGTTCCAGAAATATTCGCCCGACTGCAAATAACCTTGCGCCGTCGCCAAATCCGGCTTTTCAACAAAGCGTTCAACCATATGCGGAGTGATTGTTCCCGCAATCCCGGAAATTTTCTCCCCCTGTTTCAGGTAGCCAAAACCGGTTTCTGGCTTGTCCGGTTTTATCCCGAATGTGACGAGATGACCGGCCCGCGCCGCAAGCGCCCCGGTCTCGATGGCCTGCGCAAATGCTTTCAGATCAGCGATCGCGTGATCGGCAGGCATCAGCAGCAAAATGGCGTCTGCATCGCGCGCCTGCAGACACAAGGCCGCCACAGCCGCGGCAGGCGCCGTATTGCGGCCCACGGGTTCCAGAATTTGCAGGCTGGGGGGAATTTCTGCTTCGCGCAACTGCTCGGCGATAATGAAGCGATGCTCGTGATTGCAAATGATAACGGGCCCCGGAAAACGGCTGGCGTCGGCAAAACGCAGGGCGGTTTCCTGTATCATGCTATAGCTTGATATCAGCGGCTGCAGTTGCTTGGGGTGCATGCTGCGCGAAACCGGCCACAGACGGCTGCCGGAGCCCCCAGACAGGATCACCGGATAAACCCGCCCATTCATCCCCTGATTTTCAGTCATGTCTGATCATTCTCTTCCGCATCACACTTTCCAATAAACTTTATAGCGTCAATTGTTCAGTCATTGCCACAATACAATCCCATTCCTGCTGGGGCGGAGAACATACTTTCCCGGCCTTTTCAGACGCGAAATGTGACAGCCATCACAGGTGCGCCAGTTGGCTCCAGATATATCTGGCAAAGAAAGCAGAAACCGGAATAATTTGTTAAGTGTTTGCTAACCGGATACTAATTGTTGTCCTGATGTTGCCGAATCGCGGCGGCCTGTTTTTGAACCTTTGTTTAAGTATTTGATTGTAAACTTTTTTTGCCTGATATGACTGCGGCATGGCAGGTTAACTCGTTTATTCTATCGGCTGGCGTTAGCTGGGGCGCGAGTCATTCTGGTCGGCAACAGGCAGGGACTATGCAATGGCGTTCAAGGTAAAATTCTGGGGGGTCCGCGGCAGCATTGCGTGTCCTGGCGCCAATCATATTCAGTATGGCGGCAATACCAGTTGCCTTGAAATCTCCTGCGGCGGGGAACGGATTATTTTTGACGCCGGCACGGGGATGCGCAATCTGGGTCACTGGCTGATGAAGAAAAACATCAAACGGGCGACCATCCTGATGTCGCATACGCACTGGGATCATATCAGTGGTTTTCCTTTTTTTTCGCCTGCATTTCATCCCGAATATGAATTTGAAATCATGGCGGGGCATTTGCGCAGCGATCTGAACATCCGCAATGTGTTTTCCGGTCAGATGACGCATCCTTTTTTCCCTGTGCCGCTTGAAGTCATGAACGCCAAAGTCAGCTACACGGATTTCAAGGCGGGGGACAATTTTGCGCTGAGCCCACGCATCAATATAAAAACCGCCCTGCTGAACCACCCGGACGGGGCAACCGGTTACCGCATCGAACATCGCGGCAAATCGGTGTGCTATGTCACGGATACCGAACATGTGATCGGCAAGCCAGACCAGAATATTCTGGCCCTGATTGAGGGCGCCGACCTGGTCATCTATGACAGCACTTATACGGATAAGGAGTTTCCGGGCAAGATCGGCTGGGGGCATTCCACCTGGCAGGAAGC
>OBEQ012605845.1_pt1 | contig 18358 bp, 18 predicted proteins | sample 1670901 | NCBI WGS metagenome assembly OBEQ01 (sample SAMEA104232315, study PRJEB22302) | groundwater metagenome | biome: forest; feature: aquifer; material: groundwater | place: USA | collected 2011-08-07 | depth 5.4 m
CCCCCGGACGCAAGAGAATAATTTTGTCCGCCGTTTTAATATTTTTCAAATCCATTCCCAGCCGTTCACATACCGCATCCCGCGCCTCGGCTTGAAACGGCCCCTGCCACACGCGCTTCGTAGACGCTTCATCATAGAGATTGTGCACGGTTGCGCGCCCCTCCGGGTGTCCTTCGCGCCAAAACCAATCGCCGAGCGACACATCGTAACTCACCGTTTTTAATTTCCGCTCGTCAAACGGATCAATGACGATACTCCCTTCTTGGTAGTGACGTAAAATGGCATTGCGGGAAAGAAGCATAATAGGCGAACTATAACATACCCTTAAACAATTCATCAAGCCGCTCGCGCGACATAACGCCCGTGCGGACAAGCAGTAGGTGATTGCCGGAGTAATCAATAATCGTGGACGCCGCACCCGCAATCGCACCCGCATCAACAAACAAATCCGGCTGATCGTCACCGTCGGGAAAATACGCGCGCACCTCCTCGCTTGTCTTTGCGGGAGGCGCGCCGGAGGGGTTGGCCGACGTTTGCGCGAGCGGCACGGCATACTCGTCAAGCACGGCGCGGAGCAATGGATGGTCCGGAATGCGCATGCCTATTTTTTGCGAGCCACCGGTGAGGATCTTGGGCAATTTTCCCTTATGGTCAAACAACACGGTTACCACTCCGGGCCACACGCGCTCCAAAAATCGCGCCTTGGCATCGGCAATATAGGCAAGGCGGCGCGCCATCGCGCTATCACGCACAAAAACGGGAAACGCTTTTTCTTTCGGGCGTTTTTTTAAGGCAAACATACGACGAATCGCCGCGGCGTTTGACGCATCGCACACCATGCCGTAAACGGTATCGGTCGGCAGGATGAGAACACCGCCGTCACGGAGTTGCGTGACGATGCGGGTAGTAAGTTCGGGGGGTGACAGATGTTCAAGCGCGACGATTTCCATTTTTTTCTTTCGTTTTTAAAAACGCCATAATCGCCCGCGCGAGTTTTTTCGGGTCATGCCGCAGAATACCGTGCGTTGTTAAAAGAGATCGCACAAAGAGACGCGCTCGCGCGGTTCCGATTCCCCGGCACGAAACCAACTCCCCTCCTTCGCGCGCAATACCCGCCAGCCAGTCCGGCGACATGCGCGTCGTCGTGCACAGTGCGGCGTCAAGCACGCCTTCACCAAGATACCGCTCAAGCTCTCCTACAAAGTCCATGGCGGAAAAACCGCCCGTTTCACTTTGTTTGGTGCGATAATTCACGATCATTATTTTTTTTGCGGACGACTTTTTAATCGCCTCCGCAATGCCGCGTACCAAGATATTCGGTATGATACTGGTAAAAAGATCTCCCGGTCCGAATATAATCACATCGGCACCGCGGATTGCGGTAAGCGCCTCCGGATTCGGACGCACGCTCGGCTCCAGCCACACGCGCCGAATGGCCGGAACGGCACCGCGTTTCGAGATATCAATATTCGTTTCGCCGCGCACCACAGAACCGTCGGCATACTCGGCGCATAATTCCCCCAACTCAAGCGTGACGGGTATGACACGCCCGCGCGCGCCAAAAAGTTCATGCACCGCATGGAGACCTTTGGAAAATGATCCCGTCATGTGCGCCAGCGCGACCAGCATCAGATTGCCCAGCGTATGCCCTGCAAGCGCGCCCCCGGTAAATCGATACGCGGCCATATCCGCAAACAGTCGGCGCTCGTCACCCGCCAGCGCAACAAGAGCCCTCCGCACATCACCCGGCGGCAAGACTCCCAGCTCGCGGCGCAGGGTACCGCTTGAGCCGCCGTTATCCGCCATGGAAATAATTGCCGCAAGATCAACCGGATAGTCGCGGAGCCCTTCCAAAACCGTCGCGATGCCGTGCCCCCCGCCTATGACGACCAGGCGCGGTTGTTTTGTTTTTTTATGAATTACTTTTTGTATGAATAGCATGAAGTATTTTTTTCACTCCCGCGAAGTTGCGTACATGAGAATCGTTTTGTTCGTTTACTCCGTGCTTAGATCGTCCCATTCGGACGACGACTACTTCGGGAAGTTCTTTTATTATCTCATCAAGCACTGTTTGCTTGTCATCCACAAACACCACTCGTCGATGCCCTATCTTCCCCATGACCGCGCGCATCCCCGCGACTTTTGCAATATCTTTCGTTACAATAATTTTTTTAAAAAACGGCGCAAGACCGCTTGCCACAATTTTTTTCTTTTGAAAAAAATGGCCGGTACTCACCAGCGCCAGCGCGACACCCGACTGCTCGCACCACTGCAAAAACACCTTCACATCGGCATAAAGATATCGCCGCGACTGCTTGACGAGTGCCGCACTTTTTTTATAGAGAAGCGCACGGGATAGCGCAGGTACGGACCGGGCGATCAGCGCATAGTGGGTCGACGGCGCGTAATGCCCACCTGTTAACCGTTTGGTCTCACGATAGGTATCCTCGTACAGGCGAAGTGAAACACCGTATTGCTTAAACGCTCTCCGATGCGCCTCTTTAAATTTCCTATCATTAAACAGCACCCCGTCAAAATCAAGAACACAAAGAAGCGACCCCGTCAGATGCGATGCCGACTGTTTTTTCTTCATAGTATCATGCGGTAAACATTCGTTTCCCGTATCGTGAATCCAAGGGATTGATACAGCTTATTTGCCGCAATGCGCTTCGGATGACTGGTCAGCTCCAGTTGTTTTATTTTTTGCCGGCGCGCTTCTTTGATCAAGCGTCGCACGAGCTCCCGCCCGACACCTCTGCCCCGCATGGTTTCGCGTACCACCACATCCTCAATACGTCCGCACCTGCCCTTGAGCGTCACGGAGCGCATGAGCGTTGCCGTACCGACGAGCGCACCGTGCTCATATGCCGCACTAATAAAATTATTTTTTTCTTTCACCGCACGGACAATGGACGCGGCGGAATAATTTCTTCCCGCGTCTTCCAAAAGTTCGGCGAGCAGTGCGCGCAGTGCCCGAACCGTCATCGTATCCGTTTTTTTAAGACGTCGATAAATAATCATATGAGCTTTTCCTTAGGTTCCGGTCCGACATACTCGACATCTTCTTCACTGAAACGGCGATACGGCTTTTCATGCACCATCTCTTCATGCGCATGCGCGATCATCCCCGGCAACCGCCCGAGCACAAAGATTGCTTTGCCGAGACGCCAGTCAAATCCCAGCTCGGAAATCAATGCCGCAATAGCGCCGTCAATATTTATCGGTAGTTTTTTTCCGCTTTGTTTTTCCAGCTCATGCTGCAATTCGTGCATCCGCTCAACGTAGGTGCCGGAAAATCCCAATACGTTCGCTTTAACGAATAAAAGTTCCGCGCGCGGGTCTTTGTCTTTGTAAATCTTATGACCCAGTCCCGCAAGCCGCCCGCCTGACTTACGTACTTCTCGTACAATATGCGCCGGAGTTTTTTCCGACTGCAGGTATTCCGCAGCTTTTTCAAGCGCGCCGCCGTGCCACTCCCCAATCGCAAGAATCCCCGCCGCCAGTGCCGTATGAAACGAATTTCCGGTAGAGATGGAAACGCGCGCCGAAAATGCTGAGGGCGCCTCCACACCGTGCTCGGCGCACGAAACCAAAATCGCGTCCAATAATTTTATTTCTTTTTCATTCGGCATTTTCCCGGCAAGCAAAAGAAAGACCGCCTCGGTAAATGAATGCTTGTCGATGAGATCGGCAAGCGCATACCCGCGGACATACAATTCACCCTCTTTATGCGTACTGATCGCCGTTTTCCATTTTATAGTCATATTTTTTCTTCTTCGAAAAGCGTCTGATCTGCAATGATATCATTCGTTCCGAAATGGAACCTGCCGTGAAAACTTTTATTTGCAAGAAGCAAGGGAAACCAATACGTATCGTCCGGCCACATCTCATGAAAGGGTATCTCATCAAGTGAAAACCACTGTGGTCGCATCTCCTCGCTTTCGCGAGGGTCTCCCCGCATATCCTCCCCCCTAAAAATATGAACCTCAAGCAGATCGGCGTTATACGCAAAACTGAAATCCAGCACACCGACTTTTTTTAATTTCTTCACACGGATACCCGCTTCTTCGTACAACTCCCTCCGCGCCGCGGACTCTATCGTCTCATCTTCACAAACCTTCCCGCCAAAACCATTCCACCTGCCGGCTCCGAATCCCCGTTTCTTCATGCCAAGCAAAACTCTGGCAGGTTCGCGGATGATACAGAGTGTCAAGATTTTTTTCTTATCCGTCATAAACCTTTATTTTTTCCCCCCACAACCCGCTTTAAAATGACCGGAATCTCCTCGACGCTTGACGCGATATGCACGCCCGCTTTTTTGAGCGCACGGACTTTTGAGGCATAACTCCCGCGACCACGCGCGACGATGGCGCCCGCGTGACCGAGCACCGTCTCCTCGGGCAACGCTTCCGCAAATCGTCCGGCGATCAGCGCCACGACCGGCTTTTTGAATTTCACCCGTGCGATATACTCCGCCACCCGCTCCTCATAGGTCCCACCCACCTCGCCGAATAAAACAACGGCGCGGGTCTCGCGGTCATCCTTGTATAATGCCAGCAGATCGGCAAAATCCGAGCCGATGATCAAATCCCCGCCGATACCCACCACGGTGCTCTGCCCGAATCCCGCACGCCCGAGCACCACCGCAATCTCGGCCGTCATCCCCCCGCTTTTGGAAATAACCCCGATCGGTCCGGGGCGAAAAACATGCGCGATTTCGGCGGTGCCGATGCTTCCGATTTTTGCCTTTCCCGGGGAGATGATGCCGATGGATGAGGGTCCGACGATGCGCACACCATACCGCCACGCCGTGTGCAGGATCAGCGCCGCATCCGCCGTCGGCACATGTTCGGTCAGTATGACCACGAGCGGAATACGCGCATGTATTACCTCAAGCGCCGCGTCTTTGACGAACGCCCCGGGTACGACGATGAGCGAGGTATTAATTGCGGCATGCTTTCTCACCGCCTCGGCAACCGTGTCATACACCGGAACGCCTTCCACCTTCTGCGCGCCTTTTCCCGGCGTGACACCGGCAAGCACATGCGTCCCGTACGCCAACGCCTCGCGACACGCGCGCGCTCCTTCGGTACCGGTAATGCCTTGAATAAGAATTCGTGTTTTTTTATCAATAAGAATAGACATAATGATTACCCCCCTGTCATCCCGAACGAAGTGAGGAATCCTGTTAATATTCAATATATTGAAACTAGAAAAATACACCACCCAGGTGTCATTGCGAGCGTAAGCGAAGCAATCCATGCTCCACAATTGAGATTGCCGCGTCGCTTTGCTCCTCGCAATGACTAGTTTTTGATATTTTTCTACAGTCTCATATTGAAACAGTACGGAATACTTCCCTCATGGGACGCCTGCTGGCAGTCGCTCCACTCGGAATGACGTGGTTAGTTACTTTTTCTTGCGCAATATCTTCCTCCCATACGCCTCCTGCACGATAATCTTTGCGGTATCAGCCATCGCCGTGTCGGACCCGAACAGATGAAAATCATATCCCTCTTTTTCACCGACTTCTTTGAGCATGGCGAACGCTTCCGCACGGCGCGGCCCGTCGCGGCGGATGACAATCGGGTAATGCGGCTTCGGCGTAACCTCCCGCACTCCTTCCAAAAACCCTTTTAATGTTTCGTAAATATCGGTGAAATTCGCCGTCCCACCCACCACCCAGCACCCTCTCAAACCCGGACGACTCAATACGCGCTTTGTTAATTCTTTGACCACCTCGCCCTTGGGATTCCCCGAGTATTCGGTGTAATTCGCCGGCCGACCACCATACCGCAGAAGCGCGTCCATATTCAAAAGCGACGCGCCGCCCCCCGACGCCAAAATCGCGATGTCCCCATCCATGTCCAAAAATCTTCGCTCGCCGGAATAATATTTTTCGTCGTCCACAATTATTTTTGCGTCTCCCGCGATGAACGCGCCGTCTTTTGTTTTGAATAACGGATTAATCTCGGCAAGAAGGGCATATTCTTTGATGAAAAGATTATAGAGATTAACCACAACGCGGCTCACGCCCGTGATATCTTCTTTTGGAAATCCCGCCGCCGCGAGCGCTTCACGCACAAAAAAACTCGGCACGCCCCAGAGCATATCAATGGGAACGATGTGCGCCTTGGCAATCCCCGATCCACCCGTGGTTGAAACCGAAAGCACCGGCGCGCGATAGTCCGAATCATAACTGAAACTTACGTAATACTCCTCCGCCGCATCCACGCGCTCTTCTACTAATACCTTCTCCACCCGCTCCTCTTTTATTTTCTTGTCTAAAAGTTCTCGCACGCCTTTCATCGCCGCCGCATGGTTCTTCGCCTCCACAATTCCTCCTTCTTTCTTCCTGTCTCCCGACTTTACCTGTGCTTTGAGGAATACCGATCCGCCCCCGTCCGGTACTTCTTCCCCACGCGAAACAACCGTTCCCTTCGGGACGGGAATATTATATTTTTTGAACAACTCCTTTCCTTCGTATTCGTAGAGTTTCATGACAAAATGCTTTTTAGCTTTATCTCACTCATACCAATATATTTCAATCATCCCTACTCCACCGTTACCGACTTGGCAAGATTGCGGGGCTTGTCCACATCATGGCCAAGCTGAACGCCGAAATAATAGGCAAAAAGCTGGAGTGGTATAATTGAGAGGAGCGGCGTGAGCATTTCCAGTGTTTTGGGAATATAGATGACATCATCGGCAATCGTCCGCACGCGCTTGTCACCTTCCGTTGCGATGGCGATAATCGGACCTTTGCGCGCGCGAATTTCTTCCATGTTGGAGAGCATTTTTTCGTAGGTTGAGTCGTGCGGGACGATGCAGACCGAGGGCAGACGCTCGTCAATCATGGCAATCGGTCCGTGTTTCAACTCCCCCGCGCCGTACCCCTCGGCATGCACATAGGAAATTTCTTTTAATTTCAATGCGCCCTCAAGCGCGACGGGAAGATTATACTTGCGCCCGAGGAAAAAGAAGTTCTGCGCATTTTTGTACTTCGCGGCGATTTTTTTAATCGCATTTTCTTGTTCAAGAATCGTCCGCATGAGGTCGGGAATTTTTTTAAGCTCACTCCCGATGCGCTCGCCCGTTATGAGCGACATCTCGCGCTGGCGGCCGAGGAGAAGCGTGAGCAGGGCAAGAATGGCGACCTGCGAGGTGAATGCTTTGGTAGAGGCGACGCCAATCTCCGGACCGATATGCTGGTACACGCCCCCATCCGTTTCGCGCGCGATACTTGAGCCGACGACATTCACGATCCCAAGCGTAAAAACGCCTTTCTGTTTCGCCTCGCGCACGGCGGCGAGCGTGTCCGCCGTCTCGCCCGACTGCGAGATGGCAAGCAACACATCGCCGGTACGAAACACCGGCTTGCGATAACGAAACTCCGAAGCGATATCCGTTTCTACCGGAATACCCGCATACTCTTCCAACATATATTCGCCGATGCGCCCCGCATGATACGCCGTCCCGCATCCCACGACGAGTATTCTCTGCGCCTCCCGCACAATACCGAGTGCATCGGCAAGCCCGCCCAGCTTCGCACCTCCCTCTTCCAAAACAATACGTCCGCGAATGGAGTTCTCAATCGCCTCCGGCTCGCCGTGAATTTCTTTAAGCATGAAGTGTGCATAACCATTTTTCTTAACCTCGTCATCCGTCCACTCGATACGCTCCGAGGTTTTTGTCAGCGCATTGCGGCCGAGGTCCGAGACGTGATGCCCGCGCCGCGTGAGTACGGCGATCTCACCGTCGTCCAGATAAATAACTTCTTTGGTGTGTTTCAGCACCGCCGAAGCGTCCGAGGCGACGAAATATTCTCCGTCTCCGATGCCGATCAACAGCGGACTGAAGTTGCGTGCCGCAATCAATGTTTCAGGCGCGCGCTTATCCAGAACGACAATTCCGTAGGTACCGATAATTTTTTGCAGTGCCACACGCACTTGCTCGCCGCGTCCCGCCTCCGGATAGGCGCGCACCGCCTCTTCAATCAAATGCGGCAGAACCTCTGTATCCGTTTCGGAATGAAAGACATGTCCGCGCGACGTAAGCTCATTTTTCAACTCGCCGTAATTTTCAATAATGCCGTTATGCGCGACCCAAATGTCTCCCGCGCAATCGGTGTGCGGATGAGCGTTTTTTTCCGTCACCCCACCGTGCGTCGCCCAACGCGTGTGCCCGATACCAAGCGTCCCATCCACGCCGCGTGATGTGCCAAGCTTCTCATCAAGTGCGTTAATCATCCCCACCGCATGCGCGGCAAAAACACCCTTTGAGGATACAACCGCGACGCCCGCGGAGTCATAGCCGCGATATTCCATACGCCGTAGCCCCTCCACAAGAAGGGGAAGCGCGCGCTGTTTGCCGATGTAGCCGATAATGCCGCACATGGTATGAAAGATGGAACGCCAAATCCAACACAAGAGTATCGCATAAAAACCGCGTGCGGAGGGCGTCCGAAACGACTTTGTAAAACAATATTCAGTCGTTCGTTAGACGACAAAGTTTATGAGCTTGTCCGGAACGAAGATAATTTTTTTGGGCGGAGCGATAAGATAAGACCGTACCGACGCCAGCGCGCGGGCGACCACAACCGCATCCGCCTCGGTTATTCCCACGGGAACGGGCACGCGGCCGCGGACTTTGCCATTCACTTGTACGACGAGCTCAAACGCTTGTTCCACAATCAAGCGCGGATTATATTTCGGCCACGGCTCATGATGCACGGAGAGAAATTTTTTTCCTTTTTTAATGACAAAATACTTCTGCCACAACTCCTCCGTTATATGCGGCGCGAACGGCGCAAGAAGCTTTAAAAATATCCCCTGATGTTCGCGCGTGACCTCCTTCGGACATTCTTCGAAACTATTGAGCAAAACCATGAGTGCGGAAATGGCGGTGTTGTAGTGCAGATGCTCTATATCTTCGGTAACTTTCTTTACCGTCCGATGGAGCAGGCGCTCCACTTCGCCACCACGGATTCTTTGCTTCGGCACGTAGGGAACGCGCTCCACCATTTTCTGCGCGCGTTCAAGAAACCGCGTCATACCGCGGATGCCCGTATCGCGAAAATCTCCATCCTGCTCAAAGGGCGCCAGAAACGCCAAATACATCCGCACCGCATCGGCACCATAGGCTTTGATGTAGTCGTCGGGACTCACGACATTGCCTTTTGATTTGGACATCTTCGCGCCGTCTTTGGTAATCAATCCGTGCGCACGGAATTTCATAAACGGCTCCTCGAAGGAAAGTAATTTCGCATCCTTCAGCGCCATCGTCACAAATCGCGCGTACATGAGATGCAGTACCGAATGCTCCGCGCCACCGATGTATGAATCCACCGGAAGCCATTTTTTGGTTATCGCCGCATCCCATGCGGCTTTTTTATTTTTGACGCTCGGGTAGCGCAAAAAGTACCACGCCGAATCAAGAAACGTATCCGAAACATCCGTTTCGCGACGTGCCCATTGTTTGCAGGCGGGACACCGGACTTTATAAAACAATGCGACGCTTGCGAGTGGCGACTGGTCGGTTCCGGTAGGCCGAAAGTTTTTAATAAACGGCAACTTCACCGGCAGATTTTTTTCCAGCACCGTATACCATCCGGGCATGTCGCTTCGCTCGCCTTTTTTATTGCGCGCGCATGTCTCGCAAAAAATCATCGGAATCGGCGGCCCCCAGTACCGCTGACGGGAGATCAGCCAATCACGCAGGCGATACTGCACCGTCCTTTTTCCATTAATGAATTTTGTAATTTCCTTTTTCGCCTCTTCGGAATTCATGCCACTGAATTTTTCCGAGTTTATGAGTGTACCACCACCAATCCAGCAATCTGCCTCAATGTGAGTATCCTCGCGCACACCCATCGCCGTATCTTCCGCATTGCGCGGAATCCTTTGTAGCGGCTCCACCTGTATGACATAGCGAATTGGCAAGTTATACTTTTTCGCAAACTCAAAATCCCGCTCGTCATGCGCGGGAACCGCCATAATGGCGCCGGTGCCGTATCCGGCAAGCACATAGTCGACAATCCACACCGGAATTTTTTCTTGGTTGGCCGGATTAATGCCATAGATACCGGAGAACACACCCGTTTTTTTCGGCTCGGATTCCTGCGTTTGTATCACTCGCTCCGCAAGCACAGTTTTTACATAGTCGCGCACCTCATCGCCCGCCCGCCATCCGATATCCATCCAGAATTTCGCCAACTCCGGAGAGATCGCAAGAAACGTCGCGCCGAAGAGCGTATCGGGCCGCGTGGTAAAAACATCAACAAAATGTTTACCGTCTGGCTGACCGGGAATCTCGGTAAGGGGAAAGCGAATCGTCGCACCCTCCGACTTCCCGATCCAATTTCTCTGCGCGATTTTCACACGCTCCGACCAGTCTATTTTCTCAAGATTATTCAAAAGGCGCTCGGCATACTTCGTCGTGCGGAAAAACCACTGCTCCAGTTCTTTTTTAATGACGACGCTATTACACCGCTCGCACCGCCCCACAACGACCTGCTCGTCGGCGAGTACCGTTTTGCACGAAGGACACCAGTTTACCGCCTGTTTTTTGCGGTACGCCAAACCGTGTTTAAACATTTGCACAAAAAGCCATTGCGTCCAGCGGTAGTAATCCGCATTGTTCGTCTCCACTCGCTCGTTCCACGCGAATCCGTTGCCCATTGAGGCCAACTGGCGGTAGAAGTTTTTTTCCAAAATGACCGCCTGCTTCATCGGATGCCGCCCTGTTTTGAGCGCATAATTTTCCGAGTGAATCCCGAACGCATCCAAGCCGATCGGCTCAAAAACCTCATACCCCTGCATCCGCTTGAGCCGTCCATAGATGTCTATACCGGTAAACGTCCGCATCCCGCCGATATGCAATCCCTCCGCAGACGGATAGGGAAACATCATGAGGTTATAAAACGGTTTTTTTGCATGTCTAAAATTGGGCTCGTAGATTTTTTCCGCGAGCCATTTCTTCTGCCACTTTGATTCAATTTTTTTCGGATCGTAGCGCATGATTGACATTATACCAAAATATTGCTTATATACTGAAGTGAGACTTCGTGAGCACTCTTACCTTTACACTAAGGAGAAATCTAATGACGATGACTATTGGAGAGGTAACGGGTGTCGCCATAGGGGGTGACATCAAGTATCACATGAGGGGAGCACTCTCGTTTGGCGAAAAGTCATTGCTCATAACCATGGATGTGACGCAGAACTATCGCCATATCGCTGAAGTAGCACTCTACCTTACGAGTCATAAAAATGATCAGGCAGTAATCGCTCAACGTTTTGAATTGTTTCTGGAAAGTGTCCATCATAGAGCTCTTTGGTCATGTACTACACCGCAAGAAGCTCTTGAATTAAAGCTGTGGGTGGCGACATTTTGTTTCGAAAATACCACTCTGCAGGGATGCATGCGAAAGGTAGATACTATTCTGACCGCCCTTGATAAGACACTCGCTATCGCCTTCCGCCCTCATGCCGTAGCACGATAACGTCACACGGAAAAGAGTGTTCGCGCATTCTCGGTTGTAACTCGGGCTACCGTCTCGTACGGTAGCCCTTTTATTTCTCCCAGTTTTTTTGCCGTCTCTCTAAGATAACTCGGTTCGTTCCGTTTTCCCCGATGGGGAATGGGTGTAATATACGGCGCGTCCGTCTCAAGCACTATCCGCGATAGCGGAATATAGCGTACCACCTCGTCGTAGTCGCGCGCAAATGTCAGCACCCCGCCGAATGAAAAAGAAAACCCAAGATCAAGCAACGCCCGCGCATCGTCTTTTGTTCCGGCAAAAAAATGAATAATCCCCCGCCGTTCAGGTAAGTTTTGTTTTTCGGTTTTCAGCACGTCAATCAAATCACTAAATGCGTTCCGGCAATGAATCATAAGCGGCTTCCGAACATTATACGCAAGTTGTATCTGCGCGAGAAAAGCCGGCAGTTGTTTGTCTTTCGTTTCTTCGCTTAAACGATAATAATCCAATCCGCACTCGCCTATCGCGACTACTTTTTCGTCCTCGGCAAGCGCGCGATACGCCGTCTCGTCAAACACTTCTCCGCGGCTCGTAAAACTTTTCGCCGCCGCACCGTCGCCAAGCTCCTCCGCATCGTGAAATGATTTTTCCGTATGCACGGGATGGAGCCCCGCCGTCGCATACACGCCCTCCGTATATTCATGCGCCGTCGCAATCGCGCCCTGCGAAGTATCTTGTTGCGTTCCCACATTTACCATCCACACCCCCGCATCCAGACCTCGGCGAATAACCGCGTTTTTATCATCTTTGTATGCGGCAAACTGCGTGTGCGTATGGACATCAAACAATAAAGGTGATACAGATTTAGACATACGAGTACCCTAACGGATAAAGGAGACGGTCAATGAAATCAGTACCTCAATGGGCTCAAAAACCGAGGTTTCATTACAATCACGATCAAATCTCCCACGCTGGTGAAATTCTTCGTTGGTTGTTCGCGCGAGTTGGTGCAAGAAACGAAGAGGATGAAAAACTTAAGGTTGAACCAGTTAGAGAGATCGTCAACTTCATATTGAGTCAGGATATTCGGGTATACGGAGCTGTATATGACTCATGCATAAGGCATGGAGAAACGGACAGTTGGAATGGGTTCTCGGAGATATTCCCCAACTGGGACCCATGGCACCCACCGACCCTTGACGAGCTGTTCTATGCAGGAAAAGAAGTTGCGAAAACTTCTCCCTAGCTGGATCACAAGACCAATCTTTTAGCCAAGCCGCGGGAACAATACGTTTCCGCGGTGTATTTTTATAATTCCATTCTCCATTATGATTTGCTCTTTTATTTTCTCCGCTGTTTCGGGAAGAAAAGGGGCAACACACTCGCGGATCGTGTCTATAATCATCGCCGCGTTGGCGATGATTCTTTTGAGCGCGTCCGGATCGTCCTTCAGCGTCCAGGGTTTGTTTTCGTTGATATAACGATCAGCATAACCAATCAACTCCCACGCCGCGCCCAGTGCTTCATTCAAGCGAAATTCGGCGATAAAGTTTTCAACCGCCAAGCGCACACGGTTCATTTCTTTTGCCATCTCGACATCTGCTTTTGCCGCAAGCGGACTTACCTTCTCACCCAACGTCGCCGTCCGCGCGACGAGATTTCCCAAGCCGTTTGCAAGATCGCCGTTGTAGCGCTCCTCAAACTTTTTAATACTGAAGTCACCATCCTCGCCCGAGGGAATTTCACGCAGGAGATAATAGCGCACGGGATCCGCGCCGTATTTTTCAATTAAACCGAATGGATCAATCGTATTCCCAATCGTCTTGGACATCTTCTGCCCGTCAATGGTGATATAGCCGTGCACATAGAGCGAGCGAGGAACCGGCAGGTTTGCCGAGAGGAGAAACGCCGGCCAATACACCGCGTGAAAGCGCAAGATTCCCTTGCCGATAAGGTGCACATCCGCCGGCCACCATTTTTGATACCGCTCCTCGTCCCATCCGAATCCCACACCCGACTGATAGATATTGAGCGCATCAAACCAGACGTAAATGCGCTGGGTATCATCCCCGGGCACCGGCACGCCCCAGTTTTTTGCCCGGGCATTCGTGCGCGAAATACTAATATCTTGCAAGGGCTGTTTCAAAAAAGAAGTAACCTCATTTTTGCGATGGCGGGGAACAATCGCCAACGCGTCCGTCTCCACCAGCCGTATCAATGCATCCTGATACCGCGAAAGACGAAAAAAATAATTTTCCTCGGAGACTAGTTCAAGTTTTTTACCCGGATGCTCAAAGCACTCGCCATTCCCGTTCAGTTCGTCAACGGCATAAAACGTCTCGCAACCAATGCAGTACAGCCCCTCGTACGATTTTTTATAAATGTCTCCGGCCGCCGCGCATCGCCGCCACAACTCCTGGCTTGAAGGAAAGTGATGCGTACGGTCGCTCCCTTTTTGAAATACATCAAATTGCACGCCGAGCCGGCGAGCAAGTTCCGCAAACGACTCCGCGTTGCGGTCGATAAATTCCTGCACGGGCGCTCCCTCCTGCTCCGCCGCCTGCACGTTTTTGAGCGCATTCTCGTCCCCGCCCGACAGCAGACACACCTCCTCGCCGCGAAGCCGGTGCACGCGGGCAATAACATCCGCCTGCACGAATTCAAGCGCGTGACCGATGTGCGGCTTCGCGTTCACATAAGGAATAGCGGTCGTAAGATAAAATTTCTTGTTTTTTTCGTTCATAGCCGTATACGCCATAAACCTTTCTTTTCCCCAACATCCCCGTTATACTATTCTCTATATGACACTCACCACCCACGCCGCAATCGCCGCAGCCATCACCAAACCGCTCATGCGGGCACATCCGCTTATTATTTTCGGCGTTGCCGTCGCCTCCCACTATCTCTCCGATGCCATCCCCCACTGGGACTACGCCATCAATTCCATCAATACGGAAAAAAATGCCGATGCGCGGCGATGGCATATTCACAGTACTCACTTTCTCAAAGACGTGCGCAATATGGCATGCGACGGCTTCCTCGGCCTCGCACTCGTTTTCGCCATCACCCGTCCGACAACCGCACGCGAACTTTTATGGGCGCTCCTTGCCGTTATTGGTGGCGCACTGCCGGATTTTTTGCAAGGCGTCTACTACACGCACCGCGCGAAATTCTTGCGCCCGTTGCAGCACTTCCACGATCTCATGCATACCACCATCCGTCTCGGCGCCTATCCGCTTATCGGGATCCCCTTCCAAGGGGCGATACTTCTTCTCGCCTTGTGGATCATAAAATAAACGAGCGCGTATTAAAAAATCTTGCGGCGACCCTTTACCGCACGGCGTGCCGATTGCGCGTTACTCGGGCATGATCGCCCGCTTTTTTTTGTCCCAATCCTCCACAAACTCGGCGATGATCGCCGTCACCGGCACCGCAAGTAAAAGACCGAAGATACCACCCAGGCGCGCACCGATAACGAGCGCCAGAACGACCACCAGCGGGCTCAAACCGACCGCGCGGCGCATCACTACCGGTACGATAATATGGCTCTCCGTCTGTTGGACGATGATATAGAGTATGACGACCGAAAGACCGAGCCCGGGCGAAACGAGAAATGCAGCAATGACGGCCGGAACCGCGGCGAGAATCGGACCCACGACGGGAATAATCTCAAACAAGCCGGCAAGCAACGCGAAGAGAAGCACTTGTTGCATGCCCAACAGTGAAAGACCGAAGAAGATACAGATACCCACAATGGCACCCAGAAGTATTTGCGCACGAAACCATCGCCCGAGTTTTGCCTGTGCGCGCTTCCACAAACCGATGATATACTCCTCCTGTGCCAGCGGCGTTACGAGCCGCAAAAAACTCTCAATCCCGCGCTCTTGTGCGGTGAGGTAAAAAGAAAGTACGGCGACAAGCGTAAAGGAAATAATACCGCCAAACGCATTGGTGATGAAATTCACCACACCCCCGCCAAACGCATTCACATAATTCAGCGGCAGATTGAGCGCGGTACGCAGATCCTTGGGCGAGAGCAGCGAGTCGGGCACGACACCGGAACTGCGCACCTGCGAGAATATGACGCGCTGAAGGTCCGCGTAACTGTTAAAGAATTGGTCGATACTGTCCAAAAGAATCGGAACGATGAAATAAACCGCGAGAAACAAGAGTCCCGCGAGAGAAAGGTAGAGAAGAATCGTAGCCAAAATCCGCGGTACGCCGCGCACCTTGAGCCATCGCACCGCGGGCTCCAGCGCCGAGGCGAAGATAACGGCGAAGAGCAGGGCGATGATCACGTCAAGAAGCGTGTATATCGCGAGGATGCCGATGACCACGGCAAAAAATCGGACAATCGTCCCGGTTGAGATGCTTACATGCTTTGCGTGGTATGTTGTCATGGCGTGGCGCCACTCCTCTTTCCGGACTAAAACTCCTTCAGAAGAGCGGCAAATATCGTCGAATCCTTTTGCGGCCCGATCATGGCGAGATTGAGTTTTTCAGAACGAAACAACTCCTGAGCCACTTCTTGCAGGTCGTCCGGCGTCACCGCCTCTATCTTAGCAAAAACCTCCTCAACTGTCATGGGGTTTCCCGTAAGCATCTCTTCGCTCCCAACAAAACTCGCCACGGCATTGGACGCCTCAAGGCCGATGAGTGTCGTCCCGCGAATATAGTCCTTCACGCGCTTGAGCTCCTCCATGGGGATTTTTTCATCGCGTATTTTTTTGTATTCTTTAAGCGCAGCGCGAATCGTCTGCTCAACATTTTTATGATCCACGCCGGCGTAGGTGGTTAAGAATCCGCGGTTTGAGTACGACTCATGGCTCGTCCACACCGTATACGCAAGCCCCATCTTGTCGCGAATCGTGTCCCACATCCGCGCGCTCCATGAACCGCCCAGTAAGGTCGCCAACACATCCGCCGCATATCGTTTTGGGTGGAAAGCGTCATAGCCGTGAAATCCGATCGCCACATGCGTCTGGTCGGTTTCTTTGTATTCGCAGTGCACCTGCGGCGCAGATTGGCGGAGTAAAACATCCGGCTTTGTCCGCACGGGCGGCGTGTGGCGCATACCGCCAAAAAGCTCGCCCACGCGCGCCAATGTTTTTTGTTCGTCAAAATTACCCGCGACCACAACCGCCGTGTTCTCCGCGACATACTGGCTGTGGAAATAATTCCGGAAGTCCTCGGGTGTGAGCGCGCGAATGATTTTTTCCTCACCGATAACATCCAACCCCGCCGGCTGATTGCCGTAGAGTAAATGTTCCCACACCCACCAGATATACAGCGTCGGCGTGTCGCGGTCTTTGTGCAGTTCCTCAATGATAACCTGCCGTTCGCGCTCTATCTCTTCGCCTGCAAGTGTTGAATTTTTATAAATATCCGCAAGCAGATCAAGCGACTGGTCAAGATACGTTTTTGCCGCCTTAATATGGTAGCCGGTTAGCTCATGCGAGGTAAACGCATTGGAGAGCGAGCCCATACCGTCAAGTTCGTGTTTAATCGCGTCGGGCGTGGGACGATTTTTCGTTCCTTTAAAAAACATATGCTCTAGAAAATGAGAAATCCCTCCCTGCTCCCGCGCTTCGTAATCCGATCCCGTTCCGCACAATACCAAAATCGTCACTGTATTCGTCCCCTGCATCGGCGCCGTCAGCACCCGTAATCCATTTAGCAATGTTGTTTTTTTGAACATATGATGATATTATTTATTGTAGGAAGAGATAGTTATTAAGAGCTAACAATATACCATTATGCTACAAGAAATTTATTGGAAAAAAATTCTAAAGGCCACAATGATCGGTATCCTGGTGTATATGTTTACCTATGGATATTTTTTTTCTTTGAAACACGATATAATATCTGGTGGATTTTTTATTTTCTCTCCCCCAGCATGGCTCATTCCCCCAATAATTACCTTGGTGATTCCACTGGCTCTCGCCCAACAAGTACCCCATCAACATATTATCAATGGCGCACTGACGTTTTCTCTCCTTTTCACAGCTGGAATCATCTTATTGACTATTTCAAGCGCGTTAACTCCTGAGCTTATTTTGTGGCCATTTTGACAAATAGTATACAAAAAATTAATAACTGTTAAAGAGACAATCTTTTTCATATTATGAGGTGTATTTGCTCAAGTATTCGTCAATGATACAACTAATTCTTTGATAACAACTCGTTCCTGCTTCGTCGTATCTCTGTCGCGGACGGTGACGGTGTCGTCTTCAAGCGTCTGATAGTCCACCGTGATGCAGTGCGGCGTGCCGATTTCGTCCTGCGCATAATAGCGTTTGCCGATGTTGCCGCGGTCGTCCCACGCCACCGTCATGTGTTTTTTTAATTCGCTGTATATTTTACGCGCTTTTTCAACCAACTGCGGTTTATTGGCAACAAGCGGAAAAACAGCGGCTTTGTGGGGAGCCAGTTTCGGATGAAGTTTTAAAACAACGCGAATTTTTCCCTTATCCTCTTCCTCGCTGTATGCGTCAAGCAAAAAGAAAAGAATCGCACGGTCAACACCGCCGGATGTTTCAATGACCCACGGCGTATAGCGCTCTTTTGTCTCCTCGTCATAGTAGGTCAAGTCAACCGTGCTGAATTGGGAATGCCGTGAAAGATCCCAGTCGCCGCGATGATGGACTCCCTCCATCTCTTTCCAGCCGATCGGACTTTCGTACTCAATATCCCATGCGGCGCGCGCATAGTGCGCTTTTTCATCCTCTTCATGCTCGCGAAATCGGAGGTGCTCCGCATTCATACCGAGCGACACATACCAGTGCATCCGTTCTTTTTTCCAATAGTCAAAAACTTCTTGCGCGCCGCGTTCATCCGGTTTTACATAGTACTGCAATTCCATTTGCTCAAACTCGC
>OBEQ012619682.1_pt1 | contig 18358 bp, 18 predicted proteins | sample 1670901 | NCBI WGS metagenome assembly OBEQ01 (sample SAMEA104232315, study PRJEB22302) | groundwater metagenome | biome: forest; feature: aquifer; material: groundwater | place: USA | collected 2011-08-07 | depth 5.4 m
CACATCTCTTTGTCTGTGTAACCTGTTCTCAATACTCCAATGTCCTCTCACTAGATCAATGATCTGCTCTGGGGAATTTACTTCTTTCAGTAATCTAGCAATACCAATTGCCACTTCAGTGGTTACTTTACCTGATTTGAGATGAGTTACCGCTCTTTTTAACTGCCAGATATGGGTTAAACCTGGCCAGGCAAGGTAATCATTTAAATCCTGAGAAACAGTTATGGTGTAGGTAGTGAGTCTGCCTTTGGCTCTGATATGTTTTGAGCCTGTTTCAATTTTGGCCTTAAATGGTAACTCTCTAAAGAACAGTTTAATATCTTCTTCTAACTTTTGCTGATTTCCCTTAACGGTGAGGCAGTAACCACCCTGTTTTTGAGTAATCTGCTGGCAGAAGGTTCTCTGGGTGTGGAGAGCATCAGCAGTGATAATGTGTCCTGAAACTGGAATCTGATCTAACAGTTTAGGAGCCAGTACAAGTTCTTTGCCCTTGGTATCAGTCCCAATCTCAAACAAAACTCCTTTAACATAGTGAGCAAAAGCTGATAGCAGATGACAGGGAAGCCCAGAGAGGGTCTTGCCATCAATGGCAATGGGTTCATCAGTCCCAAAAGGTATGACCTTTTGCAACCAAATTCCCAAACAAGACTCTAGAATTTCTTTGTCTAATCTGGCAAACACCCGCTGGAAGGTGGAGGCATTAATTAGATGACCTGACAAAAGTGGCACTTTAAGCTCTAAATCCTCCTGGTAATTTTCTATCCATTCATCTATAGATTGATAGCTCACCTGACCACAACAAATTCCAAGTATGGCCAGAGTGAGTAATATTCCCAGTGGGTGTCTTCTGCCCTGAGCTCTTCTGGGATCAGGAATTGTACCTAGCATTGAGGACAAACTCCTAACACTCTCAGGCTTAACTGAGAACACTTTGGAATATGACAACCCTTGTGGCAAAACTGTATACTGTAACAAGACAACGCTCCTTTTTCTTTAAACACAATTGGTCTACAACTTAACTGTGATTAAAAGAGGAGCGTTTTGTCAAATTTTAGAATGCAATGGCTCTGACTTGAAGAAAACCGCTTGTGAAATTAGCGATAGTTATGTAATATCATTGGTTAATGCCCTTACCCAGCAAAATTGTGTTTGTTGACACTGAGACAACTGGCGGAAGTACTTTTAGGGATCGGGTGATAGAGATTGGGATTGTCAGAGTGGAAAACAACCGAGTCGTTAAAAAATTCCAAACCCTACTTAACCCAGAAAGGTACTTGCCTGAGGAAATTACACACCTTACAGGCATAACTGGCGCCCAGCTAGATGCAGCTCCTTCTTTTTATCAAATCAAGAATGAAATTTTGGAGTTATTTGATGATGCAGTAATGGTAGCCCACAACGCCAGGTTTGACTATTCATTTCTCAAAAATGAATTTAGGCATATTAACCAAAATTTTTCCCCAAAACATTTTTGCACTGTTAAACTTTCCAGGACTCTTTTTCCTCAGTACCCACATCATAACCTGGATTCAATAATAGAAAGGTTTGGATTTAAAGTTAAAAAAAGACACCGGGCATTTGATGATGCCTATGTTTTATGGCAGTTCTATCAAAAGATTTTAAAACAATTTGAGGAGCAAATTATTGCTGCAGCCATAAACCGAGATTTAAAAAGACCAACTGTTCCGATCAAAATTACCCAGCAAGAATTGGATCAATTACCAGAAAGCCCAGGAGTCTATATTTTTTATGGAGAACGCGGGATGCCTTTGTATATTGGCAAATCAATCAATATTAAAAAAAGGGTTTTATCACATTTTTCGGCTGATCATTATTCCCCCACTGAGATGAAAATTGCCCAACAGGTTGAAAATATTGAAACCATTATTACCCCCGGGGAACTGGGAGCGTTATTCAAAGAAAGTGATTTAATAAAAAAGATCCAACCGCTTTATAACCGCAAACTACGCTACAGCCGGAATCTTATCACCTTAAAACAAACTTTAACTCCAAAAGGATTTTTTTCTATTCTGCTAACCAGTACTGATCAAATTAAAATTGATGATTTAGAAGTAGTTTTGGGAATGTTTAAATCCAAAAAGGCCTTAAAACAATTTCTAATTTATATCGCCAAAGAGAACAATTTATGTGAAAAACTTTTAGGGATTGAAAAAACCTCTGGTGGTTGTTTTAGGTTCCGTTTAGGTCAGTGCAAAGGTGCATGCCTGAATAAAGAAAACCCCAATGAATATAACCTGCGGTTTGAGCAGGCTTTTACAACTTTAAGACTAAAAAGCTGGCCCTTTAATGGCACAATAGCAGTGACTGAAACTGATATGGAATCTACTGAAAGTTATCTATTTAATAAATGGTGTTATCTGGGGAAAATTAAATATGGCGGGTTCGAGCAAACAGAGTATTTAGAAAAGGATATTAAGTTTGACTTAGATCTTTACCGGATCCTTGATCAATTTTTAAAAAATGGCAAATTAACCCCAAAAATTAAGCCAATTAATTTAAACTCTTTCAATTTTTAAACAACCCAAGGTAGCAATTTTTACAATTTTCCATTAAGATATTAATTAGCAGTGCCCAGCTACTATGATGGCACTTAATCTATTTACAATTAAGTTGAGGGTTGTGCCACTGGATAAAACTTTCAGGTTTTTTGTTGGGCAAATTTCCAAGTTGTTAGATTTTATCAGTTTTTTTTCCCCTTTTTTTTTATTCCAATACATTAAACATTTCCGTTATGAGTTTATTAATATTAAAAATTACCTCACCGCCAGTTTAGTCATATTATTAACTTTGCTCCTTACAATTATCTCTGCTAAACTTGTCGACCAGCCATCTTACTTTTTCTTTATTGTTCCGGTCATTGTTAACTCCCTTTATGGGGGGATTGGTCCTGCTATTTTTAGCATTTTGATCGGGTTAGTGCTGGTTAATTTAATTATGAACGATTTTCGATTCTCCACCAATTTCTTTGCATTAAACCCTACCAAAATCGCATTTATTTTGGAGGGCTTGCTTATTAGTTGGATAAGTATCACCCAAAAAAGAAGACAGCAAAATTATGCCTTAAATTTGCTTCAAGAGCAAAATGCGAGACTCCGGGCCCAAAATACCAGCCAAAATTTAATAAGGCTGGAGAAACAAAAGGATGATTTTATCGCCATCGCCGCCCATGAGTTAAAAAACCCTCTGGCTAGTATTAAAGCTTTTACCCAAATTCTGGAAGCTAAAACGGTCCAAACCAAAGATAATCAAATTAAACAATATATTACTAAAATGGTCGAGCAAACTGACCGGCTTGATTGGTTGGTCAGCCAGCTTTTTGATGTGTCCAGTATGTCCAGCGGGCAAATGAGACTTAACCGTAAAACCGTGAATTTTGATGAATTTATCTTAAGTACGATCATCGATCTGCAACATACAATCAGTACCCACAAACTAATAGTTGAAGGCCATACTAAATCAAAGATGCAAATTGATCCTGAGAGGTTAAGGGAAGTAGTGATAAATTTAGTCACCAATGCGGTAAAATATTCACCCGGTGCAAGTGAAGTAATTGTCCAGCTAAGCTCAGCCGGGGATCAGCTTGTCTTTTCGGTCAAGGATTTTGGCCCAGGGATTAACCACACAGAGCAAAAAAAGATCTTTGAAAGGTTTTACCGTGTTGAGTCCTACCAAGTCTCAGGCCTGGGTTTAGGTTTATATATCGCTTCAGCAATAGTTAAACTTCATCAGGGGAAAATTTGGTTAAATAGTATCCCGGGTAAAGGCTCAACCTTTTTTTTCAGCCTGCCTAAAAATTAGGTCAAGTGGGTGGGTTTGGGTTTAGTTGCCAGTTTAGTAAGAAGATAAGGTCTAGTCTTTAACCCCTCACACAAACCCTAAACTATACTCTTCTTCCACCCCCATCCCTTTTAACCTTAGCGATAATACTATATTGCTACATTTACCTAAAATTTACAGATTTTTAGTTTATTTCTCACCGGACTTGGGTATTATTCTATGCAGAAGGTCAAGATAGAAGGTAGGAATACAATTAGATTTTAATTCAATTGTAGGCCGAGAAGTAGATTATAGACTTACAAATAAACTTTTAACTTTTGCATAGGTCTTCAAACTTCCCAGCCCTGCCCAACGCTTGGCCTTTTTTTGTATCGTTAGACACAAAAAAAGACAAGGTTCTTCGCAGCGAGCAGTATAATTTAATTACTGCGAGCAAGAAGGTCCTTACCTTTAACGAAGTAGTGAACTAGCAGTAATAACAACCCCAATAGCAGTAAAACCCTTGGCTAGTTTTTCCCATTGTTTTAATCTCAAACTCAACCTAGAATCCTTATCGATGATCTTTTTGGCTTCATCCAAATATTTCTTGGCTTCTTCTGGCTCTTTATCTTTTAAAACCTCAGTTAGTCTCATATAACCTCCTGAGAGCCAAACCCCGCGTTCATAATCTGTAGCACCTTCGGCTGTCTCCAGTTTTTTTAATGTTTCCAGGGTTTTATCTTTGAAACTTAAGTCGCCATTTCTAAGTTCCGAGGTAAAATAATGGATTTGAAAATCGAGTTTAATCGCTTCATTATCATGAGTTTGCGGAGGATTATTTAAGATATGCTCAATCGCTTCTTTAAATGACTGATTGGCATCTTGGTATTCACCCAGCATCTCTTGCGACCTGGCCAAATTAATAAAGGGAACGGCCAAAGTTGTATTGTCACCAAATTTTTGGGCCAGTTCAACCGCGCTCATGGCCGCATATTTAGCAAGAACTAAATAATTTGGGTCTTCTGTTTGTTGGTATAAATGGCGATAGGTCAAAAAAAACATCGCCTGAATCTCAGAAATTCCTTGTTGGTCACCTGACCTCTGGTATAAAACCATGGCTTGGACTTCCAGCTGCAAAGCTTTCACAAAATCACCTTTCTCCTGAGCCTCCAAGGCCAGTTCATGTATTTGCCTTGCTTCTGAATCTTGCATCGACTAATTATATAATTTTATCATCAAAATTGTTTCGTGAAACCTCTATCTTTTTAGGTTCTGCTACTTTAAAATGCAGTTATGGAATCAAAGGGTAGAATATTGCATGTCCAAGCCAACCAAGTTAGAGAGATTGAGGGAAATCTTCTAAAATCTCTTCAACTTACCGACGAAGCCTTAATTGCATATCAGCAAGATGGTGATAAACAGGGTTTGTCAGAACTTATAGCAGAACGAGCTGGCGCTTTGAAACACCTTTTTCAACAAACAGGGGATGAGGATTTTGTCATAATAGCAAAGGCTGAAATGGAAGCCTCAGTCGCAATTGCATCTAAGCTAGGTAATGAAGATGCATTGGCTATTCCTTATTTTAATCTAGCAAAGATAGAGGATGAGCTTAATGATTATACTCATGCAGTAATTCACTATAAAGAGGCTGTTAAAAGGATTCATATTGATCCTAATATTGAGGAATTAGACCCGAATAATCCAGCCCAAAATAGACCTGCTATGCTTTGCTATGTAAAAGCCCATCTTCACTACTCAGAGAATAAAACAGGTGATGAAAGCGCCCTAGATAAATTAGAAGAAGTAATTAAGGAGTTAGAACAAGCAGAAGAAACAGATGAATTTATAAAAAAAGTCTGGCTTTCTGGCAGTTTAATTAAGCTTGCAGAGTTACTTAAGAAATCAGATCAGGAAAAAGGTAGGGAGGTTCTTAAAAAAGCAGAAGGAATTATAGAAAGTGACGAAAGACTTCATCTCAGGAAAGGTCAATTAGAAAAACTAAAACAAAAGTTTAATTCATAGGCTTTACAAAGACTAGTAATCTTTTTAAATCAGTCCCAATTGGGATTTAGAGCATACTACAATATGGTATAATTGGCATATGAAAAAGTCTTCCGTTATCTCTTCTACTCCAAATATCATGGGTGGTGAACCAGTTATCGCTGGTACCCGTGTGCCAATTGGAGTAATTTTGTACCGTATTAAGGAAGGGTATACACTTGAGCAGATTCACGATATGTATCAACATGTCTCAACTAATACTTTACAAAAAATGATCGAGGAAATTGCCCAAAAGATTCCTGCCATAACTAAACATGGCAAAGCGCTTTTACAAGCATAAGCTTCTTTTGGATGAAAACGTCCATTACAGATCTTATTTTCCTATACTCAATAGTCTGTTTAATCTCAAACACATTACGGAAAACTTCCATGAGGTTGGATTATCAGATCCACAGATCTTCAAGTTTGCAATTGCCACGGGTAGAATAATTATTACATTCAACTTCAAAGATTTTGAAGAATTAGTAAAAACTAGTAATAAAACTGGCGTGATAGGTATCTCTTCCAATTTACCTGTAGAAATTATTGACAAGAAACTAACCGTTCTGTTTCGCAAAGCATCAATAAAATCACTTCTTGGCAAACTAACTATAGTTAGTGGAGAGTCTGAAAATTAAATTGGTTTGGCAAAAACTAACAGTCTTTTTAGATCAGTCCCAATTGGGGTGCATGTTTGGAGGATTAAGAGGTTTTGATCCCTTTTGTCAGTAAAAACCTCAGTTTGGTTGGGCCAGTACTCCTTTTTATCAAAAACTTGGTATTTATACTCACATTTGTCATTCTGAACCGATGGTGAAGAATCTTTAGATTTTTTTGAATCTTGAGATCCTTCGCTACTCTCAGGATGACAGGGGGCGGAGATAACTATCTGATCGCCATTTTGGAGTTCGTTTATCCTCAGAAAAGCGGTATTTGTTCTGGTCATCTCCCAAGGAGGCAAAGAAGAGTGGGCAAAAAGATAAACTAATTTACCCTCTCCAGGTTTGGCAAATCCGCCGGCTTCTGCCACACCATGTTCTAAAGCCTTTTGATATTCCGCCTTATTTCCAGAATCTACATTTTCTATAATCACCGCTTGGGCATTTATTTTGGGAACAGAGATGTAGCTACCACTGTTTTGGGCGTACACCTCAGAGGTGGGAATGGGGATGTAGGCCATTAGCAGGGGATAATAAATATACAAAAAAAGCGCTAGTGACAAAATAATTAAGCAGTTGCCCAGCGCTTTTCTCATTTAAATGCTTAATTTCCTAATCCCTGGATCCTGTCCGGGGTGGAAGCGTAAATATAGTCCCAAAGCAAACATTATCGCGGATAATAAACTAAGCCATAGCGCCCAATTACTTCCCGTGGCTGGCATGATTATAGACGCACCCAATATTCCCGGCCCGCCCCCTTGACCAGGAGTGGTGGTTGATGATGATGATGAACTGGTAGAGTTTGAAGTAGTATTGGATGTATTATTATTTCCTCCCCCATTATTATTGCCGCCATTACCGCCTCCGCCTGAAGTTGGAGGCGGGGGAGGAGTTGTAGTAGTGATGGTGTTACAGCAACTAAAAACTATTTTAGAAAAATTAATATCGGCGTTTTTGACAAAGGTATCAACTAAAACATCTCCAGTCGTAATTGAGACATTACCTATGTTACTGTCAGCATTATTGTCACCGGAGGAAGAATTAAAAGCTAACACATTTTTTAAAGTGGCGGCGTTTAAAACAACCACATTATTGATGGCGGTATTGGTAACTGAAACTGTATTCACCGAACTTTCACCATTTCTGGCAATTTTGATACTGACATCACCTCCACCTTGGGTGACACTGACATCAGCTTGGTTAATATGTTCATTAACCACTTTTTGGGTAACTGTCACCTTACCGGTTTTAATCGACACATTGCCACCATTACCGCTGGCAAAGTTGTGCCCACTATTTGCCGTCCCAGTCACAGAATTGGTAATATCGGCGTTTTGAGTCACATTCACATTAGTAGTCTTGGGGCCATTGACTGTGGCGGTATTGTGGGAACCCTGGCCATTACTAGCAACCTTTACCTCTGTTCCTTCTCTCATCGCGCAGCAATCGTTTTTAACTACCGAGATATTGGTACTATTTTTAATATCTACGGCGATTTTAGCAGCCCCGGTGGTAACTCCGGCATTACCCTTAGTATTGCCACTTACCGTATTAGATCCGGAATCAGCAACTGGAGTAGTATTATTTGCCACCGCTCCATTATTAGTCTGGTCGATTGTTTGCGAGCTTGGGGCGGAAACATTAACAGTACTGCTTGAACTTCGACCGTTGTTGGAAATTATGAACTCGTCGGCTAAAGCCGGAGTGATTTGGAAAAATGGGATGACTAAAAGGGAAAAAATTAAGGCCAGCAATTTTGATCCCTTGATCATTCTTAAATTATGTTTTATATTCATATATTTTCAATTATAGGCCTGTAATAATTTTGTAAATGATATTTAATAATCTCTTCTGTCATAGGATCAAAGTCTTTAGTACTTTGACACAACATTACAATGTAAAGTGATAAGCTTTACGGTAGAACAACAACCCTAAAACCCCGGCTGGGATTATTAAAAGTAACCAGGCTAAATTAATTGGAACCGGACCTGCTTGAACAGTAACTGGAGTGTGAGCCTGAGCTTTCGTTTCAGTTTGAGAGGCAATCAATGTTTGGGGCTCACCGGGATTTGAGCCGCTTATCCCCAGTACCAATGAGTTATTACTGCCTGTAGAAACTGTAATATGTGAAGCTGGGCTGGCTGTAAGTTGAGTAGTAATAGTTTGGGTCGTGGCAGGAATCGTGGGATTGGAATTGTTATCATGAGGAGAGTTATTTTCAATAGGTCCATGATTTTCTGCCGACTGGGGACTGACAAGCGCTGACTGCTTATGTTGCCCTGGAGCGATAAAATCACCGGTCCAGGAACCAAAAATATTTACCATTGTCACCACTAGTTTACCCTTGATATTATTGTTAACAAAGTTGACTAAATTGGCGATTACTTTGGCGTCCTGAGTCGTAATTGAAGAGTTACCAGCCGTATTACCAGAGGCAGAATTTCCTCCAGAGTTAGCAGTTAAATTTAAGTTATTGACAATTTTTGCGCTGTTTTGTTGGGAGGTGGTGGAGCTATTGGCGGAGGAAACAGTGGAATTATTATTGGAATTTTGGCCGTTACCAAAATTAGTAGCTGTCACATTACCATTTGCGTCGGTCGTAAATTCAGTTCCAGCCGAGCCGGCAAAGTTTGAGCCACCCGCTGAACCTAAAATTTTACCAATCCAAGTCCCAGCCTTATTAACTAAAACCAGCCACATATTGCCGCCATCTAAATTAGTATTAACAATATTTAGCCCCTGGGCTTTAACATCAGCTTTACCGGTCTGGATTGTTGAGTCTCCACCAGTATTACCTGAGGTATTATTACTACCAGTGGTGGCAGAAAGGTTCAGATTATTTTGGATATCCGCTAAATTTGCCTGAGTAGAAGTAGAGTTCTTAGACTGTTGAATCTTTGAAGCGTTACCCGAACCTGCTCCATTATTAACATTTGATGCAGTAACACCATTGCCACAGCTGTCACAAGACATAATGCTGCCTGGTAAGATAATATCCCCAATTAAATTACCAATAATATTCACCGTACCAAAAATAACTTTACCTGCTAAATTATTGTTTAAAAAGGTCAGTAAGTTACCGGCGGTGCTGGCCACACCAGTTTGAATTGTAGTATCACCGAGTGTATTGCCATTACCGTTATTATGGCCGGAATCAGCAGCCAAAGTTAAATTACTACCCACCTCCCCAGTATTATTTTGGACCAAGGCATTATTACCAATTTGGTTGATCAGGGCATTATTTTTAGAATTTTGGCCGTTGTTAGTATTTGAGGCAGAGGAAGGACCAGTGCCACATCCAGCAGTACAATTGGCATCAAAGTTTAAAACTAAATCTCCCCGCAGGTTATCAACAACATTAAATTCTGCCAGCTGTACCCCAGATGCATTTGTATTGGCCAAAGTAACTGCGGTACCGGTGGTAGTACTTTTACCGCTGGTAATACCCACATCCCCGGCCGTATTACCGTTGACGTTGTTGCTGCCACTAGCGCTTCCCAGATTTAAATTATTTAAGACTTGGGCGCCGTTTTGTTGATTGGTGGAGTTATTGTTTGAGACTGTCGCCGAGCCGTTATTGGTTGAACCTTGACCGTTGTGGTCATTAATTATCGTCGCACCTGTCCCAGGGTTAGAACCAGAACCAGCAGCAGAGTTTAAATTAGCTGCGGTATTTAATATAGCATTATTAATAGCATCCCCTGTATGGACAGTGGTATCCCCAACATTACCACCAATATTTTGGGCATGAGGATTGGGGACTTGGTTTACTGAGAGTCGAGGGTGGTCAGCCGGAGGTGGCTGGGTTTGAGCGGCAGGTGGTGGGGAGTTAGGCACAGGCGGGGGAGTTGCAGGGGGGGATGGACAATTTTGTCCCGCTGCCACCTCAACTGAAACCCCATCAATGATGCAAGTATGGGTAGGGGGTGGGGTGGCCACCGGCGGCGGGGTTGTCACTGGAGGCGGTGTAGGAAGAGCTGGCGGACTGGGTGGTGGTGGGGTAGAAGTAGCCTCGACAACAGGCGAGGGAGAGGGAGCCGTATCTTCGGCAAAAACTGGACCTAGGTTAAAGGCAAGTAAAGAGTAAATACTAATTGTAACTAATAATTTTTTAAGTTTATTCATCTTTTGATTAATGATTAAAGATTAATGATTAAAGATTAATGATTAAATTTTTTCTTTAATCCTTAATCTATACTCTTTAACCACTTTCCTACTTTGGGATTCTGCCTAAAGTGCTAAGCAGAATCCCTTAAAATTAATGCAGTCCTAGCATTGAAAGGAGTGCACTAAGACCAGCAAAATCAAAACTAAAGCTCAAACTTGTCCCCCCTGGTAAGATAACAATTGGGCGTGGACTGGAACCGGCAACATTAGCGTTTCCGCTATTATTTAAGGTTACAGTTGAGTTTGCTGCTTGAGTGGTGATCGATGGATCATCACTTGAGCTTCCTTCAGTATTGCTATTGGCCTGGTTATCACCACTTGAAGCCTCTGGAGTCACAGTGTTAGAAAACCCTGGACCGCCATTGCTTTGTCCCAAAGCCAAGGTATTACCCATGGTGGCGTTGATAGTATTGGTTGTCAGCTCGCCGTTATGGTCGATTTTGGCGGTTAAATTGAGTAGACAGCCACAATCAATATCAGCCGAGTTGAAATTGGCTGCATTAGTGATATCAACCATTGAGGTTGCTGCACCAGCGGTGATTGACACCAGTCCACCAGTGTTCCCATTGGCATGGTTACCACCCGACTCCGCTTCAGCATCGACTGAATTTGAGAAAGATGCAGCGTTGTTTTGGGCTAAGGTAGTGGTTTGAGGCACCAGTAAAGCGATGGTATTGACAGAACTTTTGCCGTTATCCATAATTTTGACTGATAGTGTCCCTGCCCCTGTTCCAACACCTCTACTCTTACCTGAAATATTGGCATTGGCCATATTATTCAAAGTAACATTCGAGGTTGCTGCACCAGCGGTGATTGACACCGGCCCACCGGTGTTCCCATTGGCATGATTCTCTCCCGAACTGGCTTCATTATTTACCGTATTACTAATTGCAGCCGTATTGGTTTGGGAGGTAGTGTGAGTATTTGGTGCTGTCAGGTTGGCGGTGTTAGTACTTTTTTCACCATTGCCAGAGATTGTGACCGATCCATTTTGATTGTTACAACATGAATTTGGGTCAGCAATATTAACATTAGCTCTATTAGTAACATTGACCGTACTTGATGCAGCGCCAGTACCGACAGTTACGCTTCCACCCGTATTTCCGTTGGCATGATTACTTCCGCTACTTGCTTCTGCTGTGACATTGTTAGTAATAGCTGCACTATTAGACTGGGTGACAGTAGTTGTTTGAGGACTACTGACATTGATCGCACTGGTTGCACTTTGACCATTACCTGAGATAGTAAGTTCTTCCGCAAAAGCCAAAGGAGCCATCGTACCAAAAAGTAAAACAGCGCTCGCTGTAGCAGCCACAACAGATTTTTTTGATATAAACATTTACTTCACCCCCTTTACTAGATTGAGAACAACATTGCGGGCACTCCCACTTTTGTTGCAAAGTTTCTAACTCCTGCCATCTACCAAAAAGGTACCTGGCAAGTACCTTAATCCAAGTGGTTTAACTTAGATCAAAGGACTTAAGATTTAATTGTTGTTTGAAGTTTTGCTCTAGGCTGTGTTTAAAAAAACTATTGAAGTAAAATGGCTGTGAGTGAGTCTGATAGTAAATTTTTAAAAGGTTTAAGTAAGATACATTAAGACAGACTTTGATTAACACAAAAGGATATTACAAGCCGCGCTTAAGAATTAAATTAATAAACAGTAAGAAATAAGTAAAACGAAACAAGCGGTTAGCAAGCAATAACAGGCTAATCTGCTGGTCACGTTAAGTGGTATACGTTATTAAAACCATATCGGCTAACATCTTAACTATACAGGCATCACAAACTGTTTAACGTTAAAATAAGCAAATGGAAGTTTTCTGAAACTAGAATTGAAGATCAACACTTTGTTTTTCGCTTTTAATTTCGCCAACTAGTAATTTAATTCTTTTCAAATCTTTATCATCGATAGTCAGGCCAATTCTGGTCAGCTTAGTTGCGTCAGCTTGGGCCACCACCGGGTCGTTGTGGATATCAGCTGCCTGCTGGTCAGTATTTTCACCTACTACAAAGCGGATATAATCTCTGGTATTGATCTCCACCGGCTTTGTATATTCATTAGTCACTCTTAAATTTATAATTAAAAAAGTCTTGCCTTTAATGGCGGTGGCTTTTTGGCCTTTAACCAAAATTTCATCCCTCAACTCGGCATTTTCAACTACGTACTTAATTTTAGCCACTTCTTTACCTTTATCATCCCTTAAAGGAAAAGCAAACTCCCGGTTAATACTCTGCTGGGACTTTACTCCTTGGACTTGGGCCCGGTTATCAACTGGGGGAGGGACTGCGGCTGCTTTTTGCGGACTGCTTTTTGGTAGATAAAAAAGGATGTAACTTAATATTGCAAGTAAGAGAATGGCCGAAAAACCCAAAACAAACAATAACTTTTTAGAAATCCCAAATGAGGAGTTGGGGTCAGGTTTAGTAAACCAGTTTTTAAATTTGCTCCAAGGTTTTGGCGGCTGGTAGCTGAGGGTATAGTTAGAAGTTATTGGATCCATGATTTTAATTATTTAAAATTTCAAGCTTTGCATAATATATTCTTTGCATTATATATTAATATATTAATGAAGCTCTATATTAATAGTAGTTTTATTTACACTGGCATCTTTTTTAATTTCCACCCGGACCTCTTGGCCATTTTTAGCAACCACCAGTTTATTTAAAACGTTATTATTAGAGTTAGTCATGACAAAACTGGTGGCATTAAAACCGAGACTATTTAATTTATTTTTATACCAATCAGTTATGGCACTAGGAGAATCACTACTTTCCAAACTAGCAGCAGACGGACTTTTGGAATTAATAGAAGCATTTGAATAAATAAAGTTGTCAATACTAGAACTGCTATTTGGGCTTTTGGCAATAGGGGAGGGAGCAGTTGTTTTTAAAATAGCCGGGCTGGGGAAAGGGACTACTACAACCCAAGGTGAAGGGCTAGCTGCCTCAATTTTGGCGGCTGCGACTTGTCCACTGGCACTAGGAAATGGTGTGAGTAGGCTTTCGGCTAAATTTTGGGAAGTTCTTTGATGATATTGAAATACTAAAAATAAAGTTCCAAACATTAGAAGCAGTAGAGTCAAAACCTTCGTCGGACTCATTACCAACTAGGGTAACCCCAACATGCATTAAATAAATAAGTAATAAGTAAGATAATTGAAAGAATTCAATTATCTGGCTACTTTTAGTTTAAAGAGAATGATAAGAAAAGCAGTAATTAATTCAGAAGTTTCCTTAATTTTTCGATACTATCCCAATCATGGATAGAAACAATTAAAACTTTTTTCTTTAATTTTTTTAATTCCACACACTTAAGTCTTCCTTGATCTTTATCCACCATATCTGATTTAGTTAGTAAAATGATTTCATTTTTTTCTAGCAGTTCAGGATTATACTTTTCTAACTCCTCCCGGACAGTTTTATAAGCGGCGGTAACATTATCATTTTCCGCTGAAACACAATGGAGTAAGACTTTAGTTTTTTCAATATGTTTTAAAAATTTAATTCCCAAACCTTTGCCTGATGATGCGCCTTCAATCAATCCCGGGATATCTGCCAAGATTTTATGTTCATATACCCCCAAATTTGGCTCAAGTGTAGTAAAAGGATAGTCAGCCACTCTGGCATTGGCGGCAGTTAATTCATTTAATAATGATGATTTTCCGGCATTAGGCAGCCCAATTAAACCAAAATCAGCGATTAATTTGAGCAGGATCTCTAAGTCCCGTTCATCACCAGGCAAACCTGACTGGGCTTTGATTGGAGTTGTATTGCGGGATGACCTTAACTCAAAATTGCCTTTCCCACCTATCCCGCCTTTGGCAATTAAAACCGTTAACCCATCTTCATCAATTTCAATTGTTTCTCCTGTTTCTAAATCTTTAATCTCCGAGCCTATTGGGACTAAAATAGTTATATCCTTACCATCCTTACCAGTTTTTTGGAAACTGTCTCCCATCTGCCCATTTTCTGCAGTCATGGTTTTTTTAATTGTAAATGGGCGCAGGGCCATTAAATCCGTCGTGCCTTTTAAATAAACATCCCCGCCCTTACCACCGTTGCCGCCATCAGGACCTGATTTATGGCCGGGGAAAAAAGAGACCCTACCAGGCCCGCCATGTCCTGCAATAACTTTAATTTTGGCTTCATCCACCAACATGCTGTATATGATACCAGACTGTGCACAAATAATGTGATACAATCTTTTTGATAAGCAAAGCTTGAAAGGAAACTTCTTTCAAGCTGAAGCTTTCAAGGTTTCCTTATGCAAAAATTGGTTCGACAATTTGGATTTTATTTGGTTTGGGTCATCGCTTTATCATCCCTGTTTGGCAGCCTTTATTTTAGTGAAGTTTTGGGTTTTGCGCCTTGTGTTTTATGTTGGTATCAAAGAATTGCAATGTACCCTTTGGTTTTAATTATCCCGGTTGGGATTTTACTCAAAGACACAAAACTTTATTATTATGTTTTGCCACTGAGTATAGCCGGGATGTTAATTGGACTATATCAAAATCTATTGGGTTGGGGAATAATTAGAGAAGTCATCGCTCCTTGCGCCTTTGGAGTTTCCTGCACCACAAAGTATATTAATTACTTCGGTTTTATCACTATCCCATTTTTATCACTTTGTGCCTTTACATCTATTACTATTATTATGTTAATATTGAGAAACTTTAAAAATGACTCAAGAAGTTAAAATCCTTTCCATTATTGGGATCGCAACTCTGCTCTTATTAATCGGAGGTGTGTTTTTCTTATCCGCCAAACAACCTAAAGGCGTAACTGATCCCAAAGGACAAACTGTTTACCACATTGATTATTCCAAAGGCGAAAAAATTGGGACAGATTCGGCTAAGGTTAAGTTGGTAGAGTTTGGTGATTTACAATGCCCGGCCTGTAAAGCTTATGAGCCTAGTGTTGAACAAATTAGGAATAAACAAAAAGATAATCCTAATTTTCAATTAATCTGGCGTCATTTTCCCCTTTATCCTACTCCCCACAAATATGCCAAAATAGCAGCTGAAGCGGTGGAAGAAGCAAATACCCAAGGAAAATTCTGGCAGTTGCATGACAAAATATTTGCCACCCAAGATGAGTGGACAGCTCTGGCAGATGATAATAAAATTACTGATTATTTTGTCAATTTAGCAACTGGTTTGGGAATTGATGGTAATAAAGTCCGCGACGCAATTAAAAATAATACCTATGAAGATAAAATTATGGCAGATAAAGATGAAGGGGGTAAAGTAGGGGTTAATTCAACCCCCAGCTTTTATTTAAATGGCAAAAAACTGATTTTGAATAACTTAACTGATTTAGCAACTGAGGTGGAAAATGCGCTAAAATGATAAGTACCAAGATACAAATATCCAAGTAATACATTCTAATTTAAAAATTCAATCAATTTTTGAATTTTGGTAATTATAATTTGTCTATTATTTGGACAATTGAATATATTACTTATAACTTAATTTTAAAGGAGGTGATTTACATGTTAGATGGTGATACAACAGTTCCTGGTACTCCAGTAATTCCAGCAACTGATACTACAACCACTGATGCACCATTGCCAGCAACTGATACACCAATCGCTCCACCTGCAGGTGGCACAACTGATGCACCAGCTCCAATGGGAGACACTGCTCCAATGCCAGCTGGCGAAGAACATCATGAAGTTCCGGCAATGCCAGGTGCAGAGGCACCTACTGCTGAAGGAGGAGTACCAGAAGGTACCCCAACTGTGCCAACTGGTTTACCAGGCACTAATCCTGCTGATGGAACAAACACAGGTGGAACTCCTGCATAAAAGTTACACAATCGAAAGATTTTGTAGATCTACAAAAATCCCCTGGTAACGGGGGATTTTTAAAAAGTGTTGACACTGATGCTCAAAATACATTAAATTCATTACAAGACTGGTGCGCTTAAAATAAGTGGGTTAAATTAAGGGAAGATATCTTTATGTGGCGGATTTTAAATTTTGTTAGTGATTTTATCAAAACTCATTTTAGGTTGCGCGGCTTTGTTCTAACTGAGGATTTTAAAAAATGTTTAGATCTGCTGGAAAACAACTCGCAAAATGTTTTCTTAACTGGTAAGGCTGGTACTGGCAAATCAACTTTAATTAAACATTTCCGCTTTCATACTAAAAAGTGTGTCGTCGTGGTTGCTCCCACCGGAATCGCTGCCTTGAATATCGGAGGTCAAACAATTCACTCTTTTTTTAAATTCCCTCCCCGGATAATTACTAAAAAAGCCATTAGTGACCGGATTGATACCCGTTTATATGCCAACATTGACACCCTAGTAATTGATGAGATTTCAATGGTTAGGGCAGACATACTAGATGGGATCGACTATTTTTTACGACATTACGGCCGGGATAGAAATTTACCTTTTGGCGGAATTCAGGTGGTCCTAGTAGGGGATTTGTACCAGTTACCACCAGTTGTCACCAAAGAAGAAGCGGGGATTTATAATAAATTATATGATAGCCCTTATTTTTTTAACTCTCTTGTTTACAAAATGGCTAACTTTAAAGTTATTGAGTTATCCACGGTGTTTCGACAAACTGATGATCATTTTATTGAGATTTTAAATAAAATCAGGGTTGGACAGGTGGATAATGAAACTCTTGCCCCCATCAATGAGCGTCTTAGTCAAAAAGATTCAAAAGACCATATTATCCTAACCACCACCAATAGCGTGGCAGATGGGATAAATCAGCAAAAACTTGATTCAATTAATAAACCACTATTTTCGTACCAGGCTACCATCGAAGGAGTTTTCCCAACTGAGGACAGGAATTTACCCGCACCACTAAAGCTACAGTTGAAAAAAGGCGCCCGGGTGATGTTTGTTAAAAATGACCGTGGTGGCAGATGGATTAACGGAACATTGGGCCGGGTAGCCTATTTAGATGAAAGTAAAATCAAAGTTAAAATTAACGATGAGCACAACAACTATGAAATAGAGGTCCTAGTTGAAGAATGGGAAAACATCAGATACGAGCGTGATCCGGAAACCGAGGAGATTAAAATTATGGTCATCGGCAAACTACAACAATTTCCTTTAAGACTAGCCTGGGCAGTGACCATCCATAAAAGCCAGGGGATGACTTTTCCCAAAGTTAAGGTTAATTTTACTAAACCAACTTTCGCCCATGGCCAAGCTTATGTCGCTTTTAGCCGGTGTAAGGAACTTAAGGGACTAATGTTAACGACCAGGGTTTGGCCAAATGATATTTTAATCGATCCTGAGATTACTGAATTCCATAAAGCCTATCTAAGCAGTGGTTAAAATTTACTCAAAATAGTGATAGTCCGGCTAAGCGCGGGAGACACAAAATATTACGAACTTCTATATGACCCGGTATTTATCGAGTTTTATCAACTTACGAAGATCTTTCAAACCTTAAATGACTAGTTGTTCCCCACGGGCTCACGCCCGTGGCACAGCTTGTTTAACTATAGCTTAAACAGTTCCATTTGCAGTTGGTTTTTGTCCACCTTTTCCTGAAACTCAACATATCTGGCAATCTGGGCCTCATCCAGTCCTACAGTGGAGGAGAAATACCCAGGGGACCAGAACACTCCAGGTTTGTAGACTTTTTTCAACCAGTCAAATCTTTCTCTGATTTTTCTGGAGGAGTTTTGTTTGATCTTTCCCACAATTGTTGCCACACTATATTTTGGTGGTATTTCAATGATCAG
>OBEQ010425351.1_pt1 | contig 18352 bp, 11 predicted proteins | sample 1670901 | NCBI WGS metagenome assembly OBEQ01 (sample SAMEA104232315, study PRJEB22302) | groundwater metagenome | biome: forest; feature: aquifer; material: groundwater | place: USA | collected 2011-08-07 | depth 5.4 m
ACATAGCCCAAGCGCGCAGTATCCGTAGGCTTCAAATGATAAACGAGATCGCTGTTCGAAACAAATCCGTTATAGTCTTGCAACGGACCCACTCCGCCAACATCTCCAACACGTCTTCGCTGAAAACCCATTTTTATAGTCGTGGTAATTTTATCCGTCAAATCTCCACGGACTCCGGTCAAAAGCTGTATATATTTCTGATCGGCATTGACCACATTCGTTTTGTAATAAACATTGCCCAAATCAGTTTCTATAAGAAGCAACGTTTTGGGTTGAATTTTATAACCGCCTAAGAGAGCAACGATGTCCTCGTTATAATCGTTGTTATCAAATTCAGTTGTAAAATGATTGATCGTGTTATGCGTGTAACCGACTTCGGAAGCCCACATAGGACGGTCATAGCGGACCAACGCCTGAGCGGCATTGATTAAAAGCTTATCGCGGGCCGAAGTTTCGCTAAATAAACGGCTCGTTGATTTCTCCAAATCATCGCCAAGGGTAATCTGCAAATCATTGAAGTTAAATTCCGCAAGAGCATGCGCCAAATGATTGATCGCATTCTCTTCTTCATCTTTAGCAAAGTTGACGATTTCCATTCCATAACCACCCTCAATGCGATGATCGCCCAACTTCATTTCCGCTCCGAGAGCAGGGGTTTGGGTGAAAATAGAATCAGAGGATTTATCCGTATGAGAGAGCTTGATGTTGTCATCATACTCATATTTGGTGGTAAAGGCAGGATGCAGTCTCAGTGCCCCTACTTTTAACTGCTTGTCTTCCGAAAGTTCAGGCAATTCCTTGTGCACTCGCCTAGGAAAATCCGGAATCCCGATATTGAGGCCGGGAGTATCGTTATCGTCAGCTGCGGCAAAAATGGGACTTGGCGCAAGCTGAGAGATTAAAAGAAAAAATGTCCCTAAAGTGACCCCTATTTTCTTAATCCTATACATAATTTCCTCTTTCGTTTCCTAACAAACGGTTAATGACTTAACGTATTTTAACTGCCGCTAATTGGAACATCTAAAGGCGTATCGTTGTCCCCAGTGCTGCCGTCGGTCGTGGCTTCGTTGAAGCCTTCACCAGCCGGAGGAGGAGTTGCGCCGCCAGGACCGCCACCAACAGGAACGAAGGTAGCAGCGCCCGCATTAATCACAATTGTTTCACCTTGTTTTAGATGAGTTACTGTTCCATCCGGACCCGTAACATCAAAATCACCGGTCAAGCTTGTGATTTTAAATGTATTGGTCGTCGGATCAAATTCGAAAAGGGCCTGATCTCCTTGATCGGTTTGAACAAGAAACTTATTGTCGCCTTCCTTGATCAAATCAACCGTACCTTCGGAGCACTCAGCAGTGACTGAGCCATCAGGATTAACGGTGAGGGTAAAAATAGTTCCGCGAACAACGGCGCTCATCAGAGGCGTCTCAACTTTAAAAGATGAGCCCGGGTTCAAATGAGTGACATGCGCGCGCAATTTCCCCTTCATGATCGCCAACACTGAATCTAATTTATTGCTGGCTGAATCTTTTAAAAGGGATTGAACGGTAAACTCAGAGCCCCCAAACAATTCAAGGGTCGAGCCTTCGTCCAGCGTCAAGGTCGCTTCACCAGGAGTCCCGGTGCGAACTTTATCGCCATTGTCGAGCTTCTGATTTAAAGTGGCAGGTTTCCAATCGGCTTCTCCAGCTTTCAGCCATTCCACCTGTCCGCTTAATGATGTTACTTCGGCCTGGCGAGCTACGGTGTCCGCATGTAAAGCGGCGCTTCCGAACAAGATCGCCAAGATAAAAAATAAACTGCTGTTAATTTGTTTTTTCATTTTAGTCATTCTCCTTTAAGATTCTCCTAATTGTGCATCAACATGCATGGCCAGCAACTCTTCAATTTTTCGGGGCGGCCGCACCTGAAAGTAATGGTCGATAATGCAGTGGGCCATTTCATGGGCCAACACTGACTCCGATAAATCTCCTACCGACGCGTAAATCGTATTGTTTTCAAAGAGGTAAATTGCTACGGCATCCGTTCCGCGGCCATAATATTTTTCGTGCACCCGTCGGATTGCATCTCGGTTGCTCGTCACTTTCAGTGTGACGTGGACTCCCGGAGGATACATATCTAAAACTTCTTGGGCACGGCGAAAAATAACATCGCATTTCGAAGCTAATTCATCTTCGGGCGATGTGCCTTTCGGCATCCCTCTCCAATCGCGAAGCCGCCGGGTATGTATCTGTTTGTTGACTTTCTTGATATTGATCCCTGAATCAAACCACAGAGTGCAATAACGAGCGTCAACTCTTGCCCACCCGGACGTATCTTCGAACTCCAGCGCAAAGGCACTGCTTTGTGCCATGAGGATAAGCCCTACTGCTGCGAGGGCGCTTATCCAGCGCATTCTTCATACCTGAAAATAGCTGACTTGCTCATCCAACTTATTCTGAATATCGCTAAGTGTTTTAGCCCACTCTTGCGAGCCTGAAACTTTGCTTGCCTGGCCGGCCACTTCTTTGAGCCGGTCTGTTTCATGTTTAATTTTTTGCATCCGGACCCGAAGGTCAGAAACCATTTCATCCATCGACTTGGCTAAATCCTGCAATTGGTCTTTCGAGCGTAATTGCACACGAAAATTAAGTCTTCCACCACCGACTTGTTCAGCAGATTTTTCCAGCCTGTAAAGCGGGCCTGCGATCTGATGCGAAAACATCAGGAGCCTGGCTGCTGCAAAAAAAGTCACGGAAGCTGTCACAATCAAAGCAGTGATCCCTAATGCCGGCAAAAGAAAATCCGACGTGCTCATGATCGTGAGCCGCGAATGAACAAATGCTGTTGTCAAAGTACGGGCCGAATAAAAGTAAAGGGCCCCGGTAAATAAAAGGCACCCCAAAACAATCAAACCTGAAAACTGCAGGATAAAACGTGCTTGAAAAGGACGCTTTATATAATACTGTCGGCGCAAATTCTTTGGGTTCTGCGGCGTAGGCGCTTGTTGCATATTTAAAGTTGCGACAACGCCTCCTGATCAACAGCAATTTGCGCTTGCTTTCTTAAATCAGAAATCCAACTTTCCAAAGCCTGGCTTTCTTTGTCCTGCTGCACTGTACGGGTGATCTGTTCCCGCAAAATCGGTAAAGGCTCCACTGTTTCATCGGGGGCCTTGTCTTTCACAATTTCTTGATACTTTGCTTCGACGTCAGGTTCATAAACATGGGTCAAAGCACTGATTTCTTTTTCTTTTCGGTTAAGAAGCTGCTTGATCAGGGCTTCTTTCCAAAATCTTTCGATACTCTGCATAAACTCAGGATTACGGTCCAACCCCAAACGCTGGGCTTCCTGGACCAGTATTTCTCTTTCAATCATCCTGCTCAGCCATTCCGGTTCTTGGCCCGGGGTTGCTTGCACTGCATGCAACGGCTGGATTTTCATTTCCTGCTTTAAATCTTCACGGGTCAGTTGAAGCTGATTAATACTGACAACCGGTTTTTCTGTAACTTTGGCGATTCCCGGTCTACAACCGGAGAAACCTAAAAGAATCATTTCAAAAAAAAGGACACTCGCCCACAAAGAAAAACTCACAGAAACGGATTGTCTAAATTTCATTGTTTGAGTTATCCTCAAGAAGGCAAAAGAGATAAAAGTATACCACATCAATCCAGACAAGCAACCCTTGGCTGGATTGAAAAACTCAAAATCTGTCTTTAATGCCTTAACCTATTTAGTGAAGCTAACTTATGAAAAATAGCGTAAAAAAACTATTTCAGCTTCCCTTCAACAAAAGGGACCTCAAAGACCTTTTCGTGGAAAATAGGCCCATGACCGAAATAGCCTTCTTCGCCAAACAGCTCTCCATGGTCACCTGTCACCAGGACATGGGTATTGGCGGGAATAATATCGTAAAGTTTCGCAAACAGCTTATCTAAATACTCGACATTCCTGCGCTGCTTGTCTTTTAACTCATTCATCTGGTCCATGGAGAAGAAATCTTCGCCTTTGGCGGCCTTTTCTTTTTCCTTGGTGGCAAAATCGTCCATGTGTTTAAAAACACCGTGAACGCCATGAATGCGGGGCAAATGTTCGGCGCTTTCATTGGGCAACGTATAAGGATAATGTGTCTCGCCGATATTCAGAAAATAAAACGACGGCGTGTCTTTCTGAAACTTCAGCTTGTCCAAAATCGCATTGAAGTCATTGTGCTTGGCCATGAGTTCATAATCATCAAAAAATTTGTTGAACATGGTCGTGTGGTTGAGTACCGGCATAGAAACATAGGCCGCGGTCTTATAGCCGCTCTTCTTTAAAAAACTAGCGAGCGAAAGCTCAGGCACAAAACCCTTGAAAGAAATGTCGGCAATATTTAGCCGTGACGACCAGCTCTTGAAATCATCCTTATAAACTTCGGAAGCAAAAACGCCACGCGGGCTTTTGTGGGGGCTGACGCCCATCATGTAAACCGCATGCGAAGGCGTGGTCCAGCTTGCATACGCATAGCGAGATTCCTTGACGCCCAACCGGTCGATATTCGGGGTCTTTGCCGCATTAAAAGTATCGAAGCGGCAGCTATCAAAAATGATAAAAACAAAATTATTTTTCATGAGTATATTCCTTTTCGAATTTAAATTTCGACTTTAAGCAGGTCCTTGAACAACAGGCCGCTTACAATCGATACAACAAAGAAAATCACAAGCCAGTTCATAGAAAACTTGAACACATGATGACTCACTTCGGGATATTGAACTGTCATCTCCAAAACAGAAGACGCTGGGTCCAGGCTTTTTTCTCCGGGATAAAGAAAGGATTTCCACGGGCTTTTAAACCGGGCGCTGGAAAGTTTGTCCTGGCCGGGACCGACATAAACCATTTTTTCATAAGCATGGTCGCCGTCTTGAATCGTGATCTTCTGGGCGCCGACAGTCACAGTCTGCACGCGCCAGCTGATTTCATGCTCAGCCTTAATTTTAAGCGGCGGCGGTAAAACTTTTAAGCCTTCGGTTGTTGCAATAGATAAACGATCCAAGGTTGCGCTTGAATCGGCCTTAATTTTAATGGTTGTTTCCTCGCCCACATTAAAGGGACGGGAACCATAGCGGATGTGCATTTGCGCAAGCAAAACCAGACAAGGAATCATCAGCACCACAAGCGGAAACATAGCATGCTGAATATAAACCAAATTCGTGACCAACGTTTTCGCTGCGGCTTTTAAGGAAAGCCCAAGGTTATCGCGATAAAGCACGATTTCCAGGATATGCGCCTGAATTTTATCTTTGGTTTTTTTTATTTTCGCCTGATTTGAAACCATGCCGAAAAGTTTTAATAGCACAATTCCCGCGACAAAAGACAAAAACAGTAGCCCGTAAACAGGCCTTGCGGAAAAAGGCTTCAGGATTAAATCAAAAAAACCTGTGATTGCTGCGTTAAAGGCATCCATTAATCGATATAACCTAGACCTTTCAATTTATTGGCAATGTCTTCTGCTTCTTGCTCCTTACGAAGAGTTTCAGAGTCCACTTTTCTATTTTGGTCAATGCGCTGAAGCTCGCGTTCAAGGGCGCTTTCCACAAACTCTTCAACCGACGAGCAGCCTTGTTCCTGACTCACGGTTTTCAATTTTTCAAGCAACTCTTTCCTGATTTTAATTTTGGTATCGAACATTTTCTTCTCCTTGAATTGAATTTATGCCGAAGCTTCGGCGAAAATCGACTTACCTTCCATCTCAGGATGTTCTTGTATCCCGAAATATTCCAGAATTGCGGGCGCAATATCAATCAAACTTGGCTCAGCCTTCGCAATTTTACGATTACTTAAAACAACACCGGGCACAAGATTGAAATAAATCGTATGGTCCCCGCTCCACGTGCTCTTGTTGTCCACAACTTCTTCTTTGGGCATTTCACCAAGAATCGTGTCCCATGAGCCCCGGTAACCGTGATCATATCCAACAATCAAATCAGGCGCCTGGTCGAGATAGGGGCCGCTGTAAATCTCGGCTCGTTTAGAAACATCCTTGATCGGATGAAGGCCTGTCTTTGCGTCCACATAATCTAAAAGCGTTTTTTTGATTTCATCGGTCAGGGCATCATATTCCGCGGCTGAAACAGTGCCGTGCGGTTCGCGGCCTTGCAAATTAATATAAAGCGCGTTGATACCGAGATTGTAGGCCTTTGTCTTGTTCCAATCCACGCCTGCAAAAAATTCCCCTTCTTGCGGCTTGGTTGGGTCGATCAAAGAAATATAACCTTTATTCAGAAGAATGGTGTTCAGATTGACTCCGCGGCGAAAAGAAGTAAAGCCATGGTCCGACATAATAATAAGAAGAGTATCTTTATCCAGAGAAGCCTGGACCTTGCCCAAAATCCTGTCAAATTCTATATAAAAATTCTCAATAGCTTTCCCGAATTGCTGATTGCCTTCAACTGTATAAAGAGGATGCTCGGGGTCGATAAAACGCCAAAACGTGTGGCAAAGCTGGTCCAGCACGCTGAAATAATGAAAGAGCAGCCCTTCTTTAAATTGGCTAAGCTCATAATCCAAACGCTTTTCCTCTTCCTTAAAAACAATCGTGATCTGTTTCAAAAATTCGGCATCCGACAAAACTTTATGTTCAAGGGCCTTGGTATCAGGTGGCATGTTTTGAGTATAAAAATAACCAACGTTTTTGAAAAGCTCTTGTGCGAAAGATGGCGGCTCGGAAATAGGAACGGCCGGGTTCGAAGGATCAATATCAATTGGAGAAACGTAAAGTTTAAAAGGCTTAACATCTTTCAAATAAAAACGGGTGATCGCTGTAATGCTTTGAAAAAAAGGAATGACTTCAAATTTAATTTGGACAAATTCGCTGAACTCGCCTTTTTTCAAAACAACGTCTTGATGATTAATATTGAGCTTGGCCATACCGTTTTCTTCATCAATCCAAATCGTAAAAGGCGCTGTGAGGGCCATTTCATCTTTTTTATTTTTATAAGCCTTCGGGTCTTTATAAGGATGCGGAGGGCCATAAATTTTAGATTCCACTTTACCGTCATTCACATCGACCTGGTAAAAGCGGCCGCCACCGATCACTTTTTTAAGCTCGAGTTTTTCAGAGCTGTAAAAAGAAAAAGTTCCCTGAGTGCCCAAAAGATCAGGCGTGCCCATGCCGGAAAGCGCGTGGAACTTGTCTGACTGACAAGGACATTTGGGGGGATAATTGGCCGGAATCTGGCAAATCGTCGTCGCAATGTTTTTATTGCAGAGATGTGCCCAATAAGGCGTACCGCGACGTAAATTATTTACAGATCCTGCGGAAAGTGGAATTTGCCAGCCGAAAATATTCAGCATTTTTTCGGGGGCTTTTGTTTCAGTGATGGAAAGATAAGGAATCAAAGTGCTAGGATAGCGATGGATAAAATCGAAAATGCCGTGTCTTCCCGGATTGCCGCCAATCGCAAAATTAGACCAGGCGACAGGACTTTGCGGCGGGTAACTCGTAATCAATTTTTTAAAATCTCCCCCACCGTCAATCAGTTGCTTGAAATGGGGCATCTTGCCTTCATCGATGTACTTCTGCAAAAGCTTCGGGTCCATACCATCAATACCAAGGATCAACGCCTTTTTTTGCGGCGTGACTTCAGCCTGAAGTGAAATGGCTTGAAAAGGCAGAAAGGTTATCAATAAGAAAACAGAGATGCGGCGCATCATAAAACGGGTTTACCCTCCATGTACGTGGGGATTTTAACGTCAAAAAGATCAAGGACTGTAGGGGCCATGTCGAGCATGTTCAGGTTTTTCTTTTTAATGCGGCGGTTGCAAAAGAAAACGCCAGGCACACTTTCGGAGTCGATGCTATGGTCACCGCTCCAGGCTTTTGTATTGTCTTCGAAAAGTTCCGGCTTCATTTTTCCGGTCACTGATTCCCAGGAAATCCGGTAGCCGGGCGCATAACCTACAATCAAATCCGGGGCTTCGGTTTTGTACATGCCGTGATAAATCTGGGCCGTGTCGCCCATACTTTTAATGGCAATGTTTTGGTTCTGAGGATCTCTCAACTCTAAAAGTTTTTCAACGATTTCCTTTTTGAGTTTTACGGCTTCGGCATCAGACACAATGCCGTATTTTTCGCGGCCAATGCGATTTAGATAAATTCCGGAAAGACCAACGGCAAAAGCCTTGGTCCTGCTCCAATCCACGTCGCGGAAATGGTCAGTGCCGGTCATCTTATCGTCTTTCAAAAACAAATAGCCTTCCTTCATGAGCCAGGTATTCATATGAACGCATCTTTTAAAAGAAGAGAAACCGTGGTCACTCAAAACAATGAAGACATCGCCTTCTTTTAATTTGGCCTGAGTGCGGCCAACAAGATCATCCATTTTTTGATACATTTCGGGGATGACTGTTTTATGCGCAGGATTTTCTTGGGCTGAAGGATGGCCTTCATCAATATAGCGCCAGAACATATGCTGGATCCGGTCACTTGCGTCAAAAACGCATACGCAAACACCTTCCGGTGTCTTGCTCAAAGATTCAAAAAACATTTTTTCGCGCTCATCATGAGTCAGATAAGCCTGGGCAAGAAAGGCCTCGTCATCAAGAACCTTTTCATTACGCGCCCAAGTATCTTCCATCAAACCCAGCGTGCCGAAAAGGCCATGCAGTTTGGAAAGATAAATGGAAAAGAAATTGGGATGAGAAACAGGCATGGACGGATTTTCAGGGTCAATGTTGATCGGCGAAACATACATTTCAAATTCCGGGTCCATTCCGCGGAGAAAAAACCGGCAGATTCCTGCGATTTTGATTCCAAACCCGGCATTGAATTCGACTTTGATCCAATCTGAAAACTTGTTGAGCTTTAAATTAAGCTTGTGCTTGCACACTTCCAAAAGAGCTTCCCCTTTTTCGGGATGAAGAGTGACTGTAAAAGGGGCTTTCATCGCGCTGCGGTTTTTGCGGAAAGGATGAAGAGGCCCGTCCAGAAAACCTTCAACTTTATTGCCCTTGCGCTCGGCCGTAAAATGCGTGCCGCCGATTCTTTCTTTTTCTTTGGGTTGCGCGGTGGTGTAAAAAGAAAACGTGCCTTGAGAACCTTTGAGGTCCGGCGTGCTCATACCCGCCAAAAGATTACCTTCAAATTTTTCCGGTGGGCAAGTAATTGGAACGCGAAGAATGGTCGAGAAAATTCCGTTTTGTCCTAAAATTTTCCAAAAAGGCTGAGACTTTCTTAAAATGCGGATCTCAGGTTTACCGAGCGGAATTTCCCATCCGCCGATCGTCAAACTTTTTTTCGGCGGGTTGATGGTCATGGAAGAAAGATCCGGAAGATACATTCTTTTATCGCGTGTCAGAAAATCAAAAATATTGTGGGCGCCTGGATTCACACCTGTTTGAAAAGTAGACCATGCAACCGGTGAGATAGAAGGAAAAGTAGTTTTCAGTCTTTCATACCCGCCTTTTCCAGCCAAAGCCTGCAAATTAGGGAGCTTGCCTTCACGAATATATTGTTCAGCCAAATTAGGGTCAAAGCCGTCGAGGCCAAGGATGATCAACCGGCGGGTCTTAGCATTTTTGCTGATTTTTTTCCCGCGAAGGGCCTTCCACACCCACTTGATGGGCCAAAAAAGAACAGTCAAAAGAGCCATGAAAAAAGTAATGACAAAAACAAAAGCAGATCCCAAAAATGCAAAACCGGCTCCCGGGCCGATGTAAGCAAATGCCTGCCTGGAAAGCAGCATTAAAAACAAAACAGACAAAAACAAAATTTTTTTACATTTCATATTCGTTGTCTCTTTTCACAAAAGAATTTGATGGAAAATCAGGAAGCTTTGAAACTACAGAGCCGCAGTGATGACGCGGAACCTGCAAAGTCTCGATATAAGAGGGGTAGATTACGCTATTTGCTTAAAACGGTCAAGAGCCAATGAAAAATTGATCAAACTTTTATAAAGATTGCTCGCTATTGCTCTTTTTTAGGAGTTCCTTCCCCTTTTCTCTTATATCAATCCCACTAACTTAGTCTTCTTTTATATAAAAATTACAACATATTTATAACAGATAATAATTTAAGAACTTTGTTCAATATGACTATATAACAACTTTAAATAAGTTTTTCCATTTCATTGACACATGCCAATAAAGCACTTATACTTATTAAAAATTTTTAATATTTCTTAATTAAGTATGATCTTTGCTTTAAAAACTCAGTAAACAGAGGCGCTTATGAAAAATAAAGGGAATTCACTAAAGCCGACCCCAATAAAAAGAAGGGTAGCTTTTTTTACCCTTCTCTGCTTTCTCACTGCAAACTTAAATCTCACAGGACTTCCAAGCCTTACCGCATCAACGATTACCGCAGCGGACACTCTTAATTCCAAAAACTTTTTTGAATCCGTTAATCTTCCGGCTTCGTTAGGACAAGTCAAAAGTAGTTTTCATGGCTCTCGCGATGAAATCATTTTGTATGTTCAGGATGCGCATGCAAATGAAGAAGCACAACGGAATATTGCCGGCATCATTGACTACTTTTCAAAAAAATCTGGCCTTCATCAGATCAATCTTGAAGGAGCGCAAGGCGAACTCTTCACCGAGCTTTATTCCTTTTTCCCAAACAAAAAAGCAAGACAGACCATTTCGGATTATTTTTTAAAAGAGGCTCGGCTCACGGGCCCGGAATATCTTGCCCTTGTAGAAAACCCAGGCATAAAACTCATGGGCGTCGAAGATCTTTCTCTTTATAACGCAAACCGTCAGGCCTATCGGGAAGCTTTCGAATCAAAAAATCAAGATGCCGCTGCATTAGCTGGCCTTGGCAAAACACTGGATTCAGTTTCGCGCTTTGTATTTTCTCCGGACATGCTGGAACTCGTAAGATTACGGGAAGGTTTTGAGAAAAATGGCCATCAACTCGTAGCTTATGCAAAATACCTTTCCGAAGCAGCCGATAAATTGGGCATTCCCATTCAAAACCATCAAACGCTCAACTCCCTTCTCTCGCTGATTGGGCTAGAAAAAAATCTAAACACCGCAACAACCGAAAAGGAATTAGAAAATTTCTTGCGGGATTTTAAGAAAATCATTTCTCGTGAACGTGTTTCTATTTTTCTGGCCAACACGGCCCGGTTCCGCGCCAGAGAAATGAAGAAAAAAAATTATTACCTTTATCTCGAAAAAGAAATTGCGGATTTTACCAGGCAGCAGAAAGACGATCGGTTTCAAAAGAAGTATTCCTCGGCTTTAAACTATCTCCATTATCTCCGGCTTGAAAACTCGATAGGCCCTGAGATTTTCTCGGAACTGCAATCTTTGGAAGAAACTCTCAAACCCCGGCTCTTTCGTTCCAATGACGAAATGCAGCTTGATCATTTCATGCGGGTTTTTTCTGTTTATCAAAAACTCTTTGGTTTTAACCTCAATCAGGAAGACGTGGATTTTTTTTACGGCAATCGCAAAGATTTCAACTCTTCCGCCTTCGCGTTTTTTTTAAAACCGCTTTTACAAAAAAATCATTTTGCTGAAGCTATGCCTTCTGATTTTTCGATTCTTGATCGCGACCTGCCGCTTATCGAAAAATTCTACGAAGTCGCGCTTAAGCGCGACAACCAGCTTATCGCAAATGCCATTCAAAACATGTTTCAAGGGAGGCAGAAAATTTCAGCGCTTGTCACAGGCGGATTTCATACGCCTGGCATTGAAAAATATCTTCAAGCCGGCGGTTATTCCTATCTGGTCATCACTCCGAATATTTCAAAAGAAATCGATACGGAAAAAGAAAATAGCCTTTATCAGGAAGCCCTGCTCACAGAAAAAATGCCTCTTCAGAAAACGTTAGCTGAAAGTTTTTGGCGCTCGTCTGAGCCCGACACTCAATTTCAATTATCGCCATGGCATATTCTTTTGAGCCGCGCGGAAGCTGGCAAAGTTCTGGCTGATTTCTCACAACTTTCGAATCAGGCAGCCGTTGAAAAATATCTGGCCGCAAATCCGCAAAATGCGGTTTCTCTTTTTCTTCTCCAGCTACTGGCGGTTGAAAACACTTTTCAAGATGGAAGCATCGCACCAATGCTCAAAAGCCTGGAAGCTGAAATCCAAAAGGCCCCTGACACGGCGTTAAGCTATCTTGCTAAGGTTTTAAAAAACGGGGAATACTTTTCAAAAAACCAGGCCCAAGTTTTCCGGTTCCGCAAAGATACGGCTTCCGGCAAAAGCCTGATCGCAGTCCGCTATCCTGAAAATACGGACTCGGCCATCAAAGATTTATTTCGTAACAAACCCGAAAGGCTGGCCTTGCCGGGCGGCGATTATCATGCGGGCTGGGTCGATGATGACATTCTAAACAGCGTTATCGCGATAAAAACCGGCCAACGGGCCGAGTTGAGGGCTTCAAAGAAAAACAAAAAGAACCAACAAAAAAATGCCCCGGCAAAAACCACAGGGATCACATGGTTGGAAAACCAAAATCTGCTTCTTGAGCTCCAGTCTTTTCAAAACAAATCAGAATGGACTGTGCAGGATTTGGACCAGTTAAAAGAAATCAAAACGAAACTTTCCGCCCAGCTTCCGGCTGTTAAAACTTTTTTCCATCGCATGCTTGTTCGTTATGTGGAAACCGCTGAAAAGAATTTATTGGGAGAGCTCACAAGAATTGGCGACACCTATTTAAAAATCGTCAAAAAAGAAAAATCATTTTATTCGGAAGGCAAACCCACCACAAAAGAAAAGGAATCCCCTCAGAACCGGAGGCTTGGGGCCTGGAAAAAAGACGTTAGCGATCTCGAAAAACAAATAACGGATTTTGAACGCCGGCAAAATACAGAACTCCTTAATATTAAAAAGATCTTCACCCTTCTCGACGAAAATTCAAACTCAGAATTTTCCAAAAACAGCCTAAAAACATTGACGCGGGCAAGAAATGAAATTGGAACAACGAAAAAGAGATTGGCGGATTTAAAATCCAAATATGACAATCAGCGCACGGGAGTAAAACCAAAGCAGCTCCAGGCAGCGCAGCCGCAAGGCTTGCGGATCAGCGCGCCTTTTTTTACGGCTATCGCAAAGCTGGTTTTCTCTTCCTCACATCTGCGAAATTTTATTGCTATTGGGCTTTTTGTGGCCGTTGGAATGTTTTTGGCTAACTGGGTAAATCCCTTTGCGAAAAATTCTTCCTCTTCAAAAACAAAGCCCGCAATTGTAAGAGAAATCATGGCACACGAAACTCAAGAGCCGAGAGAACGCGCAGCACAGAAAAAAACAGCTCCTGCACTGCCAAATGAAATTGTCATGGCCCGGCCAGAGGAAAAAATAGAAACAAAACGAATCGAAGTCCCGGACGAAAAAGCCGCGGACAAGGAAAGAGAAAAACTTATTTGGGGAAGTCAGACGCCTATTGATCTGACCAAAATAAGCCCGGCAGAATTCTCTAAAATAGCGCCTGACCAACTGGAACAATTACGCTATCTTTTAAATCGCCATCCGCAAAGAGACAACCTCCTTGCGTCAACGGGAAAAAACCCTTTTATTTCCCATACGCCGGCAAAATCGCTGACCGCTGAGCAGCAAAAAGAATTTGAGATCTTGAAGCCTTCTATTTTGAAATTCCAACAGGCGCTTAAATTTCCAGTCGATGATGTAGATTATTTTTATCCCCTGGATTGGTACACCCAATTTTTCAGACCTTATTTTGCCGTGTCCGGATATCGCGGGCAAACCGCAAAAAATTTTATCGATCAGGTTGCCGCACAAATTCCGGCCCGCATCGCCTTCTATAACGAAACCCGGGCCAATTCTAAAGAAGATTTCCAGCCGTATCGCTGGCAGACCGTCGCACCTTTTTTATCGGATGAAGCCCGTTTATTGCATGAAGACCGCTGGAAAAGAATCCGGCATCAACACGGGCTTTCCAATACCACCGATATTCCGTTAACAGTTGTATTAGGTGATGCATTTGAACGCGCGCAGTACAGGATCTATCACTCGCGGGAACGGGACCTTTTGACCGAAGACGGCTGGAACAAAGAAATAAGAAAAAAAGTGGATAATCCTCAATGGTACGAAATAGATTTATTCCAAGCAAAACGGCCCAGTGAAAGCGAAGAAAAATTTAAAATGCGCCGCAATACCGCATTTGCTTTTGTCAATGCCAGCGAAGGCTCTTCAGCAAAGATGCTGAATGTTGCTGATGATTACATACAACCCATCGAAAATGCACGGGCATTCCTGCGCAAGCAAATCAATGAAACATTGCCGCTCTCCAGACAATTTGTCCCGCGCATTCCGAAAGACCAGCCGCCGCCGCATGATTCCTGGGTCAGGACGATGACGATGATTGCGCCTAGGCCAAAGACCCCGATTATTCCCCCGCGACCAAGCCCTACAGCCAGTTCTTTTCAAATAAACCAACAAGCCGACCCTGACCGGCAATTAAAAGAAATGCAGGACGCCTTGATGAATCTGTCCTATGCCCTGGAAGAACAACGGATAAGGACCAATTACTCTCTTGCCATGATGCGTTGGGACAATAACTGGCGGTTCGATGATGTCAGCCGGACCATGAAAAAAATGGAACGTTCGCTAGAAACCCGGATCAGGGACCTTGAACTCATCAACGCTCCGGACAACCGGTTCGCAAACAGTTTTCTTTTTTATATTTTGACCCATCGCGAGACATGGAAAAATCCGGACGGTGAAAGTTTTGCCGACGTCTTTGACCGGGGCAAGATGCAAGAGCTTGTTTACAATTTCAATGCTTTATGGGAATCGGGAGCCATGCAAAGTCTTTATGAACCTGAGCTCGGAAAATTTTTACTCGAATTTATCGACCAGCATCATGGCGGCTACAATCCACAGCGCCACAGCTTGAACATGACGGTCAGCTTATCGAAGACCGGCGCTTTGTCCGAAGGCAAAGAAGCCGTTGCCAAACTCGCCGTTGAGCTCAGAAGCCGTTTTAATACTTTACCTCCGGATATCAGAACGGCCCTTGAAGCGCCTCTGTCGTATTACGAAATGCAACGCGATTGGATCAAGGAATTAAAAAACAAAAATGCATCCGCACAAATCATCCGGGGCAATGAAGACCTATTGGATATTGCCGGAGGCGTTCTTTATTCTTATACATTAGAGTCTATGACGCATTTTTACGTCGGCACTCTCGTAGAGGTCGGAGACTCTTATCGAATTGGCGCCACATCCACAGAACAAATTATTGCCAGGACACGCGCCAAAGCAGATCTGCTGCCAACTCTAAACAGATATTATGGAAGAACACTACGGCCGCTTTCAGACCCCGACGATGCAGGCCGGCTGACGTCCGTGGCCAATGAAGTGATTTTGAAAAATATCCCGACTGTTTTGATGCAGACCGTCTACCGGATTGCGGAAAAAAGACAAACACAGAACGAAGCGTTGCAACTTTTTCGTTTGATTCGCGGAGCACAAATCGAAAAACTCGATTTGTTAAATCCGGTCGATCACAGTTTTTTAATTTTTTGGGCCATGGAAGGCAATAGCGACAATTTTCAACAGTGGAGAGAACTATTCAAGGACCCCGAAAAACGCCAGGCCATTCTGGAACTGGTCACCCGCACCAGGCGTATCTGGTCCGGAAACCGTCCTTTTAACGTAACTGAAAGACCCGATGAATTTCAAGCAGGTTACAATCAGGTTTTAGAAGAACTCAAAACAGGAGATCTGGCCAAAAGCCCGCTTCTCGGGACCATTTTGGCAAAATCGCGCGAAGCAATCCAGGACCGGGCCGTAGGCAATGACGTGGTTTATTGGGAAAATTGGCTTCAAAACGAAAAAGACGTTCTTGAAATATTGGAACGTGGCAAAGAAGCAGAACTTGAAAAAGGAACGCCTCGGCCCCCTGCTCCACTTAATACCGAAGTAGGCCCGGCAATTCCCAAGATTCGATCTGAATTGCGTTTGGCAGTAAGCGAAACTTCCCGTTTAAAACTGCGAAATCTTTTCAACCAAATCCATCAAAAATCAAAAGCCGACAATCTTTTCGAAGAAAAATTTATCAATCAGCTGCTCAACACGAGCAAAACCATGGATTTGCCCTACCATGTCTCACGAACGGCAAATGCCTCGCGCGCCGGTTATGTCATATTAAATTATGACCCGGCGGTTCACGGCATGGATTTCATTAAACAGGCGGTTGATCAAATTCGCGGGCTCGGAGGAGTCAAGCTGGCAATTTTTGCAGAAGCTTCCGCACTTACGGAAATTAACACGCAATTTGCTGCGGATAAAAAGACAGGCTTGTTATTAACTCCAAAAGAATCGGTGGACCAATTCATATCGCTCAAACTGCAGGAAAAAGAGTTGGGGATTTCTTCCAGTGAAATGATTCAGGTTTTTAATAATGCGGATTCACCGTCCCAAACAGATAGAAAATTTGTTCGTGCGGCTCTGCTCGGAGCGGTCCCTCTTTCACAGGGAACGATTGTTATTCTGGGAATTGACGAAGAAAGAATCGGACGCGCGCACATTCTAGAAGTCACAAGAATATTTGAAAATGCATTCAAGGCTCTAAAAGCCATCCAACAATCCGCTTAACGGTGTCGTAGAGAATTCTCTTTCGATTCTCACGACACCGCACCAAATCCTATGATTTGGTGTCAGTTTCAATTAAAAAAAAGGCCGTTAGGACTTTCACCGGCCTGGCGGGTTTTTTTGGGGGGGGGGGAACTACTATGCGTGGGTAGTGTCGCCATCATTTCCGAGCATCCTCCCAGCAATGTCATTCTTGAATGGTTTTATCGAGAATCCAAAACATGATCCCCGCCTTTGCGGGGATGACAATATTTCTTTCAAAAATTAAAAATCCGTGACCGGATTAATGAAGGATTTGCAAATAAAGGTTGGTGCTTACGCCGTAGACGGTCTTCCTTAAACCGTCACGGCGTAGTACCAAATCATAGGATTTGGTGCGCCCGGCGTGAATTGAACACGCAACCTAGTGGTTCGAAGCCACTCACTCTATCCAATTGAGCTACGGGCGCGAGATGTTTTTTCGAGCGCCTTGTGCTGTACGCGACATTCTTTAGTCGCGACAGCGCCGTACTTGCACATAAGTGCAAGTACGGGCGCAAATCAAATATTAGAACCAAATTTATCAGCAGCCCCAGCTTGCTGGGGCGGGCGGCGAGAAACGCTTTCTAAATCCATTACTTCGTCATCCTGAGGACGGCGCAGCCGGACGAAGGATCTGAGATTCTTCGCTTCGCTCAGAATGACGACTTACTTTCAGCCGGCCTCGAAACGCAGCTAGCGCTTAACTTTACAGGCAACTCTCAAACACCAAAGCCAAAGCGCCAAGATCAGCGACATGACCTTTTAGCTTTGAGGGCACAATTTGAACCGCCTTCATGGCCTGCGGCCAGGCTTCGCGCCGACAACTCGCCATCATCGCTTTCCAAAAATGCGGGGGAGCAGATTTAAAAACTCCACCGCCCAAAATAATTTTTTCCGGGTTTAAAATATTCAAAAGATTCGCAAGCCCAATCCCCAAATAAAAACCTGCGCGTTCATAAACTTTCACGGCCATCCGATTTCCCGCCCTCGCGGCCAACCCCACGTTTTGCGCTTTACCTTCCGCCAAAGGGCCTTTTTTAAATTGCTGTTTTGCAAAATGTGCGATGGCCGTTCCTGACGCATAAGCCTCAAGGCATCCCTGCTTACCACATTTACATCTTTCGCCTTTTGGGACAATTGTCATATGGCCAACTTCACCGGCCACAAAACTTGCGCCTTCAAAAAGTTTCCCGTTGATGACAACGCCGCTTCCAATGCCTGTGCTTACGGTCATATAAATAAAATTCGCAACTCCCCGGCCCTGCCCAAAACATTTCTCACCCAAGGCTGCGGCATTGGCATCATTCGACATACTGACAGGGAGTTTAAGTTTTTTTTGGAAAATATTTCGTAGCGGAAGGTTTTCCCAACCATGCAAATGAGGCGACAAAGGAACAATCCCCTTTTTGGAATCCACAGGCCCTGGAATGCCAATCCCGATTCCAAGTGCCCCGCTTTTGCCGTATCGCCCAATAAGTTGCTCGAGGGCCGTTATTAATTCAGCCAATGATTGCCGGGTTTGGGTGCCTGTGCGGGTCGGAATAATAAGATTATGAAAAATTTTGCCTTTGGCGTTCCCGGCCGAAACAGAGATTTTAGTACCGCCTATATCAATACCAATTGCGTATTTCAATGACATGTCCCCTTAGGTGAAATTTGAGACTAAAAGAATAGCGGCCCCAGGAACAGGTTTCAAGCATAGTTTATTCGGGCCACTGAGTTATGTTGGTTGACTTTATCGGAAGCTTCCCTATAATTTTACAACTTCCCCACCACGGCCGGGTAGCTCAGTGGTAGAGCGAGGGACTGAAAA
>OBEQ011112944.1_pt1 | contig 18351 bp, 14 predicted proteins | sample 1670901 | NCBI WGS metagenome assembly OBEQ01 (sample SAMEA104232315, study PRJEB22302) | groundwater metagenome | biome: forest; feature: aquifer; material: groundwater | place: USA | collected 2011-08-07 | depth 5.4 m
AAGTCCCGGGTTATTTTTGCCGCACTGGCAAGATTTCTCGAAAAGTTGTCAAAGCTGACAGGTGTTGGAGTAGGTGTTGGAGTAGGTGTTGGTGTGGTGGCTGTTACTGAGAGCTGTGTTTGTGTAGACATAACATCACTATTGTGGATATTGTCATGAATGTAGGCCGAGATAGAAAAGGAATAGGTGCCAGGAGGGACATTAGCCATCGAGTAGCTTTGCTGATTTGCAGGAAGATAACCACTGGGTAGGGGTGAGAGGATGTAAAAACCAGTCTCATTGTTAGCATTATCTGTCCAGGTCAAATTAATGTTGACACCAGATAATGTTCCAGGGAGAACTGTGGCTGTAAAGTTAGACGGTGCAGCCGGGGCGGTAATAATAGTAGGAGTCGGTGTGGGTGTTGGGATAGTATAGGTTACAGTATTAGACTCCGTTGCGTTAGGACATGGGCCACCACTGTAACAAGAATAAACTTTATAACGGTAAGTAGAACCGGAAGTAAGAGGTGCGCTGGAGAAAAGATTAGAAGTCATAGAATCATCGAAAGTAAGACCGGTGACCACAATAAGACCTTGATAATAAGTGTTATTGGTAATGCGGGCAATTCTGTATTCTGTAGCTGTAGCTATCCAACTAACTGTAATCTTGCCACTAGCTACGGTAGCAGTTACAGAAGTGGGCGCAGATGGCACAGAAGTTGGTGTTGGGGAAGGAGTAGGTGTGGAGGTGGGGGTACTAATACTAAATGTTTGAGTAGCGCCAACTTGAGTGCAGTTGGTATCAAAACATGCCTTAATAGTATAGACGCCGGATGTTAAGGTATTAATAACAAAATTGGCTGTCAAGGACGAACGGCTACCACTGTAGACAGATTTTGTCACAACACTGCTATCCGGCCTAGAAAGCCATATCGTTATATAATCAGTGGAGGAACCGGCTGGAGTACAAGTCAATGTATAGTTAACATAATTATCCGTACCAGTTATATAAGTTGTTTTGCCATCGTTCAGAGTCACACCAAAACCAGTACAAGACAATGTAGCACTGCTAGTCGGTGTTGGAGTTGGAGTAGAAGTTAGAATAGTATAGGTTACCGTGTTGGACTCTACTTTTTCAGTTTCATTTGTACAATAGTTTGCTACAATTGAGCACCCAAAAACTCTGAAACGATAAGTAGAGCCGACGACTAGGTTATAATAAGGTATCTCATAACTAAGAATGCCGTTGCTAGTACCATTATAGTATTGGTAAGCGCTGCCATTAACACTTCGTTGAATAACATATGTCGGAGAAATTCCTGACCAATTGAGCGTAATTTTGTTGATGCCTAGAGTAGCAATTACTGAAGTTAGTGGAGGTGGCACAGATGTTGGGGTGGTCGGCGTAGGCGTAGGAGTGTGCGAGATAGAAGCTGTCGTACCGATAATCGGACTCGTAGTAGGAGGTGTAGATTGAATAGGGATAAGAGATGTCGTCCCTGGTATAGTAGACGGAAGTGGATAGAAAGAAACTGACCCAATTTTAGCCGGAATAGTTGGTACCAGTGTTGGTGTCGGCACCGAAACAGCTGTACAAGCATCCGCAGCTCCTATTGATTTGAGCCATATCCCGCCACTTGGATATTTCAAAGCTTTAATTTTAATTTTTGATATTTCCGATTTAGACGCTTTGATTGTAACTACAGCCGGAGTTAATTTTCCATTAGTCACACCGGCAAAATCATAATCTTTGCTGGCAATGAAACTCCCCATTTGATTAAGAATCTCTATTCTCACCGTTGCATAAGCATTGGGAACAGAGTTTGAAGTAGCCGAAGGCGCAACTGTAAAGCCAAGGTCTACGGCTTGGGCAAATTCATTAGTCAATTCAACAATCATGGTCTCGTCATCGCTTAACCCCTGATCCGCTTCACGGCTATCAGGCGAAATATAGCCCACCACTTCTCCTGTATTTCCTGCCGTTCCAGAAAGTCTGGTTGACCACGGATATCCGGAGGGAGTACCAGTTATTCTAACTCCCTTGTCCTTCAGCAAGTTTAGAAAATCATTGTCTTTCATGTTAGAGAAACTGTCTCCGGAGTAACCGAAGTTTCTACACACATTTGATGATACTGGTGCTAATGTGGGTGCTGGTATATAATTGGTTCCTAAACATTGTCCTACCGTATCGCCAGTAGCCAGATGGGCTTTGACGGCCGAAGCACCGACGGTGATGGTTTCGGGTTTTGAAACGTTTCCAGGTGGATAATGGCAGATGATAACTTTGCCGACTTCTTTCAGGCTTGAACTTGCCGTTACCGCTTCGGCGGGCGCAGCAGTAGTATTTGCACTCGTTCGTTCATAATTTGGAACATCTTTGACAGTTACAAGTACATTGCCCTTAGGATACCAACCAAACTCTTTGTTATTAATACAAAATACTTTTTTAAAGAAATTGGGGTCGTCTTTAACTGCTTGCTCGCCGGTGGTATTTACCCAATGGATCTTACCGATGTCTTCACCGCTAATATCAATGCCGTATACTTTTTGGTCATTACTCTCGCAGTCACGAAATAAGCCGGAAGTTGGAAAAGAATCTACCACTTCTTTGGTTACCAGTTTCACATTAAGAAAACCACCCAAGTGGCCGTAGAACTTAAAAATCTCGGGGTTAAGAAATAATCTCTTATAACCCTGGTCATTGATGATATATACATCGGGGTCCTTGGAAAAAATGGCGCTGATCAGATCGCCTTCTTTAAGACCAAAATCAGACGGTTTAGAGGCATTAGTCACGGGCATTATAGAGGAAAAAAATACAAATGTCGTTAAGACGACTAAAAAAATATGGACCTTTTTCATGTGTCTCTTAATTATATTAAGGTCGCCATAAAAAGTCCCATGCCTAACTGTGGACATAGATAAATAAAAGTGTATATTTAGGTACAGCTTTTTCACAAGGAGAATTAATTAATGGCTGAAATACAAGTTCCCCGTTCATTCAAAGGGAAAAAAGTGCTGGTTGTTGGCGGTACCGGTCTTATAGGCTCACCTCTTGTTAATTTGCTTATTAAGGATGGCGCTAAAGTAAAAATTGTTTCTTTAGACCATTCGTCCCGTGCTAATCCAGAAGCAGAATTCAAGCGACTAGACCTACTTGATCCCAAAAATTGCCTTAAGGCATGCGAAAACATGGAATATGTGTTCAGTTTATTCGGCATTAAAGGATCTCCAAAAATGGTCACCGAAAGACCAGCAACAATTTTTGTAAAAACATTAACAGTTAACACTCTCTTAATGGAAGCCGCCCGCATATCTGGTGTTACGGGTTATCTTTATACCAGCAGTATTGGTGCTCATACGCCAGCTGAAATATTTAAAGAAGAGAATGTTTGGTCTGGTTTTCCATCCAAAAATGATTGGTTTGCCGGCTGGGCCAAACGCATGGGAGAAGTTCAAGCCGAAGCCTACAAAATAGAGCATGGTTGGAATGACATCACAGTAGTTTATCCTGCCAATGTTTATGGTCCGCTTGATAATTTTGATACCGAGAAATCGACGGTCAGTGCTTCACTTATCAGAAAGGCTATTACCGCTTCAGAATCAGGTCAACCTTTGATCGCCTGGGGCAATGGCTCTCCAATAAGAGATTTCATATACGCCGGAGATGTTGCCATGGGAATGATGATTGCTGCCAAAAACGGCCCTGGCCGTTCTTACAATATAGGATCTGGCGTGGGTATAAGCATTAAACAACTCACGGAAATTATTGTAAGGAATCTTCCCCGCCCAATTGAAGTTCACTGGGACACAGATGCGCCCATGGGTGACAATAAAAGACTTATGGACATCAGTCGCATCCGTTCTATTGGTTTTGAACCTAAAATTAGCCTAGAACAAGGAATTCAAAATACGATAAAATGGTATTTAGAAAACATAAATGAGCCAAACAAACAATATAATGCATTTAACTAGACCCCTAAACTAGTATAAATCTCTAGCATCGCGCCAGAGATTTTTGTTTATCTTGACTAATATGTAAAAGTTTCGTATCCTGTGGTAATATTGATCTTTAAAAAGGAGATGAAAAATGAATTTAGGACTAAAAGGAAGAGTGGCTCTGATAACCGGAAGTTCTGATGGAATCGGGGCAGAGATTGCTTGGCGTTTATTTCTAGAAGGGGCAGATGTTATTATTCATGGAAAAAATCCAGAAAAAGTAAAAAAAATGTGTCAAAAGATTATGGAAACAAGTACTGAATCACATAAGGATCGGATATACGAGTTCGTTGCCGATGTTACCAAGCCAGAACAAATAAATCGTTTCTTTGAAACAAAGATGCCTCAAATTGGTCATCTAGATATTCTGGTCAATAACCTAGGGGGCGTATCGGGGATAAAAAAGTTTGAAGAAATAAGCGACGAAGAGTGGTATGACATGTTTACTTTCAATCTTATGACTCCAGTAAGATTTACCCGCTTGGCTCTGCCATATCTAAAGAAGTCGGACCAAGCCAGAATTATCAATTTAGGAAACGCATCTTCGTTCCAACCCGGCGTGAATAACCCACACTATAATGTAGCCAAGACAGGATTGATCAATTTGAGCAAACATCTTTCTGACAATTTGGCTCAATATAATATTTTGGTTAATACGGTTTGTCCCAACACCATTATGGGCGGAGCGTGGGCTAGAGATGTAGAAAATATTTCTAGTAATACCGGTCTTTCTTTGAAAGAAGCAGCCCAACAACTTGAAGATTCTGTCAAAAAAAAAGTGCCTCTTAATCGGGTGGGGACAATGGAAGAAGTAGCTAATATGGTTGTCTTCTTGGCTTCCGGGTCAGCTTCTTTTATAAACGGCGAATGCATCTTCATTGACGGTGGGACCAAAAGGTCAATTTTCTAGGAGAAAATCAGATGATAAAAAGACACCCCAAAGAAGAAGTCTTTTTAATTTTAATCTGCGGACTGCCCAGCACCGGCAAAACCACTCTCGCTAAAAAATTAGCCGAACAACTTGGTCAATATACTCTGATTTCTCAAAACGAGATCAGGAGAAAAATGGGTATAAAGCGGATGCCTAAAAATCAAGAAAAGGTTTTAAGGGCCATAGATCTTTTAACGGCTGACCATCTCCGAGCCGGTCAGGGAGTAATTTTTGAAAGCGTAAACCGTTACAGTTTCCGACGACACCAAATGTATGGGGTAGCCTCCGCTTGCGGTCGAAGAGTAATTACCTTAGAAATAGTTTGCCCTGAAGAAATTGCTAAAAAAAGAATGCAGGAACGACCCAAAGGAGACGAACTTCTCTCTGATCCAAAAGATCCTGCCATTTATGACAAGCTAAAAGCTCTCTGGGAAGATGTTGAAATTGATTTTAAGCATCCAGGAGGAGACCACGGGGAAGACCATGTCGCCTATCTCCAATTTGATAGCGAAAAAAATGAACTCCAAAAAATTATTCCCAGAAGAGGAATGCGAAAAATTTTCAGCCAAGTTGAAAAAATATTAAGGCCATAAAATGCATCCATCCCTCTCTTTAATTAAGGCTGTGGGATTTGATCTAGATAGAACTCTTTACTCCAATACGCCAAAAATGACCGAACAGGTGGCTCAAGAAATTTTTAAAGCCATCTTAAGGTTCAAGCCGGAATTAAAAACAATAGAAAGGGTTGAGAAGATTTACAAAAAAAGGGGTGAAGAGCTTCACAGTTGGTCAAAAGTTTTGGATGAAATTGGAGTAGAGAAAAGCCGAAAGGTTGTAAATAGCTGCTTAGATTCAGCCAACATTATTGATCTTATCGGAGAAGACAGAAAGCTGGTCAGAATCATGCAGAAATTGCATCAAAAATTTTTTCTTTTTTTGATCACAAGATCTGTCAAAGATCAGGCCACCAAAAAACTGGCCAAGATAGGAATCCGACCCGAACTTTTCCACTTTTCCTCTTTTGGTGATGATCCCCATTCACTAACTGAAAATTTTGCCAAAAACTTTAAATACTTCTTGTCCATATCGCCTTACCAGCCCAGAGAACATGTTTACATAGGAGACGACCCTAGAATGGATGTAACACCTCCAAAGAATCTCGGTATGAAAACGATCCTGGTTAGGGAATATTGTGAAGAAGCAGATTTTTCCATTACAAGTATTTATGAGATTGCAGACCTGTTACTACCCTAATTCCCATTTCTGATGGGAATTTTTTGTTGACAAAAACTAAATAAGACGTTAGAGTATTATACAGTTTTGAAATTTGGGGAGATTCAATTGAAGTACAGAAAAATGGGTAAGTCCTTGGTTTCCGGAATTGGTTTTGGAACCTGGGGCATAGGAGGAATAACGGAAGGTGCCACCTCTTACGGTCCGGTTGATGATTCCGTATCAAAGGATGCTATTAGAACCGCCCTGGATCAGGGAATCAATTTTTTTGAAACTTCCGGCCTGTATGGAAACGGCCACAGCGAAGAACTGCTAGGAGAAGTAATCGAAGAAAGTGGTTACCGAAATATGGTGGTTATAGCCACCAAGGGAGGCCTAAATAAATTCCACGGGGATTATGATCTTTCCATGGAAGGTCTTAGAAAATCCTTGATGAGCAGTCTCCAAAAGATGAGAACTGACTACACTGACCTTTACCAACTATATAACGCTCCTCCGGATAATCTCTGCGGAGAAGTTGTCGAGATTCTGAAACAATTTCAAACAGAAGGGTTAATCAAAGATTTCGGAATTACTTTAAAATCCCCTGTTGATGGCCTAAAGGCAATAGACACCGGTTTTAAAATCCTTCAAATAAACCTGAGCATGATTGACCAGAGAGCTTGGGATTGTGGGTTAATAGACAAGGCCAAGGAAAATGGAGTCCAGCTAATTGCCCGCACACCTTTTTGTTTCGGTTTTCTAACCGGCAAGATAACTAGTTTGGATTTCCATGCCAGAGATCACCGGTCAAGCTGGCCCAAAGCTCAGTTGGAAAAATGGCTGGAAGCCGCGAAGATGTTTGGTAAGCTTAATGAAGGAAAAGAAAGAAGCCTGGCTACCCTGGCCCTGAAATTCTGTCTTAGCTCAGAAGTTGTTTCTTCGGTTATTCCGGGAATACAAACCCCTTCTGAGGCATTGGAAAACTCCTCTGCTTCATCTGGACCCGATCTGACCCCTGAAGAAATAAAAGCTATCAGGGATATTTATCAGCAGAATAATTTTCTCGTCAAAGCGACCTAATGGTCGCTTTTTATTTTCTATTGCCAACATCACGATTATATTGTATTCTTCGAAAAATTGGACATTAAAAACGAGAGTCCGCATGGCAGACTTGGTATACAAAGCCAGCCAAATCAGACTGCTGGTTTTGGATATGATTTATGAGTCTAAGGCCAATCATATTGGAACAGCCTTTTCCTGCGCCGATATTCTTGCTGTCCTCTACTTTGGAGGCGTAATGAACATAAAACCCAAATCTCCTTCTTGGATAGAGAGGGACCGGTTTATTTTGAGCAAGGGTCATGGCTGTTCGGCTTTTTATGCCGCCTTAGGACTGAAAGGATATTTCCCAATAGAGACGCTAAAACAATTTAGCCAGGATGGTTCCCATATTTCAGGTCATGCCACTTTGGGAGTTCTCCCTGGCATTGAAGCCACAGGCGGATCAGGAGGCCATGGTTTAAGCATTGGTGCCGGTATGGCTTTGGCAGCAAAACTGGATAGCCGAAATTCACAGATATTCGTATTAACCGGCGATGGAGAGTGCCAAGAAGGTTCAATCTGGGAAGCAGCCATGTTTGCTGGTCAATATAAATTGAACAACTTAACCCTTATTGTGGACAACAACCGGCTACAGATTCTTGGTAAAACCGAAGGAATAGTTGACCCGGAGCCCTTAACGGATAAGCTTCGTGCTTTTAATTGGCAAACGATCTCGGTTGATGGACATAATGTTGATGAATTATTAAAAGCTTTTGAACAAAAAACTGATAAGCCCAAAGCCATCATAGCAAACACTATTAAAGGCAAAGGAGTTTCCTTCATGGAAGATAATTACTTGTGGCACGGCTTGTGTCCCAATGAAAAAGAGTACCGGCAGGCAAAGGAGGAATTAGAAAATGCGAACTGAGGCAACTAGGGTTATTTATGAAGCCGCTTTAAAAAATAAAAACATTATTTTTATAACCGGCGACCTGGGCCATACTTTCTCTAAAAAATACCAAGAAAATATTCCCAACCAATATATCAATGTCGGTCTGGCAGAACAAAACATGGTTGGAATAGCTGCAGGATTGGCCTTGTCAGGAAAAAAGGTTTTCACTTTTTCCATCATTCCCTTTGCCTTGATGAGATGTTTTGAGCAAATTAGAATTGATATTTGTTATCAGAACCTGGATGTCACAGTTATCGGAATAGGCGCTGGATTCGCTTATAGCACCTCCGGCTGTACTCACTATGGAACCGAAGACATAGCCATCATGAGAGCTCTTCCCAACATGAAGGTCTACTCCCCTTGTCATCCCCCTGAATCCCGTCTTATAGCAGAGAAAATCCTGAAAACAGGCGGGCCTGCCTACCTAAGACTTGGCAAAGGAAAAGAAACAGTAATTTCTGGATTGGAAAAAGAAACATTAGAAGATATTGAACGCGGACAAGGAGTAGTGGTTATTCCTGGAACGGATATAACTATCTTCGCCACAGGACACATCATCACTGAAGCAATTTCTGCCGCCCAAGAATTAAAAAAACACGGTTTGAGCGTAGAAGTTGTAAATATTCATACGATAAAACCATTCGACAACGACATCGTGCTGGATAGAATAGGAAACAAGAAAGCTATTTTTTCTCTTGAAGAGCATAGCATCTATGGTGGTCTCGGTAGTGCAATTTCTGAAATTATTAGCGAAGCTAATTTTCACGTAAAGCCACCAATTTTCAAAAGATTCGGAATCAAAGACAGATTTACCTCTGTAGTAGGTTCAATAGAAACACTTAGAAAAGACAACGGTATTGACACTGAGAGTATCGTTAAAGAAATTTTTAATTTAATGCTTTAACAAATCCCCGCCTAGGCGGGGATTTTATTGCATCTAAATCTTACTTTCTAAAAAATCTCTAATAATCTTAAAGTCAGCGAAATATTTTGATTCCGGCCTATCAACATAATTAGGAGGGTTTAATTTGTAATAGATATTTTTAAATAACGCTGTATTTGAAGCAAAGTATCTTATTTTTTTAAATAGATTTTGTCTAGCAGGAGAATGAAAGGAAGTAGTGGGTTTTTTCTGACCAATGGAAAACCATTTATTTTCTAAATCATATTGCTGGGCAAGATAAATTAGAAATATTCCCCTAACAGCTATAATGCTTTCTTTGTCCGATATACCCATTTTTCTTACAACTTCAGAAAACCCTTCTTCACAAATTTTCCACAGTTCACCAATGGCTGGAAACAACAGAAACTCTTCCGTGAGACTGTGATTAAAAAATGAGAGATTGCTTCTTTGCATAATATATCCCAGCTTATCAAGCACTTTTGCTTTTCCGGAAATGATCAGAACATTAAAAAGCACAAACTCAAACATGTCTTCATTCATCATAAAATTCTTAGTAATATTTCGTATTGCCCTTTCTGTCTCTGTTCTTGTAACAGAGAAACAAATAAAAAACTGATTGGACCAGAATCTTTTTACCCGTACAAGCATATTCTCATCTTCAATTGAACCGCCCAAAGGACGCGTCTGGTGTTCAATAATGCCGTAGGGCTTGTTATAATCTTCTCTTCTAAAACGAATATTAACCTGCCTGCCGGCGCAAGTTCCATAATCTGGATGACTTTCCAGAAAATCCGCGCATTCAGAAATAGTCTTGGGGATAACAAAATCATCATCGCAACTTTGGACACAATATTTTTCTTTTATCAGAGGCAAGAGAGAGTAAACATGGTCTTTTCCCGGTGGAGCCCACTTATAAATTATCTCAAAATTTTTAAACTTTTTAATTTCATTCTTAAGCTTTTCGGCGTTCTCTTCATTACTGCTATCTAAAATATAAATAGGGTGAGTACTGTTCAATAGTTCATAAAATTCAAACTGCCTCAGCATAAAGTCCGGGCGGTTCATGGTGGGAATTATTATAGCAACCTTAGCCATGTTTTATTTTTTTATAAATTATTACTAAATAATATAATTTAGAGACCATAAAGTCCATAGAAGTGAAGTTGTACAAAAAAACCACATTAAAATGCGGTTTTTATTTAAACTTCAACTAGAAACTCTTTGAAGACCTCTTCCGATGTTTTACTAAATGCAGATGATACTTGTATGGCTTTCTGATTATCAATATTTCCGGTTTCATAATGATGAGAGCCAAATACAACTTTTTTGCCTGTTATCTTAGCGATATTAGCAAGACTGATACTGCCCGTAGAAGCAAGATTGAATATGCCTGTTTCCTTGCGGGCTATCGCTAAATTAACAAACCCCAAGACATCGGGATAGCGTATAGCATTGCATAAAGAGCTCCCATCCAGAGATAGAACCGGACATTGATCTTTAAATAATTTTGACAGATTATTTCTACGCATATATGGTCCGAGCAAAAAAGTAGGTCGCAAGATCAAAGAATTTTTGGCTTTGCTTTGTACGACCGATTCTGAAATAAATTTCATAACACTATATATACTTCGTATGGAATCGGCCCGAACAATCTCGGCCTCGGAATGAAGCTGTCCGTCTCCAGGATATATATCTACGGTAGAAAAAAATATAAAATACCGGTGGGGAATTTGCAATATTTCTTCCGTCAGCGTAACATTATCATAATAATATTGGCTCAAGTCTTCTCCAGTCACAAATCGAGGAGGAGTATGGTTACATGCACAATGTATTATAACGTCAAAAAACTGTTTCCTTAATTCCTTGAGATTATCTGATTGTCTGGTAAACTCTGCGCCACCAACCTGTTCATTCAAATATTTCCCTATTCCACTTCTGGTACCCGTCACAAGTATCTTGCCATTCACCCTGTTTCTCCTTTTAAAAAACTATGTTGGAGTATACAGAATATAGACTTCGTTGGCAAGTTGACACCTTTTGATACTTTTTGATACTTTAGATAGTAAACAGAATCTACTATGAACGCTCAAAATCATGATTTGAAGGTTGCCATCTTGGTTTCAACAAAAGACCGGCCAGATTTTATGATTCGGGAACTTGTTTATTATGCAAAACTTAAATCGCCTCACCCAGTTTATATTGCTGATTCAAGTAACGACAATAATGCCGAAATCATAAAAAAAGCTCTTAATAAACTGGCAGACAAAATATCAGTAAAATACACTTGGTATCCTCCCGGACCCGATAATCACGGGAATCTTTTGGAGCAGGTAAGGGAAAAATATGCCTGCGTAATTAGTGATGATGACTACCAAATACCAGCCTCACTGACAAAATGTGCGGAATTTTTGGAGAATAATCCAAGTTATAGTTCTGCGGGTGGCCACTCTGTGAGTTTCCGTTTAAAAGAAGGCGGGGCATACGGAGAGCTGCAAAGATTGGCCGATTATCCAAGGTTTTCAATTGAATCCGAAACGGCCTATCAGAGATTAATTGACTTCATGAAAGTTATTTATTCTATATCATTTTTTGTAAATCGAGTGGACAGCATGAAAAAGGCATGGGAATGCAAACTATATATGGCTCAAACGATGAATGAACTAATCTCTTGGAATCATTTAATTATAGCCGGGAAATCAAAATTGGTTGACTGCTTAAGCCTCGTTAGGCAAATTCATGACCAGCAATATTCAATGTCCAATAGTTTTGACTGGATGACTAGCAAAAACTTTTGTGATGATTATAGCTTTTTCAAAAACAATATCTCCAATGCAATCGCCAAAAAAGATAGTATTGATCTCCTAACTGCTGAAGAAGCCAGCAAAGAAGCTTTTTGGCATTATATGCAAAGAGTTTTGTCTTCTGATTATAAATATTACATTTCAAACAGATATTCTTCTAAAAAAATTCCGAATAAAAATCTCAGATCAAAAATAGGAAAATCATTTCCGGCTCTTAAAAAAATATATAGGACCTATATAAGGCCTCTTCTGGGTAAAAATCCACAAATGCATTATGAAGTACTCCGGCAAAGCTCAAAATATTACGAAGATTTTAAAACAGTTGTGGATTCGTTTACTGGAAAATTGATATAATTAGCGAATCACTTCCGTGTTTTTTTCTAAAAATTCTTTTACCACTCTAAAATCATCAAAATATTTTGATTCCGGCCTGGCAACGTCTTGAGGGGTTTTTAATTTGTAGTAAAAGTTCTTAAAAATTTGAAAGTTAAAGATATAACGCTTCAGTTTTTTTAATAAATTTTGCTTTTTTGGATTAGCTTTATTTTGGCTAACAGGTACAGATATTGAATCGGATTCCAAAACAAACTGTCTAGCAAGATAAAGAACAAATATCCATTTGGCGATTTCCAGACTTTCTTGAACTGTTTTCCCTTTTTCTTTTATAATTTCAGCTAGTCCCTTATGGGCAATTTCCCACTGACTGCTCATTTTTGGATCTGTAACGACATCCACCGTTAAATTGTGTGTAAAACGGTAGCGGTTACTGCTTTTTTGCATAACATATCCCAATTTATCAAGCACCTTAAATTTTCCACAAATTACCAGCGCAGATGTCGCTACAAACTCCATTATGTGCTCTGTTAAAGAAAAATGTTTTGTAATGTTGCGTATTGATTTTTCTACTTCAACACTCCTAACCGCAAAACAAATAAAAGCCACATTATCAATAGAGGCCTTGGAGTTGGTAAAAACTAGGTTGAACCAAAACTCTTTAATCCTAGCAAGCATGTTGTCGTCTTCCAGCGATCTACCCAGTGGCATTGTCTGGTCTTTAATAATACCATAGGGCTTAATGTTGTCTTGTTCCTGGAAACGGATATTTATCTGCTTACCAGCGCAAGTTCCATAATCGGGATGATCTTCCAGAAAGTCTGCGCATTCAGACATTGTTTCGGGAATAAGAAGATCATCATCACCCATTTGTATGCAATATTTTTCTTTTACTAGAGGCAGTAATTGATATAAGCAATCTTTCCCCGGTGGAACCCATTGATAAGTTATACTTAATTTCTTAAATTTTTTAATACTATTCTTTAATTTTTCAGCATTTTCTTCATTACTACTGTCTAAGATGTATATCGGGTGCGGACTATCTGTGAGTTCGTAAAATTCAAACTGCCTCAAAATGAAATCGGGGCGGTTCATGGTTGGAATTATGATGGCAACCCTTGTGCTCATAGATTATTTGTTAATATTATAGTTAAGGTATAAAAATGTCCAGATTTTAAGTTGATAACACCTGTTGACATCTTTTGACCTGTTTTGATACGATTACTTTCATGAATAAGGCGAAAACAAAGTTTATTCCCTATGGTCGTCAGACAATTGATGACAGCGACATTAAAGCTGTTGTAAAAGTTCTGCGATCAGACTGGTTGACCCAAGGCCCCGCCGTGAGAGAATTCGAAGCTTCGCTGGCCAAATATTGCAACGCAAAATATGCTGTTGCCGTTTCAAACGGAACAGCAGCTTTACATTTAGCATATTTGGCGGCCGGTTTAGGCGTTGGTGATGAAATTATTACGACTCCAAACACGTTTGTAGCAACTACCAACATGCTTCTAGCCGTCGGGACAAAACCAGTTTTTTGTGATATCCGTTTGGATAACCACAACATTGACGAAGCAAAAATTGAAAAATTAATAACTCCTGAAACAAAGGCCTTAGTTCCCGTTCATTTTGCCGGCCACCCATGTGATATGGCTAAGATATTAAGGATAGCCAAAAAATATAACCTGCTCGTAATTGAAGATGCTTGTCATGCCCTAGGCGCTTCCTATAAGAATAAGAAAATCGGCAGCATTGGTGATATGACAGTTTTCAGTTTCCATCCGGTTAAATCAATTACCACCGGCGAGGGTGGAGCAATTCTAACCAATAACCCTGATTTCTATAAAAAATTAATGCACCTGCGGACGCATGGAATAACCAAAGACGGGAATGGTTTTAATGTTATGACCGCCCTAGGTTACAATTACAGAATTACCGATATTCAGACGGCTTTGGGAATAAGTCAGTTAAAAAAATTAGATGGGTTTGCAAAAAAAAGACAGCAAGTTTTCAATACCTACAAGAAAGAATTGGCGAATGTAAAAGATGTCATCACTCCTTCTATAACTAAAGATTCCGTTTCTTCAAACCATCTTTTTGTCATTAGAACAAAAAATCCGGCAAAAAGAGATGCCCTTGCAAATTTTTTAAAACAAAACAGTATTGGCGTAAATTTTCACTACCCAACTGTATATTCTCACCCATACTACAGAGACAATGGATATCGCGATTTGGCTCTTAAAAACGCTGACCTATACCACAATTCCTGCATCACCCTTCCCCTTTATGCGACATTGAAAACAAGCCAAATAAAATACGTATGCAATAAGATAAAGGAGTTTTTTATATAAAATTTCCCATGAAAACATATCTACTCTTCGAAATAGCCAATTCGCACGGTGGCTCAAAAGATTACATCTATAAATTAATTGACGCTCTGCCGCAAGAGAAAAATACGGGAATAAAGTTCCAAGTTTTTAAGTATAATGAAATCGCTCTTAAAGATTATGAATATTATAAAGTTTACGTAAAATTCTTTATTGACAAACAAAATTGGAAAAAAATATTTACTTACACTAAAAGCAAAGATTTAGATATTTGGATAGACATCTTTGATCTTTACAGCGTCGAGGTGCTGAAAGACAACTTAAACTTAGTTACCGGCATAAAACTACAATCATCGGTTTTGGATAACTTGAAAGTGTTAAAAGGCTTGTCTGAAACTATTGGAGGCAAAAAGGTTAAGGTAATCCTCAACATCGCCGGAAGAGAGCTTGATAACATAAGGGAAGTCCTAACCAATCTTAAATTAAATTATTTACCAAACAGCAAGATAATCCTTCAGGCCGGATTCCAGGCCTATCCGACAGACAAAGAAGATTTGACCTTAAGTAAAATACACATCCTACGAAAAGAGTTCCCCGAATATACTGCATCTTACGCTGACCATGTTGACGGCAAATCCCCTCTCGCTTTTGATGTGCCAGTTTTTGCCGTTCTAGCCGGAGCTGAACATATAGAAAAACACATATGCCTGGACAGAAATAAGACAAAGTATGACTTTCAGTCAGCCATTGAACCGTATGAGTGTGCTATGTTGCTATACAAAATAAAAGAATGCGAAAAAATATTGGGAACCAGACTAATCTCTGAAAAAGAAGCTAACTATTTGAAAACCACGATAGAAAAACCTATTACATCTGTTCCTATTCGAGTCGGTGATGTGGTTAACTTTAAAAAATTTGACTTCAGGAGAACTGGCCAAGACGGCCTGACTGTTACTGAAATCAAGGACTTGATGCAAAAGAGATACATACTGGCAAAAGACATAAAACCCGGTAAGACAATAACAAAAGGCGATCTAAAGAAAGCAAGAATAGGTGTTATCATCGCCTGCCGCATGAAATCAACCCGCCTGAAACACAAAGCAATTCTGCCCATAGCGGGATTGGCATCTATTGAAAGATGTATTTTAAACGCAAAGAAAATAAAATCAGCTGATGAGATAGTCCTGGCAACCTCGACACTGGCCGAAGACCAGGTCCTGGCCAAATACGCCAAAAAACACGGCATACGATTCTTCGCAGGAGATCCGGAAGATGTGATGCTTAGATATTTAGGTGTAGCCGAAAAATACAAACTTGATATTACGATCCGTGTCACCGGTGATTGTCCTATTGTTTCGTATGAGATGGCGGAATTTTTACTCCAGAGACACTTTGAACGAGGCAACGATTATACCGGCCCGAAAGATTACTGCACCGGCCAAAATAGTGAAATTTATAATGTAAATACTCTCAAAAGAGTTATAGAGTATTTGGGAGATGCCAGACATTCCGAGTACATGACTTGGTACATGATAACAAACAAAGAAATTTTCCAAGTAGATATGGCCGAACTTCCCAAAGAATGGGTGCGTAGCTATCGGTTAACCCTGGATGTTCAACAAGATCTGGACATGTTTAATGCCTTATTTGAAAAGCTTGGGAAAAAAGAACCCAGCATAAAAAACATGTTTGATGTAATTGACAAAAACCCAATTATTCACGAGCTCAATGACGCCATGATCCTTAAATATAAATCCGATAAAAAATTAATTGATATGCTGAATAAGGAAACTAGAATAAAAATCTAAAAATGAATCACGAAACAGCAATTATTGTTCTCGGGGGAAACTACGAAGAAAACGACAAATCAAAAAGTAATCCTGAATCTTTTTTGCGTTTAAAAGCGGCATCTTTTTTATATAAGAAAGACCCGCAATCGATTATTGTTTCCAGTGGAAGTGGTTACTCGAAAATAATGAAAAAAGAATTAATTAAATTAGGCGTACCATCAAGTAAGATAATAGAAGAAAATGGTTCCTTAACTACATATCATCAATTAATAAGGTTAATACCAATAATCACCAGAATGGAATTGAAAGAATTTTCAATTATTACAAATGCATTCCACATTCCTAGAACTTTAACCCATTTAGAATATAGTTTTCCCTTGCAAGAATTCTACAAATCAAAAAAATATGAATTTATTTCAGCTGAAAAGATAACTAAAACAAGGGTGACTATTTCTAAAGAAGTTCAACAAAACGAGAAAAGGGGGATAAAACAAATAAAAAATGGCACATACAAATTTACAACTTTTATAATTGCTGAAATGTCAGCCAACCATGGCCACGACATCAAAAAAGCTTATAAAATAATTGACGAAGCGGCCAAGGCCGGTGCAGATGCAGTTAAGCTTCAAACCTATACCCCCGACACAATAACAATCAATTCTGATAAAAAATACTTTCAAATAAAAGTTAATGCCGCATGGAAAGGCCAAACGCTTTATAGTTTATATGGCAAAGCATATACACCCTGGGGCTGGCAGCCAAAATTAAAAAAATATGCCGAATCAAAAGGCCTGATTTGTTTTTCAACGCCATTTGATAATACGGCTGTTGATTTTCTTGAAAAAATGAACATGCCTCTCTATAAAGTAGCGTCGTTTGAAGTTGTTGACATTCCCCTTTTAAAAAGAATAGGTGAAACAAAAAAACCAGTGATTATTTCTCGTGGAATGTCATCTTTACCAGAATTGAAACTAGCTATCAAAACCCTGAAAGAGTCTGGCTGTCCTTCAATCGCCATTTTGCATTGCATTAGTTCCTATCCCGCAGAGCACAAAGAAATGAATCTTAAAACCATTCCTGATTTGTCAAAAAAATTCAAAACAGTCGTTGGGATATCCGATCATAGTCTAGGAATTACTGTTCCAATAAGTTCTGTGTCTCTTGGTGCTTCTATAATTGAGAAGCATATCACCCTATCAAGAAAAGATGGTGGACCAGATGCCACTTTTTCTCTTGAGCCTCATGAATTTAAAAATCTTGTTGACGCTGTCCGAAATACTGAAGCATCATTAGGTAAGCCATTTTACGGACCCGGATCAAAGGAATCAGAAAATATTATTTTCAGAAAATCTCTTTTTGTTGTTGAAAATATTAAAAAAGGACAAAAATTAACCGCACAGAACATCCGTTCAATCAGGCCTGGACACGGCCTTGAATCAAAATATTATGATAGAATTATTGGTAAATTAGCCAAAATTAATTTAGAAAAAGGCACACCCCTTAAACTTAACCACGTAAAAAATGTCTAGGATTGGCATAATAAATTATGGTGTTGGCAACCTGCAATCCATGAAAAACTCACTGGATTATTTAAATATTCCCAACGATATTATCAATAAGCCACAAGATATTAATGCCTTTGATAAAATAATCCTGCCCGGAGTAGGTGCTTTCGGAGCCGCCATGGATAAACTCAACTCAACGGGCTTTGCTGAAAAAATAAAAGAATTCTCAGGCAAAAATAAGCCAATTTTGGGAATCTGTCTGGGCATGCAGTTACTTTTCAATAAAAGCGAAGAATACGGATCTCACCAGGGCCTTGGATTAATTAAGGGGCAAGTAATTCCATTAAGTAAGAAAATTAAAAACTTGCCCCTTCCCCTTGTCGGCTGGAACGACATTACCAAAGAAAAATCGTCACCCCTGCTTGAGAATATCGAAAGTGGTGCATCTTTCTATTTCGTTCATAGCTTTTACTGCAAGCCAGCAAATCCTGAAATTGTAGTAGCCAGTGCTGATTATGGTATAAATTTTGCGGCCATTGTCCATAAAGATAATATCTTCGGCTGCCAATTTC
>OBEQ010396447.1_pt1 | contig 18347 bp, 20 predicted proteins | sample 1670901 | NCBI WGS metagenome assembly OBEQ01 (sample SAMEA104232315, study PRJEB22302) | groundwater metagenome | biome: forest; feature: aquifer; material: groundwater | place: USA | collected 2011-08-07 | depth 5.4 m
AAAGACCAGTGCGGTCCAAAGTTTTTATGCAAAAACTCTAAAGAACAAGATCTAAGCTTGGGGAACGAATCAATTCCTAAATAAAGCAAATGCCGATATAAGCCAAAACCAAGCCCACAAACATCCATTAGCTTCGATTTATCCAAAATCTCAACCATATTGTCTTCTGTAATCCAAAAAAGTCCATCCGGCTTAATCTGCTCACCGGCCAGCTTAGCAAGCAATCTGTTATGAGAAACTCCAATAGAACAAGTTATGTAGTCGCCAACTTCACTAGCCAATCTTTCTTTGATCTCAAAAGCAATATTAAAAGCACTGCCCCAAAACTTTTCTGTCTCAGTCACATCTATAAAACACTCATCCAATGAAAAAACTTCAACAGTAGGGGAATAGTCAAAACATATTTTAAAAAACCTACGGCTAATGTCCTCGTATTTACTAAAGTCTGCAGGCACCAAAATAATCCCCGGGCAAATTTTCTTAGCATCATACGCCCGGCTCCCGGTTCTAATATCAAGCTTCTTGGCTTCCGGCGATGCCGCAATAATACAGCTTCTACCTTTGCCTTTTACTACACCAACCGGCTTACCGCGCAAGGCAGGATTTGCCTGCTGTTCGGCAATTGCAAAAAAACTGTTCAGATCGACATGTAAAATAGTGCGTTGATTGTTCACAATTAACCGTCAACTACTCCAATTCCATAACTTTCTTTACCCGCCACGAATAATTACTACTGTCATATTCCAGTTTGAAATTGGCAGTTTGCGAAGAACAAACTAAATCTAAAAAACGAACATTACCAACTATGCGAGAAGTTTTTAAAATTACTTTCTCAAACTTAACGAAGCGCCTCTGCCAATTCATTGCAATAGGAAAGATGTCGCCGTCGAAAAACGCCCAAACTTTTACTTTTTCATCAACTTCAGTCTCCATATCACTTTTATAATAACCGAATAAAACCCGAATTGCAAGAAGTAATTAGTCCCTTGACATAAATGCAAAACGTTTGCAATAATAACGCAAATAAGTTGCAATTATGCAAAGTTTGAATCTAATAACTCAGCTTAAAAAAACCGGCTACAAACTAACAACTCCGCGTGTCGAAATCCTAAAAATTTTATCTTCCACAAATCCCCTTTCCGCCCAGGAAGTTTTTGATACCGTAAAAAATAAAGGCATTGAAATCGATTTAGTTACAGCTTACAGAACTCTGGAGTTATTCAAAGATTTAGGCATGATCCAAAAAATCCAATTCGAAGACAAAATTGCCAGATACGAGCTGGCAGAAGGCGAGCATCACCACCATTTAGTTTGTATTAAATGCGGCAATGTTGAAGATGTCGAAATCAATGAGGAGCTTTTTGTAAAACAAATCGAAAAACAATCTAACTTTAAAGTCCAAAGACACGCACTAGAATTTTTTGGCTTTTGCCAAAATTGTCAGGAATAAATGGCCATTATATTTACATTATTTGCAGTTATCTCAACTTTATTGGGCGGTGCTGTGGGAATCCGCTATAAAGACAAACTTCATTTAATTTTAGGCCTCACAGCCGGTGTTCTTTTAGCTGTTGTTGCCTTTGATATTTTCCCGGAAATAATAAAGCTAACTAACGAACTTAGCATTGCGCCGATTAGACCTATGGTCGCTCTAGTTTCCGGTTTCATGATTTTTCATGTTATCGAAAAATTATTACTAATACACAATGCCAACGAAGAAATGTACGGCAAGCATAAGCATCCGACCGTTGGCGTTCTTTCTGCACTTGCCCTAATCGGCCATTCGTTTTTAGACGGAGTTGGAATTGGTCTGGCTTTCCAGGTTTCATCCTTTGTTGGATTAATCGTCGCAATTGCCGTCATTTCTCACGATTTTTCAGACGGGCTCAATACAGTTTCGCTGGTTCTTGTCCACAAAAACACCAATAAGCATGCATTGGTCTTACTTTTTGCAGACGCTGTTGCACCAGTTATTGGAGCTGTTTCTACGTTATTTTTTCAACTTCCAGATAGCATATTAGTTTTGTATTTAGGATTTTTTGCCGGTTTCCTGCTTTATATTGGGGCATCAGACATTTTGCCGGAAGCACACAACCAGCATTCGTCTGTTAAAACAATCGCTATGACTCTAGTTGGAATTGTTTTTATTTTCATAGTCACCAGGCTTACTTAGCTTAAATCAACCCAACGCTTCACGTTTTCTGTAGCAAAAATCTTAAAACTGGCTTAAAATAAATCTACTACCTGCAAATGGAAATTCATGTCTACAAAGAGTATTTGGAGTACTTAAGCCAATTAAAAAAGAAGCCATCTTTGGCCAAAAAATCTCTTACTGCCATGTCTGCTCTAGCTTTAGTAATAGCCGTAATTGGCGCATCGTCTCTATACATAATCCGCACAAAAATTATCCACCAAAGACAAGCGCTTGACTTCATTGAACGCGCAAAATACAGCATTGTCCAGACTGCCCAAACACTAAACGATGTGACTGCAATTTACAAAGTGGCCGGTGCAAAAACCGAAATTATTTCCGCTAAAAACGAATCCACGCCATCATCTCAAGGTTTCAATACCACGATAAGCGATATTCAGAAGTCTATTAACGGCCTTGATGCGGCCAAAAATAATATCGAAATTCAGAAAAATAACATCTTTACAAATACCACACCACAAGATCTTAAACCCATAAGTGCACAAATATACGATTACATGGACTCGTCGCAAAAAGTGCTTCTTAAACTTAAAATGCGCCAAGGTTTCTATAAACAAATGCAGCTGACACTCGGCCCAAATTTCTATTTGCCCAAACTGGAATCCGATAATCTCTGGGGTAAATTGCCAAATGCGGCAATCGTCGATTACTATCAAAAAACTGCAAGTGATGCTACTTCTACAATAGAAAAGCTAGCAACAATTAATACACCGGACGAATTTAAAACTTACTACGAGAATCAGGGCAAATATTTGGAATTGGTTCGCGATGTTTCAGAAAAAATAGTCAAAATCCTAGCAATCGACGAATCATCAGATCCAAACTCTCCCAGCCAGGCTGAAAAAGCATATCAGCTGTTTTTGGGCGCAAGCGCCGAAAGTAAAAACTTAACACAAGCGATTGAATCTGAAAAACTCAAATTCCAATCGGCAACAGAAACAATTAATCTGCTTGCAGAAACCCGTCTCAAAGAGCAGACAATAGAAGTAAAGCTAAACGATATTGCCGGGAGTTCAAAATTCAACCCCGATAATTTTTGGCAAAATATATTAAATAATTTGTACAAATAAGTAATTGATGGGTATATTTTTGGCAAACTTATCTGATAAAATCAAAGAAAGGAGGATAAAATATGGATCCAAACGATCAAAAACCAGCTGACCCAATGACTGGCAACGACCAACCTGGAGGAGGAGATGCTCCAGCAGCTCCGGCCGGTGACCCTATGCCACCGATGGACGCTCCTGCTGCACCTGCAGGCGACTCCACACCACCAATGGGCACACCAACGGCAACAGGTGACTCTATGCCACCCGCAGATGGAGGCAGTGAACCGTCAAGCGGTGATCAACCTGCATAAGTTTTTTCGGAAACTCTTTTTGGAATAAGTCAAAACCTTGATCCTTTCCGGCCAGACCGGAAGGGATTGTAGTTATTGTATGCTTCTTCTTTTAAATTTGCGGAGAATATATACTTATAATGTATGACACTAGCAAGTTTTAAAAGCAAGGCAAAATTGTCAGCGATTCTCACGTTCATGGTCATATACGGAATTGGCTTCTTTTATTTTGGCCGAATAACATATCCAAAATCAAAAACACAAAGTGTCAAAGGCGCATCTACTAGTAATACTGTTCGTGATCCAATCGAAAAACCACAACCGTACGCGGACGAGCAAAGAGCAGAAATTATCCCGCAATCCGTAAAAATTTGCTCAAATGCAACTTTTGGCTTTAAAATATCATATCCCAAAGACTGGTTTACTACTCAAAACAACGAACCACAAAAGTGTACTTTCTTTGCCCCTTTTTCGTTCGTAGTGCCACAAATTGTAGATACAGATATAGTGCCCATAAAAATTGAGGTGGCAAAAGCAGACAATTGGCAGTCAACAATCACACTCTACAGCGAACCAAACGACTTTCAAAATATAAACTCAGTTCAAAGCCTTGAAATAAACGGCAAAGCGGCAACAAAAGTAGACAGTATGTCCACCGGCAAAAACCAAGTCTCAAAAGGTTTTTTCAAAGAGTCTTATCTGATTTTTGATTCTAAAACGCCACTTATCATAAGCTACACTCAGATGAACCAAAATGACAATTTAGAAAACTTTAAAAGCATTTTAAAAAATATGGTCGAAAGTATTAAGCTTTTTTAAAATATAAAAAAAGGCCTCTCTTGCGAGAAGCCCTTTCAAGTGTTCGTCTTGCGACAAACATAAATCTTATACAAAAAAAAATATTAGCTGTCAATACCCCAAAACGGGTTTTAAAGAGAAATGAAGCAAGTTGAAGGCAAAAAGATCTATTCAGTTTCCGAAGTCAACTATTTTGCAAAACAAACATTGGAGCAAATGGTTATTTGGGTCGAGGGGGAAGTTTCCAGCTTCAAAAAAAACCCAAATTGGAGTTTTTACTACCTTGATTTAAAAGATGAAAGGGCAACCTTACCTTGTATAGCCAGCTCATATCTTTTAGATGAGCTGCCAGAAGATCTAGTCGGTAAAAAAGTGCGCATTTTTGGCACACTGTCTTTATACGAAACAACTGGTAAATACCAGCTCAGAATTCAAAACATCGAAGAAGCAGGCGAAGGACTCCTTTACAAAAAGCTCGAAGAGTTGGTCAGAAAACTTAAAAAAGAAGGTCTATTTAATCCTGAACATAAAAAAGAAATTCCGCTCTATCCTAAAAAGATTTGCTTAGTCACATCTTACGGTTCAGATGCCTGGCAAGATTTTATAACTCACAGTGTCGACAAATTTCCGATTATAGATCTTGTTACTATAGATATCCGTGTCCAAGGTTCAAAATCAGTTACCGATCTTCTGCGAATTTTACCTAATGTCGACAAAAAATCATTCGACGCTGTAGTTATTACCCGCGGAGGTGGATCAATTGAAGACCTGGCTGCATTCAACAATGAAAATGTCGCACGAACAATTTTTCAAATGAGCACTCCAACCGTTGTTGCCATAGGTCACGAAGCCAACGAATCTCTTGCTGAATGGGTCGCCGACAGGCGTGCTTCAACTCCAACTGATGCTGCCAATATTGTCTGTGCGGGCTATAATTTGGCTCTCACAAATCTTGAAACCCTCAAATACAAGCTAAATTCACACGCCAATTATTTTTTTTCTTTAAACTTCCAAACTCTCGATAATGTTCTTAATCACCTTCAGTTAGCTAAAAACATCTTTAAAGGTTTGCCGCAAAAATTAGAATCTTATCACGAGGCACTTTTTTTAAGGGCAAACTCGCAAAAACAAGCAAAAACCCAAAGATTAGAAGAGCTGCAGCGGCTTCTGATTTTACTTTCACCCCAAAACATTCTGGAACGAGGGTTTTCCATAACATACGACCAAAATGGCAAAGTTTTAAAATCAATTAACAACATTGCCGCAGGCAGCGCAATTAGCGTAAAATTGAAAGACGGAAGAATAAAATCCAAAGTCACTAATATCTACAAAAATGACTAAAACCCAGAAAGAACCGACTTTTACAGAAAGCCTGAAACGTTTAGAGGCAATCGTAGCCAGTCTCGAAGATCCCAATTTAGATCTGGAAAAAGGCCTTAAATTATTAGAAGAAGGCGTCAGGCTCCATAAATACTGCAAGAGTAAATTAACGGAAGCCAGTCGTAAAATTAATAAAATTTTAGATTCAAAAAACAGCGAAAGCGAAGATTTTGACAACTAAACATGATCTACATCCTTCATGGTCAAGACTCAAAAAGTTCATATTTGAAATTTGATTTACTGACCAAAAATTACCCAGATTTTCAAAAAGTTAACTTTTCAGCAAGAGATTCAAGTCGCGACCAGTTCATTAACGCTCTAAGCGCTCAAAATCTTTTCGCAGAACGTGAGTTAATAATCGGCCAAAATTTAATTAAGAATAAAATTGTAAACGGTGCAGATTTAACAGACGTTGCAGGTGATACGGAAATTATTCTCTGGGAAGATTCCCAGCTTTCAAACATGCAGCTTTCCAAGTTCAAAACTATCGCAAAAATAGAATTATTTAAACTGCCAACATTACTTTATTCTTTTCTGGATTCAATCGTACCCGCAAATTACAAAACTTTTTCCATTCTCCAAAAGTTAAAAGCAGAGGGGGAAGAAAATCTTATTTGGCAGCTCTCAAACAGATTTTTTCTTTTGATTCTTGCAAAAAACAACACCACTTTCCAAGATGCCCAGGAGATAGCCGGCAAAATGAATAAAAGCCACATTGCAGATTGGCAATGGCAAAAAATTACAAACCAAGCTTACGCTTTTGAGCTTTCGACCTTAAAAGCCCTTTTTGCAGGTACAGTGAAAATAGATTTTATGCTAAAAACAGCAACTACCAATCTTGAGGCGAACACACTTATTTCCATGCTGCTTTTAAAATATTTAAAGCCTGCAAAAAATGCTACAATAGCGGGATCTGCCTATGGAAGATATAGTCCGCTTTAAAGATGTCGGTCGCGAAGATGTCAACATCGTCGGCGGCAAAGGTGCAAACCTCGGGGAACTTTCAAAATTCAATATGCCTGTTCCTGATGGCTTTATAGTCACATCGGGTGCTTATTTTAAAAATTTAATCCACTCTGGCGCACAAGACAGAATCCGCAGTATCCTCCATGGCTTGGATGTTAACAATCCGCTCACATTAGAACAAAAAGCCTTAGAGTGTCAAAACGAAATAAAAAATATTCAACTCGATCCCCAGCTTGAAAACGATCTTTATAAATTTTACGAAAAACTATCAGGCAAGCACGTTAAGTTGGTTGCGGTTAGATCATCAGCAACTGCCGAAGATTTACAGGAAGCATCTTTTGCAGGCCAACAATCTACATTTTTAAATATTAAGGGCAATAAAAACCTCAAGCATGCACTCCTCAATGCCTGGGCGTCACTTTTTGAAGCCAGAGCGATTTTCTACAGAAACGAGCAGCATTTTGATAATTTCAAGGTCGGAATAGCTATTCCGGTGCAAATCATGGTGCAGTCGGAAACATCAGGCATTATGTTCACACTTGATCCTGTAACCAATGACAAAAACAAAATCATCATAGAAGCCGTCTTCGGTCTTGGCGAATTAATAGTTGGCGGAAAGATTACTCCGGACCACTACGAAATAGACAAAAAAACTTTTAAAATTATTTCTAAAAAAATAGCCAATCAAGACAAACAATTGGTCAACAGCCCAAATGGCAACGAGCTTGTCACAATTGCTAAATCTTATCAAGAAACCCAAAAACTAACAGACGAAAAAATAATAGAACTTGCAAAAATCGGAAACATTATAGAAAAACACTATTTTTTCCCGCAGGATATTGAATGGGCATTGGAAAAAAACAATCTTTATATTGTGCAAACCAGACCTATTACCACGATTAAAAAAGCCGATCACGAATTACCAAATTTAAGCAATAAAGGACTGGCCAAAGTCAAAATTACAGACGGCGCTTTGCCCGGTACTGCCGGTCTTAATCAAATAAACAAAACACAAAAAACTCTAGACTACAGACCAAGTGAGGAAAAAATTCATAAAACCGCAACACAAATTTATGTTAATTTAGCAGAGCCTCAAAAATCAGCACAAATTGCGGCAAAAAACGTCGACGGTGTTGGTCTTTTAAGTTCCGAGTTTATCCTGGCGCAAATCGGCAAGCATCCCAAACAATTTATAGCAGAAAAAAAGCAACAAGAATTTATTAATAAGCTATCAAACGGCCTAAGCACCGTCGGACGTTCTTTTGGAAAAAGACCCGTTTTTTACAAGGCAACAGATTTAAATTCTAATGAATATCGGCATCTTTCAAGTGGTGATAAGTTTGAACCAAAAGAACCTAATGCCATGCTAGGCTATCGAGGTGCTTACCGCATTATTAAAGATCCCGACGTTTTTAAGTTGGAATTAGAGGCGCTCAAGTTAACCCGTCAAAAACATCGAAACGTCCATCTAATGATCCCATTTGTCAGAAATGTGCAGGAATTGATTGACGTTAAAAACATGGTAACTGCCTCTGGACTTTTCACCGACTCTAGTTTTAAATTTTTTATGATGGTTGAAATACCGTCAAATGTCATTTTATTGGAAGATTTTATTAAAGTTGGCATAGACGGCATTTCAATCGGCACCGACAATTTGACTATGTTAATTTTGGGCACAGATCGCCATAATGAAGAAGTGGCCGTTGAATTTAGGGAAACTGATCCGGCTGTTCGCTGGGCACTTGAACATATTGTTAGAACTGCGGTAAAGCGCAAAATCAAAGTATCGATTTGTGACCACGCGTCATCGGCTTATCCGGAACTCACCCAAATGCTGGTCTCCTGGGGTATTAGCGCAATTTCCGTAGATCCGGAATCAATCGAACAAACCAGGCAAAATGTCTACGAAGCAGAGCATAAATTACTAAAAAAAAGTTAAATGGCCAAAAGATAAGTTTTTGATAAATATGGCAAAAATTAAAAAAATTATTGCACGCGAAATATTAGACAGTCGTGCTTTTCCAACACTAGAGGCAACAATTCAGCTAGATGACGGTACAAGTGGAACCTTTGCCGTTCCTTCTGGCCTTTCTGTTGGCAAACACGAAGCATTAGAACTTCGCGATCAGGATCCTAAACGCTATGCAGGCCGCGGGGTTCTTAAATGCTTAGAAAGCATTCATGATGTACTGGGACCAAAAATAATTGGTCTCGAAGCAGCAGATCAGGACAAAATAGACAATCTACTAATTCAAACTGACGGCACAAAAGATAAGTCCAGGCTTGGTGCCAATACAATTTTGGTTCTCTCAGGCGCCATCCTCAAGGCACAGGCAGTTTCCCTCAAACTTCCCGTTTACCAATATATTGCCAAACTTCTTGGCCACGATCTTTCACATTTTTCTATGCCAACTCCTATGTTTAACGTCATAAATGGAGGTAAACACGGCGGTGGAAATTTAGATTTTCAGGAATTTATGATTGTCCCGTCTCGTGCCACTAATTATTCCACCGGATTAAAAATGGGCGTTGAAATTTACTACACACTAAAAGAGGCGCTAATCAATCACAATGCCTCAACACTCTTGGGCGATGAAGGTGGTTATGCACCAATATTAGATTCAAATCTGGACGCTTTTAAGATTTTAGAAGAAGCAATTAGCAAGGCAGGTTATAAGCTTGGTCTCGATGTTTTCTATGCACTGGACGCCGCCGCCAATAACATACTTGTCGGCTCTTCATTTAAGATTAAAGACAGGCCTGTTCCCCTTAGCTCATCGGATTTTATAGATTTTTATGTTCAGCTTCACGAACAGTATCATCTAATAGCCGTCGAAGATCCACTCCCCGAAGACGAATGGGATGATTGGCAAAAGCTCACAGAAAAAATGGGTTCAGAAACAATGGTCATAGGGGACGATCTCATAAGCACAAATGTAGAAAGGCTCAAAAAGGCAATAGATCACAAATCTGCCAATGCCCTAATAATCAAGCCAAACGAAGTTGGTACTGTCACCGAAACATTAAATGTTGTCAAAATTGCCAAAGAGTCCAAGTTTAAAATGATCGCCTCACACCGTGCAGGCGAAACAAACGACGATTTTATGGCTGATTTTGCAGTTGGAACAGGCGCTGATTACGTTAAATTTGGCGCACCTGCCCGTGGCGAACGGGTTGCTAAATATAACCGTTTGCTGGAAATAGAAAATGAACTTTCATAGACAAAGTGTTTTTTTATGTTCAAGCTAAATACAGTTCCCAAAGTTTTAGTTCTCTGCATCCTCGACGGTTGGGGAGTAACTCAGGACAACAAAGGCAATGCGATAACCCAAGCACACGCTACAAATTTTAATTCGCTTTGGTTTTCTTATCCGCATACAATTTTGGTTGCCAATGGTCAGGCAGTTGGCTTACCAGAAGGCCAGGTCGGCAACAGTGAAGTTGGTCATTTGAATTTGGGTGCTGGCAGAATCGTTTTTCAGGACCTTCTTCGAATCAACACTGCAATTTTAGACGGATCATTTGACGAAAATCCGGCGTTTCTAAAAGCGATTGAACACATCCAGAAAAACAGCTCAAACATCCATGTAATGGGCTTGGTCGGTTTAGGCGGCGTTCACTCAGAAACCGAACATATGTTTGCAATTCTCAGGCTCTTAAAAAAGCAAAAAATCCCCTCATCCAGAATTAAAATCCACTTATTCACAGATGGCCGCGATAGTCCGCCAACCTCTGCAAAAACGTACATTACACAACTGCAAAATCGCCTGGAAAAAGACGATTTTGGCCAAATAGCCTCTGTTTCTGGTAGATACTTTGCCATGGACCGGGACAATAGATGGGAAAGAACCGAAAAAGCTTACCTTGCCATAACCGGCAAATCCGAAACCAAATCCGATAATGTCCTTTCTTTAATCGAAAAATCCTATGCTCAAAATATAACAGACGAGTTCATAGTTCCAACTCAAATTGTCGATGAAACAGGCACCTCAATTGGTCCGGTTCGCGAAAAAGATTCTTTAATATTTTTCAATTTTAGACCCGATAGGGCACGCCAAATAGCCCAGGCATTTACTCTGGAAAATCTGGACAACATAGTCACATCTTCAAAAGAAAAAGTCACAGGTTTTAAACGAGGACCTAAGCTGAAAGATTTATTCTTTGTTTCAATGACAAATTACGAAAAAAGCCTACCAGTCAGCATAGCTGCTTTTCCGCCTGAAGAAATCACTATGCCGATTGCCCGTATTTTCGCAGAAAAAAATGTTAAGCAATTGCATATTGCAGAAACCGAAAAATACGCCCACGTCACCTATTTTTTTAACGGCGGACGCGAAACTCCTTACGCGGGCGAAGAAAGAATTCTTGTAGATTCTCCGAAGGTCGAATCCTATGATAAAGCACCACAAATGTCGGCGGCGCAAATTACCAAAAAACTTTTAGAGCACATAAAAACCGGCACTTTTGAATTTGCTGTTATGAACTATGCCAACGCCGATATGGTTTCCCACTCGGGCAATATTCCGGCAACCATAGAAGCAGTCAAATGTGTCGACGAACAATTAGGCTTAATTTCCAAGGAAATTCTGGCGCTTGGTGGCTGTCTTCTAATTACTTCAGACCACGGAAATGCCGAAGAAATGATAAACTTGAGAACCGGCGAAATGGACACCGAACATAACGCCAGTCCGGTTCCGTTTATAATCGTTTATTCCGAGCTCCATGGCCAAAATACGCAACTTCCTCAAGGACTTTTGGCAGATGTTGCTCCAACAATCCTCGGCCTTTTAAAAATCCCCAAACCTTCACAAATGACCGGCCGCAGCCTGCTTTAATTTTCGCCTGTATACATTTGTTACAATACGCGAATGGAACGTCACGAGATGTGCTCTCCTGAATTGCTTGGTGCAGCACTCGATAATATTAGTCCACTCCCAAAAGAAAAACTATTGGCTGCAGCAAACGGCATCGATTTAATAGATGAAAACATTCCTGAACATCCGAGCAGAACAGCAGGAGCTGCATATGAGAGGCATTGTTTCCACGCAATATTAGGTAGACCAGGAATTACATTAATTCTTGGTCCCAATCTTGTTAATTATTATTTTGACAGGAAACCAACGAAAACTTTATCCAGGCCAGACGCTATGGAGTTCAACATTTCCGAGAGTGGACTTTCTTTAAGAAACTTGTATGAATTTAAAAGTAATATTGCTAACAAAAGAGTGATACATAAACTCGACGGGTTTTCTGCATTTATAGACTTCTTGTCTGCTAACCCCGCTTATCTAGGACAAATGATCAAAAAATCCTTATCAAACGTGATTACAATTTCTGATCGTCTTCTAATACCTGCGAAGGACTTAATCAATGTTCATTTCGTTGTTAATAAAAAAGGGAAGAATAAAAAAAGCACCTATAATCTTTTTATTCACGGATTATAAGAGAAGAACAAACTCACCTTTAGGTGTTTGTTTCGTAAAATGCGTGATTGATTCCGAAACTTTTTCTCGTCTAGTCTCTTCATGTAATTTTGTCAGTTCACGGCAAACGGCAATATCCACGTCTCCAAAAATCTCTCTTATATCATTTAATGTTTTTAGCACCCGAAAAGGGGATTCGTAGATAATCGTTGTGTTAGAACTTATTTCTTTTATTTTTTTTACATCTTCAAGCTGCTTTTTTCTTTTTCCGTCTTTTTTCGAAAGATAACCAGCAAAAAAGAATTTATCCGGCGGCAAACCGGAAAGAGTCAAAGCGGTAATAGCAGCTGATGGTCCTGGTATAGAATCTACAATAATATGGTTTTTTATAGCCTCTCGCACTAATTTATATCCCGGATCAGAAACCAGTGGTGTCCCCGCATCGGAAATCAAAGCCATATTTTTTCCGAGTTTTAAATTCAAAATTGACTCACTTACTCGTGCTTCCTCATTAAAATCGTTAACCGCAACTAATTTTTTGGAAATATCATAAGTGTTTAACAATTTCCCGCTAACTCTTGTGTCCTCACACAAAATCAGATCAACATCTTTCAAAACCTCTATTGCCCTCAAGCTGATATCTTTTAAATTGCCTATTGCTGTGGCTACAATATAAAGTGTTCCCATTTCAATTGTTAATTGTCAATCGTAAATGGTGAATTGTCAAACGTGCAGCAATCAATCTTAGAGTCTTTAGCTTTTTGGGTTATGGGAGTAATTTCCCAACTCGGCTACGGCGGAATTTTTTTGCTAATGACCGCCGAATCCGCACTAATCCCAATTCCCTCAGAAGTCATCATGCCTTTTTCAGGATTTCTTGTCTCGACCGGTAAATTCAATCTTTTTGCCGTGGCACTAATCGGTGCTTCCGGCAATCTTTTTGGCTCTTGGCTTGCCTATGGCCTTGGCTACTACAAAGGCGAAAAGTTTGTGCGAAGCTTAATCATAAAATACGGCAAATTTATACTTTTGACAGAAGACGAATTCGATAGATCGCTTCATCTTTTCAAAAAATACGGCCAATGGCTGGCCGCCATATCCAGACTATTGCCTGCAGTCAGAACCATAATCTCGCTTCCTGCCGGAATCGCTAAAGTGCCATTTATAAAATTTTCCATACTCACTTTTTTTGGCTCTTTAATATGGAGCTATATTTTGGCGTATGTCGGTTTTCTTCTAGGCCAGAATTGGCAGGTAATTAGGCCTTATTTTAGAAAGTTTGACATGATAATTGTCATTGTCGCTATACTACTTATAGGGGCTTATCTGTACCACAAACTCCTAAGTCCTAAAATGCGTGCCAAAAAAACTTAAAAAGCTTCTTTCAAAACTAGGTCCCGGCTTTATAACCGGCGCCTCAGACGACGACCCCTCCGGCATAGCAACTTATTCACAAACCGGCGCTCAATTCAGCTACACACAGCTTTGGACTGCCTTATTTTCATTTCCTTTCATGACAGTAATCCAGGAAATGTGCGGCAGAATTGGCATGGTAACAGGTCGCGGTCTTTCCGGAGTAATTTTAAAGCACTACTCAAAAAAAGTGCTGTATTTTGCAGTTTTTCTCCTTCTTTTAGCAAATACTGTCAACATAGGTGCAGATTTGGGGGCTATGGCCTCATCCGGTCAGCTGTTGTTGAAATTACCTTATCTCATTTGGCTATTTGCGATCACCGCGATTATTCTAGTTTTAGAAATTTTCGTCTCCTACAAAGTTTATGCCCGTTTCTTAAAATATCTTTCTTTTACCCTCTTTGCATACATAGTGGTGGCCCTAATCGTCAAACAGGATTGGATAAAAATACTCTCGGCAACAATACTGCCAAGCATTTCTTTAAACCGAGATTACTTTCTGAACATCGTTGCAATTTTAGGCACAACAATTTCTCCTTATTTATTTTTCTGGCAGGCAAATGAAGAAGTCGAAGAAGAAGTGGAATTTCACAAAATTCGCGCCATGGGCAAAGGCGTACCCAAAATTACAAGAATAGACATTCGCGAAATGGGTATAGACACAATAATTGGTATGTTTTTTTCCCAACTTGTGATGTTTTTCATAATAGTGGCTACAGCTTCTACACTTGGCGCTCATGGAATAAATAACATCGACACAGCAACAGACGCCGCACAAGCTCTAAAGCCAATTGCCGGTAACTTTGCTTTTATTCTTTTCGCATTAGGTGTAATCGGCACCGGAATGCTGGCAGTTCCAGTTCTTTCCGGTTCTGCATCCTATGCAATCTCTGAAACCTTTGGCTGGAAAGAAGGTTTAAATGAAAAATTTAAAAAAGCACGCGGCTTTTATGCTGTAATAACTGTTGCAACAATTCTCGGTCTACTTGTTAACTTTTCCGGAATACCTCCATTTAAGATGCTCTATTACACAGCAGTTCTAAATGGTCTTATTGCGCCGCCCCTGATGATATTAATTCTCTTAATCTCCAGCAATCCACGAATTATGGGTAAATATACAAATGGTAAGTTTTCTAATTGGATGGGAGTTATAATTACCCTGATGATGACAGTCGCCGCCCTCGCTCTTATCACAACATTCTTCTTTTAATTTAATTGACATTTAAACTCACAATCTTTAAAATCTGTCATCCTTATGACTTTGAAAGAAGTAGAGGTATCAACACTTACATGGCAACCACTTGGAGAACGTCCCAAAGTAAACTTCGCAGATAACCTGCAAGATAGATCTGATTTCGAACAACTCAAGCGCGTAAATCCTAGCTATATCAATTTTTGCGCTTACCAAAAAGACAATAACTGGACATTTTTCTTTGGAGATGCTGTCAAGCATGACATCTGGCGCGCTTTATTAGAAAAGGAAATCGTGGCAACTATATATGATCGTTATCATCCAGGACAACTATGGATTGGGGAGGAAGAATCCATAAGAAAGGTAGACATGGCACTAGGTCTGGGAATATACGATGATGACAAAAAAGAAAGAAGAGTGCTAAGAGAATTTTTTAAATTAATAAATCCAGAGTTCTTAGAAAAACCGTTCGTTTCAGTCTCATACGGACTTACAAGCAGCTATGATGTGTTTAAGTACTTTCCTACTCTCAAAAGATTAGTGAAAATATAGACGCTTTAATTTTGATATTTCCTAATTACTGCCACGCATTTACCCTGAATCGTTACATTTTTGGCAAATATTGGCTGCATTGACGCATTTGCCGGCTCAAGCCGAATTCTGTCTTTTTCCCTAAAAAATCTCTTTAAAGTAACAACTCCATTTTCAATCATCGCAACTACAATATCGCCGTTTCTTGCCTGGTTTGTCTCCTCAATCACTACAAAATCTCCATCTAAAATTCCATCTTCGATCATTGATTCACCCTTAACCTGCAACACGAAAGATTTTTTGTTGGCAGGCAGCATATTGGCAGAAATAGCAAAAGTAGCATTTGGGTCTGTATAAGGTTCAATTGGAGTACCCGCAGCAATAAATCCGACCAGTGGCAATTCAATTCCTTTTACAATATCTCCAATTCGCATATCGATGAGTTCAATACTACGAGTTATACCAGAAGATTTCTTAATAAAACCCTTCTTTTCCAAAGTCTGCAAATGTTCGTGAACTGTAGCCAGCGATTTAACACCAAGCTTCTTGGCGATCTCAACCAAAGTAGGCGCATGACCATTCTTTTCAATATAGTCATTCAAAAAATCTAATATCTGCTTTTGTCTTTTATAAAGAACCATTGTCATGCAAACATGATACGAATAAAACCCGAATATGTCAAGACACCAGTTTGACAAATTCCATATAAGCGATTAGAATCCACAATCATGGCTGAGCGAACCGCAATACTCGAAGAATTTAACGCAGAAACCTCGAGAATTTTATTTCTCAAAAGGAAAAAACTTTCAAAGTTTCCTGGTTCAAATGCAAACAGAAGGATTGTGCGCGTAGGAGATCTATTAAATTTAACAGAATTTGGACTAGTCAGCGTCTGGCAAGGTCAGTCCGACGTACTAGTAACCCTTAGACCAGAACAAGACATTTTATATAGAACAGAAAATGCCAAAAAACCTCAACGACTAAAAGCTAAAGAACAAGATCAGTTTCCTCTGCCATCGGAAGGATTAAGAATCATTAACCCACAAACAAAAAGACAAATCTCAGTTATTCTCAGTGATTCAAAGGGACATAACACAGAAGACTTGCCAATAGGTGCGAAACCAAAAGGTCCAGATCCAACATTGTCTGCAAGTGTGTCACTGAAGGAGCCTCGACAGTAATTCAGCTAAAATTTCCCTTAAGAACACAACAAGCGAGTTTGACAAAAGGTGGGCGTAACGCTAGAATTCTGCGCATGGAAAGAATAAACGTACAAAGAAGCGAATTTGGAATAAAAAACCCTTTTTTCGCAAAACGCAACGAAGATTTTATCGAGGGGCAGATAGTTGAAGAAGAAGTCGTAAAAGTAGATGAGATGCCTGTAGAACTCATCATGTCAAATATAGGAAATTTTGAACTTAGATCTGTTAAAAAATTAGAGGTTTTGGGTGAATATCGTCGCGCGGGGAGAAGTATTAAGGTTAAAACACCAACAACTGACAACGAAGAAGTTTTGCCAGAAAAGTATCAATTCACGATAACAAAAGACAATTGGGCACAATTTACAAGTTGGGATGGACAAGTTGTAGCTAAACTTACAATGTTGGAAGATCTTCCGATAGCGGCAGGCGTTTTAGCAAGTTCGCTTGAACCTAACCCCACTCTAGAAGTGTCGGTGCGAAGAGACTTCCCACGCGGGACGCAACCTTCTGAATCTGCCAAAAAAGTTCTCGTTCGCTCATAATCCCCAAACAAAACCCGTAGAAATTCTTTTCTGCATTCGTTATAATAAAAGATCATGTCTTTTCAACTTAAATCAACCTACAAGCCAACTGGCGATCAACCAGAAGCTATTGAAAAACTAACCGAAGGAATCAGCAAAAACTTCAAACACCAAACTCTTTTAGGTGTAACAGGCTCTGGCAAAACTTTTACAGTCGCCAATGTCATCCAAAATGTCCAAAAACCAACGCTGGTCATCAGCCACAATAAAACATTAGCCGCCCAGCTTTATCAGGAATTTCGTGACTTTTTCCCCAATAATGCCGTTTGTTATTTCGTCTCCTACTACGACTATTATCAGCCCGAAGCATATATTCCCACAACAGATACATATATAGAGAAGGAAACAGAGGTCAACGAAGAAATAGACAGACTGCGCTTAGCAGCCACAACAGCTCTTTCGACACGGGACGACGTTATTGTCGTAGCTTCAGTATCCGCTATTTACAACCTCGGATCACCCATGGAATATAAAAAGTCCAGATTAGATCTTGCAAATGACCAAACCTGGAGCCGTAATGATCTGCTTTCCAATTTTGCGAGACTTCAATACGAACGCAACGATGTCGATTTCATGCGCGGAACCTACAGGATTCGCGGTGAAAACGTCGAAATAATTCCGGCCTACGAAAATAACGGTCTGCGTCTTTCATTTTTGGGTGAGAAGATAAATAAGATCGAAGAAATTCACCCATTAACTGGCGACACCCTAAAAACTCTCACTCAAATCGCGCTTTACCCGGCCAAACATTATGTTGCCGCACCGGATACCCAGGAAAAAGCAAGGCAGGAAATTAAAAAAGAACTGGATACGCAAATTAAATATTTCCAGTCTATAGGCAAAAATCTCGAGGCACATCGCATCAAACAACGTACAACTTACGATCTGGAAATGATCAAAGCCTTCGGCTATTGTAAAGGCATAGAAAATTATTCCCGCTATTTTGACAACAGAAAAGCAGGCGAGATTCCACATTCACTTTTAGAGCACTTTCCCAAAGATTATCTAATGGTCATAGACGAATCGCACATGACAATTCCGCAAATCGGCGGTATGTACAACGGCGACCATTCCAGAAAGCAAATGCTTATCGATTTTGGCTTTCGTCTTCCTTCGGCCTTCGACAACAGACCTTTGAGATTTGAAGAATTCGCCAGATTAGAAAACCAAGTAATCTATACCTCTGCAACTCCTGCAGACTATGAAATCTCTCAGTCAGACCAAGTTGTAGAACAATTAGTTCGCCCGACAGGCTTAATCGATCCATTAATTTCTGTCCGCAAATCCAAAGGGCAAATTACCGATCTAAT
>OBEQ011544314.1_pt1 | contig 18344 bp, 17 predicted proteins | sample 1670901 | NCBI WGS metagenome assembly OBEQ01 (sample SAMEA104232315, study PRJEB22302) | groundwater metagenome | biome: forest; feature: aquifer; material: groundwater | place: USA | collected 2011-08-07 | depth 5.4 m
AAATTAGACCAGGATTTCAATGAGGAGTGGAAGGAGTATTACCATCTCCTCGCCCTGCCAACTTATAAAGAGCCTTTTGAAGTTTTAAGGCCATCAATTGATGCAGCAATCGACCTGAACTACCCCAAGGACAAAATTTTTCTGGTTATCGGCTTTGAGGAGCGGGCCAACCCGAAGCAGTTTCATCAAAAACTTTTGACATATATAGCTGAAAATAAACAAAAAATTGGCGGTATTTTTAGTACTTTCCACCCGGCTGGTCTACCCGGTGAAGTTATTGGTCCAGGGACTAACCGCAACTGGATGATCAACCACACCATCAAAGAACTGGCAAAAAGAAAGATCCCCTTGGATAAGGTAATCCTAACCACCCTGGATGGAGATTTCGTCATGCATCCAAACTTTCTCTCCGGCATGCTGCACAAATATTTAACTATCCCCAAAATTGAAAGATTAAAAAGAAGTTTAACCGGCGCATTTTTGTATAGCAATAACTATTGGCTAACTCCGGCCCCAATGAGAATGATCGCCAATGGGACTGCCCTTTGGCAACTTGGTGAGATGGTCGGTTCTGATAAATACCAAAACTTTTCCTCAATGTCTATTAACCTTGCCACTTGGAGAGATATCGGCGGCTGGTTTCCGGATAAAACTAATGATGATTCGGGTTTTTATTGGAAAGCCTATTTTCACCTGCATGGTGATTATAAAGTCCTGGCCCATTTTATGCCCATATATGGTGATGCGGTTTTGGATGTTAATTTGGTTAAAACTTTTCAAAACCAATATCTCCAACTCAAACGCTGGGCATATGGGGTCGAACATATCCCTTTTATTGTCAGGCAATATTTTAAACACACTGAAATTGATTTTTGGGAAAGGACTGATAAATTGCTATTTGCCTTTTGGGGTTATATGCGCTGGGGGTCTCTCGCCCTGTTTGTCACCTTTGGCGGATTACTAATTCCCCTTATTAATCCTAACTACCGCGAGTCAGTCATCGCCATTAACTTGCCGATTGTTTCTTCCTATATCCTGACTGTCGCCTTTTTGGGGCTGTTTGTCACAATTTATATCCATGAAAAAACTGTTCCACCCCGCCCTAAATCCTGGAGCCTGTTACAAAAAGTTTGGTCCTATATCCAATTTTTATTGATTCCCTTAGTCTTAGTTTCTATTTCCACCATTCCAGCCATTGATGCTCAAACTACACTTATGTTTGGTAAACATTTAGAATTTAGGACAACTAATAAAGCCAGACAAAGTTCTAGCTAAATTAAGCAAATATCAATGTCACAATAACCAACCAATGCCCAATTCATAAATGATCATTTTAAAATTTATAATTCATTGAGAATTGTGTTATAAGCAAAGCTTGAAAATAATTTTTTCAAACTGAAGATTTTAAACTTGATTATTGATAATTGGAAAATACAAAGATGCTTAAACAATTAATAACTTTTTACCATTCCCAAGAACCGATTGCTTTTTGGTCAGTCGGCATTTGTTCTCTTTCAGCTCTAGCAGTAATTTTACTGCTAGTTATTAATTTAAAATCTTTACCCACCCAACTACCTCTATACTATTCCCTACCTTGGGGGGAAAGGCAGCTGGCCACAATTCCAGAATTTGTAGTTTTGCCAGCCAGCGTAGTGGTTATTAGTTTGGTTAATTTGGTTATCTCCTGGCATCTTCATGCCTCCCAACTAGTCCTAAAAAGAATGCTATCAGTCACCTCACTGGCAATTGCTTTAATTACCTTAATTACCGCTTTAAAGATAATTTATCTCTTTCTCTAATGGAAAAAATTTTGATTCCATTTTTTATAAGCTTTTTAATTGCTCTTTTTTCCACACCCTTAACTATTAAATTTGCCCGGAAATATGGTTTGGTTGACGACCCGAGTAAGCGTCCTCATCCGGCCCATATCCAAAATAGGATTGTACCCAGGGCGGGCGGACTATCCCTTTATTTGGCGATCATAATCCCGCTTTTAGTCTTTATTCCCCTTTCTAAATCAGTGGCTGGGATTATCCTTGGCTTAAGCTTACTTTTACTGATCGGTTTACTTGATGATTACTTAAAAAATTTAAGTCCATTCCCCCGGTTGGGAATCCAATTTTTAGCTGCTTTAATTGTCGTTGCCTCGGGTGTGGGGATTACATTTACCACTAACCCTTTTGGAGGGATTTTGCGTCTGGATGAGATTATCTGGACCATCAATTTTTTAGGAACCCATACTATCATTGTAATCGCTGATTTATTTGCTTTAATTTGGATTACTGGGATGATGAATATGATCAACTGGGCCAACGGTGTTGACGGCCAGACTCCCTCAATTGTCATTGTGGCAGCCGTAGTGATTGGGATTTTATCCTTCAGGCTTTTCCAAGCGGGTGATCCAAATCAATTGACCATTGCTTTAATCGCTTTTATTACCGCCGGGGCTTGTTTGGGTTTCCAAATTTTTCATTGGTATCCGGCCAAGATATTTCTAGGTTTTGCTGGAACCACAATTCTGGGGTTTTTGATCGCCACGCTTTCGATTATGTCTGGGGCAAAGCTGGCAACTGCACTTTTAGTACTGCTTATTCCCGCCATTGATTTTGGCTACACTGTTATCAGAAGAATTGTCAGCAAAAAGTCCCCATTTTTTGGTGACCAACAACATCTGCACCATTTACTTTTAAAAAGGGGTTGGTCCCACTCTCAGATTGCGTTATTTTATTTTGTCACCTCCGCCGTTTTAGGGTTTGCCGCCATTAACTTAGAAAGCGCCGGGAAATTGTTTACTGTGGTTGGGGCTGGTACAATTGTCTTGGGCGTAATATTATGGCTGCATCTATTTTACAAGAAACCCGAAATTTCTTAGAAGAAACTCCCGGACTATCTTTTCTCTGGGCGCTTTTGCGCGAGCTACGACCCAGACAATGGATCAAAAACTTTGCCCTTTTTGCCGGGCTCGTTTTTTCCGGTTTGCTTGATAGCAGCGGGGCAATCCAAAAAGTCTTTTACGCCTTCCTAATTTTTTGTGCTGCCTCTTCCGCTACCTATTTACTCAACGATGTTTTTGATATCGAGCGGGACAGACTACACCCTTTCAAAAGTAAGCGCCCGATTGCCGCGGGGATAATTCCAGCCTGGCTGGCTGTTTTACTTTCTTTGGGTATTATTACTATCATTATTCCTCTGTCTTATAAAATCTCCACTCCGTTTTTTTTGGCCGTAATTGGCTATTTATTACTCCAACTGGCGTACTCTTCCTATTTAAAATCTTTAATCTTAATAGATGTAATGGCAATTGCGGCCGGATTTGTGCTGCGGATTTATGCCGGGATCTGGGCTATTGATGCCCATTTAAATGTTTGGTTTTTACTGACTATTGTTTCTTTTGCTCTTTTTTTAGCCATTGGCAAACGCCGTTCAGAATTAACTTTGTTGCAAGGCGCTGCGGCCAAACACAGGGAAACACTTTTGCACTATCCGGAAAATTTGCTTGATATTTTAACCTCAATGTTTGCCAATTCAACCTGGCTAGCTTATGCTTTTTTTACTTTTTTACAACCTTCTGTTGTAGCCCGCCCCAGGTTATTTTTCCTCCTAGACTCCCTTTCCCTCCCTTTTACCCAAGCCAAATATTTAATGGCCACAATTCCGGTGGTCATTTACGGAGTGATGAGGTATCTGTATATAATCTATGAGAAAAAAGAGGGTGAGTCACCGGAAAGAGTTTTATTAACGGACAGACCATTACTAATTACAGTAGTTTTATGGTTGGTAATGATTATTGGAATAATATATTATTTGGGAGCTTGATCTTCTAGAGGATAGACTTGCTGGTAATCTGAACCCATGTGAAACTCCTCCCTATATTGCTGTATGGTATTTATGTCTCTTCCAGTAATCAGAGGATATAGCAATACTCTTGGATGGACTTCAACCCACCTCCTGTTTAAGTTTAGTTTATCTGACAACTCTACCTCTGACCCAATAATTCTTTTCTGTTTTAATAAAACTTCTGGAGAATAATTCCCATCTGGACTTTCTAAAAAGACATATAAATAAAGTGTATTTAAAGGGCCTCTTCTTTTTCTCAGCAGTACCTCATGTTCTAATTCATAATCCTCCTCCACTCTAGTAAAAGCTGCAATGGCCTGAACTTCTACTAAAACAGGGCGAAAAAACTCAACAACTTCTTCTACTAATTCTTGATCTCATAATTCTTCTTTTGCTACCATGGTTAATTTATAAATATTAATCCGTTTATTGTCAATTATTTATTCCTTTTGCACATATTGTGAGGAAACATAACCCTCTTTTCCATCAGCGGTTTTGACTTTATCCCATGAGCTGTTTGTTTCTTCCAGCAAAGTTAATTCATCTCCTGGCGAAACCCTAGTAACCTCCTTACCAGATGTAGATGGGGTTTCCCGAACTCTTAAAAACCCGACCGGAGTTTGGAGCACTTTTAATTTGGGGGCAGTTGTGACTATTGGAGCAGATGGTGGGATAACTTCTGTTTGAGCTTGGGCCAGATCAACCATCAAATTTAAACTAAAACCGGAAGTTACCACCGCTTTTATAATGCGCTTTAGATAATTCTCATGGCTTAAAATAAACTGGTGGTCTCCAGCGGATAAATTATCAATAAAAAGTGGGGTTTGGCCTTTTTCCTCCCCATCAACTATCACTTTAGCACCCCCTGGAACAGAGCTTACTCTTATTCCGCTGCCTTTTTCTAAGGTAATGATCTCCCCGGAAGATTTTGCAGGATCAGTATTTAATTCCCGGTTAACAACCGTCAAAGTCCCTCCGTTTAACTTTACTGCCCCCTTCCAAAACGCAGACGCGCTACTCTCTTTCAGATCTAATTGATATTCCCCCTCTTTTAAATCAGTATTTTTCAGGGGAGTCTGGCCCAAATCCTTACCATTTAGTAAAATCTGAGCCTGGCCTACTGATTCCACCCAAAGTCCAGCTCTTGGCCTTAAACCTAAGCTATCAACCAGCGACTGATAGCCATACTGAATAAAAATCAGGCACAAAGCAATAAAAAATATAACTGTCCAAACCACTTTCCGCATCTGGTAATTATATCAAAGCAAGTTGAAAAATTACCTTATTCGTCATTATGAGGGGCATCGCCGACGTAGTAATCCCAGAGATTAGGCTCTGAGATTGCTTTACCCCTCAGCGTTCGCAATATCATATTGAGGCGGCGTACCAATTTGACTTCTATCCCTCATTCTGCTAATATATACGTCTGTCCTGCCTAAGAGCAGGCTTCTTTTTGGCAAAAAAAGTCCAGAAAGGAAGACTTAGACTAAGGACAGATAATGTTTAGGACAAGACCATTTATGGCCATGCCCCAAGCCCTTGTTCTTGCTAGAACTACACTCAAACTAGCTTTAGGGTTATTTGTCCTATCTTTTTTCTTAGGTTATCAACCGACATTTGGTTTTCCCCCAATTAAATCCGTAACAGTCCATGCCCAAGCTGAACAATTCCAATCAGTTGAATCCCAAAAATTACCTTTAGTTTTCCAACTACCACATCCAGGTTATTTAACTACCAGATTCTCTTCTTGGCACCCCGGGATTGATATCCCTACAGGTTTTGGGATGCCAATTAAACCGATTGAAGAAGGAGTTGTGACCAGTGCCCAATTTAGCTTTTTTGGCTATGGGATGATGATTGAGATTGACCATGGACACGACTATAAATCCCTATACGCCCATCTGAATAGGATGTTTGTCAAAGAGGGTGATAAAGTTAGCAAAGATAGTCTTTTGGGTGAAGTTGGTTTAACTGGCAGGACCACTGGCCCGCACACCCATTTAGAAGTTTCTAAAAACGGAGTTAAAATCGACCCTTTAACAATCTTGCCGCCCATCCGCCAAAATCCAGAAGCCCAAGATTTTGTAGCCCGGGCTACACCATCTGCCCGCCTCGCTTCGGAGGCTAAACAGGCTCAATTTGTTGGTGGACCAACCAAAACTCCCACACTTGGTAATACTAAGATTGAACCCATCTCTACCCCTGCTCAAGAAGTTAAAAAAGAAGAACCAAAACCTACTCAACCATTAACTGCTAGCGATAAATTAGATTTACAAAAAGTTTTTTCTTTTCCAGCTTCCACCTCTACTCCTAAACTAAGTTTTTTGAATTTTTGAAGTAAGTAATTAGAATTTTTGAAATGAATTCTTGATATTTCGAAGCCTTGATCAAAAATTCAAAACATCAAATATTCAATCTCCTACTTCTCACTTCCCACTTCAAAAAATCTACTTAACTGTTTCCCCTTCAACAGTAAAAACCGGTTCACCTTTTTTGCCCATTAAGACCCGTTCCCTATTAATTAACTTCTCCATTAAATTTTTAAATTCAATTGGATGGTCGATAAATTTTATTACTAACTCATCTTTGTGCATTCCAGCGGTATTAATAATAATGTCGCCGTGTTTCATAATCATCCGGTCAATTAAACTTTGGTCAACCTCAAGATGGGTAATTTTATCCCACATCGCCCCGGTTAAACGGACATTAAATAAACCTTTTTTTATAATAACTCGGCGGTCAGTTAGTAAGTAACGGTGGGCATGGTAATGCCAGGCTGCCAGCAGATATGCCAATCCCATTGATAAAAACAGACCCAACATTAAACCAAAACCAACGCTCAGTCTCCAAACATCATCTGGGGTAAAGCCTGGGTTATGGGAAAAATAATAATATAAAACCCCAACCCCTAAAATCCAACAAACCCCACCGGGAATTAACATAAAAAAGGCAAAACGGTGGCGGATATAATTAGTACCAAAACCAGTCACTAGCAATAAATCTTCATCCTCTGATAAATATTTCTGGAATTTTTTCTTTTCTTTACGGGTGGCTTCCTTATAATAAGCTTTATGAGCCATGGAATAATGATACTACATAGTATACAGAGACGTCGGAGTATCGACTGAAATCAGCAGAATCAGACTATGGAGAAGTCAGATAAATCAGATTTGAATTTTCTGATCTTTCTGATTTATCTATAAATTTATCTATAATCCGATAACTGAGACTCAGATTCTCTGGTGTCTCCGGATTAATAATCTCCCATTCCTCCCATACCGCCACTTGGCATTGGGGAAGAATTTTTTTCTGGAGCATCGCAAACAAGAACGTTTGTACTCATCACCATAATTGCAACTGAGGCTGCATTTTGCAAAGCTGACCTGGTCACTTTAACCGGATCAATAATCCCGGCTTTAATCAGATCTTTGACTTTTCCATCATTCACATCAACCCCGAAAGAGTGGGCGGCTTCCAGTACCTCCTTTAACATCATCCCGGCATTCAGCCCGGAATTTTCCATTAATCTTTCAAACGGCCTTAAAATTGCCCTTTTAACAATTTCCACTCCGGTTTTTTCATCTCCTTCAGCTGTTAGTTTTTCCAAAGCTTTAGCCGCCCGAATCAAAGCTACCTCTCCTCCGGGTACAATTCCCTCTTCAATTGCGGCTTTAGTTGCAGCCACAGCATCTATCACCCGCTCCTTTTTCTCCCGCATCTCAACCTCAGTTGCCGCCCCGACATTAATCACCGCTACCCCACCGGTCAGTTTAGCCAGTCTTTCCTGCAGTTTTTCGCGGTCAAATTCTGACTCAGTATTTTCCAGCTCCCTTCTAATTTGGCTAATCCTTGCCTCAATCTCTTTTTTACCGCCTTTGCCATCCACAATTAAAGTTGCATCTTTGGTGGAAGTCACCCGGCCGGCCTGGCCCAAGTCAATCACCTCCACTGAATCAAGTTTGCGGCCTGTATCCTCCGAGATTACTGTCCCGCCGGTTAAAACCGCAATATCTTCAAGCATCGCCTTTCTTCTATCACCAAAGCCTGGCGCTCCAACGGCTAAAACATTAAAACTTCCCCGCAGTTTATTTAATACCAACAGCGTCAATGCATCCCCCTCCACGTCATCGGCAATAATTACCAAAGTTTTGGAGACTTGGACAAATTTTTCTAAAAAGGGCACAATGTCTTGGGCGGAAGAGATCTTTTTATCTGTAATTAAAATATATGGGTCCTCAAGCGAGGATTCCATTTTATCGGTATCAGTTACAAAATAAGCCGATAGATATCCTTTATCAAACTCCATCCCTTCTTTATAATCAATACTCATCTCCAGAGTCCTACCCTCTTCAACTGTAATTACCCCGTCTTTACCAACCTTATTTATCGCCTCAGCAATCAGTAAACCAATCTTTTCATCCTGGGCAGAGATGGTCGCCACCTGGGCAACATCTTCAGTATTTAATTTTTTGCTCATCCCTGAGAGCTCCCTTACCAAAACTTCAACTGACTTTTCAATTCCCCGCCTTAAAATCATCGGGTTGGACCCGGCAGTAATATTTTTTAAACTCTCAGAAACGATCGCTTGGGCTAAAATTGTGGAGGTGGTAGTCCCATCCCCGGCCACATCATTGGTTTTAGAAGCGGCTTCTTTTAAAAGCTGGGCACCCATATTTTCAAACGGATCCTCTAAATCAATCTCTTTGGCTACAGTTACCCCATCATGGACCACAGTCGGCGCCCCATATTTTTTATCCAGTGCAACATTCCTACCTTTGGGTCCCAAAGTTGAAGCCACAGCATCAGTCAGGATATTAATCCCTTTTAGTAACTTCTCACGTGCATCAGAATCAAATAATAATTTTTTCGCCACTTTAGTATTGTCCTTTCCGACTTAAGTCTTTATAAAAACTTTTGATATATTCTTTAGGATTATACCCTACACCTATATTAGGATTCCAAGTAGAATGATCTGGGTCAGAATCTTTGGGTTGAGTTTCTGCTCGGGAAAATCCCTCAATAGCATCTATTACATCTTGAACCCTTACTGGAAGTTTTGGTAATTCATCTTGACTCCCACTTTGTCTAATTCTTAAATCTTTATCCGATGTTGGTAATATTTCTTCTGCCATATTTTCTCCTTTAAACCTCGTCTTCTCCTTCACCACCAAACCTTTCTTTATGATCATCAATTTTAAATGTTCTTTGTTCAACCGTAGATTCTAGTTCAATGTCAAAGTTAATCTCTGCACCGGCTGATAACCTTAAAATCGGTATTGGTAATTCATTTAAACCAATCATCACTACTCTCCGAGCCAATCTTGTATCTTCTAACTGGCGATGAACTTTGGCTAAATGAGCGATAGCTTCGGCTGCTGATAGTTCATTATCGGCTGATAAAATTATATTATTTCCAGCTTGCCTCTCCATTTCTTCTAATACACTAATCCTTCTATGGATCACATTTAACATGTTATCTAATCTTTCTGCTGCCATATTTTTAATCCTCCAATATTGCCATTAAATCCTCAAACTTTACTATTTTATACTCTTTCCCATGAACTTTAATCTCATCCCCACCCCATTTTTTATAAACGACCTTTTGCCCAACTTGGACTGGGGACCTGAAAACTTTGCCATCCGGAAGATACATATCATCCCCAATTGCCACTACAGTTCCTTCAGCAGGTTTTTCTTGGGCGGTTTCTGGCAGATAAATCCCAGCCGCAGTCCTGGTTTCTGGCGCTAATGGTTCAACTAAAAGATAACCCATTAAAGGACGGATCCCAATGGATTTACCAAAAGAGAAGCTCTGTTTAGGTTTTAAATCAATTTCCATTTTTGCTTTTTTTGTTTTTGGCATAACTTGGGTAGATTAACATTGTCATCCTGGCTTGTCCAGGATCAAATCCTGAAGTCACAACGTTTCTCCTAAATGACAAAGGGGCAGAGTCGTATGAATATATACCAAAAAATGTTTAATTTTTCAAGCAGCAGAAGAAAATTTCGATCTATCTCTTCCCAATGCACCAAGTAACTGAGTCTGCAAATCTGCTGATTCTGGTACTTCTACTGGCGTCCCAAAAATCCCTGATTCTTGGAACATTTTTAAATTGGGCTGAACTAAATCCCATACAACGGCAACTACATCCTCAGGCAAATCATCTTTTTGCTTTGTCGAAACCGCAATATCCCAACCGTGAATTAAATTATCCAAACTCATATCCCCAGCATAGGATTTACCGGGAAAATCCCCATAAGACAAATGAACAATTTTCTCACCAGCCCCTTCAGAATTAAAAGCTTCAATCGCTTGAGCCAAAGAGTCCTTCCAGGCTTTGATTGGATCATCTCCCAAAACATCGCCTTCAAATTGGCCCCCAACTTCCGCAATAGTTTTACCTTCAATTAATGGCTTGACCCATAAATTCCCAGAGGTAATATGGTTAACTAAATCGCGAACAGTTTGCGGAGCGCAATTAGAAATCTTATCCCATTGATCAGGCTTTACCCCTTCAATAAACTTCGTTGTACTCTCCCCAGCTTTTTTAAAAGTTGCTATATTCTCCATCAGTTTGATTTTACAGATTTTGATTAAATTATCAAGTAATAGGTTCGCAAGAATTAATTTTTAAGTTTTTCTTTATACTAAACCATGATCTTTTATTTTCGTATACTTAAGATTTCTTATCTGTTCTTTTTTTATATTTATATGGATACATGTAAAAGATTTTTGCTTTTTAGCCTCAAAATTGGTTAATTTTTGTGTCAACAGATGATACATTTTATTTAGTGGTTGGAGTGGTGAATTTGGTTAGAAGTTCACTTATTTTTAAGGGTAAGTCAGTTAAATTACCTGAATCCACTCCGCCTTTAAAAGCCTCAATCATCTGATCATTAATCCCATTATCCTGGGTCTCTGGACAAAGATACCATGACTTATAAAAATCCCCTTGTTTTACAAACGCCCCCAAATAGGGATCATTTTCCTGCAGCTTGGCTAAATCTTTTCGGGGGTATGGCCTGCCCATCCCTAAACTTACTGTTTCCTGTTCATTGATATATTTTTCCGTTTCACTATCAGTTAAAAATTTTAAGAATTTCCAGGCTTCCTTTGCATTCTTGGATTTACTGGAAACACCATAACCCCAAAAACAGGCAAAAGCAGCTTTTTTATCCGGCAATTGGGGAACTGTCATCACTGCAAAATTTAAACCCGGGTTTTGGGCTTTAACAGTTTTTATAGCACTGACCGGACCCAAGTAAAAAGTCAGCTTCCCCTGAGCAAAGGCTTTGGTGCTATTATCCATCCCTTCGTCCCAAACGTTCTTTTTTTGTGTTCCGGAAGGGTTCTTAAAAAAATCTATTACTTCTTTTCCAGCGGCATTATTGGGGTTATTAATTAATGTATTGGGTTGCTGCAGAAGCAGCAGCCCAATAATTTCACTCCAATAGTCAACATTTTTAGTATTCCCGATCCCTAAACCACCAGTTTTTATCACCCCGGTTTTATCGGCAACTGTAGTTAGGACTGCCGCATTTACCACATCATCCCAAGTTTTAGGCAAACCAATATTTTGGGCTTTTAAAATATCCTGATTGTAAAAAAGGGCTAAACCATCTATCTCTGTTGAGATCCCATAAACTTTACTGCCAGAAACAAAACTATCACCGACTACTGGATAAAATAAACTCTTATAGCTACTGTTATCAAAAACCTCCGCCGGGGCAGGAGCCAAAGAACTGGTCGCCAAATACACCGGCATCCAAGTATTGTGGACTGCCACAATATCTGCCGCCTGTCCGCTACTTATTTGGGTTTGGATTCTGGTGCGGTAATTTTGGAGGGTCTGGTTTGAATAGTTAATCGTGACATTAGGATAAAGCTTTCTATAACCGGCAATCACATTTTGCATCACCGCTTCATTGTCTTTTACCCCCCACATCGTCAAAGTCACCGGTTTTGGGGTGTTATTTTGGTTTTTTAAAATGGTTGAAATTCCTAGGTATAATCCGCCAATAATGATTATCAGTGTTAAAACTACAAGAAGGATTCTGGACATCTCAATCCATTTTACCCTGAGCGAAGCGAATGGGCAAACTTTGTTTACTGGAAAGTTCAAATCAGATACAATATGCCCATGACAAAGTCAAAAAAATCTCCTAAAAACAATCCTGTCTCCATTGAGTCTCCCAAAAAGGAAACTAAAAACTTCCCCTCTTTGCGTTTCATTTCTATCTCCACCACTATTATCATCTTTCTGGGAATGATTATTATTGCTTTAGTTACCTCTTTGGTGGCATTACATTTTATGTTTATCGACCGGATCTACCCTGGGATCTTGGTCGCCCAAACTGATGTTGCGGGCCTGACCAAAACCCAAGCTTTACAAAAATTAACCAACCAAACCCAAAACCGCACCAACCAAAAAATTAGCTTTAACTACCTTGATTCAAATAGTGAAATCCAAAAAATTGATTTTAACTTGCGGGGAATTGAACAAAATTTAAATTATAGCCAAGCCGTTGACCAAGCCTTTGAATATGGCCACAGCAAACTTTATTTCCCCCCCTTAAATATAAACCTAAACTTTGAAAAAAAACTTGATCAAAATTTAAAACCATTAACAGACGAGGTCAACAAAGAACCGATCGATTCTGAGATTAAAGTCGTGGGTAATGAAACGGTTGTCACCCCTTCCCAGCAGGGATATGTTTTGGATAAAGACCAGTTTTCCAAAACAATCTGGCAATATTTGAATCAGGGCAGAGTTGCCAATAACTTTTTACCAATGAAAAAAGTTGAATCAAAAGTTGATTTTACATTGGCTTCTCGAATTAAAAAACGCTTGGATTTAAATAAAACCAGTCCTCTAACTTTAAACTACCGTGAATCATCCGCTTCAGCCCAAAAACAAACCTTTACAATTGATTTTGCGACTCTAGTTTCGCTTTTAGATTTACAACAGGATGACTATCTAAACCAAACTAAACTGCAGGATTATTTAAAAGATATTGCAACTGGGATTGACCGCCCTGTCCAGGAACCGCTTTTTAACTTTGACCCTAATTCTAAAAGTAAAGTGACTGAATTTAGCCCGCCGGTCACTGGTAAGAAATTAGACCAGTTAAAAACTGCCAAGCTGCTTTCCCAAGCTTTGCTTGACCAATCAATCAAGGAGATTACCCTACCAGTTGAAACCATTGACCCTAAAAACAAATTAACTAATGACATGGGGATCAAAGAGTTAATTGGCCAGGGACAATCTAGCTTTGAGGGTTCAATCAATAACCGGATTTACAACCTTAAGCTCGCAACCACCAGGCTTAATGGAGTGTTGGTAGCCCCTGGTGAAACTTTTTCCTTTTTGGACACCATGGGCAAAATTGATGCTTCCACTGGATATAAACAAGCTTATGTGATAAAAAGCGGTAAAACGGTTTTGGATGATGGCGGCGGGGTCTGCCAGGTTTCCACCACATTATTTAGGACAGTTTTAAATTCCGGGCTGCCGGTTTTAGAACGCACTGCCCATGCTTACCGGGTCGGATATTATGAACTTGGTGGCTACCCACCAGGCTTTGATGCTACAATTTTTAATCCTGGGGTTGATTTTAAATTTAAAAATGATACTGGCCACCATGTTTTAATCCAGGCTTACTCAGAAGGAAATAATTTATATGTTAATTTTTATGGCACTAGTGACGGCAGAGTAGCTGAAGTTAGTAGGCCAGTAATCACCAACCGCACTCCACCTCCACCAGATTTAAGGCAGGATGACCCTAATTTAAAAAAAGGTGAGGTCCAGCAAACTGAGCATGCCATTGAAGGGGCTAATGTGGTTTTTAGTAGAAAAGTCACCAGAGATGGTCAAGTTTTAATAAATGAGAATTTTAAGAGTAACTTCCGCCCCTGGCAAGCAGTGTATCTAGTAGGAACAAAAGAAGGTTAAGCTCTTGCGTATTTGTAGTTACATATTATATAACAGTTAGGCAAAGCTTCTTTGCTTCGCAAAATAAACATGCGTTTTTTTATCGCCCTGGAAGTTCCAGAAAATTCCAGACAGGAATTAAACCAGATCCAACAACAACTAAAAAAGCTTGTACCGGAAGTCAGGCCTACAGACAACGACAAACTCCATATCACCATTGCTTTTATTGGTGAGCAACCCAACACACTCAAAAATCAACTGGTTGAAGTCATAAATAAGGCGGTTGTGGGTATTCGGTTTTTTTCTTTAACCCCGGCTTATTTAGATGGCTTCCCCACCATCCACAACCCCCACACTTTCTGGGTTGGAGTCAAAGGCGATATTGATAAATTATTTATTTTAAGGGAAAGGATCAAAGATGGTTTAAACGATCTTGGGTTACAGGTTGATGAAAGGCGGTTTGTCCCCCATATTGCGATAGCCAAAACCCGAGATTACCAATTAAATGAGTCAACTGAAAAACAGCTTCAGGTTTTAATCTCCCAACCTTTAAGCCCGATTACTGTAACTTCGATTAAACTTTTTGAATCAGTCCCAGATGAGCAGTTCCATAAACACAACACTCTGGCTGAAATACCGCTCTAATCCTAATCTAATGCCTGCTTGGATTAGATTGATTTAACAATCTAAACCTCATTTACCCCCTTGTATTACTAAAAGTCCTTTGTTAACATCAAATAGAGCCCAACTTTAAAAGCCAAAGGCTTTGAGTTTCGCTCATAAGCAAAGCTTTCAAGGTTTCCTTATAAGCAAAGCTTGAAAGGAAACTTCTTTCAAGTTGAGGCTTTCAAGGTTCCCTTATAAGCAAAGCTTGAAAATTTAATTCAAGCAAACTTAAATTAAATTTATAAACAAAGTTTGAAAAAAATTGGAAATTTTTTATGAAAGTCCATCTGCCCCACATTGGAAAGACCCATCTTTTACGCCAAATCGCCTACCAATCCCTGTTGGATTTGGCCACTGAAGATGGCATTAACGCTTCTGGTAAAGATGAGATTTATGGCTGCACTTTTGGCCGGGATACAGCAATTACGGTTTTAAAAACTTTGAAAGTTCTTTCAAAAGATCCTGATTCGCAACTTTCTCAAATCTGCCGCCGGGCACTGATAAATTTAATCCATCTGCAAGGTAAAGAAGTTAATATTGAATCAGGCGAACAACCGGGCAAAATTCTCCACGAATACCGTAAAGGCAAATATGAACATTTAATTCAGCTGGGAAATGAAAAGCCTTGGTATGTCTATCCTGATAAAACTCTAAAAAGCTACGACTCCCTTGATTCAACTCCTTTAACTCTAATTGCAATTTATCGCTATTGGCAATTACACAAACAAACAGATAAAGAATTTTTAATTACAGTTTTACCCTCTGTTGAGGCTGGATTAAATTGGATTATTACTTATGGAGACTTGGATAAGGATTTTTTACTTGAATATGAGTTACCAGAAGAAAGACAACACGGCGGATTACGAGTTCAGTCCTGGACTGATTCGACTGAATCCCTGCTTCAGGTTGATGGCAGTTTCCCTAAATACCCCATTGCCCCGGTTGAAGTCCAAGGCTACGGCTGGCTGGCTTTAAAACTTTGGGGTGATTTTTATCTTGACCACTCCCCCCAGTTTGGTCAAAAACTTCTATCCCAAGCGTTGGAGATGAAAAAACGTTTTAACCAATCATTCATTATTAAAGATGAGGGACATTTTTACGCGGCCCAAGCGCTTGATGGCTATAAAAACCAGATTAAAACCATTACTGGCAACCCCTTACTTTTGCTTTGGGCCACATATCAAAAAGACGGCCAAAATGAGTGTATTTTGGATCAACATTACATATCTAGCTTTGTTTCACGAGCCTTTCTAAAAGACATGTTTGATGACGAAGGAGGGATCCGAACGATGAGTACCAACTCCAAAACCTTTGATCCATCCCCCAACTCATACCACAATGGTAGTTTTTGGCCGGTTTTAAATGGGATGATTTATGAAGGACTAAAAGATTGGGGTTTTAACAAACACGCCTCTCAACTCGCCAAAGCCTCCCTCACCCCTTTAAGGTTTTTTAATAGTCCGATTGAGCTCTATACTAAAGGCGGTAAGGGTGAATTTTTTGTTTATTCCAATGCCCAGGGGCAAAAATCCTGCATGGTTCAAGCCTGGTCAGCTGCAGCGATGTTAGATATGTTAACTGATGAGAAAAATGGCCTTAAAATCCTCACTGTTTTAAAAAGAATCTATCCCCACAAATTAATGACAAATTTACACCCCGTTAGATTCTTATTAGGCAGCTAAAGTTTGGTCTTCGATAGGCTCAATCCTAATTACCCCTTGTCTTATAAGGTATCTTTTGGCACTGTCTGCCCACAATTGGTCTTCACAACCTTTACGTATAATTTCTCCGTCAACTAAAACATACGTTTCCCAAGCGTGACTTAAATCACCCACCATTACTCTCCCAATTCTGCCACTTACCTCCTTGACTTTCTCTAGGGGTTTATCCAATTCGTCACAACCATTTTCAGCAGCGAGCCTTAGAAACCTTGATGCACCCATATGAATTAGAGCTTGATCCTGAGCCCAAACTCGGAAATGATAGTCATCTGCACCTTTAACTCTGGGGTTAGTGGCTATATAACCAATCGGAGTTTCTAAAACACTTGACGATTCAATAATAGTCTCTATTTGCTCTTGACTAATATCATTCCAGTCTAAAAATGACAACATACCTAAGCTGTCGGTATTAGCCACACTTACCATCCCGAGTGAATCTTTGGCCAAGCAAAAACCCCCCAATCTTTCATCAAATAAACCATTTAGTCCTCCAATTAATTGCTGTGCTTTTTTCTCGAAATATGATTGGCCAAATAATTTATAGCCATCTCTAAAGGCTTTAATATATAAAGCCTGAGCTAATGGAAAGGAGGCGGGCCAAACTACTTGATCATTATCTCTGCCGGGAGTGACAGAATCTCTCCAATCTGTTCTTTTTAATGCAAATTCAGTTGCTTCACAATGCCTAGGATCATCAAAAAAAATACCTAAATCATTAATATGAGATTCAGCATAACCCGATAACGCACCCAAAAGATTATTTAAATGTCTTTGAACTAAACTTTGATCTCCAGTTAGTTCTTGGTATAAAAAATGACCGATTACAAACCAAGCTGCTCCATCACAAGCCGAAAATTCGGTCGATTTTCCATTTGGCATTATAAAACCTGGGACTTGATGGGCTAATTTCCATTTTTCGGCTCCATTTTGTGGATTTATTTCATGGGCTTGTTTTCTAGCAGAGAAAATTAGTTGGCTTCGAAGCATCTCTGGATCTGGATCAAGGTAGTTAGCATAAATTGTATCACGAAGAAAATTTTGTTTGTAGCCAGTACCGGCGTAATAAAGTTGAAGTCCATTAGAACCCTCAATTTCTCCGTGGGGGATTTTGAGGCACTCCATATATTTATATATCTTGATGATTGCTCCTTTTTGAAAAAAATAGCAACTACGTTTACAATACCAACATGGCAAAAATAATTTTAGGGATAGAGAGTAGTTGTGATGAAACAGCAGCAGCGGTTTTGCAACAAGAAAATGACCGGATACAAATTTTATCCAATATAGTTGCTTCGTCAGCCCTATTACAATCTAAATATGGTGGCATAATTCCTGAACAAGCCGCCCGGGAACAACTAAAATCTATTATTCCAGTAATTAAAGAGGCTTTGGAGCAAGCTGATAAAAAACCAACGGATCTGGATGAAATCGCCGTAACATATGGTCCTGGGTTAATTGGTTCACTATTAGTGGGAGTAGAAACCGCTAAAGTTTTATCTCAAGTTTGGCAAAAACCTTTAATTCCAGTAAATCATCTGATTGGTCATTTTTATGCCAATTGGATCCAAGATCGGATCTCAGATATCGGAAATCAAAAATCAAATGTGCCTAGCTTCCCTTGTATTGGTTTGCTAGTTTCTGGCGGACATTCAGATTTAGTATTATTTAAAGATCATGGACAGTTTAAATATTTAGGCGGAACCAGGGATGATGCTGCAGGAGAATGTTTTGACAAAACAGCGAGAATATTAGGTTTGCCTTATCCTGGTGGTCCAGAAATTTCTAAGTTGGCTCAAAAAGGTGATCCACAAAAATTTAATCTTCCCCGGCCAATGTGGGGCTCAGAAGATTATGATTTCTCCTTTTCCGGGTTAAAAACTGCAGTTTCAAATTTAATTGCTAAAACTAAAATCGATGATAAAAACCTTGATGATTTATGCGCTTCAATTCAACAGGCTATCATAGATTCCTTAATTAAAAAGACTATTTTAGCAGCCGAAAATAATAACATTGAACAAATCATTGTTGCCGGTGGTGTAGCTGCAAACCAGGAATTAGTAAGACAACTACGTGAGCAGTTTAAAGGCCAAGTTTTAGTTCCTCCACCTATTTTGTGTACTGACAACGCTGCTATGATCGCATCTGCAGCTTTTTTCATAAAACCCTCTGGGGCCCTATTAAATATCCA
>OBEQ012658164.1_pt1 | contig 18339 bp, 16 predicted proteins | sample 1670901 | NCBI WGS metagenome assembly OBEQ01 (sample SAMEA104232315, study PRJEB22302) | groundwater metagenome | biome: forest; feature: aquifer; material: groundwater | place: USA | collected 2011-08-07 | depth 5.4 m
CCTCGGAAACGTCAGAACCGCGTCACAAAAGAAAAATTGGAGTTTTTTGGAGTAAGGTTATTAGAATCCTAACCATAAAGTTTATTGTCGTTATCCTATTTATTCTTTTCTTCATGTTTTTTGGAGCAGCGTATGCCCAAGCACCAATTCATGCATTAATAGATCAAGTTACTAAGCCAAAACCCATTTCGCAATCTTCTAAAACTTTACCTCCAGATATTCAACAAGCAATTGAAGATCAAGCAAAGCAAGACATCAAACAACAACAAGCAACTGCGATTCTGGCAACAAATACTTCAAACAGTACTGCTCCTTTGGCCTCTCAAGCTTCGCAATCGGTGTCACCAGTTGTTCAAGATATCATTGAGCCCTTGCAACTACTTCTTACTACTAGTCCTATTGATAAGGCGAAACTCAGACTAAAGCTTATCGATCAGCAGATAAACGAGTTACAATTACTGCTTAACAGTGACAAATCAGACAAAGCAGTTGATCAAGCAGTTAGTATTATCGCTTCTATCGGGCAGGAAACTGGACTTGTTGTAACCGATAAAACTACTCAGACAAATCGCGAAATTTTAACGCTTCAGATTGAGCAATACAACAGACTGCAGTTAATGCTGCAAAAAGTAGAAGACACATTACCAATAGGTAGTTACCTAAAGATTGAAGATACAAGAGTGAAGTATATATTAAAACCTGCTCAAGACTCAATAAATGGCGCGCCCAACCTAGAAGTTGTTAATAACATTGGTATAAAAGAGGTACGCAGAGTGATTGGAAATGATTTTTCGGAGCTTAAAGCTATTGAGATTCTCACAGATTTACAGAGCGGTCTAAAGCCACAAACACAGCAAAAATTAACAGGGATTCAGAAAGAACTGGCTCTGCAGTTTGAAAAAAGACTGCTAAAACTTCCACAAGACGTTAGAACAAGAAAACTGCAAGATTACATCAAGCTTTCCTATGGTAATCCTATCAATCAAGTCAGGTCTTTTAACCAAATGCAAAATTTCTTAACCGATCGGGAAATGATTTTAAGTGTTGAGAGTCTTAAAGAATTGGCTTTAAAAAAACTGGAAAATAGATTATTTGAACTAAAAACTCCAGAACTAGAAAATCAGTTTAACAAAAAAGTACTAACAGATCCAGCAGATATTAAAATCTTAATTCAGGCACAGCTTGATATTGAAGCGGGGAAAGACATAAACAAAATAAAAATAATAGACCAATTGTCTGCTCATGGGCAGCAAAGCGCAATACCAATTTTTGGCAAAAATAAGAATGCGTTGCAGGCTGCTTTTTCGGAAAATTTAAATCCAGATGTGCTTGATGCTGTTCTTGCTAGCAGAATAAATACTATATTAAACAACTCCTCTCAAGTTTCCCCTGATGTTAAGCAAACAATAAGCCAGATAAAACAAAAAACATTGCAAAAATTTGTGTCAAGTATTCAGAAATCTGCCTTTTCTACTCAAGCAAAATCAAACTACAATCCAGTAACAGCTACGGCTGACGTTAGACTGCTTATACCTGCTCCTTATGCCATCCCAGTTTTAGAAGACATAAGAAAAGATCTAGCAGTTTCAGACCAAAGCAACATTACTGTTGCAGAACGTGCAAATGCAAGAATTTTGGCAGATCATTTGCTTTTAGAGGTCAATGATCCGGCAATCTTTACACAATATCAACAATATATTGCTGATAATCAAAAAGTAAAACAACTCATGCAAAACTATGTCTCGCAAAGTTTCTTTACCAACCTTGATAAGAAAAAACACATTATCGACAAACAAAGCAAAATTAACGATCAACAACTGTATGAAAAGATGCAGCAAATTGTGCAAAGAGTTTTTCTCACCAAAAATACAACTGATCTTGAAAAAGAGCTACCAACTGCAATCCAACAGGAAATAGCAACGCTTAAAGATGAATTACCAGCAAGAAGCATTCCGCAACTGACAACTCCAACTGATGTAAAACTTCCCGAAGTTGCCACACTACCAAGCGATGTACAAGATGCGTTGGTCCAAGCAGCGAAAGAAAAAATTAAAGCTTCGCAACAAGCAAATCAAACAAAAATTGATATAAATACCGAGGCAAAAGAGCTAGGTGTGTCTGTACCCATTATTCTGCCTGATAATCCTCTCTATCCTCTTGTAAATATTATACGAGAAATTCCGATTCTTTTAACAACCGATCCAGTACAAAAAGCAGAACAGTTAATAAAGATTGACAATGAGAAAACAATTGAAGCAGCAAAATTGGTTGAAGAAAATCAGTCACAACAAACAATAAGCATTGCAATACAGACATTGGAATCTGTCAAGAAAGATTTTGATATACTAAAACAAAATGTAGATCAGGTTAAAAAAGTAGAACAAACAGAGCCTGAAAAAGTTGACCAATTAGTGACGAAAGTTATTAATGACGGCGTTGCAAGGCAAACTGTTATTTCCTCAATTGAAAATAATGTTCATGGAGATGCATATGTTGCTTTGGAAAAGATTAGACAAGATATACTCAAAGACGGCGTCGATACACTCCTTGCTGTAACTGACAACAATGTACAAAAGCTTACTGACAAACTTGAGAATACTGTTACTTCGGATACAAGTTCTCCGATTGTCAGTGTTGCCGGTGATATAAAAGCAGTCGAGCTCTTAACGGAGATTGCCAGAACACAACCACAATCAGCTCAAGAGATCTTACGAACCGGCGAAGCAAAAATTGCTACAAGTCTTGAGAAAACACTTCTTTCCCAACCCGCAGAGCTTCGAACTCAAGAAGTTTTGTCATACGTTGAGGTCGCAACAGGTAATCCAGTCAGGCAATTTGAAGCACTCGATGTATTAAAAGATGATTTTAAAAATCCGAAGATGATTCTTTTGGCAGAAGGGTTAAAAGATAAAACAACGGAAAACTTAAAAGAAAGAATCTCAGAAATAGCGGACAGCAATGTGCAAAATACATTTGCTGATCAAGTAATTGGGAATACTCCACAGGACCTTAAAGCAGTTACTCAAATCGAAGCAGAAATTGCGCCTCCACAAAACGCAGGTGTGGTTGAGGTCTTGCCGGTTGTCCAAAAGGTGGAAGATATAAAAGCCGCTATTGAGCAAAATATTGTTGATACGTATAAAGACAAACCTGAAGAGCTAGCAAAAACAGATTTCTTTACTCACAATCCTACTCCAGATGTTGTTGATGTAAAAGTCGCCCAAGATGTAGAGGATGCGCTGAGTCGTTCTTCCGATGTACAACCTAAAGTACTAGCTGTTGCCAAACAAGAAGAACAAAAAATTATTTCTACTTTTGTTGAAAACGTTTCTAAACCTGAATTTCAAGTAACTGCATCCACTAATACTTCCGTGTCCACACAAACCAATGTTACTGCGTTAGCTGCAGAAACATTAAATCCAATTCCCGATACCCTGGCAACACTTGTTGATCTTAAGACCCAGGTTCCACAAGCGGAGCAAGCAAAGATTGATATTGCAATAACAACACAGGTTGCAGTAATGCAAGATCATCTAGCAAACCAAGTAACAGATCCAACGACACTCCGAACATATGTAGCTCAAATTACTGAAAATCCTGTTGTTGCAGAGACTGTTGCACAAGTTGGTGGTCAAGCGTTTACTCAAGCGGTAGAACAAAAATCCCAAATCATGCAAGAACAAACAACACAAGAGCAAGCAAAGCTTCAGACAACAGTTTCAACTGTCCAACAAGAAGTTTTTTCAAGTTCTGTTAGCAATCCTTCTCCTGTTGAACAAACACTGCCACAACCGATACAACAGGAAATACAACAAATAAAACAAGAGGTGCCCACGCAGCAAGTACAGCAAGTTTCTGTTGCTGCTCAAGCCGAAACAGCTACGACAGCAACAGCGCAACCTGTTGATACGACTCCGGTAACTGCTCCTGCTTCTCAACCCGCTCAATCAACAGCTGCACCTGCGGCGACTGCCCCACAAACTCCAGCGGCACCATCTGAAAGCAAGCCACAAGAAAGCGCACCAGCACAGGCGGCTCCCGCACCGCAAACACAGTCCGCACCTGCAGTTGAACAACCGGCTGCACCTGCGGCACCAGGACTATAACATATGAAAACAGAATGAAGTAAAGGAGGTGAAAACATGGGCATAGTAGAATTTGTTATTGGGGCATTAATTATTTTTTGGCTGCTTGGATTTTTCTTGCATTTTGCAGGGAAGTTTATTCATGTCCTGATAATTTTGGCGGTAATTTTGATAATAGCCAGATTTTTAGGATTCCACATCTAACTTAAAGCCATCGTGCTCAACAGTGCAGTAAAAGGCTGAGGTGTGAACTTTTGGCTTTGTGCTATAATGCTCCCCCATGAAGGAGCAAAAGATTGTCTACATAATCCCAGGGTTTAAACAAAAGCCAACACATAAGGCGTATAGGGAGCTTGCAAAAATGCTCAAAAACCAAGGCTATCGCCCCATTCTTCTTTCTATCCCATGGAAAGAAAGAACTATTTCCCAAAACACTGAGTATTTCCTGCGGAGATATCACAAAATACAGACAAGAAAAAAGTATATTCTTGGATTTTCTTTTGGCGCAATGATTGCGTTTCTTGCCTCGACAAAGGTAAGCGTGTCAGGGCTTATTCTCTGCTCGCTGTCTCCATATTTTACAGAGGACGTATCGTCCTCCAGCTTACATTGTGCAACCATCGCAAAACAAATAAAAGCAAAGCAAATTCTTTTTCTGTACGGCGCAAAAGAAACAAAATCGTTAATTAAGCGGGTCACGCAGGCGTACGATCAAATTTCCGCAACTCAGAAATATTTAATTCCAATTAAAGAAACAGACCATAATATTGGAGACAGACGGTATCTACAAACAATTCACCACGTAGCCAAAGAACTCATATAGAAAGCCTTGACATACTTGATAGAAACTTTCTACTATAGTTGTAGAGATGAAGCAGTATGCAAAAGCAAATAAAAAATGGTGGGATGAGATAACTCCTGTTCATTCAAAGTCCAAACTGTATGATCTCAAAAGCTTTAAAAAAGGAAAAAGTAGTTTACAAGCAACCGAATTAAAAGAAGTTGGGCCAGTTCTCGGGAAAACTCTTTTGCACCTTATGTGCCATTTTGGCATGGATACTTTGTCGTGGGTCAGGGAGGGAGCAGTAGCAACAGGAGTTGATTTCTCCAAAGATTCGATAAAGCTTGCGAAAAAATTAAGCAAAGAAATTTCCTTGCCCGCTACATTTATCTGCTCGGATATCTACGACTTACCAAATGTTTTGCATAAAAAGTTTGATATTGTTTTTGCCTCATATGGTGTGCTTTTGTGGCTTTCCAGCATAAAAAAATGGGCGAAGATTATCTCCCATTACCTCAAGCCTGGCGGCGTGTTTTACATTATTGACACCCACCCTTTTACAAATATGTTAAGTTACGACTTTGAGATTTATTACAAGTACTTTAAAAAAGGACCATATCTGGATGACTCATCGGGAACTTTTACAGATTGGAACGAAGATATAAAAGGCCTTACCTATGATTGGAGTTATACTCTTTCCGATGTTATAAATGCGCTTGTTAACGAGGGATTAAAAATAGAATATGTTCATGAATTTCCATTTACTATGTACGATCAGTTTCCAGGATTTATGGAGCAAAATAAAAAAGGACAATACGTGTTAAAAAACAAAAAATTGCAAATCCCCCTTCTGTTTTCTCTAAAAGCGACAAAATAATTAATTAAACCGCGTGGAGAGTTGAATAAATGACCCACTTGGTACCTCAAACCACAACGACGGACCGATCTCATGCTGATTAGTATTAGTATTTATTACTAAAAGCGTTGGAGATGCCCACCCTGTTACCTGGGTTAACGTGTAGTTTGGATATTTTTGCACAAACTGGTCTCGTATATTAATAGTTTTCGCATTACTATCGGGAGTGCCAGTTGCAGAAAATGCATAATAATTACTTATGTTACTCACACCGCCAATCTCCTCTTTAATAAAGAAGTATGCGTTATCTGGAGACCAGGTGTTAAACGGTATTGTCAATGTTTTTGTCTCATCTTCAGTTTTTGTGAATATGAGTTTTTCGCTATTATCTATCTCGCTTGTGATAAAAAACGAGTATATTATACGGTTGTTATTCGTTTGCTTTTTCATGATAAGCGTTTTTGTTCCATCGGGAGAAGCAAACCTGGTTACTTGTGTTGCTCCCAATGGTTTCGGTGTTGGCGTAGGGGCAGCATCAGGTAGCATTGGAGCAATGTTATGAAACTGTATTTTATTGTTCTGCCTCGTAAAGAGAAACAGACAGATAGCTGTTGCAAAAAGTATTATGCCAATTGTTTCTAGTTCGTGTTTTAATGTAAACATAGGTTACAATGCTGTACCATATACTGTTATTTTTGTTCCTTGATTATTTTGGCTTGCAATGGTGCTATATCCCATTGTAGAAGGATTAGCCCAGTTGTAGAGTTTTTCCGCATCCACAATTCGCATATTAATACATCCGTGGCTCATCGCATGCCCAAAGTTATCGTGCCAATATGTTCCGTGCAAGCTAAAACCAGCTCCCGCTGGTACATCGCTGTTGTAAAAAAACATCACAAACGGGACATTTGGCAAATCGTAGTAATCCGCTCCGCTTCCCCCACTCATTCTGGTAGCTCTTATTTTTTCCCAAATCGTAAAATCTCCGGTTGGGGTATCGTGCCATTTGCCTGTGGATACTGGAGTTTCTAAAAATAAATCGTTGCTTTGATACGCGTATAACATTTGCTTTGTTAAATCAACATAAATATGCTTATCTCCGGAGCCAGTCGCTGCTCCAAATACATTCGGTCGTGTGTCATTAATTGAGAGGGTAATTTTGGGCGGAATAATTTTTTGATTGTTAAAAACGCCAATTGCGTTATTCTCGACTTTGAGCGTTAGACTTTTGCTGCAGCTAATAGTGTTTGCGCAGACAATTTTCGGTTTTGTAGATAAAAAAGGGTAAATAGTTGCAAATAGTATGGAAACTGCCAAAACAGAAAAAAAATAACGGCGCACGTGATGGGAAACAGTCTTTACCTTCGGACGTGATTTTTTCTTCACAACTAAAGCGTAGTACAAAAAATGCTAGTTGTAAAGATGGGATTTTACGCTGCTTCTTCTATTCGAATTGATAGCGTGTCGCCTTGGTGAATAAAAACAAAGCGAATCGTTTTATTACGAGTATTGGTTATGTACAAGTTTTGCAGTGTACTTGTTGTCTTATCCACTGGAGAATAGTAAATTGCAACTCCCAACTCTTTTGGTACGTCGGCAATGGTTGCAAAGTCATGATTGGTCGGCGCTTCGGCTAAAAGTCCTGCTTCTTTTGCAGCAGCATACATAAAAGAAGCAAGGTGGCAAACGCCATCGCCAACTAACCATCCATCTGATTTAAATCCTTCAGATGCAATAAAATGGGCATTGGTTGTTGCGGCTACTCCCTGTTGATATTTTTCCAACACTTGGTCGTGAAATGCAAAGGTTTGATTTGGCAAAAGCTCTATATAATACTCGCTTGGAGCTTTTACTTTTTCCCACGAAACAGGTTCTCCTTGTTTTACTTTTTTGCCCATGTAGGAAAGAGTGAGTAAAATATTATCCGAAAACACGCTGTTGACTGAGGCATCTTGGTATCTATCCGCGAGAGAATACTTCTCTTGCGAGAGTATTGTATGGGTATTTTGTAGCGATGACTTTGGGGTTACTAGCACAATAACCACCGCTAAAATGTTTATAAGCCCGTGTATCATAAGAATAGTATTCTAGCATATTATAGGATACAAGTCAAGTCTCCTTATCCTCGTTTTAGCCTCGTTTTGCGCTCCAGGAAGCAAAGATATAGGATATGAGGCGGGAAGTTATTTCGTCTATTTGACGGTGGGTTTTGAAAGAAATACTACAAACCTATCTGCTGGTCCATTCGTGTGCCAATCTGGTTGATCCTCCGCGGGTCTCCAGGAAAAAGATTTTGAGTTAAGAAACCACAAGCCACCTTTTCGCGCAGAGGAAACAGTACTCTTTTGATGGGTTTCGTAATAAGGAGGATCTATCGTTATTAGGGAACCAAAACCCTCAAAAAACTTGGATAAACTTAAATAATTCTCTTCAGAATCTATAAAAACATCCCATCTATTTTTTAAATTCTCGTTTTTCTCTTCTTCGTGAACTGCAAAACCTCCCATTGGAATCACTTTAGAAGCAACGACCATATACCCGCCCGGCTTAAGAACTCTCCACGTTTCTTTAAACAATTTTGTTTTGTCATCTATATGTACCAATGCGTCTTTAAAATGAATGCCATGAAAAGACTCATCTTTAAACGGTAATTCAGTTGCCAGCGCACGAACCCTTGCGCCATTTTGTAACCCTAAAGCAATCTCTGAAATATCGAGCCGTACAGAAGAAATATGATGTTGTCGATTATCAAAAAAATCAGCGGCTTCTCCAAGACCTGAAGCTAAGTCTAACACCCTCAGAGGCGACTTTGGGAATCTTTGTTTCAAATGTTTGACAAAGCGTTCCAAGACTTTCTCTTGATACGAAGGTCCACAATGTGATGTTTCTGTGTATCCATGAGAAGGTCCATCGAGCACATATCGATCTAATAGCTTAATTCTTTCAGACACGGGAATATTTTACTATAAGATTAATTAGAATGCAACTTGTGTTCCAAGGTGGAACTTAGTCTTAGGAAACATTTGGAGTAACGTTTGCTATACTCTAGAGTATGACCTTGGGGGCAGTTTCAGCTAAACGATTTGATCAGATAGATTTTTTACGAGCAGTTGCAATTCTTTGCGTTATTGTTATTCATACACTCTCGTTTAATCTTGGAGTTCCTCTTACCAATTTTGTATGGAATTATCTCCATTTTGTGGTTGCTGCTTTTATTTTTTGCTCTGGATATGTTTTTATTGCTTTTTACCAGAATACGTTTGGCAGCATTGCAAAAACACTACGTTGGTACAAAAAACGATTTGTTCGGTTAGTCGTCCCATTTTACCTCTACCTTTTTGCGCATTACGCCTTGTGGTTACTCTTTCCAACGGTTTTTGCGGGTCTTGGGTTGCAGAAATCGTTTTCTTTTGTTGCGCAGTCTGTTTTTCTTACTGGCGGAGTAAACCTTAATTGGTTACCACTGTTGTTTCTCCAGTTAACAATCATATCCCCGTTTTTGTTACGCGCTATGCGAAATCAAAAAGTATTATTTTTCTTGATTTTTTTCTTTTTTATTCTGACTGTGTTCTTTACCGTACGTCCATTTCCTTATAGCTACTACAGATATGTTATGTGGGTTCCCTGGTCCTTAGTTCTCTTGCTTTCTTTTGTGTTTTTTAAAAAAGAGAGTATAAAACGTTATCTTTTTGTCGGAAGTGTTTGTTTTTTAGTGTTTCTCTCTCTTTTTCTTTTGTGGCACCAAATGCTAAGATCAGTAACTCTTATTGATCACAAATATCCCCCAGACCTATTCGAGCTTTCGTATGAGGTTGCAATAACTTGTTTTATCCTTGCAATAAGCAGACTTTCTCTTTTTGGGCACAAACTCATTAAGAAAATATACGTCTTTATTAGTAGACAGTCGTATCAACTCTTTTTTATCCATTACATTATTCTTGACGCAGTGCTTTTGGCAAAACACAAAGGAATCTTTTGGCAAAACGCTTTTATGGAGATTTTTTTTGTTCTTTTTTTTAGTCTTTTCCTGTGCTGGTTGCATTCTTGGGTCTTTATGGTATATTTGAAAGCACGAGAAAAATGGCAAAAACGAGAAGGAAACAAACAGAAAGAAGTATAAAACGCATCACTGCTGCTTTGATTATCGCAATAAATATCATTGCGTTATCATTTGTTATAAATTATCTTTTTGATTTCTACGATCTTTCTCTTTTGCTTTCCCACTTTAAACCAACAACCAGTGTTTCTTACACAGTAAAGCCAACGCAGGGGAAAAAAACACCCATGTCGTCTAATATATATCCGCTGCATTCCCGTATCTTTGCAACGCTGTTTTGGATAGGCGAGAAAGCAACAATAGACAATAGCTTTACCTCTAATGATGCGAGTGAATGGGATGATTTTTGGCCGCAACATTATGGAGGGGTAGACTCACCCAGCGCTCGCAATGGGTATTACCCAAATTCTTTTATCCCAAAAGAAAATCCGTTTTACATAGCGCTTCCCTATGATGATTTAAGCGATACGGGGAGGAAACAAACCTCAGAACAAATCCCGTGGTATTTACCCACAGATTCTCCCGATCAGTCTGTTTTAAAAAATAAATGGGTTAAAATAAGCTATGGTGATCAGACCTGCTACGCGCAATGGGAAGATGTTGGGCCTTTTGAGACCGATGATTTTGGATACGTCTTTGGCAAAGCAAAACCCAAACAAGAAGCAGGAATTGATGTATCTCCTGCTGTTCGGACGTGTTTAAATATGGCGGACAACGATTATGTGGATTGGCAATTTGTTGAAAGCATACACGTTCCCCAAGGTCCGTGGGCAAAAATCATAACAGGGAGTCCGACGAATTACTCTTTGGACAAATCAAATAACTAAAGCTTAGGTCTCTATGCAAAACGAAAACAGAAGAAACGTTTTTTTCGATAACGGAAAACGATGGAAAAAAGTAAAAACAGTAACGTTTATTGTTTTTCTTTTTATTGTATTACCCATATGGGTAATACTGATTGCTCTTTTGTATTCGCCTTTTTCTAGAATGCCGCTTTCTGAGCAAGCAATACTAAACACTGCAATAGAGAGAATTTACAAAAACAAATCAGCGGTTATTGGCCGGGGCACGTTTTTGGAAGTAAACAATTCGTACAAAAAACCATATATTCATCGATTTGGAGAAGATAAGAAATTAGTCGTTCTTACTTTTGATGATGGCCCGGATCCTTTGTATACCCCCCAAATACTTTGGATATTAAAAAAAGAGCAGGTTCCAGCAACCTTTTTTCAGATTGGGTCGTTAATGTATAAGTATTCAGACATTGGAAAAGAAATCTTAGCAGAAGGGTCGGATATTGGCCTGCACACGTTTTCCCATCCCAAAGACTCTGGCAGCACAAAACTTAATCGATTTGAATTTATTAAGGAACTGGATTTTTCTGAGAAAATTTTTGCCTACAACTATGGGTATAAAACCTTGCTGTTTCGGGTCCCCTATTTGGCTTCTGAGAATGTTTTTTCCTACTACTCGCTGCAGTATGTTAAGGAAGCCCAAAAAAGAGGATTAACCATATCTGATCCAAATGTTGACTCCGAAGACTGGAGTAACAAAAACCCAGAACTCACAACCTATTTGGCAACTGCTGTTGATTCACAGTCTGTTGTGGTGCTCCTGCACGATGGCGGTGGCAACAGAAGCGCAACAGTCAAGGCGCTTCCAAATATTATTAAGTATTATAAAGACAGAAATTATCAATTTTTAACCACGTCGCAGTATGCTTCGCAACAAGGATTGCCATACAAAGCAACATTAAGCATGCAAGACAGGGTATTTATTCCTATTGCGTTGAGCCTGTTTACGCTCTACAAACAAAGTCCGTTTATTCTTTCCGAAGGGTTTTTGCTTGGTTTTATTATTGTAAGCATGCATTCCGGACTGTTTGTATTTTTATCGCTTCGGCAACACAGGAAGATACAAAAACGGCGCAAATCTAGCTATAGAGGATTAGTAAGTGTTGTTGTCCCAATCTATAACGAAGAACACGCAATCTTGGGAACTGTAAAATCGGTTTTAGCAAGCAGCTATAAAAATATCGAAGTATTGTTAATCAATGATGGCAGCAGCGATAACACGGTTAAAAAAATTACGCCGCTTTTATCGAGTAAAAAAGTTAGGCTTTTTACGAAACAAAACGAAGGAAAGTTTAGCGCGTTAAATTATGGGTTCGAAAAGGCAAGAGGAACGTATGTTATTTGTATCGATGCAGATACCAGGGTTACCTCTTTAGCAATTGCTAAGATAATTTCCTGTTTCTACGCAAGACATGTTGGTGCAATTGCAGGTACTGTATTTGTCGGGAACAAAAAAAATCTGCTCTGCCGGTTGCAATCTCTTGAGTATGTTGTTAATCAAGGAATCGAAAAAAAGGCCTACGATCTTTTTAACAGCGTTACGATTGTTCCCGGAGCATTTGGTGCGTGGAGAGCACACGCTGTGCGAAAACTTGGAGGATTTTCTTCTCAAACGAGCGCTGAGGATTTTGATTTAACGATTGCAATGCTTAAGAGCGGGTATAGAGTACACCACTGTGCCGATGCAATCGCTTATACAGAAGCGCCGACGTCTGTAAAACAACTGCTCAAACAACGCTTGCGATGGAATTTTGGTAATTTGCAAGTCTATTATAAATACAAGGGTTTATTGTTTAAAACGTCAAACAAGTCACTTGGTTTTTTTATCCTTCCGAGGGCGCTGTTTTTCCAAATACCGTTTATGATATTTGCGCCATTTGTTGATTTGTTTATCATTCTAAATCTACTATTTGGATTTAGAGAATTAACGCTTTTATTTCTCTTTATTTATATAGTGCTTCAAATTATTTTAGAAGTTATTGCGCTTGGTATCATGAAAAGAGCAGTAAACGAAGCAATCTATACTCCTATGCTTCGGTTTCCTTACCTCCAGCTTATGTACTGTGTATTTTATTTCTCTTTCTTCCAAGCGATAAAAGGAGGAATTCTCGCCTGGGCAAAAATTCATCATACTGGTAACTTAACGGTTGTTGTCGATTAGCAAAAAAATTGTGTTTTTTCCTGCTTGTCGTGGTATAATTGTTCATTGTTCTATGAAAAAACAGAAAGGGATACTTATTGGTATTACACTGCTTTTGTTTGTGTTGGGAGCATTTTTCTTTGTGTGGTATACAAATCCTTCGGTATTACCTATAGCAGCGTTGCAGTCAGTTCCAGAAACCACATCGCCCTACCCTGCTACTTCGATCAATCTTACCAATTGGAAGCTAACCCTTCCGATTGGTGTCCCAAAACATCCAACAGAAATAAAGCAACCCAAACTTGCAACCTATAAAATCGATCCATGGTTTCTGCCAACACAAGATGGAAACGGAATACGCTTCCGTGCTCCGGTTACTGGCGTTACAACGAGTGGTTCAAAATATCCACGATCAGAACTTCGAGAAATGACCAACAGTGGAACAACAAATGCCAGCTGGTCTTCAACCTCTGGCACCCACACAATGGTTCTTGAACAAGCAATAATTGCTGTCCCACAAAAAAAACAGCATGTCGTTGCTGGACAGATCCACGATGCAACACATGATATTTTGGTCATTCGGTTGGAATATCCAAACTTGTACGTGAATGTTAACGGCAAAAATGTTTCGACGCTCGATTCTCATTACGCATTGGGAAAACGATTCACAATCAAATTTGTCGTAAACAGTGGGGATACAAAGGTCTATTATAATAACGATACAAACCCCGTATACACCCTCACCCAAAATTATTCAGGCGCGTACTTTAAAGCTGGTGCGTACACGCAATCGAATTGCATTCGGGAAGGTTTGCCTTGGGCGTGCAATGCTAACAACTACGGGGAAGTGGTTATTTATGGTCTTAGTGTGACACACCAGTGACCTCTCATCTTTACTTGAGCTTGCAATTTCGGGCTATTTAGTGTTTACTATATGGACATAAAAATGAATGTAGTAAAAACATATAAACAGTATGCTCTTGTTGGAATTTTCGCACTTTTTATTGCTTTTGCAACGCTTCTTATAAAGCTTCGGCTACATGACGCACACCTTTTTAAGAATGAGGGTTTCACGTTTGTCGTAAACAGTTCGCAGTCAAATAATCCCAAGAGCGCTCAAGCAGCTTTATCTTCTCTAACAGCAAGTCCGAGTGTTGCGCCACCGCTCCAAGCGACTTCTACTCCCTCACCCATGCCACGCCTCTTTCCTGCGCAGGCCCTAAACCTTACAAATTGGAAATTAACCCTTCCGATTGGGTCTTCGGAGCAACCCACAGAAGTTTTGCAGCCAGAACTTGCAACGTACAAAATTAATCCATGGTTTGTTGCTTTGGCAAATGGTGTTCGGTTCCTGGCACCGGTAAATGGTGTTACAACGAGTGGCTCAAACTATCCGCGTTCTGAGCTTCGGGAAATGAAGAACAACGGAACACAAAATGCAAGTTGGTCTTCAACAACAGGCACACACACCATGTTTTTGGACGAAGCAATCACTGCAGTACCAACAACAAAAAAGCATGTGGTCGTTGGCCAAATTCATGATGCAAGCGATGATATTATTGTCATAAGGCTTGAATATCCTACGTTGTATATCAATGTTAATGGTAAAAATGTCTACCCATTAGATACAAGTTACACGCTTGAAAAACGGTTCACCATAAAATTCGTCGTAAACGGCGGGCAAACAAAAGTGTATTACAATCGTAATTTTGCCCCAGCATTTACACTTGGCAAAAGTTATTCTGGCGCATATTTTAAAGCCGGCGCATATACCCAATCAAATTGCAGCAAAGAAGGATCGTATTCCTTATGCAATGATAATAACTACGGCGAAGTCGTTATTTACCAAGTAACGGTTACTCATCAATAATTTTCCTCCAGAGGTTGAATATATCCTATAGTTGTGTTATACTGCATCCTTATGTTTTTATTACCTTCTTCGCATTGGGAAGTTCGCGGGACAAAGCACAAAGGCAAGGGTGTATTTGCAAAAAAAGACATAGAAGCTGGTACTGTAATTGGTGATTATATTGGTAAAGTTATTCATCCCAAAGATGAACAGCGCTTCGAAAAAAAACTAGGTTTTTACAGCATGTATTACCATAATAATGCAACAATTTTCCCAGATATTAAAAAAGATGGTATTCATGTAATAAATCATTCTTGTACTCCCAATTGCTGGATGTCTACGTATAGAGGGCATACACTCTACTTTTCGATTCGGAAAATATTTAAAGGAGAAGAGCTCACGATTTCTTACCTGCTTGGACCGCAAGACGATTCTTGTAAACCATGCGATCACCAGTGCAAATGTGAAAGTACGGTTTGTTCGCAAACCATGCACACAGCGCAAAAAAAATTCGATGCGTGGTGCCGTCATGACGACAAAAAAAGTATGCAAACAAAATCTGAACCTGTCAAAATGGGAAAAACACTTCCTATGCTTTCTTCGTATCCCAAGACAATTTTAGACCATGCCTTGTATACGTTATTTGGTGCACAGTATAAAAAGGCTGCAGTTTACAAAGATACCACACCTCCCCATCGCAAAGAACTAAGAAAACGAATAAGAAAAACAGGGCGGCGTATCTACTTTAAAAACCTGGGCACAACTGTTATTGGCATTTCCGATGGAGTAATCTTTTCAAAGTCATTGTAATAGGTGGCTCATTTGATATACTGTTTTTATGAGTTTTGAGGAAATTACAAAGCGATATAAAAAAGATGGGTTTACCAGAATTAGCTGGAATAACTATGAAAAAGTTCTCCAAGTTTTGTTAGAGAAAATTAAAGGTTACTTAAAAGAAGATAATGAAAAAATAGATATTGTCGTACCAATACTTCGTGGAGGAGCATTTCCCGGAACTTATTTAGCTTATAAGCTTAATCAAATAAGAATTGCTCCGGTTCAATACAAATACTTCATCGACAAAGGAAAAATAGAATTAAGAAGAATGTTGGTAATGCCCAAAGATTTATCGTTGCCAGAAAAACCAGTTATTTTGCTTGTTGAAAATAATCACTGTTTTGGTTTAACTGCAACTACTGCTGCAAAAGACATTAAAGAAAAATTTCCAAAAGCAAAAATTTTATATGCCGCAGATTTTATGGATTATTCGTATCAAAAAAATGAGTATGCAGATGTTATTTTGTATGGAAAACTCAATAACGACACAAAAACATTGTCAGAAAAGGAAGCGCTAAAGAAAGGTCTTGATACTCCGTCTACTCTTTTCCCGTGGGAGATTGAAGAAGAAGAATGGGCCACGGTAGAAGTAAAAAAATTCAACTACAAAGATGCTATTACTGCGAAAAAAACTTCTGAATCTAGTGCGGAATTAACAGAAGAGTAAAATTCCACAACGAGATTACGCATACTATTTACTTATTTTTCAATTAGCAACATTTGTAAAAAAAGGAGAACATCATATAAAATCTGATCATAAATCAGTTAACATTGTTCAAGATATGGATCTCGCGATTTCTGTTATCCGTGGTGCTGGTGCGTGGCTTTTGGAAAGTGGTAAAAACCCTTCAAAATGGTGGCAGTTGCAAAATCTGACTCCCGAGTTTTTACTGCAATATGCAAAACCTGAGGAATTCTACGTTGTCTTAGTAAATAAAAAACCAGCCGCCGCCGCGATTTTACAGCGTTCTCAAACGCTCAAGATTGGAAAAATATCGATAAACCAAAACCAAAACCTGCAATCTATATTCATTGGCTTTGTGTTGCGCGTGAACTCGCAGGCAAAGGCTTTCCAAAAATCATGGTTGATTTTGCTGCAAAGAAAGCCTCTCAAAACAATATTTCTTTTCTTCGGGCAGACACAAATGCAGAAATTACGAAGCTTGGAAAAATTTACGAGGATTTAGGGTTTAGATTAGTAGGAATCGAAGAAGAAGATTACCGTAAAACTGCTTTTTATCAAAAAAACAATTTATGATTAAACATATTATTTTTGATTTGGGTGGTGTTATTTTAAAACAAAAAGCAACAGTGGTTGAGGATATCCTCTCAGAGATTTTTCAAGGTAATGCCAAAAAAGCTATAGAAATTTGGAAAGAATATGAGTCCTTACTAAAAACTGGCAAAAAAACCTCGGATGAATTAATCATTGCACTCAAGAATACAATCGATACCTCGCTCACCGAAGATCAAATAAAAGAACAGTGGATAAATCTTTATAAAAAAGAAGCGCAAGGGATTAACCTTGAACTTCTGGCATACATTAAGAAACTAAAAGAAAAATATAAAGTCTATTTATTTACCGATACTATTGATGTACACGACGAGTACAATAGCAAAAGAGGTCTCTACGATATATTCGATAGAGTTTTCCGATCATGTAAAGAAGGAGTTGCAAAAATTGAAGGAACGTCTGCGTTTGTATACCTCATAAGTAAAATTGCTGCAAAACCCAAAGAGTGTGTTTTTATTGATGACGTAGAAAAATACGTTAGTTATGCTAAGAAAATTAGCATGCAGGGCATTGTTTTTAAAAATACAACACAACTTAAAAAAGATCTTGCCGCATTGAGTGTGATTGCCTACGTATAGCCTCCATAGTCTCCTTGTGGTGAAATTCCTTTCATGGCAGTCGAACAAAGCATAGTCGTATTATATACTTTTCTTATCTATAGTCTTTGTAAATGTGCTATACTATAGATATTAAATCTTTAACACCAAGTTGCTTTCAGTGTGGTTCAAATCTTATTCTAGCACAAAAAATTACAGAGCATTTAGAGGGCTCACTTTTTCCACAGACCACATCAACATTTCGTTGTTCCAACATAGCTTGTCAGAGGGAAAAAGACAAGCAAGAGGTCTATAATACCAAGCTCATGCAAGAAAAAGCTGCGGCAAAACGAGCAAGGGAATTATGAGCAAAGGGAAAATACTCCTTATTATTCTTGTTCTTCTTTTTTCTCTGCTTCTTCGTCTCCACAACTATGCGATTTATCCCCAACGGGGTGCAACAAGCGACGAATATACCTATTCGTTTTTGGGAGTTTCGCTCTTAACTAAAGGCAAACCCATTTCTTGGTCTAATTTTCCTGCCTATAAAGAAGTAACAAACCTGACAATTCGGGGAATTTATTTCCCAATCGTTTCTCCCTATTTTGATCACCCGCCGTTAAATGGACTTTTAGTGGGAGGGTTTGCTCTTTTGTTTGGGCAGAATTCTTTCGAAAAAATTACCCTTGAGGTAATTCGAATTGTGCCAATTATTCTTGCAACTATTTCTTCTATCCTCGTTTTTTTGATTGCGAAAAAACTCTACGGATACAAAATCGCGCTGTGGTCACTGATTATTTTTTCGACAGTGCCAGCATTTGTAATGAACATGCGAGTTGTGTTTGCCGAAGATTTACTTACTGTTTTTTTCTTGTTGGCGATTTTACTTTTTATATCGGTTAGGCAGGTAACGCAAAAAACAGCAGTTTTCTTGGGAGTTCTTGCAGGGTTGTCACTGCTTACAAAGATTGCCGGTTTATCTGTTTTTTTCTTTTCACTTTTGCTCTTTTTGCATGAAAACACAAAGAAAAAGTGTGTTGCAATTTTTTC
>OBEQ013017529.1_pt1 | contig 18337 bp, 17 predicted proteins | sample 1670901 | NCBI WGS metagenome assembly OBEQ01 (sample SAMEA104232315, study PRJEB22302) | groundwater metagenome | biome: forest; feature: aquifer; material: groundwater | place: USA | collected 2011-08-07 | depth 5.4 m
GACAGAAATCGGGCCGGAAAATCCCGAAGGGAGGAACGGGCGCCTAGATTTCTGTCGGCAGTAATGACGAAATCGAAGTTACGAGACAGGTGGAGAGAGTAGCGAGAGGAATTGGAACCGAGTGATTATTGCCAGGTGGTGAGCCAGAGGCGGTGTTGGAAGGCGGTGGCGTCGAGGGGAAGACCGTAAGAGAGGGGAGCGAAGTAAACAAATGACAGAAAACTTATAACTAATAACAAAAGCCAGATTTTACGAGAATTTTTAGATTGATCAATGAGATACGCAAGCGCTAGAATAGCAAAGATAAGAGCGGAGAGGTAATGATAGAGAAACATAACGCGACCGATACCGATAAAGGGGAGGAGGTTGATCGCCCAGCCGCCGATTAGTATTAAGTATCTCGTATCTGGTATCTTGTATTTTTGAACTGAATTTCTTAATGTCTCATACATAATACTGAATACAAGATACAAGATACTGACGGTGCTTGCCCACCAGATGAACGGATTCCCGATGAAATAGATTCGTGATTCACTTGGAGGTTGAGCCTCCAAGTGAATGGTTGAAGTTTTATTCCAATAATAAATGGGGCGGGTCATGAACGGCCAAGTGTACCATTTGGAACTGTAAGGGTGGGTGGCGGTCAGGGTTTTGTTCGCTTGGTACATTTCTTTGTTGAGTTCAATAAATTTTTGAAATACATTCAACGGTTTAGTGATTGTATCATTCGCATACGCTGAACCCGCGAGCGTTTTTTGAAATGCGGGCGTCATGAAGGCATCGCCATCGCCGGATTTGGTGAGGAGTGAAAAGTGAATCGTAAAGATTGAAAAATAGATAAGGAACGGAATGAGAACAAAAAATATGATGAATTTACTAATATTTTTTAAGAGATGGAGTATTTTCTGGTCAGTAATCCGTAATCCGTAATTCGCAATTTTAAATAATTCGACAATTCCGGCAAGTCCGATAAAGGCGAGACCAGTCCACTTAATAGAGGCGGCTAATCCCCCAAACACCGCCATCAGAAAAATATTATACCATAATTTATAATTTACAAAGGTGCCCTTTGTAAGTGATAGATTTGTGTTGTAATATTTTAAGTAAAAGAGGAGGGAGGTGAAGCCGAAGAGGAGGAGAAACGGATCGAGGAGAATATAGCGGGATTGGGTGAGGAGAGAGTTTTCGAGAGCGACGAGTATGCCGGCGCCGAAGGCACCAAGCGTAGGAAAGCCAAGTTCCAGAGCTAGGAAATAAATAATAATTGGAAGCAGAGTACCGGCGAGAATCGGGAGAAACCGGAGGGCGAGGTACTTGTGATCGGGGAATGGCTGACCGATCTGGGTAAAGTTGAAAGGTTGCCCGCCGAAGGCGGGTCCGCCTTTGGCGGATAAAATTTTAGCAAAACCAGCGATGATGAGTTTCCCGCCGGGCGGATGAATATCGAAGTAATACTGGTGCGTGTAATACGCGGAAACAAACTTGCCGAAATGGACTTCATCGAATACAATTTCATTTGGCTGACCAAAAAATGCGAAGTGGACACCGATACTGACGAGGATGAGGATAATGAGACTTGCCTTTCTTGTCATTACCCTTATGATATACTAAAAAGGACTTAGTTTCCAATTATCAGTTATCATTTCTCAATGAGTTACCAGTTCTCAATTTGAAAACTGAATCACTGGAAACTTACTGTAAACTGGAAACTGTGAACTGAAAACTTCTGAAATGTTTGATCTCATAATTATTGGCGGTTCAGCGGCGGCAACGGCGGCTGGCATTTATGCGGCACGCCGGGGTTTGAATTTTAAAATTATCACCAAAGAATTTGGGGGCGAAGTGGCAACGTCGGGGATTATTGAAAATTGGCCGGGTGTTCCGCATACCGACGGCATGGTTTTGAGTGATCAATTTAAAGAACATCTCGCGTCGTATCATGTAGTGCCCGAAGAAGGTATCGAGGTGCGTTCGATTATCAAACAAACTGACGGATTATTTTGTATTTCGGTCAACAGTGACGGTTTAACCATGGCAACGGATAAAATGAACGAAGTAAACACAGAATGCGTGCCAAAGTGTGATTATGACGCCAAAGCGGTGATTATTGCGACGGGTGTGCATCCCCGCAAACTTGGCGTGCCGGGCGAAGATGAATTTCGGAACAAGGGTGTGACCTATTGCACGACCTGTGATGGACCTTTGTTTACAGGTAAAGTTACGACCGTCGTTGGTGGTGGGAATGGGGCGTTGGAAGCTGCGCTTATGCTTGCGGATATCGCGTCACAGGTTTATGTTATAAATAAGAATGCGCAATTCAAAGGGGATACCATCCTGGTTGATAAACTTAAGACGAAATCGAATGTTACGATTATCTATGAAGCCAAGACGACAGGAATTACCGGCGAGCAATTAGTAAATGGAATTACATATACTAATTCATCAGGCGAAATACAAACATTAAAAACAGACGGTGTGTTTATTCATGTTGGCATGGTGCCAAATTCAGGCATTGTTCCGGCTGAAGTCACCAAGAATGCATTTGGTGAAATTATCGTTGATAATAAGTGCGCGACGAATATTTCCGGTCTCTTTGCCGCCGGTGATGTCACGAACGTACCGTTTAAACAAATTGTCATCGCCGCCGGTCAAGGCTGTATCGCCGCATTGAGTACGGTTGAGTACGTAAACAGAAACTAGCGAATAGCCAATAGCGAATAGAAAAACTAATCGCTAAGAACTATTTGCTATTCGCTAACTGATGATTTATATTGGAGCTGACCACAAAGGATTTGAACTCAAGGAGAAACTTATGGAGTTTTTTGATGAGATGAATTTTGAATATGAAGATATGGGTGCGTTTCATAGTGATCCCGATGACGATTATCCAGAATTTGCCCTCAAAGTGGCAAAGAGTATTGTTGATCAGGAAGATCGGGGGATTGTGATTTGTGGTTCTGGGGTGGGTGTGGATGAAGTTGCGAATAAAGTCTCGGGTATTCGATGTGGGTTGGCGATTAATAAAGATCAAATCCGGTCGGCGCGTCATGATGATGATATTAATGTCTTGGCGCTTGCGTCGGATCATACCTCCGAGGATGATGCAAAAGAAATCGTAAAGATATTTTTGGATACTGATTTTTCGGGCGAAGAACGGTATCAGCGTCGTATCCACGAAGTTGAAGAAATAGAGGAGTTTTAACTCATTGGGAATTTATTCTTTGCCCCAGACCCTTGAAACCAGTCCCGGCGGTTTCCTCATATAAATAATTATTTCACAATTATTTATATGAGCCTCCTTCCGCTACTGGGTCAAAGGATAAATTCCCAGATCGTTTCATGAATTTAGATAGTTTAGATATTAAAGGTGATATTTCAGTGGTGGACTCTGACTTAGTCAAATATTCGCGTGACGCGAGTATTTTTGAAGTGAAGCCGGATATGATTGTCTATCCGAAGGATACCGAAGATGTGAAACAATTAGTGAAATGGGTAAGTGAACATAAAAAGGAAAACCAAACTTTGTCATTGACTGCTCGGTCGGCGGGGACAGATATGACAGGTGGGTCGCTCAATGAATCAATCATTCTAGATTTTACCAAGTATTTTAATCATATACACGAAATCAATAGGACTAACAGGCCCGACCTGTTAGATAACAGGTCGGGCCTGTTAGTGGGATACGCGGTGACCGAACCCGGTGTCTATTATCGGGATTTTGAAAAAGAAACATTGGCGAAGGGGTTATTGTTGCCCTCATATCCCGCATCACGAGAGATTTGTGCGATGGGGGGAATTGTGGCGAATAATTCCGGTGGGGAAAAGTCGTTGAGTTATGGCAAGACGGAACGCTATGTTGAAGAATTGAACGTGGTTTTGTCTGATGGCAACGAATATGTTTTAAAAGCACTTACTCTTGAAGAACTTGAAGTGAAAAAATCCCAGCATAATTTTGAGGGTCAGATGTATCGAGATATGTATTCATTGATTGAATCAAATTATGATGCGATTCAAAAAGCCAAGCCGAATGTTTCTAAAAATTCAGCAGGCTACTATCTGTGGAATATTTTTCCCGACAAAAAGACATTCGACCTGACAAAATTATTTGTCGGTTCACAAGGCACGCTGGGTTTGATAACTAACATTAAACTTGGTCTTATTAAACCCAAGAAGTATTCCAAATTGTTAGTGATATTTTTGAAAGACCTGACGCCGCTGGGAGATTTAGTGAATGCAGTTATGAAATTTAAACCCGAAAGTTTTGAATCATATGATGATCAAACACTCAAACTGGCGTTGAGGTTTTTGCCCGACTTGATTAAAAAGATGAAAGGCAGCGCGTTATCGCTCTTTTTTGAATTTCTGCCCGAAGCCACCATGATTGTGACAGGCGGATTACCAAAACTGGTATTACTGGCTGAATTTACCGGTGATGAAGAATCGCACGTGGATGCAACATTGCAATCAGCTCAAGAAGTTGTGGAACAAAAGTTTGATGTAAAAACTCACATCACGAAAGATAGTGAAGAAGCTGAGAAATATTGGACGATTCGGCGGGAAAGTTTCAGTCTGTTGCGCAAACATGTCGGGAATGAACACACCGCACCGTTTGTGGATGATGTGATTGTTCATATCGATCAGTTACCTACATTTCTACCGAAGTTAAACGAACTCGTGAATCAGTATAAAAGTCTGACATATACGATTGCGGGCCACGCGGGCGATGCGAATTTTCACGTGATACCGCTTATGGATTTTCATAGTGAAGAAAACCGCCTGGCAATTCCCGAATTGTCCGAAAAAGTTTATGACTTGGTGATTTCCCTGCACGGTTCAATTACGGCTGAACACAACGATGGTCTGATTCGGACGCCGTATCTGGAAAAAATGTACGGTCGTGAGATCTGTGAACTGTTTAAAAAAACCAAAGACATTTTTGACCCTTTGAATATTTTTAATCCAGGAAAAAAAGTTAATGGGGACATGCAATTTGCAATGAGTCATATCATAAAAGAATGATCACAATTTATCCCGGAATTACGACAACAACTAAAGATGAGTTTGCGCGAATATTTGAGAAGTTGAGTGGCTTGGCTCCAGTTTTGGCGGTTGATATTTCTGACGGTGTCTTTGTCCCCACGAAGTTATTGGGGATTGAAGAAGTTCAATCGGCCAGTAACCAAATGTTTCAAGTCCATCTGATGGTATACAAGCCCAAAGAGGTAATCATACCATTACTGAACATGCCGAATGTTGAAAGTATTATTTTCCACATTGAGGCTACTGACAAAACTAGAAAAATAATTGATACTATACATGGTGCGGGCAAGCAGGCGGGAATTGCCTTGAATCCAGAAACTAGTATTGAGACTATAGAACCGTTCGTGGGGCAGGCTGATTTTATTCAGTTTATGACAGTTCATCCTGGCGCATACGGTGGAGAATTTCAGTCCCAAGTTCTCACTAAGATGGCCAATTTTCATGAGAAATATACAGAAGTGGTAATCGAAATAGACGGCGGTGTAAATCCGCAACGCATACCCGCTATAATTAAAGCTGGCGCTACTATGATAGAATCCGGCAGTTATATTATAAATAGTCCGGATATCGCAAAAGCGATTGAAGAATTAAAAAAATCTATACAATGAAATTTGACGTAATCGTCATCGGGTCGGCTTCGCGGGATGTATTTTTAAACGCTCCGGAATTTAAAATAATTGAAGATACCGATTTTAAGACCGGGAAAGGGTTATGTTTGCCGTTTGGTTCAAAAATTGAAGTCAAAAATATTGTCTTTGCCACCGGCGGTTCAGGGACGGATCACGCAGTGACGTTTGCTCGCCAGGGATTCAACACGGCGTGTGTTAGTATTATCGGCAGCGATATCAACGCCAATGCCATTCTTGAAGAACTTGCGTCCGAGGGTGTTGATACGAGTTCTTTTCAAAAACACACGGATGGGATAACAGCATATTCGGTTGTTTTGGTGCAAGATGGCGGCGAGCGCACGATATTATCGTACAAAGGCGAAGGTCAACATTTTTCGGCAGATAAAATTAATTTTGATGAGTTTGAGTCAAATTGGTTGATACTTGGCAGTCTCGGCGGACATTATGATTTATTTGAAAAAGCGGTTCAATGGGCGGTAGCTCATGATGTGAAGATTGCCGTGAATCCCGGCATGAAGGAACTCGAACTTGGACTTGAGAAACTTCAGCCATTATTGAAACAATGCGCGGTGGTGTCGATGAATCAAGAAGAAGCTGCGCAATTATTGAGCGTTGATTTTAATAACGAAGAAGAAATATTTAAAAAAATGGATACACTAGTGGATGGGATATTTGTGATGACGAAAGGGCATGAGGGTGTTGCCGTGTCTGATGGCACATCAGTCTATCGGGCGGGCGTGCCGGATTCGCCGGTTGTTGAACGTACCGGTTCCGGTGATGCGTTTGTATCCGGGTTTGTTTCGGAATATATGAGACTAACTAATAACCAGGAACTAATAACTGATAACACGGAAGCAATTATAAAAGCTATTCAGTTGGGAACCGCGAATGCGTCATCGGTGGTAACCCAGTATGGTGCTAAAGCCGGTATATTAAGAAAAGGCGACATGGGTCAGTGGCCGTTGGTCGAAGTAAATATTGACCCAAGAGTATAGCGATTAGTTGCCAATATTTATCCGCCTCTGGCGGATTCCCAATTATTTTTATGAATAATAATGACAAAATTACTAGTATTTTAGGCACTTCGCCGGAAGTACTATTGGCTTTGGATCAAGCACTAGCAACATTGACGGGGAAGCAGGGGATATTGGAAGAAATATCACTTGATGGACCAAGTTTTGTGCCTGAAGAGTTGGTCGCAATGGATGCAAAATTAATGAAAGAACATGGCAACGCACTTGGCGAGGTGGCATTGAAAGTGTTTACGCCGCCAAAAGGATTTTTTATAAAAAAAGAGAAGGCGATTGAGTTACTGCGGAAGAACCCGCCCCAATCATTAATTGACCATTTCGACTATGACTCACTTGATGAGCTTATCGAGAAAGAAGGATTTGAATCGGTGATGAGTGCATTACGCTTTACCCAGTCGACGGAATGGATGCACAATTTTTTTGAGGTTGTATATAGCGAACTTACCGCCGAAGATTTTGAAGAACGAGATGTCCAGGTGAAAATACTTGATACAAAATGGTTAGGAATTGCCGACAAATTTATCGGAAAGAAACTTCATAATGTGAGTCATTTGAAAGAACACGGCATTATTTTTGTGATCCCGGTTCCGGCCCCGACGCCAGAGGAGGGTCAGGGCCCCGACCAAAGCGTCGGGGTTGATACGGCAGGTGAAACATTGCGAACGTTTATGCTGTTACTGCACTATCTTCATGAAGTTCCGTTTTATTCTAATCTGTTTAGAAAATATGTCACTGATTCTGATTTTTCTACGAAATTAAAGTCGCTATTGCGCGGTGATGTACTAAATGAATTACGAATTACGAATTACGAATTACGAATTAAAAAAGGGGAAATATGGCTCATTATACAAAGATATTTAGCGAAAGATAATCCACAGGATAGTCGTTTATTTATCCCGCATGTGAATCCGGAAGCGGAACATTGGTATCTGGTGGGGCAAGATTTGTCAAAGGTGGAATCGGAATTAGGGCTCGTGGGTATTTCAAAATGGGCGGGTTCAGATTGGTCAGATTCAAATTTAATTGATTTAGTGATGTCGATGGTGACCAAAGGCGAGAATAAATATGTCTATCACCAACGCGAAGCGTTATGGAACCGCATCTTTGCTGGTTATTTCGGTCGTGACAAAATGAATGCTATGATTGAAGAAAATTTAATCCGTGGTTTTATAGAACTATAATTACAGGCCCGACCTGTTTACAGGTCGGGCCTGTAATTGATTATGAAGAATTTAAACGATTATTTACAGCAGGCACGAGAAGGGAAGTATGCGATCGGGCATTTTAATTTTGCGACGGAGGATGTACTCAAGGCAATTGTCGCGGGGGCGAAAGAAGCCGGAGCGCCGTGCGTGATGGTCGGCACCTCGGAAGGCGAGGCGGATTTTGTGGGCTTGAAAGAGGCAGTGGCTTTGGTTCATGCTGTTGCCGATGATCTGCAGTTTCCGGTATTTCTTAATGCGGATCATTTTAAATCGTTTGATAAATGTAAATTGGCGATTGATGCGGGCTATGATTCGGTGATTGCTGATGGTTCGAAGTTGCCCAATCCAGAAAATATTGCATTTGCGAAGCAGGTTAAAGAATATGCTGAACAAGTTTCAAAATCTAAAAATTTAAATATTTCTATTGAAGGTGAACTTGGCTATCTGAAAGGTTCTTCAGAAGTGCAGACGAAGATTGAAATTAGTATCGCGGATTATTCTAAACCTGAAGAAGTTGTAGATTTTATCTCGAAAACTGGTGTCGATCGGATGGCGGTCGTCTTCGGTAATATTCACGGGATTGTTACGGATCAGGAAGAAAAACTGGATATTGAGCATTTCAAAAAAATTATAACTACGTTAGAAACAAAAGTAGAAACAAAGGGCACCTTTGCAGCCCAAAAGGTGTCCTTTGTTCCCTTTGTTTCCTTTGTTTCTTTCGTGTTGCATGGCGCATCGGGATTAAAAGATGAGGATGTTCAAGCTGCGATCAAAGCGGGGATTACGAATGTACATTTTAATACGGAATTGCGGGTCGCGTATCACGATAAACTCAAAGAAGAATTTGCCGATCCGGCTACGGCCACCGAAACCACGCCCTATAAATATCTCGGTCCCGCCGCCGACGAAGTCAAAAAACTCGTTATTGCCAAGACTAGATTATTTATGGGGCAGTGACAACGTCTCTTGGATCTACCCTTCGCCCCAGACCCAGGGAACCAGTCCCGTCGGTTCCCCCAGTATCACTTTCACACAATCACGAAAGTGATGCTGGGTCCCCCTCCGCTACTGGGGCTTAAGGGTAGAATCCAAGCGACTTCTCCTTGTGTTTAGGATGTATATTATGAATCAGCACAAAAAAAAAGAACTGTTGTTATTATTGTTATGGAATATTCCGGCTTTTGGTTTATCTTTTTTGATTGGATCAAATTATATAATCACGGCAGTATTATTTTTTGTTATTCCAGCGATATACCTTTCAATCAAGAGACCCAGCATTATAAAGAAAATATTTTCCTCGGCGGTTGTGATATTAGTACCATCTGTAAGTATTTTAAATTATTTTGCACACACTGACGGATCTTATTATAACTTTAGCATTATAGGTATACGTATTTTTGGAGTGTATCCTATTGATGATTTTTTGTGGGGCTTTTTATATTTTTATTACATACTCATGGTGTATGAATATTTTTTTGAAAAAGAAAGAATTTTAAAAACACCCAAGAGGACAATCGTCTTTGAAATTATTGGTTTTAGTTGCGCACTACTATTTTCTTTTGCGGTCTATGTATCAGGTCATATTTTTACAATTTCCTATTTCTATGCGTGGCTAGTGGGTATCGTATTTCTGTTTCTTCCAATTCTTATTTTATATAATCATCCCCGAATCTTTAAAAAGACTATATTGGTGGGTCTGTTTTTTATCCCATTGTCGTTTCTCTATGAATATGTGGCTATTTCAAAGGTAAATTGGATATTCCCTGGACATCATTTTTTAGGGTATGTAACATTATTTAATATTTCGTTTCCTCTTGAAGAAATGCTCTGGCTTTTACTTGCTGCTCCTTCAGTAATAGTTTATTACGAGTTTTTTGCTGATGATGAGGTTTAAAATAGAAGGTCTTGTGATTTAAGTTTTTTTCTGTTATTATATTTGGACATTCATTATGACTACCCACCAAGCGAAAATTGAATTAAATGCGGATATCCGCACGGTGATGGGCTCGAAGGTAGCCTCGTTACGTAATTCCGGACTCGTGCCGGCGATTTTGTATGGCAAGGATCAAGAGCCGATTGCCCTACAAATATCTCATAAGAATTTTACCAAAACCCTCAAAGCGGCGGGAGAATCAACACTGGTTTATGTAACGGCGGATGGGAAAACCTATCCGACGATTATCCACGATATTGCTCGGGATCCGTTGAGTGATATAGTTATTCACGCTGATTTTTATAAAGTAAACCTTTCCGAAGTAATTAAAACCAAGATTCCGGTTGAGTTCGTCGGCGAATCACAGGCGGTCAACGATGGCGGTATTTTGATCCGCAATGTGAACGAACTTGAAGTCGAAGCCTTGCCGCAAGATTTACCTCATGAAATTTCAATCGATATTTCAAAATTAGCCGCATTCGGTGATCAGGTGTTATTGAAAGACATCAAACTGGGCGACAAAGTTCAAATTCACGGCAATCCGGAAGAAATTATCGCCGTGGTTCAGGAACCGATTTCCGAAGAAGCCTTGAAGGCGGCACTGGAAACCACCACCGAAACCGTGGATGATGTGGCGATTGTCGAGAAAGAAAAGGATGCTGATGCGGTGCTCGATGAAGCTGAAGCGCCAGCTATTATAGAAAATTCCAAATCTGAAGCACCAAATCCCAAAAAATGAAAACCGATCTTCACCCTCAATATTATCCCGACGCGAAAGTAACCTGTGCCTGTGGCAACGCCTGGAAGGTGGGTTCAACGTTGCCTGAAATTAAGATCAACGTCTGTTCCAAATGTCACCCGTTCTATACCGGCACGGAAAAAATCATCGATACGCGCGGGCGTGTTGAAAAGTATCAAAAGCGCGTCGCGGCCGCTAAAAAGTCCGTGGTAAAGAAACCTCGTAAGTAGATTTGTATGGACAATCCAACGTACGATTGGAAACAGTGGCAAAATAAACAAAAAGCGAAGCCCACCTCCGCTAAAGCTTCGGCGGGCGAAGCGATTATTGAAATTCGAGCCGGCGCCGGCGGTGACGAAGCCGCGCTCTTTGCCGCCGAGATTGCCGGAATGTACAAGAAGTACGCCGCGCTCAAGGGTTGGGGTTTTGAAGTAATTGATTCTAGTGTGAATTCATTGGGCGGGTATAAATCCGTCGTGTTTGAATTGAAAGGTAAAGATGCGTTTGAAAAAATGTGCTATGAGTCAGGCACGCATCGGGTTCAACGCGTACCGGCAACGGAAAAATCCGGGCGGGTACATACCTCGACAATCACCGTGGCGGTTTTAGCCAAAGCCACCGAAAGTGAACTGATTATTAAACCCGATGAGATCGAAGTCAGTTTTTCGCGCGCCGGCGGACCGGGCGGCCAGAATGTCAATAAAGTCGAAACCGCCGTTCGAATTCTCCATAAACCGTCAGGGATTGTGATTTCTTCTCGTGCTGAACGGAGTCAACAGGCGAATCGGGAAAAGGGGATGGAAGTTCTGCGTTCCAAATTACTTGAAATTAAAAGGATGGAAGAAACTGGAAATATTACCGATGAACGCCGGAAGCAGGTCGGCACCGGTGACCGTTCCGAAAAAATCCGCACGTACAATTTCCCGCAAGACCGCATCACCGACCATCGCATTAAAAAGAATTGGGGTAACATCGAAAAAATTCTCGCCGGTAATTTAGACCCAGTGTTTGAAGCACTCGCCCAAGGGATGGTCGCTGAAGTTAAGTAAACGTCATTGGGAACCTACCCTCTCGCCCCAGACCCGGGGAACCAGTCCCGTCGGTTCCCCCAGCCCCACTTTTCCGTAAAAGTGGGGCTGGGACCCCCTCCACTACTGGGGCTTAAGGGTAGATTCCCAGTGACTCATAAAAATATTAAACACCGAGTGTTTAATATTTTTATTAGCTATTCGAAGAGACAGAAATCGGGCCGGAAAATCCCGAAGGGAGGAACGGGCGCCTAGATTTCTGTCGGCAGTAATGACGAAATCGAAGTTACGAGACAGGTGGAGAGAGTAGCGAGAGGAATGAGTATACCCGAATGTCCCCTTGATTCCAGTAAGTAATTCCTGTATCATAAATACTGCAATGAATACCATACAAGACCTACATATTTCATATGATGACATGCTGAAGGCGGGCATGCATTTTGGGCGGAAGAAGACGGTTTTTAATCCACAGATGGAGCCGTATGTTTATACCGTTCGAGACGGAATTTGTATTATTGACCTTTTAAAAACTCAAACCCAGCTTACGGCAACTACTGCTTTTTTGAAGAAAATCGTCGCTGACGGCGGCATTATTCTGTTTGTCGGTTTAACCAAACAATCAGCAGGGGGTATTAAAGAACTGGCCCAGGCCTTGGGTATGCCTTATGTCATCGACCGCTGGCTTGGCGGTTCACTCACGAACTTTAAGATTATCAATAAGCGCGTTAAAGATTTGGAAGAAATGGAAAAATTAGAGAAGAGCGGCGGTCATGATAAATACACAAAGAAAGAACGTCTCATGTTGACTCGTGAAATGACAAAGATGTCAACTCATTTTGAAGGTCTCAAAAAGCTGACTCGGATGCCGGATGTCGTCTTTGTCTCTTCTTTGAAAGAAAGTGCCTTGCCGGTGCACGAAGCCAAAAAAATGGGTGTCAAAGTCGTCGCTATCACCAATACCGATTCAAATCCAAATTCGGTTGATTATATCGTCCCGGCGAATGATCGTTCCAAAAAATCCGTCGATCTTATTCTGGATGCATTAAAACGGGATCTCGCGCAGACAACAGTCATTCAGTAGTTATCAGTTATCATTTTCCAGTTTCCAATAAGTGATCAGTTCTCAATAACTGAAAACTGGAAACTGTGAACTGGAAACTTTCCTATGGATATCAGCATCGATCAGGTGAAGTCATTGCGGGATGAGACGGGTCTCTCTGTGGCGGACATTAAAAAGGCTCTTACTGAAGCCGGTGGGGACACTACGAAAGCTCGGGAATTGCTTGCGGCTCGGGGTGGGGATATCGCAGCCAAGAAGTCCAGTCGTGAATTGAAAGCCGGGATTGTGGAAGCGTATGTGCATACCAATAAACTCTCTGGCTGTATGCTCGAACTTTTGTGCGAGACTGATTTCGTAAGTCGCGGTGAAGGTTTTCAGGCTTTAGCCCATGACCTTGCACTTCATATTACGGCAATGAAACCGGAGAATCTCGAAGAACTTCTCGTTCAAACATTCATTAAAAATCCCGAACAAACGATAAGAGAACTCATTACTTCTCATATCGCAAAACTTGGTGAGAATATCCAAGTTGGCCGTTTCGAGATTTTTGGAATCTAACTCGAATGTTTATCATTGTTCCCTTAATTTTTATTGTCGGCTCATTGGTGGGTATGGCGATTATTGTGCGTCGGAAACTACCTTATCTCCGAAAGTTATCACCGGAGTCTCATGAATTTGGTGAGCACATTTTTTCTGATTTTTTTCCGGAATTAGTTGGTTGGTTTAAAGGGATTAAATGGCACGAATACAATCAAATCAGTTTACGGGAGACCGAAAAACTTTTACGCCGGCTACGGTTGGTAGTTCTGAAAGTTGATCATGTGTCTGAACGGCTCATCAGAAAAGTAAGACGAACGCACATTACCGCCCATTTGGAACAAGTAGCTACTGAAGCAGAAAAACCGGTTGAACCGCTTGTCCCTGATCATACAGTAGTTCTTCCACTGCAACCGACTCACGAAGAGCTGAAAGCTCGGGAACAACAGCTCATTATTGAAATCTCTCAAGACCCAAAAAATTCAGGATTATATGAAACTCTGGGCGACTTATATCTGAAAATGAGCAGCATCCCAGATGCCAAAGAAGCCTACGAAGCCGCCCTCGGATTTAATCCCGACAATCTGGTCATCGCTCGCAAATATTCTGCTTTATTAAAAAAGACAGACATTAGTTAAGATTTTTTGCCGCCTTAGCTCAATGGTAGAGCAGCACTTTTGTAAAGTGAAGGTTTCCAGTTCAAGTCTGGAAGGCGGCTCTAGTGTGGTATAATAAACAAACTGGGGGTGTACTCAAGTGGTCAACGAGGGCAGACTGTAAATCTGCTGGCCTTGTGCCTACGTAGGTTCAAATCCTACCGCCCCCACACGAATTTTAAGAAGCCGACGTAGCTCAGCGGTAGAGCAATTTCATGGTAAGAAATAGGTCGTGAGTTCAATTCTCACCGTCGGCTCCAGGAAGAAATTTAACAAAGAATGTACGTAATATTTACATTAATTAGTATATTAATACTAATAAAGTCGCGTAGTTCAATCAATAAAACATGTCACAAGATAATTTGTTACGTTTGAAGTGTAGTATTTGTAAAAGTGCAAATTACTATACGAGTAAGAATAAAAAGAAAGTTGAACGCAAACTAGAGTTCAAAAAGTTTTGTAAAAAATGCAAGAAGCAAACGGTTCACAAAGAAGCTAAAATGACCGGGTAGTTCTGGTCATGGGAGCTTAGGTAAGTGGTATACCGGCGGTCTCCAAAACCGCATTCGAGGGTTCGATTCCTTCAGCTCCCGCCAAAAAAAACAAAGGGCACCTTTGTCGCCAAAAAGGTGCCCTTTGTTTTTTTATTGTAATAATTAATCTTCGGTGGAAATTTTTATTTTTACGGGGCTGTAACCATCCTTGCTGTGTTCGATTTGTTTTAGGATCGACTCAATTTCTTCTATCTTATACATTCGATAGTTATTCACAGGGTTACGATAGGCTCGAAGCTTGCCTTTGTGATCCCAGTTGCGAATCGTCAAGGGGCTGACACCGAGTAAACGGGCGACATCATTTACACTTAAGAATTTTTTAGGCATATGAAAAAGTTTAAATATTTAAAAGTTTAAATATCAGAAACTAGTATATAGTATAGTACTCTTTTTATATACTGTTTAATTATTTATATAAAAGATTCTTTTACACTTATTAGTAACCTTTTATAAAGATAGTATACCTATTTATAAAGAAAATGGTCAATGTTGATAACCCGTCGCTTGGAGGCGACTTATATTTAAATATTTAAACATTTAAATATTGTCAGTGTTTTTATAACACTGACTTATCAACTTTTTTTGAAACCTCAATGCTATACTTAATCTAGATTTAAAGCCAAATATTTAATGTATCCGATACGATATCGGATACATTAAAAGGGGATTGAAAATCAAATGCACGCCGGTCAATCGTCAGAGTTTAAAAACATCCCTCCCCAGTTTATCAGAAAACTGGGGAGGGAAGGAATGCACGCCGTGCCCGTCTCTGGCGGGAATGGCACACTAATTGTAACCAAAATTATGTATCTCAACAAGAGTAAAAATGGAAATATTCCCGAATGGATCTCGATGCAAGAAGCAACGCGTCATGTTCCGTATTCTCAAGAATATGTGAGTTTACTTGCGCGCCGCGGTAAATTATTTGCAAAAAAAATTGGTCGGAATTGGTATACAACGAAAGAGGCATTAGTAACATATCTCGCGGAAGAATCTATCCTCGCTTCAACCTCAAAATTTATTACACTTGCGGCTGCGCCCGTCTCACAGTCAAATTTAGTCGAAGAATTTAAACGTCTCAATCCAGAAGTTTTTGCAAAGCCGGAAGAATCAAAGAACAAAGAACAGGGAGCAATGAGCAATGAGTCTACTAGTCCTAATCTTGCGCCAACACCAATTCTTCCTGCCCGTGATGATAGTGCGGCGTTAGAAAAACTTGATCGTTTGTCTTCTTCGCTGGAAACATTTGCGGAGCGAGTGACACAAGTTACACCACCGGTGTCTGCTATCATAGTTCCTCATCAGCCAGTTTCAGAAACTCCATTTCCGTCGCAACCCATATCCCGCTTCGGTGGGCTTTCAACCGTAACACGAACACCGACGAAAATGTTGGCGCTGATTGTGACTGCCATCGTCCTCACATTTATATTAGTCGGTGGTTTCAGTTTTGGTCAGGTGGACGTGCTCGCCCAGAAGATGAAAAAAATCTTTACGGATGCCGTAACGCTGGACGGTCATTTTGCCGGTACCCACGCGGATGAGGTTCTGATATTAGATAAAGCCGGCAACATTTCAATTTACGGTCATATCGAAACTGAAGGTCAACTTCGCAGTCGCGCGCCAGCTGGTGTTGCGCCAATTGTCGTTGACTCAATGACCAAAGTTGAAAATCTTAATACTGATTATTTTGATAACTTAAGTTCCCAAGATTTCACCCTCGCCTTTATCACAAAAAATGGCAATATCACTTATGAAGACGTAAAACTGGAAGGCAACGTTGAAGTCGGCAAAACACTGACGGTAAAGGGCGCGACGAAGCTCATGGATTCACTCCAAGTTTATGGCAAACTCGGTGTTTTTTCCGATGCGGTCTTCGGAAAAGATGTTACCCTCACTCAAGGCACCATCCACATTACGAATCAGGCACTCATCAAAAATCTTAACGCTGAATTCTTGGATGGTGTTCGTAAAAGTGAAATCACTCTAGATTTTGTTACCACTAATGGCGCGAAGACGGGCAATAATATCACTATTGGTGGTCTTCACGTTACCGGTGCTAGCGAATTTAAGCGCCTCGCGATTTTTAACGATGGTCTTTGGGCGTACAGTCTTGCCGGTAATTCTCTGGGCGTTTCCGGCGACGTATTTATTGGAAATAAAGACAATTCGGATAAATCAAAGTTTGAAGTTTATTCAAAAAAATTCCGAGTCGATCAAAATGGGAATGCGACCATAGCCGGGAGAACTACTACTACCGATTTGGTGGTAACTAAGGTACTCTCGGATATTATTTCTTCCGGTTCGTTTAATCTTGGTTCCATATCTAATCGTTGGCAAAATGTCTATGCTGTAATTGGTAATTTTGCCAACATTGCTTCCTCAAATTATTTTTATGCTAGCTCGGGTACAGCAGCTTTACCTTCATTCACTTTTGCGACTGATCTTGATACTGGTATTTATAGTCCGGCTTCTAATCAGTTGGGTTTTACGACGCTCGGTTCTGAAAAATTAAGAATTAGTACGTCTGGAAATGTTGGTATTGGCACGACCTCACCTCTTACCAAATTCGAAGTCCAAGGCACGGCATCAGCCAGTAATTTGTTGACTGTAGGTACATTGCAGGTTGGGAATGGTGGCGCGACAGTTTCATATTCCCGCTTTGGCACTAGCGTCACTGGCCATCCCAACTATATTTCCGCCATCAATGATGTCTTGGTGTCGGGAGATCTAGAGGTTAGGTCATCCTTGTCTATTGGGGGCACGGCTTCAATATCCGGCAATCTTTTCGTTTGGGGGAACATTGGTATTGGCACAACAAGCGTTCCAAACCAATTAACCGTGGTCGGAAGCGGTTCCTTCACCGGACAATTAAAAGTGACTAGAAACCCTACTGTGGCTCACACTGGTACTTGGCCTTCTTTCACTGGAGCATCAGACGCCACTTTTTATATTAATCCTTCTTCGCCAATTGCCGACGGTAATATAATTGTCTACGCCAATGGTTCCAATCCCAAGTTCGTGGTTGACACCGAGGGGGATGTTTTTGTTGCCGGTAACCTGACTCTTTCAGGCACGACCACCCAGTCAACTACGGCCATCACTGGAGATCTTAATGTTGAAGGCAATGCCAGATTAGGTGATGCTGTTACTGATAAAATCAAAATTTCGGGCACGGTCTTACCTTATACTCTTTCTTCTTTTCCTCTCCTTGTCAAAGCCAGCGCTTCCCAGACCTTTGATATTTTCAGGATTAAGGATCCAAATGATAACGTTATTTTAACCGTTGACCAGGGTACGGGACTTCTTGTCGCTTCGTCGGGATTTAATTTTGCCTTAGGCGGTTCAACCGCGACGGTGTCTTACTCAAGATTAGGCACATCAACTACTACCCATTCAAATTATATTTCTAAATTTAATGATCTTCTCGTCTCGGGGGACCTCTCGATAATTGGCACATCGTCTTTGGCCGGCCCAGCTTCCATATCCAACACTCTTTGGGTTTCTCCCGGAGGTTATACTGGCAACGTCGGCATCGGGACGACGGCGCCGATTGCTCTGCTGACTATCGGCAGTGGCACACCAACAACTGCGGCTAATGGCTTTAACTTTGGCACTGATGCCGCCGCCAACCTGTATCGTTCTGCTGCTTCAACAATTAAAACTGATGGTAATATTGTGGCCGCCGGCACTGCCTCATCTAGTTTTGCTGGCTCATTGCTTGTATCTAAAGGCTTCAACGCCGCCGCTATCGTCGGTACCAACCTTGTTATTAACACCGGCAACATCATTGGTAATGGAACTGGCTCCTCTTCCTTTGCTGGTTCGCTTGATGTCAGCAAAGGTATTCATGCTACCGGCAATCTGACCTCGACCTTGCAACTGCTTTCATATGGCACCGCCAGTAACTCTTTCTCGGGTGGCCTCA
>OBEQ011438270.1_pt1 | contig 18325 bp, 16 predicted proteins | sample 1670901 | NCBI WGS metagenome assembly OBEQ01 (sample SAMEA104232315, study PRJEB22302) | groundwater metagenome | biome: forest; feature: aquifer; material: groundwater | place: USA | collected 2011-08-07 | depth 5.4 m
CGCATCGCGTGCCGCCGCCGCGGACGACACCCGGACCCGCGTTTTTTCTCCCCGGACGAGCCGCCGCCCGGCCTCGATCCCGTGTCGCGCGTCCACGTCTGGGAAATGCTCGCGAAGATCAAGCGCGAGCGCAACCTCACGATCCTCATCACGACGCACTACATGGACGAGGCCGACAAGCTCTGCGATCGCATCGCGATCGTCGACCACGGCGACCTGAAGGCGCTCGATTCCCCGCTCAAGCTGAAGGCGTCGATTCCCGGCAAGAACTCGCTCGAGGTCAGCTTCACGACCACGCCGTCCGGCTGGCAGGAGCGCGTCGAGCGGCTGCCTGGCGTGGAATCCGTGACCGCGCACGACCACGTCTTCCGGATCGCGACGGGCAAGGGTCCGTCGACGACGCTTGCGCTGATGGAGCTCGCGGCAAGTGAGAACGTCACCATCGCGTCGTTGTCGGTCCAGAGCACGTCCCTCGACGATGTGTTCGTGCACTACACGGGGCGCGCATTGCGCGACGCGCTGCAGGAAGCGAATCCGCTTGAGCGCGGCCCGCTGTTGAGGAGAGCCTAGAAGTTCAGATTTCAGAACTCAGATTTCAGGTTGCAGGACCAGAGCACAGTCTGAATTCTGAACTCTGAACTCTGAAATCAAAGAGAGATGCTATGGGAAGAACCTGGGCGATCATCGAACGCGAGCTGCGGCGGTTCCGGCGCAGCCCGGTGCTGATCGTCATGTCGATGGTCATGCCGATCATGCAGCTCGTGATCCTTGGCTACGCTTTTGGCGGCAACGTCAAGCACCTCAAGCTGGCGATCGTCGATCAGGATCACGGCGTGCCGGCGGTCAAGGTGCGCGAGCTGGCGTCGGCCGCTTCCTCGGGCGCGCACACGATCGACACCATCGACTACGCCGATCAAGGACAGGCGATTCTGGATTTGCGCAACGGGCGCGTGAACGGCGTCCTGACGATCCCGCCGGAATTTTCGCGGCGGGTCCTCGCGAAAAACGAGCCGCGCGTCGCGCTGATCGAGGACAACACCGACGGCTTCGTCTCCGTCGCGCTGGCCGGCACGCTCGGCAGCCTGCTGTCCGCCTACAACCAGCCGGCGAAGATGCCGCGGATTGCCGGCGTGGCGGCGCTGGACGTCGTCGAGATCTACCCCTACGTGCCGTACGTGCAGTACCTGCTGCCGGGATCGGTCGTCATGTCAATCTTCATGATGGTGATGATCGGCGGCGGCATCATCTACATCGATGACAAGGCGCGCGGACTGCACGAGGGCTACCTCGTGACGCCGATCAAGAAGCTCGAGCTGATTGCCGGTTTCAACATCTCCGGCACGATCAAGGCGGTACTGGCCGGGATGTTCCTGCTGATCATCGGATCACTGATCGCGGGGATTCCGAACGCGTTCGACCCGATGCGCCTGCTGCGCCTGTTCGTGGTCGTCGTCGTGACCTCGTTCGCGCTGATCAGCCTGATGTTCCTGATTATGGTGCGTGTGAGCGACCCGCTGCTGCCGCGCGCCGTGTTCGGCGTGCTCAACACCGTCCTGTATTTCCCGAGCGGCGCCGTCTACCCGCAGCAGGGCTTTCCGGGATGGATGCAGGTGATTGCCGTTGCCGATCCGTTCACCTATGCGGTCCACGCGTTCAAGTGCCTGCTGCTCAAGAACACCGGCTTCGCAGCGATCTCCTACGACCTCACGTTCCTCCTGATCTTCTCCGTCGTCTCGCTCAGCGCGGCCACGGCCTTGTTCAAGCGGTCGTTGTGACATCGTTGTGACATTGCTGTGACCGTCACGCGCGACACGGAAACCCGCGACCGGCTGCTGAAGGCGGCCGAGCGTCTGTTTGCGGATCGCGGCTTCAAGAAAGTCACCGTCCGCGACATCTGCCGCGTGGCGCGGGCGAACGTCGCCGCGGTCAACTATCACTTCGGCGACAAGCTCGGGCTGTACCGCGACGTGCTGCAGTCGGCCACCGACGCGATGCGCGCGACCAACGACCTGGCGCGCCGGGCGGGTGAGGGCCAGACCGCCGAGGAACAGCTGCGGCGCTACATCGCGGTGTTCGTGCACCGCGTGCTCGGCCCCGGCACCGACACGGTGCACAAGCTGATCAACCGCGAAATGAACGACCCGACCCCGGCGTTCGACACGCTGGTCGAACAGGGCGTGCGCCCCCGCGTCGAGTACCTCGCGGGGCTGATCGCGGAGATCATCGATTGCGCGCCGACCGATCAGCGCGTGCTGCGTTGCGTCGCCAGCGTGCAGACGCAGATGATTGCGTACCTGCCCAATCCCATTGCCGCGCGCCTCGGCTTCGCGAACAAGCCGACCGCGGCGAACCTCGACGAAATCGCCGAACACATCGCGGCGTTCTCGCTGGCCGGCGTCCGCGCCGTCGGCCGCGCCGTGCACGCCCGCTGATCCCGTCGACGCACGGTGGCGCGCGGCCGTTCGTCCTCTCCACTGAACCAATCCCGAACCGCGCCCGGTACGATCTCGTCGTCCTCGGCGTCGGCATTCGGTTGAGCCTAAACACCGGCAGGGCCGGGCTCACCAGTGGCGCGGGCTTGTCCCTTGTGCCATTTTTTCGTTGTCTCATGTGCCACGGTTTGGTCGGTACCGATAGAAGCGCAACATCGATTCCACGATCACCACCGATTATCCAGTTGAATTGCTTGGGTGTTCGACCCTCGGCAGGGAATCGTTCTTGCACCCGTTCGGCCCAGATGTGCAAGTTGTGGGAGACGAGGGGCCCTGAACCTCTGTCAGATGGGGCATGGTGGGGATCCCTGTTGCTACTGATGGCGCTGTTTTCCGCTTGCGGTGGAAGTGGCGGAGGGACAAGCCAAAGCGTAACCGCGCCGTCGAGTGTGCCATCCAACGGGCCGTCGGGTGTGCCATCCGGCGTCGTCTACAACCTCGATATCCGCCTTGGGCCCGGCGTCACCGAGAGTCCTGCCGAGAGCGGAAGCGTTGCGTCCGGGACGGTGGTGAACTACACGTTCATCGGGGTGGACCCGCTTGCCAACGTTCGGGTGCTGCTCGACAAGAATGTGGCACCGGCGTCTGGACACGTGACGATGGACCGCGCCCATCTGTTCGAGTCGGCCGTTGAGCATCAACCGGGCTCGCACGCTCCCGCGTTTAGCGGAGTGACATCCGATGGACGAACTGTCCGGCTGAGCGACTATCGCGGCAAGTACGTCTTCGTGGACTTCTCGGAAGTGTTCTGCCCGGGCTCCGTCAACGAAGCCTCGTACTTACAGAATCACCTGGACGCCTGGAAGGCCCGCGGAATGGAAATTGTCACCGTCCTGGTGTTCAATGCCACCGGCGCACCCACCACCGTCAGCGATCTGCGAGCCTGGCAGACAAACTACAAGCTGTCCCTTCCGGTGATCTCCGATCCCGGCCATGCCACGGACATCTACAATTCTGACGCGCTCCTCAGTCACACGGACTTCCCCTCTGGTTACATCATTGATCCCGCAGGCGTGATTCGGTACAGGTTCAGCGGATTTGACGGACCGACCATCGACGCAGCCGTGGCGGCCCTTTTCCACTGAAAGGCAAACATGATTCGCCAGTGCGCTCTCGTCGTGTGCCTCGTCTGCCTCGGCGTCGGTTCGTCAGGCGATAGGGTGTCGGCCTCGACTTCGACCGGCCCTCAAGCGGTGTCGGTCAGCCCGGCGTCGGGCACCGGCGCTGGCCGGACGTTCAGCTTCGTGTACTCGGATCCTGACGGCGCGTCGGACATCCTCACAGCCGAAGCGCTCATCGTCAGCGGGACGACGGTGACCGGCGTCAACAGCTGCTATTTCTTCGCCGCGGGGAATCAGATTTGGCTGCGCGACAACGCGAACAGCGTATGGATCGGACCCGTGACTGCCGGAAGCTCCGGAACGATGACCAACTCGCAGTGCACGCTGACGGCTGCGGGTTTCTCGATCGCCGCTTCAGGTAACAGCCTGGCGATGACCGTCCCGGTGACGTTCGGGACATCCTTCGCTGGACCGAAGACGATCTACCTGAAGACCACCAATCGATCCGGCGTCTCGCCGGACTGGGTGAAGAGTGGAACATGGTCGGTGTACCCGCTCAATCCGCCGCTCGACGTGGTGACATCGTCCTGCGCGGATTCTTCCAGGGACACGGCGCTCGCTGTCCGAATCGACAATGAACAGGGCGGGAAAGTGTCGGCGCTGGTCACCATCCCCGCCTGCTTTCCGACGTACGGCGCCTATTTACCCCACGAAGGTTACTTCGTGGAGGGAGACCGCAGGCCCCTCCCCATCATGGGACGGACGTGCGGGCACTTCGACATTCTGTTCGTGTTTGTGGACAACGATTTCAATCGCCGCAAGCTGTTCGACAACTCGTCGATGCCGACAACCGTCAAGGACAAGATCGCGGACGGCCGCATTCAGGATGCGCTCACCGAGTTGCTCGCGACATACACCACGACGGCCGTCGTGTCGGGCTTCGCGCAGCGAGCCAATGCAGCGAAGGCGGTGGACTTCAGTTTCAATGTCGCGTTGACGCGCTTGTCCAGCAGGGACCTCGCTCTCGTTGATGGAGGCCTTGGCTTCGTGAACTATGACGCCGTGGTCGTGGTCGATGATCTCGGTTCCATTTCAGCGCACGGCGTTGAGCGTTGGCCGACGAACCTGACGCGTCCGCTCTTTTATGGAAGAGATGGAAGCTTCTTCCTGCACATCGATCCGCTCGCGCTGACCCCGGCCCTGTTCGGGCACGAACTCCTGCACCGCAACCTTCCGTGGCTTCTGAAGGAGTACCAGATCGGAGACCACACGCTGGTCAAGGTGGGCGGCGTCACATACGATCGGACCCCGACTATCAACCCGCGAACGGGCGAGGATATTGAGCCCCTGATGAGGGCGAACGAGGGCAAGACGCCCCTGAACGAGTACCTTGCCGGCTACGCCGATCTCGACGGCGATGGCATCGTCGATTGCATGGATCCCGAAATCAGGCCGACCGCTGATAATGTGGACGGCGACTTCATTCCCGACCGGCTGGATCCCGATCTCAACTTCAACCACCGGCCATATTCCTGGATGTATGCCGCGCGTGGCGGGCTCGGCGCGGCGGCGCAGGGCGTCCTCGGCATGCTCCGGATGGCCATCAAGTAGCGATCGACGATAGCGCTACGGTTTGACCCGTTCGCGGTCGAGCGCGCGCAGGCCTATCGTCCACGTTAGCGGCACCGACTGCGGGATGAAGCACACCGTGTCGTCGCACGCTTGGTAGCCCAGCGCTCCGGCAATCGCCATCTCCGTCCGATCTTTCAGCACGGCCGCGGACTGCGGCGACGGATCGATCTCCAGGTCCTGCACGATGCGGAACGGGTGCTGGTAGACGGCGACGTGCTCGTTGAGCGGCTTGAAGAAATAATCCTCGGCCTTCGAGAACTGCGCCGCGCGGACGACGAGCGCGGGCTGCGGCTGCACCGTCAGCGCGATCGGCTTGTAGCCGGTGACGTCAGGGGCGTAGACGTGCACGCGCGGTCCCGGAACGACGTCCACCACGAGCGAGAAGTGCGTTCCCGGCGCCGCCACGCGATCGGTCACGTACGTCGTCAGCGTGACATTCGGCGCGCTGATCGTCGTCGCGGGCGTGTCGACTGATGAACCGAGTTGGCCGAGCTTCACCAGCACGCTGCTGATGGTGTCGCGCTCCTGGTAGGCGCTCTCGAAGTGACGCGACGTCACGATCCCCTTCGCGTCGACGATGAACGTGCCAGGAAATGGAATGCCGTAGGTCGGATTTGTCGTCGCGACGGTCGTGTTCAGGATGCCGTACTGCTTGATGACGAGGGAGCCAGCGTCGGACAAGAGAGGGAAGGTGATGCCGCGGCGCGTGGCGAAGTCCGCCAGGATCGGCACCGAATCGTAGCTGACGGCGACGAGGCCGAGCCCCTCACGCTTCAGCGCGTCGAGACGTCCTTGCAACTCCACGAGCTGCGTTTTGCAGTACGGTCACCAGTCGGCTGACCGGAAAAAAACGAGAACGGCGCCCTTGGGGCCAAATGTCGAGGTCAGGGCGCGCGTCGCGCCGTACTGATCGGGGAGGCTGAACTCGGGTACGCGCTCGCCGGCTCTCGGGCCAAGCGTCTGTGGATCAGGGCCGTCGGCTGTTGCCGAGATGACAAGACCCAGCAGCAGAACTGCGAGCGGCATCAGCTTGAAAGAAGGCATCTGGGCATTATGGTTTAATCTCCACCATGGCGCCACTCGACGGACTGAGGGTCATCGATCTCACGCGCGTTGTCGCAGGGCCGTTCTGCACGATGATGCTCGGCGACATGGGCGCCGAGGTCCTGAAGATCGAAGAGCCCACACACGGCGACGATTCGCGCGCGTGGGCGCCGTTCATCGAAGGGACGGGGAGCTTCTTCCTCGCGCTCAATCGCAGCAAGAAAAGCGTCGCGCTCGATCTCAAGGCGCCTGACGGCGCCGACGTGCTGAGGCGGCTGATCGACACCGCGGACGTCCTGATCGAAAACTTCAGGCCTGGCAGCCTCGCGGATCTCGGGTTCGACTACGCGACCGTGTCGGCGCTGAACCCGCGGCTGATCTACTGCTCGATCTCCGGCTACGGCCAGACCGGACCCTCCTCACAGCTTCCCGGCTACGATGCCGTCTTGCAGGGCGAGGCCGGCATCATGGAAATGACCGGCTTTCCCGGACGCGAACCGACGCGCGTCGGCGTCGCCATCACCGACTACCTCGCCGGGTTGTACGCGACGCAGGGGATCCTCCTGGCGCTCAACGACCGGCACCGGAGCGGCCTGGGACAGCACGTCGACATCTCGCTCTTCGAAGCCATGCTCTCGGTGATGCGGCTGCCGATGTCGGTGCTGCTCGCGACCGGCGTCACACCAAGCCGCGTCGGCAACGATCACCTGAACATCGCTCCCTACCAGCCGCTGCGCGCGAAGGACGGCCTGATCATCGTCGCCGTTGCGAACCCGGCGCTGTGGATCCGCTTCTGCGATGCAATCGAGCGCCCCGAGTGGCGCGACGATTCGCGTTTCAAGACGAACACCGATCGTGTGGCCAACCGCGACGCGCTCAAGGAGGCAATCGAGATCGTGTTCCAGCGGTTCACCGTCGACGAGCTGACCAGCCGCCTCCGGGCGAGGAACGTGCCCTGCGGCCGCGTGCGCTCGATCGGCGAGGCGCTCGCCCATCCGCAGGTCGCCCCTCGCGAGATCGTGCTGGCGCAGCAGCATCCGCAGATCGGAACCATCGAGACGCTCGCGCCGGTCGCGCGGCTGTCGCGCACGCCGGCCGACGTCAGGCTGCCGCCGCCGGCGCTGGGAGAGCACACGCGGGAGATACTTGAAGGGCTACGGGATGGCTAAGCGCTGATGGCTGATGGCTTAATGGCTGATGGCTGAGGGCTAAACGTGTTTCAACCCAACCTGCTCGAGAATCGCGTCGCGCTGATCACCGGAGGCGGCACTGGCATCTGCCGGGGCATCGCGCTGGCGTTCGCGCGGCATGGCTGCGATGTCGCCATTACGAGCCGCAAGATAGAACATCTAGAGCCGACCGCCGCGGAGCTCCGCGCGCTCGGCGTCCGCGCGGTGGCGAAGGCAGCCGATGTCCGCGATCCGGCTGCGGTCAACGAGGCGGTCGCCGCGATCGTGTCCAAGCTCGGACGGCTCGACATCCTGATCAACGGCGCTGCCGGCAACTTCCTCTGTCTCGCCGAGAACCTTTCGCCAAACGGTTTCGGCACCGTCGTCGATATCGATCTGAAAGGGACGTTCAATGTGTCGCGCGCCGCGCTGCCGCACTTGAAGGCGCAGGGCGGCTCGGTGATCAACATCAGCGCCACGCTTCCGTATCTGGGGACGATGGGGCAGGCGCATGCGTCGGCAGCGAAAGCTGGTGTCGACTCGCTGACGCGGACGCTGGCGGTCGAGTGGGGACCGTACGGCATTCGCGTGAACGGGATTGCGCCGGGGCCGATCGAGGGCACTGAGGGCGTGCGCCGGCTCTCGAACGAAAAATCGCGCGAGGGCGCCATCAGACAATGCCCGCTCGGCCGGATGGGCACGGTTGACGACATCGCAAACGCGGCGCTGTATCTCTCGTCCGAGGCGGCCTCCTACGTGAACGGCGTCACGCTCGTCGTGGACGGCGGTCTCTGGCTGCGGTCGGCGCGTATGCTGGGCGAGGCATGACGACGACGCCGGCCTGGGCGGTGGGCGTGTGCGCCGGCATTCACGCCGCGGGCAGCCTCGACGTCGTCTACGTGCCGGACAATCCTCTGTCGCACGTTCTGCGCGTGTTCGAGCAGCAGTTCCGCGACGTGCGCCTGCTGCTGGCGACGCGTGAAGAGGAAGCATTCGGGATCGCCGCCGGTTTGTATCTCGGCGGCCGCATGCCGACCGTCATGCTCCAGTCGAGCGGCGTCGGCAACTCGCTGAACGCGATCACGTCGCTGCTGCTGCCGTATCAGATTCCGGTGCTGATGGTTGTCAGCGTGCGCGGCGACAGCGGGGAGTGGAATGCCGCGCAGGTGCCGATGGGGCGCGCGGTGCGCCGGATCTTCGACTCGATCGGCGTCCCGCACACGACTGTTGAGTCCGCGGCCGGGGCGGCTGATACGGTGCGTCTGGCCGGCAGGACGGTGTTCTCCACGCGCACGAGCAGCGCGTGCCTGCTGCCGCGTCAGGTGACAACGCGACGGATCACGACGGGGTCAGACACCGTGATGGGGTCAGACCCCCGGGTGGATCGCAGATGGGGTCTGACCCCATGACAGCGCCGATGACACGTCTCGACGCGACGCGCCTGATCGTCGAGCTCGCCGGCGACGCGCCGATCATCGCGAGCCTTGGGCATCCCGCTTACGATTTGTTCGCCGCCGGCGATCGCCCACAGAATTTCTATACGTGGGGCAGCATGGGACTCGCCTCGTCGGTCGGTCTCGGTCTCGCGATCGCGCGGCCGGACGCGCGCGTGATCGTGCTCGACGGCGACGGCTCGCTGTTGATGAACCTCGGGTCGCTGGCGACCATCGGTCTCCTGCGCCCGGCGAATCTCGTCGTCATCGTGATGGACAACGAGGAGGACGCGACGACCGGCGGTCAATCGACGCCGACCGCGCACGGCGCCGACCTGGCCGCGGCGGCAAAAGCGATGGGGATCGCGGCGTCGGTGACGGTGCGGACGCCGGAAGAACTGACGGGCGCTCTCGGTGTAGCGCGGCCGGATGGAGCGCGAGGCTTTCAGCCGAGCGATGGCGACGGCCCGCCTGAAAGGCTCGCCCTCCTGCAGGGTCCCCGGTTCATCGTCGCCAAGGTGAAGGAATCGGCACCGACGGCGAAGCCGCCGCTTGATTGCGTCTTCATCAAGCAGCGCTTCATGTCCGCTATCGGCAATCCGGAATCCGCAACGTCGGGGCACCCTCTTTCGGATCCGCCATCATGAGTCTCGCCGGGTTCGTGGTCACGGCCGCACCGCCGGCGGCGGCTCGTGCGGCCGCGGCGCGCGCGCTGCTCGACACCGTCGGGGTGACGCTCGCCGGCGCCGCCGAACCGGCCGCGCGCATCGTCCAGCGTGTGGTGGAGCAGGACGGCACCGGCCCGTGCCGGGTGCTCGGCACATCATTGCGCTCGAGCGCCGGCAACGCGGCGCTGGCGAACGGCACCGCGGCGCATGCGCTCGACTACGACGACATGTGCTTCGTGTCGCTCGCGCATCCGAGCGCGCCGCTCGTCGCTGCCGCGCTAGCCGCGGCCGAAGTCGCGAACGCTTCAGGCCGCGCGCTGCTCGACGCGTATGTCGTCGGCTTCGAGCTGGAAGGGCGGTTGGGCCGGGCGATGAACCCGCGTCACTATCAGCGGGGCTGGCATTGCACGTCGACGCTCGGCACGATCGGCGCGGCGGCCGCGGCGTCGCGTCTGCTCGGGCTCGACGCAAGCGCAGCGGGACACGCGCTCGCTATCGCGGCGTCCGAAGCGTCCGGCCTCAAGGAAAATTTTGGGACGATGGTGAAGCCGTTGCATGCGGGGCTGGCGGCGAGAAACGGTGTTGTCGCCGCGTTGCTGGCGCGGGCCGGGATGACGGCGAGCCGCGCGGCGATAGACGGCCCGCAGGGCCTGCTCGTGGCGATGGACAGCGAACAGCTGTCGCTCGACGCGTTCGCCGCCGATCTCGGCACGCGCTGGGAGATTGTCGACACCGGCATCACCGTGAAGTTGTACCCCTCGTGCGCCGGCACGCATCCCACGCTCGACGCGTTGCTCGACCTGAAGCGGCGTGAGGGGTTCGGCGCGGACGAGGTCGAGGTGATCGAGATTGGCGTCGACTCGATCGTGCCGACGATTCTGCTCTACGACCGGCCGTCGAGCGGGCTAGAGGGAAAGTTCAGCATGCCGTTCTGCGCGGCTGCCGCCGTCGTGCGTGGGCGCGTCGGTATCGACACATTCGCTATGTCGGAGCTGGGCGACCCGGCGATCGTCGCGCTGCAAGGTCGCGTCGTGATGCGCGTCGATTCCACGCTGGACGCCTCCGCGCCGCCGCTCACGCAGGCGCACGTGACCGTACGATTGCGTGACGGCCGCGTGCTGACCGCGTCCGCGAACGGCGCGCGCGGCTACCCCGAGCACCCGGCGAGCGACGAGGAGCTGGCGGGCAAGTTCACGTCCTGCGCAACGCGAACGCTCTCCGCATCGCAGGCGGCGGACGCGCTGACGACGCTGCGCGATGTTGAATCGATGTCCGACATCCGCACGCTGACCGACTTGTTACAAGCCAGGCAGGCCTGAAGGCCTGCACTACTTTCGAGATACTGAAGGCCTGCACGACTTCGAGATACTGAAGTAGTGCAGGCCTTCAGGCCTGCCGTCTCGACAGGTGTCTTGCCGACGTTCAGGTCTGCCGGGGCGTGGCGGGTGTCGTGCGGACCCTCAGGTCTGCTGTTCCCATGCTGTGAGCAGCTCTGGCCACGTGTAGACATCCGATCCCGCATGCGGCCACTCGCCGAGCGTCGTCGCAAGCCCGGCACGCACCGGGTTCTCCAGGATGTATCTGGCAACGGACAGTGTCGCTTCATCGTCCCGAAGGATCCGCTCGTGATATCCGGGTTGCCAGAGCGACTGGCCCTTGGCCTGCCGATAGGCGAAGCCTGTGACTTGCTTCGCGTGTTTCACGAATCGCGTAAGGTCCGCGTCCTCCGACTGGGCGATGAGGAGCAGATGCACGTGATCGGGCATGAAGCAGTACGCGATAACCGCGAAACCGAACTTGCCAGCGGACTGCCGAAACTGCGTCGAGATGTCCGCTGACGGCGTGATCCTTGAAGACCGGCCTTCTAAACGCCATGCACGTTGTGACGAAATACCGTTGAAAACCAACGTAGCTCACTCCGGCCAACCGCTTCGGACGATTGATGATCATCCCGCGCCCAGTGCAAATAGCAGGCCTGAAGGCCTGCATTACTTCAGTTGTAGTGCAGACCTTTAGATCTGCCGGCGCGGGGCGGGCACGTGGCCGCGTTTCCAGACCATGAACGTGCGCGTGAACGCGATGACGGGCGTCCCGTCCTGATTAGCGCCGGTCGTCCTGACGCGCACGATGCCGACGTTCGGGCGTGATTTCGACTCGCGCGTCTCGAGCACCTCGCTGCGCGAGTAGACCGTGTCGCCTTCGAAGAGCGGGTTCGGCAGACGCACCTCATCCCATCCCAGGTTCGCCACCGCGTTCAGCGTCAGGTCTGTCACCGACTGACCGGTGACGAGCGACAGCGTGAAGCACGAATTCACCAGCCGCCGCTGGAACTCGGTCTGCTTCGCGTACTCGCCGTCGAAGTGAATCGGGTTCGTGTTCATCGTCAAACACGTGAACCAGATGTTGTCGGCGTCCAGAATCGTGCGCCCCAGCGGATGCTCGTAGACGTCGCCGACCGTGAAGTCCTCGAAGACGCGGCCGGTCCAGCCCCGCTTGATCGCCATCAGATCGCTCCCTCCTTCCGCCACGCCGCGATCGTGTCGCGCGCGACGCCCAGTTCTTCGAGAATCACGTCGGTGTGCTGGCCCAGCGACGGGACGTCGCCCATCGACGGCTCGACGCCGTCCATCCGGACCGGCGGGATCATTGCGCGCAACGGGCCGGCGGGCGATCCGATGTCGCGCCAGCAGTCACGCCCGGCGAGCTGCGGATGATCGAGGAACTCGCCGACCGAATTCATGCGCGCCCACGCGATGCTGGCCGACTCGAGGCGCTCGATGACGTCGCTCGTCGTCAGTGCCGTGAACGCCGATTCGATAGCGGCGTGGAGCGCCGGCCGATGCTGGACACGCAGCAGGTTCGTTCTGAAGCGCTCATCGTCGGCGAGCTCGGCGCGGCGGAGCACATCGCCGCAGAAACGCGTCCACTCTCGCGCGTTCTGTATCCCGAGGTAGATCGAACCGCCGTCGCCGGCGCGAAAGGGCCCGTACGGCGCGATCGAGGCGTGGTGCGCTCCGCTTCGAGGCGGCGGCGTCCCGCTGTGGGCCGCGTAGTACGCGGGTTGGCCCATCCACTCGCCGAGCGCGTCGAAGAGCGAGACCTCGATCGATGTACCGTGGCCCGTCGCGGTGCGCGCCAGCAGCGCCGTCAGGATGCCCGAATAGGCATACATGCCGGCCGCGATGTCGGCGACCGAGATGCCGACCTTCGCCGGCGCGTCCGCGCTGCCGGTCACGGAGACCAGGCCGACTTCACTCTGGACGAGCAGGTCGTACGCCTTTTTCTGCGCGTACGGTCCCGACGATCCGTAGCCCGACACCGTGCAGACAATGAGCCGCGGATGCCGCGCCCGCAATGTTGCCGGCGCGGTTCCGAGCCGGTCAGAGGCGCCGGGCGCCAGGTTCTGCACGACGACGTCCGCGCGGGAGAGCAGGCGCGCGAGGACGTCAGCGCACTCCGGCCGCTTGAGATCGAGCGTCAGCGATTCCTTCGATCGGTTCAGCCAGACGAAGTAGCTCGACAGACCGTTGACCGTGGTGTCGTAGCCGCGCGCAAAGTCGCCGCCATCAGGCCGTTCGATCTTGATCACACGCGCGCCGAGGTCGGCGAGCTGCCGCGTCGCGAACGGCGCGGCCACGGCTTGCTCGACCGAGACGACGGTGATGCCGTTCAGTGGCAGCATCGACACTCCGAGCAGGCCTGAAGGCCTGCACTACGACAGTCGTGGCCCGCACCACGACAGTCGTGGCCCGCACCACGGCGGTTGTGGCCTGCACTCTGACGGTCGTCGTGCGGACCTTCAGGTCCGCCGTTAGTACGATCGCGGGAGGCCAAGCACGTGCTCCGCCACGTATGCAAGGATCAGGTTGGTCGAGATCGGCGCCACTTGATACAGGCGCGTCTCGCGGAATTTGCGCTCGATATCGTAGTCCTCGGCGAAGCCGAAGCCGCCGTGCGTCTGGACCGCGACATTCGCCGCTTCCCACGACGCATCGGCCGCCAGCAGTTTCGCCATGTTCGCTTCGCTGCCGCACGCCTCGCCGCGATCGAACATCTCGGCCGCCTTGATGCGCATCAGATCGGCGGCCTCCACGTTCACGTGCGCGCGGGCGATCGGAAATTGGACGCCCTGGTTCTGCCCGATCGGCCGGTTGAAGACGATGCGCTCGTTCGCGTAGCGCGTGGCGCGCTCGATGAACCACCGTCCGTCGCCGACGCACTCGGCGGCGATCAGAATCCGCTCCGCGTTCAACCCGTCGATCAGGTATCGAAACCCTTGGCCTTCTTCACCGACCAGCGTCTCGACCGGCACCTCGAGATCGTCAAAGAACAGCTCCGTCGTCGCGTGGTTCATCATCGTGCGGATCGGCCGGATCGTCAGACCGTGACCAACGGCTTGGCGCAGATCGATCAGCAGGATCGACAAGCCCTCGGTGCGTTTCTTCACCTGGCCGATCGGCGTCGTGCGGACGACGAGCAGCAGGAGATCCGAGTGCTCCGCGCGAGAGATCCAGACTTTCTGGCCGCGGACGATGAACGTGTCGCCTGTGCGCGTGGCGGTCGTCTTGAGCTGCGTCGTGTCGGAGCCGGTGGTCGGCTCGGTGACGCCGAACGCCTGCAGGCGCAGCTCGCCGGCGGCGATCTTCGGCAGGAACGCGCGCTTCTGCGCGTCGGATCCGTGCCGCAGCAGCGTGCCCATCGTGTACATCTGCGCGTGGCAGGCAGCCGCGTTGCCGCCGCTGTGATGGATCTCCTCGAGGATGATCGAGGCTTCGCTGACGCCGAGGCCGGAACCGCCGTAGACTTCTGGGATCAGCGCCGCGAGGTAGCCGGCGCCGGTGAGCGCCTTCACGAACGCGTCCGGGTACGCGCGTGCCGCGTCCAGCTCGCGCCAGTAGCTGTCGGGGAAGGCCTTGCACAGGTCGCGGACGGCGAATCGCAGATCCTGATGGAGTTCGACGCTCGGCACGGCGTCATGATAGACCACGTTGTATGATCTGCGGGCCCTTCGGTGGAATGCGAGGATCATGTGCGCTCGAGATATGTGTTGTTGACGGCTCTGTTCGTGGTGCTCGTCGCGGCCGGCAGCGTGCCGAGCGCGCAGCGCGCCCCGGCGCGGCTGCTCGTGCTCAACAAGGAGGACGCGACGCTGGCGATCGTGGATCCGGCGTCGGGCAATGTGCTGGGGCGCGTCGCGGTCGGCCAGGGACCGCACGAGCTCGTCACGTCCACCGACGGCACGATCGCGTTCGCAAGCAATTACGGCACCGGCCCGGCGCCGGGTCACACGATCTCGATGATCGATCTCGCGTCGCAGAAGGAAGTGCGCCGCCTCGACGTCGCGCCGCTGTCGCGCCCGCACGGCCTCGCCTTCGCGAACGGCAAGCTGTACTTCACGGCCGAGGCCGACAAGAAGATCGCCCGGTACGATCCCGCGACCGACAGAATCGACTGGCAGTTCGAAACGGGCCAGGCCACGACGCACATGGTGCTGCCGACGAAAGACGCGCGCACGATCTTCACGTCCAACATCGGCGGCGACAGCGTGTCGGCGATCCAGCGGGGCGCCGGACGCGCCTGGACGCAGACGGTGATTCCGGTGGGGAAGGGACCGGAAGGCATCGACGTGTCGCCCAACGGCCGCGAGGTGTGGAGCGCCCACTCGCGCGACGGCGGCGTGTCGATCATCGACGTCGCGTCGAAGAAGGTCGTGCAGACGCTGAACATCGGCACGAAGCGGTCGAACCGCATCAAGCTGACGCCCGACGGCAAGTTCGCGCTCGTCTCGGACCTCGACGCGGGCGAGCTCGTCGTGCTCGACGCGGCGGCGCGTAAGGAGATCGCGCGCATCTCGCTTGGCAAGATGCCGGAGGGGATTCTGATGGCGCCGGACGGTGGCCTGGCGTACGTCGCGGTGAACGGCGACAACTACGTCGCGGTGATCGATTTCAAGACCTGGCAGGTGACGAAGAAGCTCGCGACCGGCAACGGCCCCGATGGCATGGCCTGGATCGGCCCGCGGTGACACTCTCGTCCGGCACGCGTCTCGGTCCCTATGAGATTCTCGGCCCGCTCGGAGCCGGTGGGATGGGCGAGGTGTATCGTGCGCGCGACACGCGACTCGACCGCGACGTCGCGATCAAGACGCTCCACGCCGAATCGAGGGATCCCGACCGGCGAAGCCGCTTCGAACGCGAGGCCAAGGCCATCGCGGCCCTGTCGCACCCAAACATCTGCACGCTGCACGACGTCGGCCATCACGACCCTTCGACAGGCTCAGGGCAGGCCCCTTCGACGGGCGCAGGTCAGGGCGTCGACTATCTGGTGATGGAGCTGCTCGAAGGCGAGACGCTGGCCGCTCGTCTCGTGAGAGGACCGCTCGAGATGGCCGACGTCCTGGCCTTCGCGATTCAAATCGCCGCGGCCCTCGACAACGCCCATCGGCAGGGCATCGTCCATCGCGATTTGAAGCCGGGCAACGTCATGTTGACGCGGTCGGGCGCGGCGCGACAAGGCTCGCCGCAGGCGAAGCTGCTCGACTTCGGTTTGGCCAAGCTGCGATCCGAGGCTGCGCCGATCGCGGACGCCGCGACCGAGGCCCCTCTCACCGCGAAGGGACAGATTCTCGGCACGATCCCGTACATGGCGCCTGAGCAGCTCGAGGGCAAACCGATCGATGCCCGCACCGATCTCTTCGCGTTCGGCGCCATGGTGTTCGAGATGGTCACCGGCAAACGGGCGTTCAACGGATCCAGCCAGGCCAGCCTGATTGGGGCCATCCTTCATACGTCTCCGCCTCCGATCACGCAGGTGATGCCCGGTGCGTCGCCGGCGCTCGGACGTCTGGTGGCCGTCTGTCTGTCGAAGGATCCGGAGGACCGCTGGTCGACGGCCCACGACGTGTTGCTCCACTTGAGGGAGATTGCCGAAGCGCCACCATCGGTTCCAGTGCCGGCCGCCCGGCGGGGCCGGTCGCGCGAGACTCTCGCCTGGAGCGCCGCAGCGGTGGCCACCGTCGCGGCGCTCGCGATCGCGGCGGTGATGCTGCGGACCGCACGGAATCAGGTGGACGCCGGCCTTGATCTGCTCGAAGTGCTCCCGACCGAACAGACGACGCTGGATCGTGGAGAGGCGCCGCAGATCTCTCCGGATGGTCGCCGCGTGGCCTTCGTCGCGACGGACAGACTGGGAAGAAGCGGGCTCTACGTCAGGAATCGAGATTCACTGGTCGCCCGGCCACTGCCCGGCACGGATGGAGCGTCGATGCCGTTCTGGTCGCCCGACAGCGGCAATCTCGGCTTCTTCGCCCAGGGCCAGCTCAAGACGATCGCGATCTTTGGCGGGTCGCCGCACGCCATCGCCGCCGCGCCGGTACCTCGCGGAGGCGCATGGAGTCGCGACAACGTGATCCTGTTCCTGGGCGTGCCGAGTCTCCCTCTGAATCACGTCCCGGCCGGAGGCGGAGAAGCCGTGCCTGTGCCCATGCCGCCAGGCGTGGATTTCCGCATGTTCCCCGCGTTTCTCCCGGATGGTCGCCACTACCTGTATCTGGCTCTCGACCTGAACAAAACCACGTTTGCCATCAAGGTCGCCTCGCTCGATTCGGCGGATACGAAGAACCTGGTTCAAGCGACGGGGAGCGCGGTCTATGCTCCGGGCCATCTGCTGTTTCGCCGCGACGCGGCGCTCGTGGCGCAGACGTTCGATGCGCGCACGCTGCAGCTCAGCGGATCGCCCGTGCCAATCGTCGAGGACGCCGGGTTCAATGCGCTCACTTATCAAGGGCTGTTCTCCGTGTCCTCCAACGGAGCGCTCGCCTATCAGCGTTCGACGCCCGGCTCGCAACTCGTCTGGTTCGATCGCCAGGGGAAGCGCCTCGGTGCCGCAGCACCCGCGGCGGACTACAACACCGTCTGCCTGACCTCGGACGAAAAGCGAATCGTGTACGACCTGGCCGATCCCGTGTCGGGCAGCATCGACCTCTGGGCGCTCGACCTCGGCGGCGATCGTCCGTCGCGGCTGACCTTCAATCCCGCCGTGGACTTCTACCCCGTGTGCTCGCCGTCTGGCCAGGACATCGTCTTCGGCTCGCTGCGCGAAGGTGCTCCGAACCTGTTCCGGTTGATGATCAGCGCGCCCGGGAGCGAGAAGGCGGTGCTGCGATCCCCGGCGCCGAAAATTCCGACGGATTGGTCTCGCGATGGACGGCTGCTGGTGTACAACGTCGCGAATCAGAAGACCGGCTGGGACATCGAGATCATGACGTTGTCGGGCGGGCCGCCTCAGGTCGTCGCAGCGACCCCGGCCGAGGAACTTAACGGCCGGCTGTCGCCGGATGGTCGCTGGATCGCGTACACATCGAACGAAAGTGGACGCTTCGAGGTGTACGTGCAGCCGTTCCCAGCCACGGGCGCCAAATGGCAGGTGTCGAAGGGGGGCGGGCAGCAGCCGCAATGGCGGCGTGACGGGCGTGAGCTGTTCTACATTGCGCCGGACAAGAAACTTGTCGGCGTCGCAGTGCGCGCGGGATCGGACTTCGCCACGGGGGAGGCGCGTGCGCTCATCGACACGCGCATTGTGGCCTGGGAACGAAGCAATCAGCAGAGCTGTCAATACGCCGTGACGGCCGACGGAGAGCGCTTTCTCGTGAACAATGCGACGGACACCATCCTGCCGATCGCGCTAGTCCTCAACTGGCAAGCAGCGCTGACAGCGCGCGAAAATCGATGAAAATCGGTGCGCGTCTGACAGAATGGCCGCGGCGCGGAGCGGCGAGGTCGACCGTCCAGTGGTGCTCGTTGAGCCCGTTCAATTGGCTGATCCGGA
>OBEQ011736195.1_pt1 | contig 18313 bp, 16 predicted proteins | sample 1670901 | NCBI WGS metagenome assembly OBEQ01 (sample SAMEA104232315, study PRJEB22302) | groundwater metagenome | biome: forest; feature: aquifer; material: groundwater | place: USA | collected 2011-08-07 | depth 5.4 m
ACACAAATTAGCAACCAAAGTCGCTGCACTCTGCGAGGCGTGGACAGCAAGCGACACACCGGCCACGGCATTGGTCGCGCAGGTCCGTGACGTGGATCCAAATCGCGCCGCCGTGCTGGAGAATCTCGTCGCGCGTGAGGGGCACGTACGACGATCGGCACAAGCGTCCTCGAAGACGCTGCAATTCGATAAACATTCCATCTTAACGTGGGAACAAACCTTCAGTCTCATCCTCACCGCACGCAAAATCCCTCTTGCCCAACGCAGTGAACGTGCTGGCAACTCGGCCGCTGCCAAGCGCCTACCGCAAGCTGTCGAGGAAGAATAATCTCGGCGCCCGCACGCCGCTCACTCATAACGCGTCCACATCCGAATCACCTTCACGGTTTTTATGTCTTTGAGCACTTGGTAGACGAGACGATGTTGCAGCGAAATGCGGCGCGAATAGGCTCCGGTGAGATCACCCAATAATTTTTCATACGATGGCGGCGTGTGAAATGGAATGTGCGCCAGCACCGCCAACAATTTTTCCGCGTGCGATTTGAGTCCGGCGCGCTTGAGTTGCTTGGCGTCTTTCTGGGCGTCTTTCGTGAAAAGGAGTGTCCACATTACCAGGGCAATTTTTTCGCACACTTCTTGGGAGAAATTTTCAGCCCCTGCACAATCGATTTGCGCACACCAGGAACGGAGAGCAAAAACAACGTTTCCTGAATCGATTGCCAGTCACTCTCGGCGATCAGTACCGCATTATTCCGCTTGCCGGTAATCAAAAAAAATACAATAAAATACAAGACGGAGTAAAAATCGCCAAAATTTATCGAATTATTTCATCAACTTAATATACCGTGGAACGTCCCCAGTCGTTATTGGCACCTCAACTGCAGTCGCCGGTCGCCGGTTTTCGGGTTCCTGGCGACCGGCGACGTTTTTTCAATACCGGCGACTCCCCTCCCCGATTTTGCCCGTCTTCGAGGCCCTGATGCCTCGAATTGGGCGTTTTTCGTGGGCGAAAATTCGGTGCGAAAAAATCGGATTCGCAAATGCAAATCAACCAGTTGGCTGAAATTCACCCACGGGGGCGATGCTGCGGGCATAGGCGTTGCAATTAGGTTGTGTATCAACGCAGCACAAGGGGGCCATATGCAGAAACGAATCGTCACGGCGCGCCAACTGGATCTGGGTGGGGAACGCTATATTCACAGTGAATTGCCGGCGACCAAGCCGACCAAGGACCCGATTCTGGAGCTGCAATTGTCGATGGCAACGAGTTCGATTAATCATGAATATGCGCGGATGGAATTCGATGAAACAATCGATCGCGAACGTCGTGAAGAATTATTGATCTATATGGATGACTGTCGCTCGAAATATTCCGATGCCCGCGCGCAACTCTGTCTGATGAGTCCGACGACGGTGGAGAAATTTGAAGAAGATCTCTCCTTCCAAAAACGTGCAACGCTGCAACAATTTCATGCCTAATAATTTGGCATCATCGCCATCGATAAATTATCCATCGAGTCTCCCCCACGCTGCCTCACGCAAAGCGACACAATTGACGAAAAATTAGTCACCCAGTGTTTACGCGTCGCACTTTTTCTCAGTCGTTGCAGTAAACCGGCGACCGGCGACTGGTCCCTGTCGACGTTGTTGAAGTTACCGACGACCGACGACCAATTCACGCCATTTCTTTTAAGATCGCACGGACCATGTGCAAAGGATCGTGGGATTCGGTGATGGGGCGGCCGACAACTAAGTAGTCGGCGCCGGCTTCGATGGCTTGGCGGGGGCCGCCGATACGCGCTTGGTCGTAGGCCATGCTGCCGGCCAGGCGAATGCCGGGGGTCATGATGATGAAATCGTCGCCGCACGACTGACGAATCGGTTGGATTTCCAGCGGCGAGGCGAGCACGCCGTCCATGCCGGCGTCGCGCGCGAGTTTGGCTAAGCGCACGACCTGATCGCGAATTTCGTATTGAATGCCTAAGTCGCCCAAGGTTTCCATGCTCGTGAGTACCGTCACCGCAATAAGTTTGGGGCGCGTGCTGGCGGGAATGACTTGCATCGCCTTCTGACAGGCCTCCATCATGCGCATGCCGCCGGAGGCGTGCACGTTGATCATGGCAACACCCAAGCGCGCGGCGGCCACGACCGCTTTGGCGACCGCGCTGGGGATATCGTGATATTTGAGATCGAGAAACGTTTTTCCGCCCGCCGCGCGAATCATTTCGACCACGGCGGGCCCGCACGCCGTGAAGATTTCCATGCCGACTTCGAAGTTGATGACGTCACTGCGGAGTAATTCAACGAGTTCTTGCGCCTGGACCAATGAATCGCCATCCAGCGAGACAATTAAATGTTGTTGGGGACTATCGCTCATCGCATGCCCGCAACGCCGCGTGGATCGTAGCAATAACGTCTTCGACGCTCACCAGCGCGGCCTGACCGGTGCGACGATCTTTGAGTTCCACTTGCGCGGCGGCCATCCCTTTGCTGCCGATGACGACCTGATACGGAATGCCAATGAGTTCCGCATCGGCGAATTTCACACCGGCCCGTTCCGCGCGGTCGTCATACAACACTTCCAGACCCGCTTTCGTCAAGGCCTGATACACAGTTTCGGCATATGCCACGTGCGCGGGCTCTTTGGAATTCATGAGCAACACGACCGCATGAAACGGCGCAATGGGAAGTGGCCAGATCATGCCGCGGTCGTCGTGATGTTGCTCGATCGCGGCGGCGGCGGTGCGGCCAATGCCGAGACCATACGTGCCCATGATAATCGTTTGCGATTTGCCCGCAGCATCTAAATATTCCGCACCGAACGCCTTGGAATATTTCGTGCCGAGTTTGAAAATGTGACCGACTTCAATGCCGCGCACGATTTCCAATTTGCCATCGTCGCAACGCGGACAGGCATCGCCCGCGGCGACGATCGAGAGATCGCAATATTGCGCCGGCACAAAATCACGCCCCGCCGCCACCCCGCGCCAATGCTGATCGGTGGCGTTCGCCCCGGTAATCGCGTTCATCATGGATTGTACCGACGTATCGGCAATGATGGTGACGGGTCCGACACCAGCGACTTCACGCGGCAAACCAACGGGCCCCGCAAATCCAACGTTGGCGCCGGTGAGCTGTTCAACGGTGCGCGCATCGGCCAATGTTAAAAATGTCGCGCCGGTCGCGGCCTGCAATTTATGTTCGTTGAGTTCCAGATGTCCGGCGATGAGTGCGACGACCACACCATCGTCGCGCAGAAACACGAGCGTCTTGATGAGTTGTTCCGGAGTTGCCTCTAAAAATTTCGCAACCTCGTCCACGGTTTTGAGTCCGGGTGTCGCCACGCGTTCTGGCGCTGGGGTTGCTGCGGCAGATGCCGCTGGTGCAGAGGCACGACGCGACATGGCAAGTTCGACATTCGCCGCATACCCACACGCGCAATGCGCAATCGCGGCCTCGCCGGTGTCGGCGAGGACCATGACTTCGTGCGACGACGATCCGCCAATCGCACCGGTCGCCGCCTCGACCACGCGCGACGATAATCCGCAACGCGCGAAGATGCGTTGATACACGCGGCACATTTCATCGTATTCGCGATCCAGGTCCGCCTCGCTCGCGTGAAATGAATAGGCATCTTTCATGATGAATTCGCGACCGCGCATGAGTCCAAAGCGCGGCCGGATTTCGTCGCGAAATTTTGTGTGGATCTGATACAAATTTTTCGGCAACTCGCGATACGAACGAATCGTGGCGGCGGCGAGCGAGGTAATGACTTCTTCGTGGGTCGGTCCGAAACAATATTCACGATCGTGCCGATCGCGCAAGCGCAGCAATTCCTTGCCATACGCCTGCCAGCGCCCGCTCTGCTCCCATAATTCACCGGGCACCAAACAGGGCATTTGCAATTCTTCGCACCCGATCGCGTTGTGTTCTTCGCGCACGATCCGCATGATTTTCTGCAACACGCGCCAGCCGAGCGGCAAATAGGTGTAGATCCCGCGCGCGACTTGGCGAATAAATCCGCCGCGCAACAACAATTGATGAGACAACACCTCCGCTTCCGCCGGCGTTTCGCGCAAAGTCGGGATCAAGGCCTTGGAATATCGCATGCGGCGCTTCTAGCAGTGCGGGGAGAAAAGTCAATTTCTGCTCGGTGTGGTCGGCTTTTTCGTCATTCCTAATCCTGATTCCTAATCTTCAGTCGTAATCCTAATCGAGATCGAGATCGAAAGTCGATTGCGATCACGTCAAGATAACGAGAGCCCCGATTACGACAACAGCGTGCCACTCACGGCACCATGGCACGCACGGCGTGTTGGAAATATTGTTTGATGTCGATCCACTCCACCGGATGCAACAGCACCGGCGAGGGATCGAACTCGGCGTCCTGGAAATATGTCAGACTTTTAATGAGGTGCATCTGATTGTACTGCAGCGCCTGATATTTGGTGGCAAACCACTGAAAGACCGTGGGCAACGTAACGCCGGTTGCGAGGATCGCGTGCAGATCGATAAAGTCGCGTTTTTTTCCGCGGGAACCAATCGTGTCTAATTTCATGCACGCCAGATCCTGCAATGAAGCAATGTGCAATCCATCATGCAGCACCGGTGGTTCCAAGCACGGATACGGATATTCCAAAAAACTCACTTTCGCACCGCAGAGCATGCCGTGTAGTGTGCCGGGGCCTTCTTGCTCCAGACGAAAATCGCCACACTGCATCACCTGCTGTCGCAATGTCTGCGTCGAAAAGGGTGTGGATGAAAAAAAATCGAGATCGACCGATTGTCGATGACCCAAATGCAACGCCACAGCAGTCCCGCCCGCGAGATAGAACGATGTCATCCACGCGGCATATTTTAAGGCTGCGAAGGCAGTGGCCGTATCGGGGGCCAAGATTTCTGGGTGCATGGGGCCTCGGGCAGTTCAAAAAACCAGATCCAAAAATTACGGCTGCGCGGCGACAATGTGCGGGATTGCACAACAACCGCACCAATGTTTTTTGCAGAATACTGCGTTCTCAACCAACGCACCGCTGCCGGATCACCAAATTCCAAGAGACGTTCGATGATGTAGTGCGCATGGGTCTGCGAATCAAGCGCTGCCCACGACACATCCCAAAAATATCGACGCACCATCTCGGGCAACATAATGCCATTATAGCACGACCAATCACGCAGCACCACTCACGAATCACGATAACGAGCGCGATTACGACTCATCCGACGATGCTCGCGCCGCTTTGAATGTTGTGCGCAAGGATTGCCAGGTGGTTGCGGCGAAATCGGCGATGGCGGCGAGGTTCGTGGTTCGTGGTTCGTAAATCCTAATCCAGTTCCAGTTCCTAATCGAGATCGAGATCGAAAGTCGATTGCGATGCCGATCACGATCGTGATTACGAGAAACCCGATTACGACTCATCCGATGAATGTTGCACCGCTTGCCACGTCTCCTCGGCATACTGTGCGATAGCGGCGATATTTTTGTGGGGAGCCGCATCGTCTTTCAAAATCAGATCCGGTAAATTGACTGTTGCCACTTGCCGAATGGCGGCTTCGATCTCGCGCCAACGTTTTTGCAAACGGCGCAAACCGCGCCGGGTGAGTGGTGGCAACGGCAACATGTTTTCGATCTGCTGACTCATGGCCTCAAAAATCGCGGCGCAGTGTGTGAGCACTGCCAATTTTCTTTGCGTCTCGCCCGGTGTGGTCGCCGTCATCGATTGCTGTTCCGCACGAATACGTTCCAATGTTTTTTGCGCCGCGCGCAATGCGAGTCGCGTGCGTTGGATATCGGCGGCGAGTTCATGATAGGCGCGCCACCCGATGAGATGTTGCACCGGCATCACGAGGCCCAGCACACCGCCGACGACACCCAAGACACCAATCAGCCACCCCGGTGAAAACGGCATGAGCGACACAAGCCCCGTTTCGATCAACATCATTTCCATTGGCACCACCGAAAGAATGCGATTCCGCCACCGATCCAATCCCAATTCGCGATTGCGCTGCGCCAGTGCAACTTCATACGCCGTCGCATCCAGCGCCTCTGGCGAACGATTGGATTTCACAACCGCGGTGGATGGTTGTTGTTGTGCATCCTCATCCTGACCCTCTCCCGCTGCTGTGCTTTCCTCACCACTCGCGACTCGCAACTCACGACCCGCAACTTGCTGTGCCGGCTCCAGACCAAGCATCCACGCAATACGCGCGAGAAAATCCGCACTCAGATACGCGCCCGCGTTGCGTTGCAAATTCGCAAGATCGTCCGCTGGCGGTTGGAGCAGGATACTGTCGGTGCGCTGCCGACGCATCGCCAAATCGAGCAGCACCAAACCGGCACCGTGCAAATCAGTAGCCGCCGTAATGCCATAGCCGCGAATTTGTTCGGGCGACATGTAGTCCAGCGTGCCTTTCATTTGCATCGTGCCCGTGCCGGTCGCTTGCGTCATCGATCGCGCAATACCAAAATCGATGAGCGTGACGTGCAGCGATCCATCGGCATTGCGCGAGAGCATAATGTTCGACGGTTTGATGTCGCGATGAATCAAGCCGTGGCGATGCACGCACGAGAGCGCGACGAGGAGTTGTCGCTCGATCTCGCACAGCTCGACTCCCGTGAAAAATTGCTGCGGACCGATGAGTTGCGGAGTGCGCAAACACTCCGCGAGCGAATGTCCCGGCACCTTTTCAAAAATTTCCACGAATTCTTTTCCACCCCACATGTCGATGGATTGCACGTAGATCTCGTGTAAGCGCACGATATGCGGTTCGCCCGCCAGACCGCGCAACACCTGCGCCTCCGCGGCGAGTCGTCCGATTGCCTCGACATCGCGCGTGAGACGCGCGACATATTCCACACCGCTGCTGCGATGTCGCAAGATATGTCGTGGCTTGTCCACCTTGGCCGAGCTTGCGCACCACCTCGTACTGCGCGGCGAAACTCGGTCGCGATTTGTGCAGTTCCTGCAGCGTGGCGCGGGCAGCGGCATAACTAGAAACGGCATCGGTTGGCGCGGGTGGCGCGGCATCGAAATGCAACTCGCGTGCAATCACACCAAGTGCCTCGCCATAAATTTCCGGGGGCACCTCGGCCACGGCGTCGGCCAACGCAGCAACAGCGCGGTGCAAATTGATCGGGTCGTGATCGAGTTCGGCGGTTTCCAGTGCGCGCTCGAGTCGCGTCGTATCCACCGCGCGTTGTTTCAATTCCGGCACCAATGCCCGCACGACGGAAACTACTTGTCGCGATTGTGCGATTGCGGGCACGCCATGCGTTTCGACATCATGCACGACCGCCGCCAGTCCATGCGGACCGTAGCCCAGCGCGTGCGCATAGGTGGACATCGATTCATGCACCGGCACCGAACCCGGAATTGGCGTGGCAATTCGTGTCATGATTCATCATCGGCAGGGCGCGGGAAAAGTTGCTTATTTTTTTTGGGTCGATGGATCGGAGGGTCGTAATCGGGGTTCTCGTAATCTTCATCTTTGTTCGTCATCGTATGTCGAAACTCGATCACGATTACGAAAGTACCGATTAGGATGAAGATGAGGATTACGAAAAATCCGATTACGACGACGAACCGCCCGATTCACGAGCCACCACTCTCTATCTCCTATCTCCTAGCGCCTATCTCCTTTTTTCTCTGAAGCAACTTCAGCATCACCGCCTGTCGATACATAACTTACAATGCGCCAGCGTAGTGTTGGCGCCGTTTTCCCAGCGTTCGTTGGCCCGCAATGAACGACACACAGGAGGTTTCTATGAGTGATCTACAGTGCAAGACGATTACCCCGCGATCGTATGGTTACGATTGCACGCAGGCCGATGGCAGCGTCACGCCGATTCGCGTCGATGGTGCCGGGGCAACAGCCACCAGTCCGCTGCCGCTCGTCACGGTGGGTTCGTGTGTGGCCGATGGTCCAAACCACGCGCAATGCGTAACCAGCACCGGGCAGCCGGTCGACGTCACCACGGATACCAATGGTGACGTGTTGTATGTTGACAGCCAGACCGCAGACAAGTCCGGGTGGACGCGCCAGTGCACGCAGAAGGGATTTGTCGATCACGCCAATCGCACGTTTGGTCAGGCCCAGAAATTCGGCGCGGCGGCACTCGTTCCTGCGACATGCACGCCGGTTCGCGTCAGTGTCGCAGCTGGCACCACAGCGCTCCAGGCCCAACAAGACGCCGGCCAAAAGGCGCGCGTGGCCACACTGCTGCGGGGGGCGGCGAACAGTAAAAATTTCACCGTGCTGGAAAAAGATGGCAGCATTGTGATTCAGCAACCGATTGGTGGGTCGGATCATGAAATTTTGCGCATCACGAAATCGGGCGATGGGCTCACGGTGGGCATTGGTGCGGAGAAAATTTATTTCGGTAATGCCGACGCCAAATCGCTGCTGGCGCTGGTGACCGGCATGGTGCCCCACGCAAAAAAACCACCGGCGCCAACCGTGAAGGAATTGCTCCGACAATTATTCAAGGCGTTGGCTGAGAAAAAAGTTTCGTAAATTCACCACACCGACTGCAAACGCAGATGCTGTGCGCGGTCGGGACCGAAGGATAGTAGGCGCACGGGGACGCCGGTGAGTGCAGTGAGGCGATCGAGATACGCGAGCAATGCGGGTGGTAAATCAGCGGCGCTGTGCACGCGGGTCCAGTCGATGTTCCAGCCGGGGAAATCTTCGTAGACCGGCACGACGTCGGCAAAGACGTCGATGCGGGAGGGCCACGTGGTGAGCGGCTTTCCGCGCAGAGTGTAACCGGTGCAGAGTCGCACGATTTCGAAACCGTTCAACACATCGACTTTCGAAATCGCCAAACCGGTGAGTCCATTCACGAGGGTGGCGCGACGCAGTGCAACGGCATCGAGCCAACCACAGCGACGCGGACGGCCAGTGGTCGCACCAAATTCCCCACCACTCGCACGCAATTTTTCGCCAACGGCGTCGGTGAGTTCGGTGGGAAACGGTCCCTCGCCAACCCGCGTGCAATATGCCTTGGCGACGCCCAACACCTGCTGAATTTTGGTGGGACCAACGCCACTGCCACTGCACGCGCCGGCAGCAACGGTGGTCGATGACGTGACAAACGGATACGTCCCGTGATCGACATCGAGCGCGGAACCTTGTGCACCTTCGAACAACACGCGCTGATTGTTGGTGATGAGTTGACCCACGAGTTCAACGGTGTCGGTCACATACGGTGCGAGTTGCGCACCGTAATTTTGATACCGCGCAATCGTTTCTTCCACAGGCAGCGGCGTGCCACCAAAAATCGTGACGATGTAGCGATTGAGGGCGGGCAGTATTTCTTGCAGACGCGATTCGAGAATGCGCGGCGCAATGAGTTCACAACAGCGCAATCCGTGCCGCGCGACTTTGGCCTCGTAGGCCGGGCCAATCCCGCGTTTGGTGGTGCCAATGCGTGCGTCACCCAAATCGGTTTCGCGTAATTCGTCGATCTGTTTGTGTTGCGGCAACACCACGTGCGCCTGCTCGCTGATCCAAAAACGATTACGCAGCGGCGTGCCCGCCGATTCGCAGCGCGCCATCTCTTCCAGACACACGGCCGGATCGAGCACCACGCCATTGCCAATCACACACTGCACACCGGCGTGCAGAATCCCCGACGGCAACAGATGCAACACGGTCTTCGCGCCATTAATGACGAGCGTATGTCCGGCATTCGCTCCGCCCTGAAACCGCACCACACCCTCGGCCTCGGGCGTGAGCAGATCGACGATCTTCCCTTTGCCCTCATCGCCCCATTGCGCGCCAACAATGACGAGTGTGCTCATTTTTTGTCCTTACGTCCTTATGTCCCTACGTCCTTGTGTCCTTACGTCTTTACGTCTTTTAATTAAGGGAGCAGATTTATTTTGGCGTAGGGACATAAAGGACGTAAAGACATAGGGACAAAAAATCATTTCATCAAAAATTCCATGATCGCTTTTTGCACATGCAAACGATTCTCGGCCTCGACATTTCGTCGGCGCTGGCAAAGCCAGTCGCCGCCTATCAACGGGGGAGATCCTGCTCTCCCCCGCGCCCCCATCGATGAACTCATTTGATTTTATTTCATGCACCACTCAAGCAACGCCTTTTGCACATGCAAACGATTCTCGGCCTCGTCGAAGACGCGGGATTGTGGGCCGTCCATTATTTCGTCGGTGATTTCTTCGCCGCGATGTGCGGGGAGGCAGTGCAACACAATCGCGTCGGGTGCGGCATGACGTAAGAGTTGTGCGTTCACCTGGAACGGTGCGAACAGTTGTTTTTTCTGCGCGAGATCGTCGCCTTCTTGTCCCATACTCACCCACGTGTCGGTGTTGATGACCGCTGCACCACGCACCGCGGCCACGGGATCGTGATGGATTTCGATTGATGCACCGTTCGCATTTTTTTGCGCCCGCGCGGAGAGCGGCGCGTCGGGTTCGAATCCGGGCGGTGTGGCAATCGCCAACGGAAATCCGAGCACGAGCGCGGCCTCGATCCAACTATTCGCCATGTTGTTGCCATCGCCGACGTAACACATTTTCACGCGCGACACATCCTGCGTGCCCGCGCGCGATTCGATCACGGTAAAAATATCGGTGAGCACCTGACACGGATGCGACCGATCGGTGAGTCCGTTGATGACGGGCACCGTGGAAAATTCGGCGAGCGAGGCGACGGCGTCCTGGGCAAAGGTGCGAATCATGATGCCGTGCACATAGCGCGACAGCACGCGCGCGGTGTCGGCGTAGGTTTCGCCGCGACCGAGTTGTGTGTTGCTCGAGGCCAGATGCAGCGCGTGCCCGCCGAGTTCAAACATGCCGACTTCAAACGAGATGCGCGTGCGCGTCGACGGTTTTTCAAAAATCATCGCGAGCGATTTGCCCGCGAGTGACGTTTCGCGTTTCCCCGCACGTCGCGCCTGCTTCAACGCCGCCGCCCGCGAAAAAATCCCCCAGATTTCCTTCGCACTCAAATCCTCAATCGTGAGCAAATGTCGCACCATTTTTCTCCCCCTATCTCCTAGGTCGTGTGGACCAATTATTTGCGAGTGGACCTGCGTCGCTGGATTTTCTGATCGGCACGACGCCTCCCGCGAGCCCGCCAATGGCCCATTGGCAAGCCTCTAGAAAATCATTACCGCCCGACCGCAAGCCACCCCTGTCTCTTTCTGTATCTCATCAGCGAAACGGTGGACACTGCGCCACTGGGCCACTGGCGGGCACGCTCCCGGCTAATGTGCCGCCCAGAAAACCCAGCGCCACAGGTCGAGAGTGACAAGTGAACAAGTGCTTCATCCAGATTGAAAATCGTGTTGCCGCGAGGGGCAGTGTCCAGAGGGGGACCCACGGAGCTCGCGGTATCGATGCCAGATGAACGACACCGCGAGTGAGTGTGAGTGCCAATTTTTCGCGTAAGAAAAATTTGACACGTGCCCCCGGCGGACACTGCCCCGGAAGGCAACCAAGTGCCGCAATCTGGATGCGCCATTCGCAAATAAATATGTCCACACTTCCTATCTCCTAACGCCTATAAAATATACCGACTCAAATCGCGATTCTTCACGATCTCGCTTAAACGCTCCTCGACATACGTTTTGTCGATCACAAATTCCTGACCCGGACGTTCGGGTGCGTGGAAGGCGATGTCTTCCAGCACGCGTTCCATCACGGTATGCAGGCGACGCGCGCCAATATTTTCGGTTTGTTCGTTGAGCTGCACCGCAATGTCGCACAGCGCGTGCATGCCATCGTCGGTGAAACGCAAATGGACTTTTTCCGTGGCGAGCAGCGCGGTGTATTGGCGTTGCAGCGAATTTTTTGGCTCGGTGATGATGCGAAAAAAATCGTCGCGCGTGAGCGGATCGAGTTCGACACGAATCGGAAAACGTCCCTGCAATTCGGGAATCAGATCAGACGGTTTCGACATATGAAACGCGCCCGCCGCAATGAACAAAATAAAATCGGTGCGCACCATGCCGTGTTTCGTGATCACCGACGACCCTTCCACGACCGGCAGAATGTCGCGCTGCACGCCCTCGCGCGAGACATCGGGACCGTGGCGATCTTTGCCGGCGATCTTGTCGATCTCGTCTAAAAAGACAATGCCATGTTGTTCGGTGCGTTCGATTGCGAGTTTTTTCACGGCCTCCATATCGATGAGATTCGCGGCCTCGTCCTGTTCGATCTGTTCGAGCGCCTCGCGCGCCTTGATTTTGCGAGGCCCGCGCGTCTGCGGCATCATTTGCGAGATCATGTCTTTAATGTTGCGACCCATCTCTTCCATGCCACCCGCACCAAAAATTTCCACGGTGGGCATGACGGGATTTTGCGGCGCGCTGGGCAATTCGACGAGTTCGTCGTCGAGCGCACCTTGGCGCAATAGTTCGCGCAATTTCTCTTTGACGGCGTCGGGTGATGGGTCGGCGGTCATGCCCGCGCGACTGGTGAGTGCGACGCTGCGTTGCCAATCGAATAATTCCAGGACGCGATCTTCCGCCGCCTCGCGCGCACGCACGCCGACCTTTTTTTCTTCTTCTTCGCGGACCATTTTCACGGCGATGTCGGTGAGTTCGCGAATCATCGATTCAACGTCCTTGCCGACGTATCCGACTTCGGTAAATTTCGAGGCCTCGACCTTAATGAACGGCGCGTTCGCGAGTTTGGCGATTCGGCGGGCGATCTCGGTTTTGCCCACACCAGTCGGACCGATCATGATGATATTTTTGGGCGTGATCTCGTCGCGCAAATCGCCGGGCACTTGTTGCCGACGCCACCGATTGCGCAACGCCACCGCCACGGCGCGCTTGGCCTTGTCTTGTCCGATGATGTAGCGATCGAGTTCCGACACCACTTCGCGTGGGGTGAAATTGACGTTCACAAAATCTCCAGTTGCACATTCGCATTCGTATACACACACAACTCGCCAGCGATACACATCGACTCGCGCACGATGTCTTCGGCGGAGAGTGTGGTTTTGTGCAACAGCGCGCGTGCCGCGGCCAGCGCGTAGTTGCCGCCGGAACCGATCGACGCCACACCATCGTCGGGTTCGATCACGTCGCCGGTACCAGAGATGACGAGCGTTTGCACGGCGTCGGCCACGAGCAGCAACGCCTCGAGACGATGCAAGCGGCGATCGAGTCGCCATTCTTTCGCGAGTTCGACCGCGGCGCGCATGAGGTTGCCGCGGAATTCGTCGAGCTTGCCTTCGAAGAGTTCAAACAGCGTGAACGCATCGGCGGAGGCGCCCGCAAATCCGGCGAGAATTTTATCGCTGCCGAGACGGCGCACTTTTTTGGCGGAATGCTTCATGACCGTCGGACCAACGCTGACCTGGCCATCGCCCGCCATCACGGTGTGCCCGTCCCGACGGACACACAAGATTGTTGTGGAGCGGATTCGCATTGTTTGTCCCTACGTTCTTACGTCCCTGCGTCCTTATGTCATTTAGTGGAGAGTACCTGATGTATTTAGGCGTAAGGACATACGGACATAAGAACGTAAGAACAAAACTTACGCCTTCGGATGCGCTTTGTCGTAGACTTCCATTAATTGATCGACGCTGACGTGCGTGTATTTTTGCGTGGTCGAGAGACTGGAGTGGCCGAGTAATTCCTGGATGCCGCGCAGATCCGCGCCCTGATTGAGCAAGTGGGTCGCGAAGGTGTGGCGCAACACGTGCGGCGTGACCGGTTTGTTGAACGACGCCTCGCGCAGATATTTGCGAATCATGCGTTCGACACTGCGCGCGGTGAGTCGACCACCGCGACGATTCACAAAAAATGCGGTCTGCTCGGCTGGCGTGGCGGCCCCGCGCATCGCGACATACCCTTGCGCCGCCGTAATCGCCTTCGGTGTGACCGGAACAATCCGTTCCTTGTCGCCCTTACCGATCACACGCACCTTTTGTTCGGTGAAATCGATATCGGCCAGATTCAATCCGACCAATTCACTCACGCGCAATCCGGAGGAATAAATGAGCTCCATGACGGCCTTGTCGCGCAACGACAGCATGTCGGTCCCTTTGGGCAGATCGAGCAGATGAAACGTTTCGTCGACGCTTAAGAACCGCGGCACGCGTTTGGGAATTTTTGGTGTCGCGACGGACTTCGCGGGATTCGAGGTGATTTCGCCCTGGCGCACCCAAAATTGAAAGAAGCTGCGTAAGCTAGCGAGCTTGCGGGCGACGGACGCCGGATGATGACTGTTCAGCAACGTCGCCAAATAGTCGCGAATCGCGTCGTCGTTCGCCAACGCCAGCACGGACGGGCCTTGGTGCGGCGCGAGCGGATTTTTTGCGAAGAGTTGCCCGAAGAAATGGCGCAAGTCGGCGAGATAATTTTTCAAGGTATGCGGCGAGGCGTTGCGTTCCGTGGCCAAATACCGCGCATAAATTTCAATCAGATCGAACATATGCTCTCCCCGGGTGTCGAAATCGAGACCGCACCACTAGTCTATCCGACGAACCGATTGCAACATTTTATTATGCGGCGGGAAGGTATTTATGGGCGCGCAAGTACCGCTCGATGTGGCTCATAAAGGTCCGGACTTCGGTAAGGCGTTCGGTGGCATCGGTCATGGTGAAGACGTAGGCGGCGCTGTAGTCGGCTTCTTCGCGATATTTCTGTGCCTTGCTCAATATACGCGACATCTCGACCGCGAGGATTTTGGTTTTAATGAAATGCAAACTGAACAAGCGCCCCAATCCCTGATGCGACCGCACCTGCAATCCTTCCGTCAGCACCATCGCCGTGGCCGCATGAAAGGCCGCGTAGTACGCGCGCGAAATCGCACCACCGGGCATCTGCTGCGCACACAGCATTTCCGCCTCGCGCAGGGCCTCCTGCGCCTTGTCCCATTCCACCTGAATGTTGTGTTGTTTATTGAGAATGTTCATAACGGAATTCCGTCGCGCTCGATGTCCTGCGGCAATAATAATTCGCGTTGCAACAGGTCGGCGTAGTGCGCGCGGCCCATGACGAGCGGAGAGAGGTCAATTTCGTATTCCAAAAAAATATCGGCGGTGATTTCAAAAATGCGACTGCGCACCGAGGTCGGGGCGTCGTCGACCAACACTAAAATGTCGATGTCGGATTCGGCATGTGCATCACCGCGCGCCCTCGAACCGAACAGACGAAACGTTGGGGCGGCACCCGTGACCAGGTGATGCACCCGCGCTTTGAAATCGGTAATGGCGCGTTGTTCCTGTATCGTGAGTACTTCCATATGGTCAGCGTAACACAGCGATTGTTGTGGTGCAACTTTGACGAAGGGTGCAAATTATTCTAGCCTCGCGCATCTGTATTCGCGAGCCACTGCGCAAAATCGGCGCGGGCGCGCGCACCATACGCCGCCTTGCGTTCGCGGTATTTGGTGTCGGGCGGGAGCGGCAGCGTGAGGCCCCAATTCGCATTCATTGGTTCGAATTTGGCCACATTACCGTGGGCGACGTGGTCGATCAGACTGCCCATCGCCGTGGTGCGCGGGGGCGCCGTCTTCACACGGCCGGCGAGCTGCAAGCCAACATACATGCCCATTGCAGCGGATTCAACGTACCCTTCCACGCCGACTAATTGTCCGGCGAAAAAAATGCCCGGCACTTTTTTGAGTTGGAGTTGTTCATCGAGCAGGCGCGGTGAATTGATGTACGTGTTGCGGTGCATGGCACCCAGGCGGTGAAATTCGGCGCGTTCCAATCCGGGAATCGTCTGAAAGATTTTTTTCTGACAGCCCCACGTCATGCGGGTTTGAAATCCGACGATATTCAAAATCGTGCCCGCGCGATTATCCTGGCGCAATTGCACGACGGCGTACGGCGCGCGACCGGTGGTGGGATCGGTGAGGCCAAACGGTTTCATGGGACCGTGGCGCAAGGTTTCGACTCCACGTTCGGCCATGACTTCGATCGGCAAGCAGCCTTCGAAATATTTCGGGTCTTCGAAGGCACGCGGTGTGACTTTTTCGGCGGCCACGACGGCGTGCACAAACGTTTCGTATTGTTCGCGCGTGAGCGGGCAATTCACATAATCCGCGCCGTCGCCTTTATCGTAGCGACTCTGCCAAAATGTTTTCGTGTGATCGACACTCTCGGCGGCGATGAGCGGCGCCATGCTGTCGTAAAAATATAAATCGTCGGTTTGCGTGTTGGCCTGCACCTCGGCGGCAAGCGCTGCGGCCATGAGCGGACCGGCCGCAATCACGACGGGAATATGTGTCGCGCCGCTAGTCCAGGATCGGCCGACGCTCGCGAGCGACGGTACTTCTTCGCGCACAATCGTGATGCGCGGATGCTCACTGAGTTGCTGCGTGATCCAGGCGGAAAAGGCGTCGCGATCGACCGCGAGTCCGGAACCAGCGGGCACGCGAAATTCGGCGGCGGCGATCATGATGAGCGAACCCAAATCGCGCATCTCTGCCTTCAGGCAACCGACCGCGTTGCACGGATCGTCGGAGCGAAACGAATTGCTGCAGACAAGTTCGGCGAAATTTCCGGTGCGATGCGCGGGCGTGCTGGTGGCGGGCCGCATTTCATAGAGCGCAACACGCGCGCCGCTTTGCGCCGCATGCCACGCCGCTTCCGTTCCCGCGAGCCCGGCGCCGACCACCACAATGTCGGGAGTGGTTGTTGTCATAAGGTGTGCGGGCTTGCCACGGACGGCGGGGATTGTAAATGCTCGTCGCGCAACGCGAGACGCAAGACGCGCGACTTTTTATCGCCCCCGCACCATCAACGTACATCCACCGCCCACATTGAAAAACGTGGTGCCGGACGGTTTGGTGCCGGACGGGGCGGTGACGTCGGGAACGGCCAGACAGGCATCGCCCACGCCATTATTGTCGAGATCGGCTTGATCGGGATTCATGTCCTGCGGGCAATTGTCGAATGGATTGAGCACGCCGTCGTTGTCGAGATCGGGATCGCAGGCGTCGCCCAATCCATCGTGATCGGTGTCTTGCTGATCGGCGTTGGCGGTGTCGGGACAATTGTCGTTGGCGTCGAGCACGCCGTCGTGATCGTGATCGCCGCTGATTTGCTGACCGCACACGTCGCCCACACCATCGCTGTTGGCATCGACCTGATCGGGATTCGAAAAGTAGGGGCAGTTATCGTGCGACTGGCATTGCGTGGTCAGGCTCGGACCAAAACCGGTACCGTCGCCATCGCAGAAACCATCGTGATCGCTGTCGGGTTCCCACGGATGCAATTGCGGAAAACGATTTTCTAACCAGTCGAGGACGCCGTCTTGATCGTCATCGGTGTCGCACGCATCGCCGCTTTCATCGCCGTCGGTGTTGCGCTGATTGTGATTGCGAATGAGTTGACAATTATCTGTGACGTCTGGAATCTGATCACCATCACTGTCGCCGGGACCGCCGAAATTTTCGCACAGATCGCCGATGCCGTTGTGATTCGCATCGCTGTGTTGCACCAGCACGCCGAGTTGGACTCCGAGTCCGGCCGCATACATGTCCGGACAACTATCGAAGCCGGTGCATTGGTCGTCGAAGCCGGGACCGGCGCCATCGCACAGTCCATCGCCGTCGCTGTCGGGCGCTTTCGGATCGAGCGCCACGCATTGCGAATGACCGGCCAGCAACGTCGCCGGTAAAATCGCGTTCTGCGGAATCCAGCGATTCATGCCGCTTTCCGCCCAGTCTTCGAGGCCGTCGTTGTCGTCATCGGCGTCGCACAGATCCGGCACACCGTCGTGATCGGTGTCGATTTCGACATCGCCCACCCCATCGCCATTCACGTCGATGAGGTCGCGCAGAAACGGACAACCATCGGTGGCGTCTGGAATCGTATCGCCGTCGCTGTCAACTTGACCAAGATAGCCGGTCGCATCGGCGTCACACGCATCGCCGATGCCGTCGTGATCGGTGTCGGTCTGTTCGGGATTCGTCGCCAACGGACAATTATCGCTCGGACGCGCGCAAGACGTCGCGCCGGTCTGCGCATTCGCGCTGCCCCAACCGGGACCGTCGCAGGCGCCGTCACCATCAGTGTCGGCGAGATTCGGATTGGTTCCCGCAATCGCTTCATCGGCGTTCGACAAACCGTCGTTGTCGATGTCGACATCGCACGCGTCACCCACGCCGTCGCCATCGAGGTCTTCCTGTTGCGGATTCGCCACGCACGGACAGTTGTCTTTGGCGTTGAGAATTCCGTCACCGTCGGTGTCTTCGCACGCATCGCCCACGCCATTGTTGTTGTCATCGTGTTGATCGGGATTCGGCACGGTCGCGCAATTATCGGCGGCGTCTTTCACACCATCGCCGTCGGTGTCCTGACATTGTGTGGGAAAGAGCGT
>OBEQ010052076.1_pt1 | contig 18309 bp, 16 predicted proteins | sample 1670901 | NCBI WGS metagenome assembly OBEQ01 (sample SAMEA104232315, study PRJEB22302) | groundwater metagenome | biome: forest; feature: aquifer; material: groundwater | place: USA | collected 2011-08-07 | depth 5.4 m
TCTTTGGTAGGAGACAGAGTACACGGCTTATGCATGAACAAACTATTTATAGTATTGTATTTTTTACGATCGTTTGAGATACGATACTAAAGGTTGTGAGTATTATGTATATGGATGAAGAGTAGTAGGCATTATGGCAAAAGGAGATATTATGCGCGCAGTACTCGTCGGGCTTGCGCAATGCGGCGAGGGTACGCTGGAAACATTTTTCCCAAAAAAATATGGGTATACTGCGATCTGGCGGCCACTCCTCGGATTGGATAGAAAAAAGAAAGTAGACAGGCATACGGTATCTTCAGTATTATGGCGTTTGCAATCGCAGGGGTTGGTGGCGCGTTCGGGCGCGTGCAGGCAATCGCGATGGCGTCTGACGAAAAAAAGGCAGAGCATTTGAGGCATTAACCAACACGCCCTTGCCCAAGCCGCTGAAGAAAGACGGTATTTCGCGTCTCGTGATTTTTGATATACCGGAGCGTGACCGCAAAAAGCGCGATACCGTGCGGGCGGAACTCATAGGTTATGGATTCCGACTCCTGCAGAAAAGCGTATGGATCGGGGCGTATCCGTTGCCGAAAGATTTTCTCGAACTTATCGACGATTTAGAACTTGCACGGCACATTCATATTTTTAGTATTCGTGAATCAGGCACCATTCGAGTACAAGCTTGATCTTGGAGAATGAATGAGCGAGCGGGATACAGCCGTGGAGGGTACTATATTTATAGTATTGTATGATAAACGATCGTGAGTGATACGATACTATAGATTTTGAGATCGGATGAGATGGAGTGAGACGGAGACGAGGGAATACGATACAGGTTTTACGCAGGATCGGACGTAGTATTCATTTCTTGATCTTTCGGCGCAAATCCGTATCATGGATGATATGGCACAGAAAGAAAAAAAACAATTGACGATGCCAGAACGGGAGGAGCAGATTCTGAAGTTCTGGGAGAAAAAAAAGATTTTTGCGGGTTCTTTGGCGCGGACAAAAAAAGGCAAGGAGTTTGTTTTTTACGAGGGGCCGCCCACGGCAAACGGCATGCCGGGTATTCATCATGTGGAAGCGCGGGCTTTTAAGGATGCGGTCTTGCGGTACAAAACCATGCGGGGATTCCATGTGCCGCGCCGCGCGGGCTGGGACACGCACGGGCTACCGGTGGAAATACAAGTGGAGAAAAAACTGGGATTCAAAACCAAGCACGATATTGAGAATTTCGGCATTGCAAGGTTCAACGCCGAAGCAAAGCAGTCGGTGTGGGAGTACAAAGAAGTGTGGGAGCGGCTCACGCGCCGTATGGGATTTTGGGTTGATCTCAAAAATCCGTATATCACGTATGAGACGTCATATATTGAGTCGCTGTGGTGGATTATCAAAGAGTTTTGGAAACGCGGCCTGCTCTACGAGGATTTCAAAGTAGTCCCGTGGTGCCCGCGGTGTCAGACCGGACTCTCGTCCCACGAAGTAGGCCTCGGCTATCAGGAAGACACAGACACCGCGGTATATGTGAAATTCAAATTAATACCCGGGCAAAAAATCGGAGGTTCAACCTCCGACGATAAGACATATATTTTGGCATGGACGACTACTCCGTGGACATTGCCGGGGAATGTGGGATTGGCGGTGAATCCAAAGCTTGATTATATAATAACGAAGAAATTGGTTTTACATCCAAATACAAATCAGGAAGACCATCCATTTATAGAGCATTATGTTATAGCTAAAGATGCAATAGGCACAAATGTTCGTGGAAAAGTGCTACAGGAGCTAAAGCTTACACCACAAGGCGCTGATCAATCCGGAGAATGGATAAGCGTCTCAAAAAGATGGGAAGACCATACTAATGTTGTGCGTGCTGTAAAAGGCAATGACCTTTTAGGTCTTCAATACGAGGCGCTTTTTGATGTGCCGAAATTGAAAGAGTCTCCATCGGCGTACAAAATATATCCGGCGGATTTCGTATCTGCGACCGAGGGCACGGGTGTGGTGCATACGGCGGTGATGTATGGCGAGGATGATTATCGCCTTGGTTCCGAAGTCGGACTTCCGAAATATCATACGGTGAGCGAAGATGGAAAATTTATTCAAGGTCTCGGCGCATTGTCGGGTCTTGCCGTGAAAGCACCGGAGACGACAAAAAAGATTCTGGACATTCTCGGCGACAAGATTTTTCATCAAGAGCAATATAAGCACGAATATCCGCATTGCTGGCGATGCTCTACGCCTCTGCTCTATTATGCGCGCAAGGCCTGGTGGGTGAAGACCACGGCGGTCAAAAAGGAACTGCTGGCCAACAACGAGAAAATAAATTGGGTGCCGGAGCATTTACAGCACGGGAGATTCGGCGAGTTTCTGCGCGATGTGCGGGACTGGTGTTTTTCGCGCGAGCGGTATTGGGGCACGCCGCTTCCGATCTGGAAGTGCGAAAAGTGCGGCGAGATTGAAGTCATCGGCTCAACCGATGAACTAAAAAAACGCGCAGGTACACTGCCGCGTGATAAGAAAAAAAAGATTGATCTGCATCGGCCGTTTGTGGACGAGATTGTTTTTGCGTGCGCAAAAAAAGATTGCGGTGGCGTCATGCGGCGTACGCCCGGGGTTGCAGACGTATGGTTTGATTCCGGAGCCATGCCGTTCGCGCAGGCGCACTATCCATTTGATAAAAAAGAGAAGTTGGCATTTCCGGCGGATTATATTTCCGAGGCCGTGGATCAGACGCGCGGATGGTTTTACAGCATGCTCAATGTCGCGACATTGCTTGGTCGTGCCGCGCCCTATAGAAATGTGATCTCGCTCGGTCATGTGCTTGATGCCAAGGGGCAGAAAATGTCTAAATCAAAAGGTAATGTCGTGGATCCGCAGGAGATGGCGGATAAATATGGCATGGATGCCTTGCGCTGGTATTTTTTTACGATCAATGCGCCGGGCGACGAAAAAAAGTTTGATGAAAAAGATGTGGCGCTCCGCCAGCGCGGATTTGTCGCGACACTGTGGAATAGCTTTGTGTTTTGGGACACGTATGTCACAAAAATCCCAAATCCCAAATCTCAAATCCCAAAATCAGAAAATATTTTGGATCAATGGATTCTGGCGAAATTGAAGATGTTGGTTGTCGGGGTGACGTGGACCTTGGATAAATACGATTTGGTCTCCGCGGCGCGGGCGATTGATACATTTACGATAAATGATTTTTCCCAGTGGTATGTGCGCCGTTCGCGCCGGCGATTCCAGCATCCGGAAACCGTGCAGGAAAAAGATGAAGCCGCGGAAGTGATGGCGTATGTATTACTGATAATCGTGGAGCTCGCGGCTCCGTTCGCGCCGTTTATCAGCGAGATTGTGTATCAAGGACTTCGTAAGAAAATGGGATTACGCGAGGGAAGCGTGCATCTGCGGGAGTGGCCGAAAGGCGAAAAGCAGAAACCGAAAAGCGAAGAATTATTAGAGGATATGGATGCGGTGCGTGGCATTGTTGCCGAGGCGTTGAAACTGCGGGCCGAAGCGGGGATCAAAGTGCGACAGCCGCTCGCGAAATTACAAATCACCAGTAGTAAACTACCAAAAGAGTTGATTTCTCTGATTGCAGACGAAGTGAATGTGAAGGAAATTACTTTTAGCGATAGCATAAAATTGGACACGACTATTACGCCGGAATTGCGCGAAGAAGGCATGGCGCGGGAAATTGTGCGCACGGTGCAGGAAATGCGCCGTGAGCTTGATTTAACATCAAAACAACGGGTAGATCTTTTAATTACTCGCGCTGATGCGGTTTTAGCAGTTGAAGTAAAGCATGGGCCGATGATCCAAAAAGAAACCAATAGTCGTATTGTTGCTCGCGGGGTGGGAAGAAAGCCGCCGCGCGCGGAGCGCGCGCTTCAATTTGCAGATGGAGAATTTCGGATTGAGATATTATGACGACTGACGCGATTGTGCTGAAAAAATTGGATATCGGGGAACATGACATTTTATATGCGCTGTATACGCGCGACTATGGCAAGGTCACGGCGCGGGCGGCTGGCATCCGCAAGAATGAAGCGAAACTGCGGGGACACTTGGAGCCGCTGTCGCTTGCCGCGGTGCGGCTCATTGCCGGTAAACATGGCGAGAAATTGATCGGCGCCACGCTCGTGAATTTTTGGCAGCATCTCCGGAGCAATGAGACGAATATGCGACTTGCATCATACGTCGCGCGACGGGTGGATGAGCAATGTTTCCCAGGCGAGCGGGATCCGGCTTTGTGGGATTTGATGAAAATCAGCTTTTCTGTTCTTGATCGCGAGGATTTTAGCGAGGATCGGGCCGAGCGATTTGTGCGTGAGTTTGATCTTGGCTTGTCGCGCTGTCTTGGGCACGGGGACAACGGCGATGAGTCCGCGTAGTTGTTTATGGCAGAGGCGGTGGGAATGCGGTATGATGGAATGTAATGAGCAAGCTTGATGAACTCGAAGAAGATCTCTACGGCAATGAGCCGGATGCAACGGCACGGCGTAGGAAGCCGGGGCTCCCGCTTGTCTCGTCCCGCGTCAGTATGCGCCGCGGATGGGGAGGAGATGATCAATCGGTGTCACCGGCGCCTATGCCGCGCCGGTCGTTAAAAAAGATCGTCGTGATTGCCGGAGCGGGTATTTTGCTTTTTGGCGCAGGCGGCATTGCTTTTATTTATTTTTATCTTGGTACTGACCGGCGCGAGGCCGAGATTGCAATCGGCGGGCCGGATAGCATTGAGGCGGGACAGCTCGTGACGATCCCGATTACCGTGCACAATATCTCTGCAACGGCGCTGGAGGATGCTGATTTTGCGCTGACGGTTCCGGCAAGCGCCATTACCAAAGACGCGTCCGGTCTGGAACACGCGGCTGAAGCGCGGACTATCACGCATATCGGTACCTTGGCGTCTGGAGAAACCCGGACGCAGGAAGTTACCTTGCGCCTTTTTGGTCGCGAGGGAGAAGAGCAGGAAATTGTCGTATCTCTCCTGTACCGCCCGGCAAAATTGAGCGCGCAATTTTCTTCGCAGGGAAGCAAAAAAATCCTTATCAACCGCGTGCCATTGGAACTTTTTTGGGATGTGCCCGAGGCAATCTCTGCCCGCCAGCAGGTAACCATGGCATTGCGGTTAAGTTCCCAGGCGACGATTCCGTTTGACGGGTTATGGGTGCGGCTGGATTATCCGCCGGGGTTTACCCTCGCGTCCGCGGATCCAAAATCGACAGCGGGCGATGGATTATGGAAGATTGATACGCTGGATCCGGGCAAAGAAGAGACGATTACCATTACGGGTGCGTTTGACGGCACGAGCGGCGAGGTAAAGGCGCTTCGCGCAGGGACTGGGTCTTTCAACGAATTGACCCGCGAATGGCATCCGTGGCGCGAATCCGCCAAAGAAATCACGCTGTCTTCCTCGCCATTTTTGCTTACGGCGACGATCCAAGGAAAACGCGAAGGCGTGATCCGTCCCGGCGAGCACGTTGATATTGTCGTGCATTACGAGAATCGCAGCGCCGTTACGGTAAAAAATATTTCGGTGCGCGCCGCGGTGGAAGGTGCGATCACGGACTTTCCTTCAATGTCGATTGGAGATAGCGGCGTGTTTGATGCGGCTACGGGCGCAGTGGTGTGGGGACCCGGCGGGACACCGGCATTGCGAGAGGTGGCGCCGGGTGCGGGCGGGAATCTTGCCATCAGCATTAATACCAAATCGCGGCCCGTGATGCGCACAGCCGGCGATAAAAATTTGATGCTGCGCGTTGCCGCGAGCATTGCAAGCGCGGATGCGCCCGCGGAGCTGAAAGGCGTGGCATTGAGCGGTGATGATATTGTTGCCGTAAAAGTCGCGACCGTAGCACTGGTCTCGGGCCGCGCCGTGTTCCGATCTTCACCGATTTTGAATGGAGGGCCACTCCCGCCCAAAGTCGGGCAGAAGACGACGTACACCATCATCTGGGAGGCGCGCAATTTTACCAATGATATTGAAAATGCGCAATTGCGCGTGCCGCTCCCGCCCAATATCCGGTGGGAAAACGCCACGTTCCCTAAAGACGCGCAAGTATCTTTTGATGCATCGGCGAGCGAAGTACGCTGGCGCATCGGGCGGCTTGCGGCAGGCACGGGCGTTGTTGCGCCGTCGCTCTCTACCGCATTTCAAGTGTCGGTTACGCCGTCAAGCGTGGATGCGGGCAAGCCGGTAACGCTTGTAGGCGAAACACAATTTACCGGGCATGATACGTTCACCAGTGAGGATGTGACGGGACGCATTGACGCATTTACAACCGAACTCCACGATGATCCGGCGACCGTACCCGATGATTGGCGCGTTATCAAATAAGTGCTACATTGTTTTCTATGGCGACAGAACAGACGATGATGGAAAAGATAACCGCGCTGTGCAAGCGCCGCGGGTTTTTATTTCCCGGATCGGAAATCTACGGCGGCTTAGCGGGCACCTGGGACTACGGGCCTTTGGGCGTGGAGTTGAAAAATAACATCAAAAAAGAATTTTGGCGCGCGATGGTGTATGATCGCGAGGATGTCGTGGGATTGGATGCGGCAATCATGATGCATCCGAAAGTATGGGAAGCGTCGGGACATACGAACGCTTTTACGGATCCTTTGGTGGAATGCAAGACATGTCACACGCGCTTTCGCGCGGATCACCCGGAAGAAATTGAGGAGCATGGAGAGAATCACAAAAAGAAGAAAGAAGTAGTGGCGTGGACCGAGCCGCGGCAATTCAATCTCTTGGTGGAGGCGAAACTTGGCGCGGTGGAGGGTGAGAAAACTACGGTGTATTTGCGTGGCGAAATCACGCAAGGTGCACAGGTGAATTTCAAAAATGTCGTGGATTCCTCGCGCGTAAAAATCCCGTTTGGTATCGCGCAGATTGGCAAGGCATTCCGCAATGAAATCACGCCCGGCAATTTTATATTCCGTTCCCGCGAGTTTGAGCAGATGGAATTGCAGTATTATGTGCGGCCGGATGAGGTAGAGGCGATGCGATGGTTTGACTATTGGAAAACAGAGCGGATGCAATGGCATGTTGCGCTTGGCATGAAAAAAGAGCGTCTGCGATTTCGGGAACACGCGCGGGACGAGCGCGCGCATTACGCGCGCGCCGCGTGGGATATAGAGTATGATTCTCCGTTCGGCGGGTGGAAAGAGATGATGGGCGTGCATCATCGCGGCGACTGGGATTTGTCGCGGCATGCGCAGTTTTCCGGCGTTGATATGAGTTATTATGATGAAGAAAAAAAGGATAGATACACGCCATGGGTGATTGAAACATCCGGCGGCGTGGATCGCGCCCTGCTCTTCTTTTTGATTGACGCATATCACGAAGACGGCGAGAGGAAGATATTAAAATTGCATCCGCGGCTTGCGCCCTACAAAGCCGCGGGGTTTCCGCTGCTCGCAAACAAGCCGCAGTTGGTGGAAAAAGCCCGGGAGATATTTAAAAATTTGAAGTTGCAGAATCTGAATGTCGCATGGGATGACCGCGGCAATATCGGCAAGCGTTATTACAGCCAGGATGAGATCGGCACTCCCTGGTGCATCACGATTGATTTTCAGATGCTGGAAGACGATACCGTCACCGTGCGCGATCGGGATACCGCAAAGCAGGAACGCATTGCAGTCAGTGAATTGAGTGTATATCTTAAAGAGAAAATTCTTTAGAAAAAATTATGTTCAAAAAAACTACATTGGAGAATGGGTTGCGTATCATCACCGCTCCTATGCAAGGCACGAATACCGTGACGGTTTTAGTGCTGTGCGGAACGGGATCGGACTACGAATCGCGCGAGATCAGCGGCATCTCGCATTTTTTGGAGCATATGTTTTTCAAGGGCACTGCCAATCGCCCGACACCAGACGCCATTAAGCACGAGCTTGACGGCATGGGGTCTATCTCCAATGCCTTCACGAGCCACGAGCTGACCGGGTATCACATCAAGGCCGCAAAGACGTATCTTGACCAGTCGCTGGACTTGCTTGCGGATATTTACAAGAATTCATTGCTCACGGCGGATGAGATTGAGCGCGAACGGCAGGTGATTGTGGAGGAAATGCATAAAGACCGCGACACGCCGACCCTCTATATTTGGTGGGTGTGGGAGCGGCTTTTGTACGGCGATCAGCCGGCAGGATGGGATGTGATTGGGGAGGAAAAAATAATCCGCTCGCTTTCACGCGACAATTTTGTAAATTATTTCACCCATCAATACGTTGCGTCCAACACCGCGGTGGTAGTGGCGGGCAATTTTGATGAGGCGGCGACGGTGGAGCGGATCCAGGGATTGTTTGGTAATGTCCGGAGCGGGCCGCCGTTGCGCGCCAAGCCCGCGGTGCGCGAAGAGCAGGCAGCGCCCGGCTTGGATATTGAGTACAAAGAAACGGATCAGACGCACATCGCGTTGGGATTTCGCGGGTATGACGCCAATCATCCGAAGCGGTATGTTGCTGATGTGTTGGCCGCGCTCCTTGGCGGATCGTGGAGCGCGCGCATGTGGGATCGCATCCGCGAGAAACTCGGCCTTGCCTATACGGTGTTTAGCACTCATGAAGCATATACCAATCGCGGGTATCTGCTGACGTATGCGGGCGTGGATCACAAAAACGCGGAGCGGACGATTGCCGCAGCATTGGAAGAATATAAAATGATTACTGCTACGCCGCCTTCGGCGGTGGAGCTCAAGCGCGTCAAAGATTATATCCGCGGCACGACCCTGATCGGCCTGGAGCAATCCAACGCGGTTGCAAGTTTCATCGGCGGCGAGGAGATGCTTACTGGCAAGCCCCAGACCATTGATGAAGTGTTTGCCAAACTTGACGCCGTGACTGCGGAGGATGTATGCGCGGTGGCGGGCGAGCTATTTCGTCCCGATCGCTTGAATCTTGCCATAATCGGGCCCTTCAAAGACAGAGTGCCGTTTGAAGAACTTCTCAAAAAATGGTAGGGTGAAAAGGTATGTACGCGCGGGATAGTCAGCATCTTTCCGTTTCTACCGGGACCATGATCCGGCTTGTTTTGGTATTGCTCGCGTTGGTCGCGGTGTATTTGGTTTGGGATGTGGTGATGGCGCTCTTTTTTGCGGTGATTGTGGCGTCAGCGCTGGAGCCCGGCATTGAGTGGCTCAAAGCCCGCGGCATCCCGCGGATTCTGGGCGTGATCATGATTTATCTGGTGATCGCGTTTGCGTTGTTCCTGCTCATCTACTTTATTTTCCCGCTCCTGCTCGATGACCTCCAAAGTTTTTCAACGACGTATCCGTTGCTTGAAGCCCAACTGCGTGCCGGTTTGACGCAGGCAGGCACCCTGCCGCTCATCTCTTTCTTTGCGGCAAACTTCGGCGACTTCTTGAGCATCCCGCTTTCGCGTCTCGGCGGCCTCTCAAGCGGCATTGCCAGCGTCGCGTCTGCGGCATTTGGCGGCATATTCTCGTTTCTGTTGGTATTTGTATTTTCGTTTTATCTTGCCGCGCAGGAGCGCGGGATTGAGAGTTTTTTGCGTCTCGTAACCCCGCTCAAGCAGGAGCCGTACGCGGTTGATCTCTGGCAGCGTTCGCAGAAAAAACTCGGCCGGTGGTTGCGCACGCAGATGTTGCTCGGCGCTATTGTCGGACTCTTGATTTTCTTCGGGCTTCTCATGCTTGGCGTGCCGCACGCGTTTTTCTTTGCGCTGATCACCGCCATGTTTGAGATTATTCCGGTGGTAGGACCCATCTTGGCGGCGGTGCCGGCGGTGGCGGCCGCGTTTCTTGCTTCACCCCTGCTGGGCGTTTTGGTGATCGCGCTCTATATTGTCGTCCAGCAGATCGAGTCGCACGTGATTGTGCCGGTTGTCATGCGTCGTACCATCGGGTTAAGCCCTCTTGTCGTGGTGCTGGCACTCCTGGCAGGCGCAAAGCTCGGCGGCGTATTCGGCATTCTTCTTGCCGTACCCCTGACTGCAATCGGGGCGGAATTGTTGAATGACTGGGACAAGAAAAAGCGCGCGCTCCTGCCCGAATAATTTAATTCTGGTTCATTTGAGGAAATATATCGCGGCAATCGCGATGATGATTTGAAAGGGAATGCCGATGGCAGGATAGGGCAGCAGTTTTATTTTAGTGTGGCAGAAATCGTGGAATTTTTGCAGGGGTGTCAAAAACGGCGCATATCCAGTAAAATAAATCCCCTGAAGCAGATCAGGCGCCATGCCGCCGAAGGCCACAAGAATCAGGAGAGCGGCTGTGGGGATGGATCGGGGCTGTCCGATCAGCAGTACGAGTGCAATGCCGAGCGTGCCGTCCAGCCCAATACGAAGTATGTCTTTTCTGAACGCGGAGGATGCGACATGCCATCGGCGCGTTGATGATTTTTCCCCACGGGGAAAAGAGAGAAAGCCGTAATCCCAATGCGGGATTGCATCACTCAAATAATGCGTGGCGGCACCGACAAGAAAAAGCGCAAGGGGATTGTGCAGACCGAGCCGGCGTCCGGCTGCAGCGCCAATGAGCGCGTGAGTGGCAAGTATCATACTAATCAGTATATGATATGAATCCGGAAAAAAGCAAAAAATTTTACATCACCACGGCTATTCCCTATGTGAATGACGTGCCGCATGTGGGGCACGCGTTGGAATTTGTGCAAGCGGACGTGCTTGCACGCGTCGCGGCCGCGCGAGGAGAAGATGTACGAGTGCTTTCCGGCGCGGATGAAAACGCGCTCAAAAACGTGCAGGCCGCGGAAAAAGCAGGTGTGCCGGTGCGCGAGTTCATCGAGGCCAATGCGAAATTATTTGCGCTCCTTGCGGAGCGGCTCAACGCGCATTTTGACGTGTTCCAGCGGGGAAGCGATACCGAGCATCATTATCCGGCGAGCCAAGAATTGTGGCGCCGATGCGCGGGTGCGGGAGATATTTACAAAAAATCATACGAGGGCTTGTATTGTCTCGGATGCGAGGCGTTTTATACTGCCGAAGAATTAACGCCGGACGGCCAGTGCCACGAGCATCCGGGGAAAAAACTTGAAATGGTATCCGAGGAAAATTATTTTTTCCGGCTTTCCAAATATCAAGATCAGATCATTGCTTTAATCTCGTCCGATACCATCCGCATCATCCCGGTATCACGAAAAAACGAGGTGCTGGGATTTTTACGCCAGTCGCTTGAGGACATCAGCATTTCCCGTTCCAACGAGCGCGCGCGCAACTGGGGCGTGCCGGTGCCAGGCGACGACACCCAGCGGATGTATGTATGGTTTGATGCCCTCAATATCTATCAGTCCGGCATCGGTTTTGGATGGGATGACGCGCAGTATCAAAAATGGTGGCCTGCGGATGCGCATCTCATTGGCAAAGGAATCCTGCGATTTCATGCCGTGTATTGGCCCGCGTTTTTGCTCTCGGCAAAATTGCCCCTGCCAAAATCAATTATTGTGCACGGCTACATCACCGTGGATGGACAGAAAATGTCCAAGACCGTGGGCAATGTGATTGATCCGTTCGCGCTGATTGAAAAATACGGCGTGGATCCAGTGCGCTATTATCTCCTGCGCGAGATTCCGTCCGGCGAGGACGGCGATTTTTCGTATGAAAAATTTGAACAACGCTACAACGGAGATTTAGCCAACGGCATCGGTAATCTCGTCGCACGGGTCGCGGCGCTCGGCGAGTCGGTGAGTCCGATTCCTGTGCATACTGATGACAAGATTGAGAAAGAAATCATGCGCGTGCGCGACGTCTGTGAGAGACACATTGCCGAGTTCCGTCTCAATGAAGCGTTGGCGATAATGTGGGATCTCGTTTCGTTCGCCGACAAATACATCAATAATACTAAGCCGTGGACTATGAAAGATGATCCCGTAGCTTTGCAAAAAATCATTGCCAATGCCGCGGCGCTGGTAGATGCCGCACGTCAGCTACTTACACCGTTTCTTCCTGATACCACTGAAAAGATTGAGGGGCAGATCAGAGTCAGTGACGGCAGGATCACAATAAAAAAGGGCGGGAATCTCTTCCCGCGCCTCAACTAGATGAGAGATGATGCCCTACACGGATTTTACGAGCGCTTTCTTCTTGGTCTTTTTCTTGGATACCGAAAGATTCTTCGGCCCTTCCAGCCCTCTGATCCTATGTTTGAGTTTCGTATTTTCCGCCATCAACTCTCTTATCTTGACTTGTAGCCGCTCAATGAAGAATAAAAGATCACTTACCCTTCGTTGTGAGTCGTCCATAGCATGGTTTCCTCCGTTGTGAAAAGTTAGGATAATTTTACACTGAAAGCAATACTATGCCAACCCCGCGACTTTTTGATGTCCATACCCATACGCAGTTTGCGGCTTTTGCCGATGATCAGGACGCGGTGATCCGGCGGGCTTGACGCGTTTGATGCGAGGTGATACACTTTTGATACACTAACTATTTTCTATGTTGGCGACAAAAACACGTATCAATGTGAGTATTCCCCGCGCGATGAGGCAGGCGATTGAGCGGCTTGCCCGGCGGGATGAGGTGCCCGGGGCGACCAAAGCCGCCGAGCTGATTCGGCATGCGTTGGAGTGTGAGGAGGATGATGTATGGGATGCGGTTGCGCGGAGCCGCGACCGCAAAGGCGCGCGTTTTGTGCCTCATCAAAAAGCGTGGGCATGACTTACTCTTTGCACTACCACGCGCTCGTGGCGAGTTTGGATATTCCGGCTCTGCCTCACGAATGGCGGCAGAGGATACGGCGGGCGATTGAGGAGCGATTGACCACACATCCCGAGATATATGGCAAGCCCCTGCGCCGGTCTCTCAAAGGATACCGCAAACTTCGGGTCGGCGATTACCGCGTTATTTTTAGGATTGAACGGGATGCCGTCAAGATTTTTGTGATTCAACATCGGTCGCGCGTCTATGCGACGGCGGATAAACGGTTATGAAAACAGATCCGCAACTTTTTGACATCCATACCCATACGCAGTTTGCGGCTTTTGCCGATGATCAGGATGCGGTGATACGGCGCGCTTTGGATGCGGGGGTGTGGATGGTCAATGTAGGGACCCAGCGCGACACCTCGGCCGCCGCGGTTGCGACCGCGGCGCGGTACACCGAAGGCGTATATGCGGCAGTCGGCCTGCATCCGATTCATACGGACAAATCCTATCACGATGCGCAGGAACTCGGCCCAACAACACCCTTACAAACTGGAGTTTGTAAGGGTGTTGTTGATGGGGGCTTTACGTCGCGGGGCGAGGAGTTTGATTACGAGTATTACAAAAAACTGGCGCAAGATCCGAAAGTGGTTGGGATCGGCGAATGCGGCTTGGATTATTATCGTCTGGCCGAAGATACAAAAACAAAACAGCGCGTGGTCTTTGAACAGCAGATCGCGCTGGCGGCAGATGTAAAAAAGCCGCTCATGATTCATTGCCGCAACGCGTTTCGCGACTTAATCGCAATTCTCCAAGCTCCAAGTTCTAAGTTCCAAGTCCCGTCCGGCATCATTCATTTTTTCACCGGCGCAAAAGACGACGCAAAGTCGCTACTTGATCTCGGATTTTCCTTCTCGTTCGGCGGCGTGATTACATTTGCGCGCGACTACGATAAAGTGGTACGCTACATACCGATAGATCGGATTGTTCTTGAGACAGACGCGCCATATATCACGCCGGTCCCGTATCGGGGCCGACGCAACGAGCCCGCGTATGTGACGGAGGTCGCCAGGAAACTCGCGGAAATAAAGGCGCTGTCGTACGAGACGACAGCGCAACTGACGACGGAGAATGCGCGAGAGGTCTTCTGTATATGAAATCAACGTATGAATTTCTTAGAACAACTCGTCGCAGAATGGTATCAATACAAGGATTACTTTATTAGAACCAATATCAAGTTTGGTCGCAGACCAAAAGGTGGTTATATCGGCGAGATGGATGTTGTAGCTTATAAACCCGAGACACAAGATTTTATTCATATTGAGGCATCAACGGATGCCAGCACTTGGTCAGAGAGAAAAAAGATATTTGAAAAGAAATTTACAGACGCAAGAAGATTCTATTTAGATATTTTTCCATCCAAACAAATAGACATAAAACCGAAACAAATTGCTCTCGTAGGTTTTAATCTAAGCCCCAACCCAACGACAGTTTCTTGGAAGTCTTCTCCGCCGGAAGGATCTCCTTGGGGAGAAATAAAAATAGAAGTCATACACATACCGAAGTTTTTTGAGTCGATAACTGCAGAGTTGAAAAAGAAAAATCCGCAGAATGATGCGATCCCTGAAATCTATCCGCGATTAAGAGCCATCCAATATGCGATGTTTTATATAAATCGAAAAGTATAGAACAAAATAGGAATATGCGCTACAATCAGAAAAAGATTACAGAACGATTTGATTATGCCCTTCGGGTTCCGGAAATCGGCATCTATTCCATTTCTATTGCCGCGCGGTGCCATTCCGGGGAGCAGACCGGTACGCGCGGCGGCGAGAACTTACGAGTTGAAATTGACGGCAGGGCATTCAGAGAGATACCCTCGGTATCCAAACCGCAATATCAAGATATTCCGGCCTCATGGAATGGGACGCTGTTGAAAGGAGCAAAACAGACCGTTATTTTTATTTTGTATCTACGGGCCGGAGAACACACCATCACTTTTATTCCTCAAGAAGGCGCCTCCATAGAACGGGAACCAGTTATATCACTCATTCAAGATCTCTCCGCTATCAATTTTGATCCAGAAGAGCAGGCGGAAGACGGAGATCGCAGGCCATGGTTTACGTTTGCGTTCATTGATCTGCCGCTTGCTTCCTTCTCCATTGACGCATCAACCCGCTGGCATTGGCGAGACGGCGATGATATCAAACTCATTATTGACGGCGAAATCCAAAAAAACACCTCACCGTTATCAGTATTCCATCGCAACTGGCTCTGGAGCAGTTTTCCTTTCCAAAATGAACGCCAAGAAAAAACATTCACGCCGGCATTGCTCAAAGGCATCCATTATGTTGAACTTTGGGCAGACAGAACCCCGACCCTGCACCGCGCGAAATTTAATGCGAGCCAAAGTGATGCTTCGACAAATGTACATGCGAAGGTTGTGTGGGAATCGGCAAAATTGCGGATGGCTCCTCATATTGCTCCCACAGATTTAGGGAGTATCGCAAAAGATGAACGTCTTGTTATCTTGGAGAAAGCCGTTGTCGGGGATCGGATTGTGACTCCAAGCGGCAACGTACTCACTACGGATCGCTGGCATAAAGTCCGATATAAAAATCAAGAGGGATATATCTACTCGCTTGCTTTAGAAATAGATGCGGAAGACAAACAGTCAATTCGCGAACTGATCATCCAAAAATCGCAAGAGATCGGAGAGGATCACTGTCTTATGCTCGCGGTCGCGCAACGCGAATCCAAATTCTTCCCTTACGAGGTTTCTGACAAAGGAGCGTGGGGAGTGTTTCAGTTGAAGGAAGATGCAGTGACTGATGTCAACGCAACTTTCCGTAAGAATTTTTCAGACCGTTTTGATATGCTCCAAAACATTGAGGCCGGCATTTTATATTTCCAGATCGTTAAAAAAAGATACGAAGGTAAAGATTATTTTGAGGAGCGGTGTTTAGCCGCCTGGAATAGGGGTTGGCGACGCGTGAATCCGGATAAGCCGTTTCTTTTAGCTCATCAGCCCATCGCTACCCGGCAATTTATCCATGATGTTTTTCGATTCCGAGATGCATGCAAAAGAGCGGGCGGAGTGCTCCTCCGAGCACTCTTTCTCACTATGATTGTCTTGGCAGGCATATATGGCTTGATGGTATGGCGCAAGGCATTTTTTAAGCAGTATGCCATTCCTGATGTCTACGCCCGCTATGTTGTTTTGGCTGATCAAAAAGTAGATATTGACGCTGACGGAAACGAAGAACGTCTCACCGTGCTCACGGATAACCCCCACTCAACATTCAACACGATACATACCGTCCTCATCAGGAGAAACAACTCATTCATGGAGTTGCCCGATAAGGAAAGCGATGAACTGCAATGGATCAAAACAGGAGATTTCAATCATAACGGTAAAACGGATATTGCCGTGTTATACGGATATTCCGGTAGCGCTGGTTTCGGTCATTTTTATCTTTACGAATGGGATAATGCCGCATTTAAGACATTGTTGGCGCGCGAAGAAATCAATAGCGAAGTTGTCATTTCAGATCTGGATGATGATGGGGCGCAGGAAATCGTATATCGGTTCTCACCCTCGAAGTGGGGTCGAAAGGACACGGAAGTGTATCAATGGCAGAAACAGGAAATGAGGTATAGTAAAGTCACCCATGCGTTACGATCCGAAAAAAATTGAAGCGAAATGGCAGAAGAAATGGCTCGCGGAGAAAATCTACGAGCCGGATTTTCGACTCGCCACCCCTCGACTCGCTTCGCTCGCTCGGGATAAAAATGCCGCGGTGCAGCCTTTTTACAATCTTATGATGTTTCCCTATCCGTCGGCCGAGGGACTGCATGTGGGGAATATGTATGCGTTTGTCGGCTCGGATATTTATGGGCGCCTCAAGCGCATGCAGGGGTATGACGTGTTTGAGCCGATAGGTCTGGACGGATTCGGGATTCACTCGGAAAATTATGCGATCAAGATTGATGCGCATCCAATGAAGCAAGCGAAGGTCTCTGAAAAGAATTTCTATCGGCAATTGCAGATGATCGGAAACGGGTTTGCCTGGGATGAGCGTCTGGAAACGTACGATCCCGAATACTACCGATGGACACAGTGGATATTCGTGACGATGTTCAGACAGGGCCTGGCATATCGCAAGAAACAAGCGGTGAACTGGTGCCCGTCGTGCAAGACAGTTTTAGCCGATGAGCAAGTGATAGTAGGAAAGTGCGAGCGATGTGGCATGATTGTCGTCAAAAAAGACCTGGAGCAGTGGTTTTTCCGCATCACGAAGTACGCGGACCGGCTCCTGAAAAATCTTGAGACTCTTGACTGGTCCGAGCGCGTAAAAATCGCGCAGAAGGAATGGATCGGCAAGAAAGAAGGAATCAATATAACCTATCCGATTGAAAATAGCCACGAGACCGTGACGGTTTTTACCACGCGTCCAGATACGAACTTCGGCGCTACCTTTGTCGTGCTTGCACCGGAGCATCCGCTTGCGTTGCGGATGGCCACTGCGGAACAAAAAAAAGAAGTTCAGAAATATATCAGCGCGACAGCGGATAAGAGTGAGGCGGATCGGATCGCGGACGGCAGAAAAAAATCCGGAGTTTTTACCGGCAGATATGCACTCAACCATCTGACTGGATATAAGATGCCCGTCTGGGTCAGTGATTTTGTTTTGAGCGGGTTTGGCACCGGAGCAGTGGTGGGTGTGCCCGGACATGATAGGCGCGACTTTGAATTTGCACAGGCGTTTGATCTGGACATCATGCGCGTTGTTATGGGTTTTGATGGCGATGGCGGCCCGATTGTCCGTGCAGAGCAGGTTCAAGAGGAAAAAGGAGTGATGATTAACTCCGGTTTTCTGAATGGTATGGATATTCATGCGGCAACGCGCGCAATCATGGACCACATGGCAGAAAAGGGTTGGGGGAAAAAGGTGGTACAGTACCATCTCCGTGATTGGCTTGTTTCGCGTCAGCGATACTGGGCACCCCCAATCCCCATGATTTTCTGCGATGCGTGCGCCGGCGCGGGAAAAGGCGAGCGAGGTGATATGCCCGGGTGGTATACAGCGTCGGAGAAATCCCTCCCGGTGAAGCTTCCGTTTGTCAAAAATTTCCGCCCGACTGGCACGGATCAGTCACCGCTTGCGGTGGTTACAGCGTTTTATAAGGTCCGATGTCCCGGATGTAAGAAATGGGCGCGCAGGGAAACTGATGTTTCCGATGTATTTCTGGATTCGGCTTGGTATTACCTGCGCTACCCGAGCGTGAAAAATAAAAAAGCCCCGTGGGATCCGGCGATTACGAAACAATGGCTTCCGGTGACGCGATACATGGGAGGCGCAGAGCACTCGGTACTCCATCTTCTCTATGTCCGGTTTCTTGCGATGGCCTTGCACGATGCGGGACTTATCCATTTTGACGAGCCGATGCCGGTTTTTCGCGCGCACGGACTTATCATTAAAAATGGCGCCAAGATGTCAAAATCCAAAGGCAATGTTGTAAATCCGGACGAGTATATCCATGCCTATGGCGCTGATGCCCTGCGCATGTACCTTATGTTCCTGGCGCCGTGGGAGCAGGGAGGAGATTTTCGGGATGCCGGAGTTCGGGGGATCACGCGGTTTTTGGAGCGGGTATGGAAACTCGTTCAAAATCACAAATCACAAATCACAAATCACA
>OBEQ010377115.1_pt1 | contig 18299 bp, 19 predicted proteins | sample 1670901 | NCBI WGS metagenome assembly OBEQ01 (sample SAMEA104232315, study PRJEB22302) | groundwater metagenome | biome: forest; feature: aquifer; material: groundwater | place: USA | collected 2011-08-07 | depth 5.4 m
GGCACCGACGCGGAGGTGCTCGCCAAGGCCGCGAAGACGGATCCCGTTCTGCTCGCCGCCTGCTATAGCGCCTCGGCCATGTGGACCGCCAACGCGGCCACCGTATCCCCTTCCGCCGACAGCGCGGACGGCAAAGCGCATTTCACCCCCGCGAACCTCTCCAGCCAAATCCACCGCAGCGTGGAACCGCCCCATACCGCTGCCCTGTTGCGACGCCTGTTCCCCGGACCCCGCTTCGCCCATCACGCGCCCTTGCCGACCGGCCGCCCCTTCGGCGACGAAGGGGCGGCCAACCATATCCGCCTGGCCCCCGAGCATGGATCGTCAGGTCTGCAGATCTTCGTGTACGGATACGAAGGCCTGGCGCCTCCCATCCCGGCCGCCGCCCTTCCGTCCCCCTCGCGAGCGGCCGGCGGATCCAGGGTAACACGCCGGTTTCTCCCCCGCCAATCCCTGGAAGCCTCCCGGGCGGTGGCGCGCCTGCACGGTCTCGATCCCGATCGCACCCTTTTCCTCGCCCAGAACCCCGCCGCCATCGACGCAGGCGTGTTCCACAACGACGTCATCTCCGTCGGCAACGCCAATCTGCTGTTCTGCCACGAGGCGGCTTTCCTGGATCAGAAGAAGGCGCTCCGTCGGGTACGCGACCAATACGCCGTCCTGGGCGCGGGCCCTTTGCGCCTCATCGAAGTGGCCTCCCGCGAGGTCCCGCTTTCCGTGGCCGTGTCCACCTATCTCTTCAACAGTCAGATCCTGAGCCCGCCCGCGGGCGGCATGCTCCTGCTGGCCGCGCGGGAATGCCGCGAGCATCCGGCCACGCGCAAATACCTGGAAGGGCTTCCGGCCAAGGGCCTGGGCATCGATGCGGTGGAGTTCGCCGATCTGCGGCAGAGCATGCGCAACGGCGGCGGGCCCGCCTGCCTGCGGCTGCGCGTCGTCTTGACCGAAAAGCAATGGGCGGCCGTGCCGTCAGGCGTGAAGCTCGATGAAGCGTTGTACATGAGGCTGAAAGCGTGGGTGGAAAAGCATTATCGCGATCGCTTGTTGCCCGGCGACTTGGCCGATCTCCAGCTGTTGCATGAGACCCGCAAAGCCATGGATGCTCTGGAGGGGATTCTCGACCTCGCGCTTTGAGGTGGTCGCCGCCAATCAGTCGGCCGGAGTGATCGCCCAATCCACGTCGATCCGCCCCGTGCGCACCCCTTCCCCGTCCGGGTCCAATACCTTGAAGGCCTCCAGGCTCAGGTCCATGATATGCTGCTCGCTCCGGTTGAAGTCATCCGTGGGCTGGCCTCCTTTGTCCACGATCATCACCCGCACCTTGGCTCCCGTGCTCCGCGAGGTAATCCAGGCGAACTTGCGGTTCTCGCAAAGCTTGTCCTTAAAATGGTGGTGGATCGATTCCGAGGCCGCGGCGATCATCTTTCCGTTCGCGGTGAAATCGTATTCGATGCCGCAATAGCATTGGCCCGTGTCCGGATACGGATGGTAATGCACGAAGCCGCGTCCTGACAATTCGGCTCCGGAGCCATCGGTATCCCACGCCGCCCCGACCGAGGAGGGTCCGCCATGCCGCGAGCAGGAGGCGATCAGGAACGCGCAAAGGGCCGCCGTGAGCGGATGGAAAAGGGGGAGTATCCGAGTTCTACGCATGAGGGATCGGAACCAACATAATCCCGCCAAGCGCGGAGCGCGGCCTTTCCCGGCAATCCAGCCATGATTTTACCGATAACCGACCGCGACACCATTGCCTACCTCTCGGAAGGCCTTGGCGGGCGTGCCGGATCCAGGGATCCCCTTCCCCTTCCGTAACCCGTCGGTTACGGTGCGGGCGTAATTTTCCGGTTACGGGGGCGGCCTCAGGGCCAACCTGGCCGACCCGTCTCAGCGCGCCTTGCGGTCGGTGGACTCGAAGATCTTGTCCGCGGATTTGTCGTTGAAGCCCTGGAAGAGTTTGCCGTCCGGCATCGCGTACCGCCGCGCGAACTCGTAGTAGCATCCCGGCACCTTGCGCGGTCCTTCCTTGAAGGTCGCTTCGGCCTCGTTGGCCAGGGTGGAGGATTGCTCCAGGAAGATTTCCGGGCCGCCCTTGATCTCGCCGCCGGAGGCGTTGAGGCGGAAGCCATTGGCCTTGAGGAACAGGTTGAGCGAAGGGAGATCGGGGAAGGTGCGCAGGGCGTTGGCGAATACCGTGAAGTGGTTGGCGCGGAATCCGAAGGCGGACATCCACGCCGCGTACTCGCTTTCCCGTTCCAGCGCTTCGAAAGCGGTGAAATCCACCTCCCATGGACGACCGCCGGCGCACCAGTCTTCCCGGGCGAGAAAGGCGCGCGGAACCTGGTTGATGAGCGCCTGCAGCATGGAGCGGGCGCCGGAGCTCAGGCGTTCCGGATGGATCTGGCTGATGAAGATCTTGGGGTTGAGCGGATCGGGATGTTGCAAATGCACGGCCGTGAGCTTCTTTTCCGGGAATTCGTATCGGCCGCCCGGGGCATAGCCGAAAGCCAGGAACGGGGCGGCCATGGCCGTGACGTCCATACCGGGATGGGCGAAGGTGCGGAAGGCGATGTGGTCGTTGCGGAGGCTTTGCCCCACCACCTCTCCCCGCGCCTCGAGCAAGGCATGGATGCGGTGGGCCTGGGGGTTGAGCGTGCTGTAGTCCAGCCAGAGCCGGTCGAGAAGTGCTTTTAAGGTTCCCATGGTGCCTCCCCGGGTAAGATATAATCCCCCTTCCAGTTTACCACTTTCGGGTCGCATCCGCCAAAATCGGCCGGGTGTGAGCGCGGTCACGGAACCAAAGGCCGGGGATGCATAGATTAAGGGGACCACGGGAATGCAGAGGAGAGGAACTACCTGCATTGGGCTGGACGTCACCCGCGCCGCTCCAGCCTTTTCCCGCCCTTTTCCGTCCCTTTGCCGCCGTCCACCGGTCCTTTTAACCCGCTTGTCCGGGCCTCAAGCCTCGATATGCTATCATTTCCCCATGGCCGCGATGAAATACCCGGTGCCTTCCCCAACGCCTCATCCTCGCGATGAATCCGGCCTCATCGGCACGTTGCGGGAACGCTCCCTGCACGCGAAACTCAAAAGCCTGTACACCCAACCCGGCGATTGCGTCGAGGAGAAGGTGGGCGGCTACTGGGTGGACATCCGCCGCGGCCGGGACGTCATCGAGATCCAGACCGGCAGTTTCGGAAGCATGAAGCGCAAGCTGACCCAACTTCTCTCCGACTGTTGCGTGCGCATCGTCCATCCGGTGGCGGTGGAAAAATGGATCACCAAGATCGCCGCGGATGGCGAGACGTTCCTCAGCCGGCGGAAATCCCCCAAGCGCGGAAGCTGTTACGACCTCTTCGACGAGCTGGTAAGCTTCCCGGAATTCTTCCTCAACCCGCGCTTCTCCGTGGAAGTGGTGCTGGTGAAGGAGGAGGAGATGCGCTGCGAGGACGGCCAGGGAAGCTGGCGTCGCAAGGGAACCAGCATCAAGGAGCATATCCTTCTGGAAGTGGCGGGCCGCGAGGTGTTCCACACCGGTCGCGACTTCCTGAAACTGCTTCCCGAGGGATGGACGGGTCCTTCCACCAACCGGGAATTGGCCAAGGCCCTGAAGCAGCCGTATTTCCGCATCGCCCGCATGACCTATTGCCTTTCGCGCATGGACGCCCTGCGTTTGGCCGGTAAGCAAGGCCGATCGATCCTCTACGCTCTCGCCTGAATTTCCCGTTCCTGACGATCCCAGATTTTCATTTGGCTTGATTGTGAAGCTTTTGCGAAGCCTTCGCATTTCCCCGCATTAATAGATTCTGGTCCGCTGTAACCAAACTATCCGCTAACCCGTCCAATCCGCTGCGCTCTTCACTGCCACAACGGAATTCGCCAAGGCCCATCCCCCGCGGACAGGCCAGGAGGTCCAGATGAAATCGAATGCCTTTTCTTTACCCTCGGTAACCTCGCTCGCCACGCTCGCAGTCCTGACCACCGGCGTCTGCGTCCGCCCGGGCCTCGCGGTCCCCATCGCCTGGACCGATTGGAATGCGGCCACCGTAGGCGCTCCAGGATCCGCGGAGGGTTCGCTTACCGCGGACGGCCTCACCGTCGGCGTCCACTATACCGGCGAAGTGCAGTCCGCCCAGATCAACGGCATGGGCGAGTACCGGTATGTCCAACCCATCCCGGGCATGGAAGCGTATACCAGCGCCGCGGTCGACAATGCGCCGGCCACTTCGGACATCATCATGCTTTCCGGGGGCATGGGCACCGTCAACCGGTTCGCCTTCGACAACCCTTTGATCGATCCGGTCCTCATCATCGTAGGAATGGGATTGTTCTCGGCAGCTCCCTTCACTTGGCGATTCAATGCGCCGTTCACGGTGCTCAGCTCCGGATTCGGATATTGGGGCATGGGGGAAATGGGGCTGACGGATATCGGCGGCAACGTGCTGGCCGGGCAGGAGGCGCATGGAGCGATCCGGTTCACCGGCACCTATTCATCGATCAGCTTCACCGCGCCCCAGCACGACGCTGATTGGGAGGGCATCACTTTGGGCGCGGCCGGCGTGGCCTTGCCGGCGCCGCCGCCCGACGGGGGTTCCCTCCCCGCGGCTCCCGAGCCCGGAGGCATGGCCTTGTTCGTTCTTGGGTTGGCGCTCATCGGCGCGACCGGCCGGCGCAGGTTTTACGCCGCGTTTTCCCGGTTCACCGTGGCGAAGAGCAGGGCGTAGAAACAGAGGACGATGTTGAAGAGCGGGATCTGCAGGGCCGGCGGCAGGCTGTAGATGATCGTCACCGCAGGGAACCACACAGCCCACAGGCCTATCAGCGCCTTGGGCAGGTTCTCCTTCCAAAAGGGGAACCAGCGCAGGCTCCGCAACCGCGCGAAACTGAATCCCGCATCCTTCCAGAAGAACACGAGCTGGGCGCACGGCGTGGACCAGACCACGCTGTAGACCAACTGATCGAACAGCACCTTGGCCGCGATGGTGGCGACGGCGGTGTCGTTGCCGAAGGCCCATCCCTGCGCCTGGTAAAAGATGTCCACCTCCACGCCCTTGACGGCCCAGAAGAGCATGTAGAAGAGCCCGTGCGACATCGGGGTGGCGGCGCGTGTGCGCGGATTGAGGCGCAGATACAGGAAGGGGATCAGGCCGCCCCACAGCGCGGTGGCGACGAAGCTGTAGCGCCAGCCCCAGCGCAGTTTCAGATCCGCCAGGGAGTCCATGGCCGCGCGGGACGGCGCGTGGAAATAATAAGCCAGCAGCACGCCAAGGGCGAAGACCTGCAGGATGAGACCGGGGACGAGGTTGGCGCGCGCGGCCGCCAGGCTTTGACGCCAGGGGCTTACGGGACCATCCGCGACGCTTGGAGCGGCAGGTCCCGGGGATGAGGTGGAGCTTTCCGGACCGCTCAAGGCAGCAGGCGGTGGACGCGTTCGAGGATAGGGCCGAAATGTTCCGGATACAGGAGCCCGGCCAGGAGGAATCCCGTCACCGCGCCGCCGATATGGGCTTCATGGGAGACGTTGCCGATTTGCCGGTCCAACAGGAAGGTGGAATAGGCGATGTAGATGATGGCGAAGACCGGAGCGGGAATGGGCACCGGAATGACCAGGAAGTAGACGCTCATCTCCGGGTTGAGGACGATGGCCGCGAAGAGGATGCCGGTGACGCAACCGCTCGCGCCGAGGACGCGGTAGTCGGGATTGTTGCGGCGCAGGATGAAGATCAATGCGGTCGCCGCCGCGCCGGAAGCGGCGTAGATGGTGAGCATGTGGATGCCCAGGGAGCCTTCCACCACGCGTCCGAAGATGTAGAGGGTAAGCATGTTGAAGAACAGATGCCAGAGATCGGCGTGGGAGAAATGCGACAGGAAGACGCCGGGGAGGTTGCGTCCGTGGGCGGTTTCGAAAGGCGCGAAGACGAATTTGCGGAAGCCGCCGGCGCCTTTTTTCAGGGTGGAAAACCCCCAGAGGGATATGATCACGTTGAGCGCGATGAGCGCGTTGAGGATCATTTGGTGTTGCCGGGGAGGGGAGGCAAGGGGAGAAACCGGGAGGTTCGGGCTATCGCAGGTCGGATCATGGTGCGGTTAAAATAGTAATCGGCTCCGGATTGGACCCAAAAAAGCCAAGCAGGTCCGGCGGCTCCCCATGGATGTTTCCCCGCAGGAACCGATTTCCCAGGGTTTCCGGGCCCTTTCCGCACGTTACAAACCGTTACAGGCCGAACATGGAAGGCTTACCTTGGGCCCGTATCTTCTTCCTGTGGCCGGAAGAGATCCGGTCCGACGCCGGAGCACCGGCATCCGCCGCCGGGAGTTCCGGCGGACCGGCAGAGCCGGGTTTCACAAGGAGATTCATATGTTGGTACGCCGCTTTTTCCGCATCGCCTTCCCCGTGGTCGCCGTCGCAGCCGGAGCCTTCATGCTGGCCGGTTGCCATGGCCGCAATTGCGGCTGGAGCTCCAGCCCCGAAAAGAAGGCCGACTATATCGCCAAGCGCGTGGCCAAGGAACTGGACCTGACCGCGGAGCAGAAGACCAAGCTGGACAAGATCAAGTCGGACATCCTGGCGCGCAAAGGGGAGTTCACCGCCGTGCACGCGGGGCTGCGCGAAACCCTGATGGGGCAGATCCGCTCCACCTCGGTCGATACCTCCAAGCTCAACCAGGCCCTGGAGGATCGCGAAGCCAAGATCAAGGAGCTGCGCGGTTTCATGGTGGCCGAGTTCGCCGAGTTCCACGCCATGCTGGATTCCACCCAGCGCGAAAAGCTGGCGTCCAGGTTGGAGAGCCATTGCCGGTAGGCTTGGGATGGCCTACCTTTCCACCCAGTACGACAAAGCGCAAGCCTCCGCAGGCGGCGCGCCCCTCCGCGGTTCCGGACCCGCGGAGGGGCGCGTGCCCCGGCGCGACGCGCGGGGGCCTTCCATGAAAACCGTATTGATCGTCGACGATGATCGCAAGCTCGGCCGGCTCCTCACGGACTACCTGGCCAAGTTCGGCCTCAAGGGCGTTTCCGCCGCGCATCCGGATGAAGCCATCCGCTTTCTGCGCCGCGAACTTCCCGACATCGTGATCCTGGACGTGATGCTGCCAGACAAGGACGGCTTCGAGATGTGCAAGGAGATCCGCCGCGATTATACCGTGCCCATCATCATGCTCACCGCCCGCGGCGAAGTGGCCGATCGCGTGCTGGGCCTGGAGCTGGGCGCGGACGATTACCTGCCGAACCCTTTCGAGCCCGGCGAGCTTGTCGCGCGCATCCAATCCGTGCTGCGGCGCGGTTCCGGAACGGTGGCGCCGGACAAGCTGCGCCACGGGAACCTGGAAATGGATTTCCGCCGGCGCGAGGCGATGGTGGGCGGCAAGTCAGTCGACCTCACCGCCATGGAGTTCGAAGTGCTGGCCCTGTTCGCGCGCAGCCCGGGCAAGGTGATGGACAGGGACTACATCCTCGATCGCACCAAGGGCATGGAATGGGAGCCGTACAACCGTTCCATCGACGTGCTCATCAGCCGCCTGCGGCAGAAGCTCGGGGACGATCCGCGCAAGCCGGCCTTCCTCAAGACCGTGCGCGGCGCGGGCTACATGTATATCGGCGACGAAGAGACGGACCAGGCGATCGAGGAAGGGAAGACGGGGGAATCCGATGCATCCTAGGTGGCGCAGGCATTGGCAGGGACAGGAAATGGCCGGAGGCGGATCCATGCGCCGGCGCTACCGCCGTTCCTTGATGCCCAAGCTGCTGCTGGTGCTGATCCTGGTCGGCATGTCCGTGAACATGTGCGTGGGCGGATTCTGGCGCCTCTCCTTCTTCCGCCAGTCGCACGCCGCTCTGGAACGCAACGTGGCCCATTACGCCGGATCCCTGGCCGCCGAAATCGGCTCGCCGCCGGACACCGCCAAGGCCCGGGCCATGGCGGGCAAATATGCCCTGCGCATCCGCTATCAGGGTCCCGGTGGATCCTGGGAATCGGGACCGGGCCCGGATTTCCCCGAGGCCAAGGGCCGGGGCGCGGGCAACCACGTGATCGCGGAAGAGCCGGGCGTCCGCACGGGATGGAGCGGCCACCGCTTCTTCGTGCAGGTGGATCAAGGCGCGGGCCGCTACACCTTCAATACGGACTTCCCCGACATGTCCGACGGGCGCGGCGGGTACCTGGCCCTGCTCATCACCCTGCTCACCGCCGTCATCGTGGCCGCCTTCTTCGCCATCCGGCGCTTATTGTCGCCCCTGAAAAGCCTGGCCGCCGCCGTAGAGCGCATCCGCCGGGGGGAGTTCGGCCATCAGGTTCCCGTATGCTCGCGCGATGAGCTGGGAGATCTGGCGCGTTCGTTCAACGCCATGTCCACGGGCCTGCAGGAGATGATCCAATCGCGGGAGCAATTGCTGTTGGACGTGAGCCATGAACTGCGCTCGCCGTTGACGCGCATCAAGGTGGCCCTGGAAATGGCGCCCGAAGGCATGGCCAAGGAAAGCATCCGGGACGATCTGGGCGAGATGGAGACCATGATTTCGGAAATCCTGGAGACGGCGCGGCTGGACAGCGCCAACGGCAAGCTGAATCTGGAGCAGGTCGATCTGGGCCAACTGGTGGCCGAGGCGGTGGCGGACGCGGATCTGCGCGCGCCGGGAGCCCGCCTTGTTTCTTCCACGGGAGCGCCCGGCGCATCGGGGGTGGCGGGAGACGGATTCGGCTCCGGGCCCGTGATCAGCGCGGATCGCATGCGCATCCGCAAGGTGCTGGGCAACATCCTGGACAATGCCGTCAAGTTCTCGCACGGGCGCGCCCAGCCGGTGGAAGTCCGCATCGAGGCCCGCGCTTCCGAAATCATCGTGCGCGTGAAGGACAAAGGCGTCGGCATTCCGGAGCATGAATTGCCGCGCCTGTTCGAGCCCTTCTACCGCGTGGATCGATCCCGTTCCCGCGAGACGGGCGGGTACGGCCTGGGCCTCAGCCTGTGCCGCCGCATCATGGAAGCCCACGGCGGGAGCATCGCCATCGCCAGCCGGGAAGGCGATGGCACCGAGGTCTCTTTGACGTTTCCCATCGCTCCCCCGGCCCTCTGACGCGGATTAGCCCCACCAACCCAAACTCTTCAAATCCCGGTTGACCATTCCACCAGGCGGGTCCTAAGATAAAGGCACGGGCGCGGGGGACGCGTCCGGTTCAAAAGGGTTTCCGCGCCGCCATGATCCAATTGCCTTTGGAAGAAGTCCATCCCGGAATGGTGGTGGCGCGATCCGTTCTGGGATCCGCCGCGGGCGTGCAATTGGCCGCCGGCTACACCCTGGACGAGGCCGTCATCGCGCGGTGCAAGCGCCAGGGCATGCGCACCATGTGGGTGCACCTGGACGGCGAGGGCATCCTTCCCGCCGGCAACGTCAACGATCAACTCGCCCTCCAGGCGCAACAGGCCTGGAAGGACAACATGGGCTTGCTCGCGAAGATCGGCGAGACGCAGGATTCCACCCTGGAGAACCTGACCAAGTTCACCGCGGATCCGGGGCGCTTCAAGAACATGGTCGCCACCGAGCAGTTGAAATCCATCGTGGATCAGATCATCCGCTCCATCCTGGGGCAGGATCCCCTGATCGTGAACCTGGCTTCCATGCGCACCACGGACGGCTATCTGCATCAGCATTCCTTGGACGTCACCATCACCTCCACCATGATCGCAGCCCGCCTCAAGTACGGGGTTCAGGACATCCAGGAGCTCGCGCTGGGTTGCTTCCTGATGGATCTGGGGATGATCATCGTTCCGGAATCGGTGCAGCAGAAGAGGGGCCCGCTCACGCTTTCGGAAACCCATATCCTGGAAGAGCACCCGGCGGTGGGCTTCGCCATCCTGCGCGCCAACGAAGGCATCAACATCAATACCGCCCACGTGGCCTATCAGCATCACGAGCGCCTGGACGGCCGGGGTTTTCCGCGCCAGCTCAAAGGGGACGATGCGCCGCCCCAGAAAACCCTGACCAATGCCGGCGGCAGCATCCACCGCTACGCCCAGATCGCGGCCGTGGCGGACACGTACATCACCGCCATCTCGCCCCGGCCAGGAACGGAAGAACCACTGACGCCCCTGGAGGCGATGCGGCTGCTCATCGACGAGGCGGGCAAAGGCCTCAACTCGCATGTGGTCAACGCCCTCATCAGCCTCATACCGGTTTTTCCCGTGGGCACTCGCATCATGGTCGTCAAGTCCCCCAAGCCCCTGCTCATCGGCCATATCGGCGTGGTGACCAAGGCCAACATGGTGGACAAGGAACGTCCCGAGATCATCCTGGTGATGGACAAGTTCAAGCGCCGCATCAAGCCCATCGCCCTCAATCTGGAACAGGAAAAAGGCCTCGAAATCCAGTTCGTTCCGCTCTGAGGCCCTCAGGGGCTGGTTGCGCTGATTCGGCGTTTCCGTTGTTTGTCAGTCCCTCTCCGGTAAGTAACTTAAAGCCATGGAAAAAATCCCCGTTCCGCCCGATGCCGTTTCCGATTCCGCCGTTTCCGGGCGCCGGTCGTCCGCGCCCCTCCCCGGCGCCTTTCCGGGGGCGTTTCCCTCCACTCTCGCCATCGTCATCCTGGCCGCCTGCGCCGCGCCCAATCCCTATCGTCCATTGGAAAGCGGGCTGGGTTATTCGGAAGTGAACATCGCGAAGGATCGGTACGAGATCATGTTCCACGGCTCCACGGAGCAAGATCAATTGACGGCCAAGAAATACGCCATCCTACGCGCCGCCGAGATCGCCAAGCGCGAGAATTTCCCCTACTTCCGCGTCGAGAACGGCAAGACCCGGGAAAAGGAAGAGCGCCAGACCATCCGCGAAACGGAGACGCACGTCGATCCCTACGATCCGTATCCTGGACGTTACTGGGGACGCAAAACCCACAAGCATACGGTCACGCGCACGGAAATCAGCCCGGTGGTCAAAATCACCGTGACCCTGGATTCCGCGGCATGTGGAGACTGCCTTTCCACGGATGCCAAGATCCAGGAAGCCGCGCAGGCCGGCGTCTTCGGCAAATAGCCGCCGTCGGGGTGGCCGCGCGTGGGCCACGATGGCAATCGCCGCCAAGGCGGCAGGGATGGTTCCGGAATCACCTGTGCCCGGGAAGTACCCGGACGCTCCTGCAGCGTTATGAGCCCTGACCGCCGGCTTCGGCTATGTTTTCCGGAACAGCACCCGTTTAAGACCAGGAGCGCGAGCGACGAGCGGTCCAGGTTTGATGGAATACCAAGACCGGATACGCCATGCTCATACCGCGCCTTCGTCTTCTAGCAATCCTGATCGGTTTTTGCCCGGTCTTGATTCATGCCCAGGCAACCGCTTGCGGCGACGCCTTCACGGGTCCGTCCATGGATTCGTCCTGGACCTTTCTGGACGCGGACGGCGAGCCCGGCGGCAGCGCCATGGTTTCGGCGGGCAAACTTGAACTGGCGGGCAAAGGCAGCGACGCCTTCAAGGACGTGAATGAATTCGTGGGCGTGCGCCGCGCGGGTTTGGCGGGCGATTTCGACGTGTCCGTGAAAATAGAATCCCAGACCAACACCAATGGCTGGGCGCAGGCGGGCATCCTGGCCGCCAACGACGCGACCCGGCCTTCCCAGGGCGGCTATGTCATCGTGGATGTCACCCCCGGCAACGGCTACCACGCCTTCTACGACGCTTCCGGTTCGGTCGGCACCCTGGACACCCATGCCGATGCCGGGGTTTCGGCTTATCCCGTCTGGATCCGCCTGGCGCGGACGGGGGCGAAATTTTCCGCATGGTACAAGAACCAGGCGACGGCGGCCTGGTCGCCCATCGCGCTGGGATTCCAGGCCCAGGGCACGGGCGCGGTTTCGGAGATCGCCCTGGTCAGCCTGAGCCATAACGACAGCCTGGAGGCCAAGACCGTATTCGACGATTTCACCTGCCGGGGAACAGTAACGGGGGTGATACCCTGGGATCGCGGGCGGGGAATGTCGGGGCCGCCGGAAGGCCCATCGTCATTCGCACCGTTCGTTTTGGACGCATTGGGCCGCCTGCAATCGCGCGCGTCGCTTATTCCACGAATACGGTTTTGATGTTCACGAACTCCCGGATGCCGAAATGGGAGAGTTCGCGGCCGTAGCCGCTGTCCTTGACGCCGCCGAAGGGCATGCGCGGGTCCGAGCGTACCAGGGCATTGACGAAGCAGTTGCCCGCCTCCAGTTCCACGGAGGCGATGCGCTCGCCCCTGACCGCATCGCGGGTGAAGACCGCGGCTCCCAATCCGAAGCGGCTGTCGTTGGCCACCCGGATTGCCTCGGCCTCGTCGCGCACCGGAATGACGGCCGCCACCGGTCCGAACACTTCCTCTTCGAACGCGGGCATGCCCGCCCGCACGTCGGCCAGTACGGTGGGGGGATAAAAGGCGCCTGGGCCTTCCGGAATGCGTCCGCCGCACAAAAGACGCGCGCCCTTCACCAGGGAGCCCTCCACCTGGCGTTGCAGTTCCTCGCGCAGGTCCCGCCGCGCCAAGGGGCCGAGCACGGTTTCCTCCAGCGCGGGATCGCCGGTTCGGTAGGCCGCCATGGCCGCGGTGAACAGGCTTTCGAACCGGGCGCGAATCGGGTCCACCACCAGGAAGCGTTTGGCGGCGATGCAGCTCTGACCGGAATTGATCAGCCGGCTCTTGGCGCAGATCGCGGCTGCGGCTTCCAGATCCGCGTCTTCCAGAATCAGGTAGGCATCGCTGCCGCCCAGCTCCAGCACGGATTTCTTGAGCAGGGACCCGGCCTTGGCGGCCACGGCCCGTCCGGCCTCCACGCTGCCGGTCAAGGTCACCGCGGCCACGTGCGGATCCTGCAGGATGGAGGCCACGCGGGATGAGGTAACGGGAAGGTTACGGAACAATCCCGTCGGAAAACCGGCCCGCAGGAACACTTCTTCGATCGCCCGGGCGCATCCCTGCACATTGCCCGCATGTTTGAGCACACCCGCGTTTCCCGCCATCAGGGCCGGGGCGGCGAAGCGGAACACCTGCCAGAAGGGGAAGTTCCAGGGCATCACCGCCAGGACGACTCCCAGGGGATTGAAGGTCACGTAGCTGGCGCGGACCCCGGCGGCCACGGGCTCCGGGGCCAGGAAGGCTTCCGCATGATCGGCGTAATACTCGCAGCCGTCGGCGCATTTCCCGACTTCGGCGCGGCCGTCCCGGATGGGCTTGCCCATCTCGGAGGCCATCAACGCGGCGAAGCGACCGGCTTCGGAACGGAGGATGGCGGCGGCCTTGCGCAGCAGCGCGGCGCGGTGGGTGTAGCTCGTGCGGCGCCAGGCGAGGAACGCGGCGTGGCTTTCGGCCAAGGCGGCGCGGAGGGCCGCGTCGTCGAGTTCCGGATATTCGGCGAGGACGCGATCATCGGCGGGATTGATGGAGACGAGAGCCATGCAGGCCAAGATATGTCTTTAGGAAAGGGGAATCAAGCGGGGCGGCGCCGTTCAGGGAAGCGGCGGGTAAATCACTCTGCCGGCTTGAGGGTCTTGCAGTAGGCGCACTTGGTCTTGCGATCGAAATCGCGGATCCAGGTGTGGCCCTTGGCGCAGCGCGCTTCCAGTTCCTGCTTGGGGCCGCTGCCGAACAGGTTGTTGAGGTTCTTCTTCACTTCCTGCCTGTTCACGGGTTTGCCGTCGAAGCTTTGCTGGAACAGCTTATCGCGTTCGTCGTAATTGCCTCTGCTTTTGCCGCTGCCGCCGCCACTATATCCCATGGAAAACTCCTTCGATGTAACGCCTGGAATACCTTATAGTCTAGCAAAACGCCCGCGGAAATGGAACCGAAGAATCGCCCCGGAAGCGGTCTGGATGGCCCTGGGGCGCCTCCCGTCGTCCCATTTCCTTGGATTTCCGGGAGCAACCTTGGCTATCTTTCGGCCATGCTTGAAAAGTCCCAAAATGCCGCGCTTTCCTTGGAGGCCCGTTCCCAATTGCTTTCACGGGCGGAAGCCTTCGTGCGCGCGCGCCTGGAAGCCAACGCCTGCGGCCACGACTTCCACCACATCCATCGCGTGCGCGTTCTGGCCCTGCGCATCGCCCCCGAAGCCGGCGCCGATCCCTTCCTGGTCGAGCTGGGGGCCTTGCTGCACGACATCGCCGATCCCAAGCTCAACGATACCCCCGAGGCCGGGCAACGCGTGCTCGCGGACTTCCTCGCCACCTGCGGACTTTCCGCCGAGTTCCGTGCGCGCCTGGAAGACGTGCTCGAGCGGGTTTCCTTCGGCAAGGAATTGGACGGCAACACCGCGCCCAAATCCCCGGAGCTGCAGGCCGTGCAGGATGCGGATCGCCTTGACGCCTTGGGCGCGCTCGGCATCGCGCGCACGTTCGCCTACGGAGGCAGCAAGGGCCACTCCATGCACGATCCGGAGCTTCCTCCCCGGGTGGGACTGGATCAGAAATCCTACCGCGGCGGCAAGTCCACCAGCGCGAACCATTTCCATGAGAAGCTGTTCCTGCTCAAGGATCGCATGAACACGGCCACGGGCCGCGCCATCGCGGAGGAGCGCCATCGGTATATGAAAGAATTCCTGGATCGCTTCATGACGGAGTGGGACGGTAAGGGCTGAGGCCGCTGTGGTCCGGCACTGCGGCCCGCTTGGCCGCGGCCGGAAAATGGCGTCGCCGCCATGGACCGCAGCAAAGGCTGAGCGTCCGTTGCAGCCGAAGCGACCTAAGGGCGCATCAGCAACACCGGTACTCCATCCTGGAAAAACAGTTGCGACGAAAACATCCCCCCGCGCGGTAATCGCCGTCCGCTCACGGAGAACCTGGACGCATCTCCGCCCGTCCGCGCCCGCAAGGGCTGCAAGCGCGGCACGATGCCCGCGCCGGGAGTCAGCGGATTGCCCTTGTCGTCCACGCTTTGCACGGCTTCGAAATCGCTTCCCTTCACCTTCTTGAGCGCGTTGATCTCGTCGTCCGGCATGCGATCGTCAGGCGCGCCGGAGATGTACCAGTTGCTCCCGTTATCGGCCAGGATCATGCCGTATTTCTTCATCGCGGTGAGCACGATCTGGGCGGCGCGGGGATAGCCGGCAAGGTCGAACCCCGCCTTGAGACGGTAACGTTGGCCCATGGGTGGCGCGTCCATGCTCGTGGTCGATCCGGCCTGATGGCGCGCGGGCCAGATGTAACCCTTCCGGCTCACGTCCACGGTCATGCGGATGGCGTGGTCGATTACACCGCGGGCGATCTCATCGTAACGCACCAGGCCCGGAAGGATGGGCAGGCCCGCCGCATCCGCCGAAGTCCAGGTGTCCGGGCGCAGCGCGTTGGAGGTGAGATCGAATTTTGCGCCGCAGGCGGCGTTCCACGAAGCGGTTTGCGGCTGCGCGACGTAAAGCTCGTAGAGGATCTTCGCGTCCTTGTCCACGGCGATCACATGGCGATCGCCCTTGTTGGGATTGCCGCCTTCGATGGGCGCGTTCAAAGGGATGGGATAAGGCCCCGGATCGCTTTCATCTCCGAAGTCCGTGTAGTTGATGGCGATCTTGGGCTGGCTTTTGTCGACCAGGATATACGGGATGCCGAAGGGCGCGCCATCGAGCACGGATCCGAAATCCGGATGCAGGCCCGTGGTATTGCCGACGGAAGCGACGAGCTTGGCGGAGTTGGGATGCACGGGGAATTTGGAAATGTCCCAATGCCAGTAGTTGTCCGCCGGAAAAATCTGCATGCCGGACAGATCCGCGGATTGCAGGGAGAAGGCGGCGGTTGCGGTTCCGAGCAGGGCGAATGACATCGATGCGAAGCGTTTCATCTTCATGATCTCCTCCCAAACCCGCTTCAAATTGCGGCGTCAACATAAATGCGCCTCATCCGCTACGGCGGCCATCGATCCCGTCCTCAGCCCCGTCATTTCGGGCTTCACGGGAGGATTCCCACTTTCGCTCCAGCGATGCGCGGAATGCGCTTGCACCGCGGCGGACTCAAATTTATCCGACGAAAGACCGCGCGCGCCCGGAATGGCTGGGATATATTGAGAATGAGCGGAACGTTTCGTACCGGTTTCCCCGCGGTCACAACCCCGGAACCCCGATACTGCGCCACCGCGACAGTGCATCCCGCAATTCGCCATTGGGTCTTTAAACCACCTTTGCCCCCGGAGGACTTCGCATGTCTGGTGAGAGCGCTACGGCATTTTTTAAAAAGGCCTTATTGAAAAAGCCGAAGTTGAGTCCCATGGAGGAGCGGCTGGACGTGGAAAGCGATAAGCGGTTGTTCGGAAGCATGGGCTCCGGCTCGGTGTTCGGGATCGCGTTTTTCCTTTTCGCCCTTTCCATCCAACCCGGCTTGCTGCCCGGCCCATTGATTGACCGGGACTTCGGTCCTGAACGCAATCGTCCTCCCAAAGTCACAGTCATCATTCCGGAGGAGAGTTATCACGGCAAGATTCATAAACCGCTCATCGCCAAGCATACTCCCAAGCCCGGCACGCCCGGCATGCATGCCGCGAAACCCAAGACACCGCATCCTTCCGAGAACCCCGGCACGCTGGGAGTAGCGGTGATCTCCTCCAAGACGGGTCTCACGGGATTGTCGGCATACAGTCTGCTTCCGAAATCCATGCGGAACAAAGACATGCTCAAACTCGATCAATACCAAACGCTTTCACGCACCAGCGCGACGCGCGTCGGCGGCAGGCGCGGCATGGAATCCCATGAGTTCAATGTGGAATATAATCCGGACGGTACCGGCGGAAAGGGCATCCCCGGCATCGAAATGCCGGGTTTCACGGATCGAGCCATTGCCACCCATACCAAAGCGCCTACGGAGATCGGCAACTCGGTCGCGATCGACAAGTTCGAAAACACCACCACGCGTTCCACCGCTTCCATCCTGGCGGTCATCCGCTCGCACTCGCCGGGATTGCGGCATGTCTATAATTCGTTCCTGAAGATGCGGCCCGGACTGGCAGGCAAGATCACCTTGCGTTTCGCCATCGCCCCGAGCGGCGCGGTCGTGGATGTCGGCTTGGCCGGCAGCACCACCTCGTCCCCGGAATTCGATGCGCAGGTGGTCGAGAAGGTGATGGCGTGGAGGTTCGATCCCGTGAAGGCGATAGGTAACGACATCGTTACCGTGCCTTTCAACTTCTCGGAATAGGATCGGTCGGAAGGCCCATTACCCGCAGCCGGTTCCCCACCGGCTACCTTCCGGCGCCCGTCGGTCCTTACCGGCGGCCTGTCCGCGGCGTCCCAAGCCCGCGGGCAGCTTTTGCGTTCATGGGGTTTTTCTTGGCACCTTTGCCGCCCCGCTTTTCCTTGGACTTTGCTTTGGCCTTCTCAGCCGCGGCCACCGCCTTGATCAGCCAGGCCTTGAGCTTGCGCTTATCCGCGATTACACCGTCGGGAACCCGATAGTAACTCTTGCTGCTTTTCTCGAGCCCGAAGGGCGCGAACGGCCCCATTCCCGCCTTGAGGAAAACCGGCCGGGTAGCATCGTCCACCCGGAAAAACAGGCCATCGTCGTCGATGATGCCGAAGAAGCGTTCCTCGCAATACAGGCCCACCGCGCCGAACATGCTGCGATCGGAAACCGGGGCCACGGCGTTGAGGCGTTCCAGGAGTTCTTTGCGGACGGCGGGGCTAACAGGCATGGGGGCTCCGGGGTTCCAGGGAGCCCGTAAAAGTGTTATTTTATGCGGGGAAAATCCAATCAAGCATCCACCGCCAACCGAGAGCGCAACCCATGCAAATTTCAAAAAACAAGGTCGTTTCCATCGACTATACCCTTACCGATGCCAAGGGTGAGGTCCTGGACAGCTCTTCCAAAGGCAAGCCCCTTCAGTACATCCAAGGCCAAGGCCATCTGATTCCGGGCCTGGAAAAAGCCCTGGAAGGCAAGAAGGCCGGCGACGCTCTTAAGGCGCAGATCCCTGCCAAGGAAGCCTATGGCGCGCGGGACGAATCCATGATGCAGACCATCCCCAAGGAGAACTTCGAGGACATCCCCGATCTGAAGATCGGCATGGAGCTGGAAGCCGAAAGCGATGATGGCGTCCGCGTGATCACCGTGGTCGGAATCGAAGACGACAACATCATCGTCGACGGCAATCATCCCTTGGCGGGAATGGATTTGAGCTTCGACGTGAAGGTGGTGGGCGTGCGGGATGCGACGGAGGATGAGCTGGGGCATGGGCATGTACACGGACCCGGTGGCCACCACCACTGACCGCTTCGGTTGAAAACCGCGATCGGGGCCCATCTACTTCATTGCCCTCGTCGCGGTGCTCCAGCACCGCTCCTCAGGCGGCTTCGTATCTGGACCCCGCTCGCGGTTTTCAA
>OBEQ012391294.1_pt1 | contig 18299 bp, 15 predicted proteins | sample 1670901 | NCBI WGS metagenome assembly OBEQ01 (sample SAMEA104232315, study PRJEB22302) | groundwater metagenome | biome: forest; feature: aquifer; material: groundwater | place: USA | collected 2011-08-07 | depth 5.4 m
AGTTTCTGGACGAATCGGGCGGCATTCGTGTCTACAGCGACGGGATACGAGTTTACGACTATGGCGAACGCGGCAACGACTGGCTGAATCTCGGCGCGCTGCGTGTTAATGTGCCGGCCGCCCGCCTCAGCAACAACCTGGTGATCGGCGCGGTCCACCTCAATGCCGAGAAGTCACAGGATCCGGAGCGAAGTCTTGGGCTGATCGAGAAAACCAATAGGGAGGGTTTTGTCGAGGGATCTGCGTACGAGGCCTTTCGTGACGCGGTTTATTTTGCGATCACCCAAGTCGAGACCGAGCGCAACGTGGACAAGACCAGGATTCGGGGGGCGTACGACTCGAAGCGGGTTCGGGAGCCTGTTCTATCCGATATCCGAGAGCTCCGACGAATCATGGAGGAGCGGAGGCTTACGGAGGATCTCGGCTCATACGTCGATCGGATCGAAAGCGACTTCACGCTGATACGGGATCGTTTTCTGATGAGCGCGAGCGCGGGCTTGAGCTTGGCAGTGGTGATCCACGAGGTCGAAAAAGGGGTTGCAGAACTGCGCCGCACCGTCGAAAAGGAGAACGCCAGCCAGCGCGTGAGGACGCTCGCGAAGCACTTGGCTGATCTTGTGGAGGGACTGGGCGCGCTCATGCGGCGGTCGGGCATGTCCACGGAGCGGGCGAGCTCGTTGATCAGGCAGGCATTGGGGAACGTGCGGCTCAGGCTTCAGTTTCACCAAGTCGCCGCCACCGAGGATACTGTTCGCGCCGACTTCGAGACGAAGTGCAGCCGGCGGCTGATCATTTCGACAATCATGAATCTGATCGACAACTCAATATGGTGGTTGGACAACAAGTGGGGCGAGACTGAGGGCAGGAAGAAGATCTACGTCGGGACAACGAGGGATCTCGGCGGGTCCGGTGCGATCGTCGTCGCGGATAACGGGCCGGGGTTTGCAGATCCTCCGGAATACTTGGTCGAACCGTTTATCAGCCGGAAGCCCGATGGCATGGGGCTAGGCCTCCACATCGCCGACCAAGTCATGAAGGTGCATGGGGGCGGACTCGCATTTCCAGAGTCCGGCGCAGTATCCCTGCCCGGGGGCTTCGACGGCGCAGTCGTCGCGTTGGTTTTCCCCGACGGCCGGAAAACATGATCGGTCTGCGCGGCGCCCGAGTGATCGTCGTGGACGATGAGGCAGAGGAGGCCCTGCCCATCGTTGAGGCGATGTCGCGAGCTGGTGTTGCTAGCGCGTTCTTCCAGGGCAAGGAGGAGGACATCCCCTCGCCCGAGCAGAGGCTCGAGGGCGTGCGGCTCGCGATTCTCGACATGGACATCGTCGGTGGTGGCGTGAGCGACAGGTCCAAGGCGGCCTCGCTCGCCGGATTTCTGGAGCGGATGCTGAGTCCGCGGAATGGGCCATACGCCGTCATCGCTTGGACCAAGCACCCCGAGATCCGGGATGCCTTCGAAGAGGCGGTTTTCAGGTCGCGTGAACTCCCGAAGCCGATATTCATCGAAATGATTGAGAAACGGGAGTATCGCCTTGAAGGAGGCGGTTTCAATCTCGCGGGGCTGGCAGACCGCCTGATGGCGACCCTCCAGGCCAACAGGCCCCTCTTGTTTTTCCAGGCGTGGGAGGAGGCAGCGGCACATGCGGCGGCCGATGTTACCACGCAACTCTCAGGGCTGGCGATTCCGAACGACGGTGATCCGGGGCGCTGGCGCAACGCCTGGAGGGGGAACCTGCTCTGCCTGATGCACGCGATCGCGCGCGCGTCTGCTGAGCGGCAGCTGGATGCCGAAAATTGTGTCGAGGCCATTTGCAACGTTTTAAACCCGCTGCACGCGGATCAAATGGAGCAGCGGTCAGACGCTATCACTGAGGCGGTGCGCGACCTGGGACCGGAAGTCCTGGCCGCACCACCCGACTGCGGCGACGAGAGAAGAGCACGCGTCAATTCAATGCTGCATCTGGCGTCCGGACGCGGCAACCGCCTTGGGGCCGGGGTGCTTTATGGCTGTACGCGCGAGGCCTTGGCGCAGCTCGGCATCAACGCCGGAAGTCTCGTGGATGATCTGGTACGGAGATCCGTTGATGGGACGCGGGATGACCAATGGCGGCAGGAGGTGGAGGGAGTCGCGCGCTTGATCCTCGTGGAAGTGAACGCCACCTGTGACCACGCACAGAAAAACATCCGCACGGGAAGATTTGTCGCTGGCTTGGTGGTGCCGGTGACAAGTGACAATCGAATGAAAAACCGGGGGCAGTTCTTCTGGCGTTTCGGCCCGGTCTTTCTTTGCCGGCCCTCCTTCGACGACGGATTGTACATGGTCTATCTAAGTTCACGGCACGCGGCAAGCGTTGAATTGTCGGCGGGCGAGAGCGTCGATAGGATCGGTCTTGTCGCGATTGCCAGGTTCCGAGGGCAGGCCTTCGCCGTTCTACAGACTTGGCTCGCCGGTCATTTGTCGAGACCCGGGATGCTGTTCTTGACGCCGCCGGAGTAGGTAGCCGCAGGTGAGCATCCGCTATGCATCGGAGAGTTCCGTTCGGTGCCGGTTTCAAGACCAGTCCGCATGTCGCGGCAGAGTCCACGCTCTGCAATGAAGATCGCGATCGGCGAAGTCTTTAGGGTGGTGCACAGCGTGAAAGGCGGACGTGCGACCGAGGGGACGTATCCCAGCTATATCGAACTCACCAGGGGCAGGCATTCGCGGGGCGCCGACGTTCAAAAGGGTATCTGGGCGTACAAGCCAGTGCGGAAGCCCGGTGAATCGCTGACGCGTATTCCCGCCGTCATCCTTCACAGCAACCCCTTGAAGGAAGGCACTGAAGTAACGCCGTGGGTCGACATCATTGAGCCGGACGTGGGGTACGCCGTCTACAACGGGGACAACCGCCAAAGCACGAGACCGCCACTCAAGGCGCGCGGCAATGCCCTCCTCGCGTACCTCCAAGCCTTTTACGAGGATCCGCCGCTACGGCGCTTCGCACCCCCGGTCATACTGTTCACGCAGCGTGGGGTCGCGGGGAACCGGCGGGGCTACAGGGAGTTCTCGGGCTACGGGATCCCCGTCGACTACCGTCTCGTCTCCCAGCGAGAGAAGGGATCCGAACGCTATTTCACCAATCTCGTCGTGGAGCTCGCGCTCTTCGGTCTGGAGCCGGAGAACGAGAAATTTGACTGGAAGTGGATCGACTGCCGGCGCGACCCTCGCCTTACGTCGGACGAGGCCCTTAGGTTTGCTCCCTCCGCTTGGCGTGTTTGGGTGCGCGAGGGTGTGACGGCCCTGGAACGGTGCCGGCGTCGCGTCGCGCGACGGCATGTTGTTGCCGTCGTGGAACAGGGTGCCCTTCCCGATACAGATCGCCGGTTGTTGGACGAGATCGAAAACCACTTTAGGTCAGCACGCCATGCTTTTGAAGGCTTGGCGTCGCTCGTGGCGGCGAGGGTTATCGGGCAGTCATGTAAACGCGGTTGGGTCACACAGCGTTCCGGGGATGGGGGCGTTGACTTTGTATGCAGGTTCGATCTCGGCTCCGAATTCAGTCGGGTGCCCGTCGTGGTCCTGGGGCAGGCGAAGTGCCAGCGTTCGATCTCCGGCAACGACTTGGCCAGATTGGTCGCTAGACTGCAACGAGGCTGGATCGGTGTGTTTGTGACGACTGGAGTGTTTTCCCGGGCCGCGCAGGAGGAACTCCACTCAGATCGATATCCTGTTATCCTCGTCAACGGGAAACGCTTGGCACGGGAGGTGCGACTCCTTTTGAACTCGGAAGGGATCACGCTGGGCGGATTGCTGGAACGAGAACGGGCTTGGTATGCGGCGAACATTCAGCCGATACAGCCGGAGCGAATACTGAACGACATCCTGTTCGGACCCCGCATTGAATCGGCCGCAAAGGAGCCCAGCGGAAGCGAGTAAGGCCCCCCGGCACGACCGGAGTGTGTGGGTGGCTGACAGGTGCAGGGGATATCTGAAGGAAACCACAGTGGACGTCTTTTCCAAATCGAAGCGGTCAGACGTGATGTCCCGGATTCGCGGGCGCGACAACCGGTCCACCGAGCGAAAACTGGCCGCATTGCTGCGCGCCCACGGCGTGGCCGGGTGGAAGCTTCGAACGCCGGATGTAATCGGACGGCCGGATGTCTACTTTCCGGACTGGCGGATCGCGGTGTTCATCGACGGCTGCTTTTGGCACGGCTGCCCACGCTGCTTCACCATGCCAGCCCAGAACAGGCCGTTCTGGAAGAGCAAGATCGCCCGTAACGTTGAGCGGGACCGCCTAGTCACGACCTCACTCAGGAAGGCCGGCGTGATGGTGCTGAGACTGTGGGAACACGATCTTGAGCGGCGGACCAGACGGCTCCGCGCCGCCCTTGCCAAGCTGAAGACCGCCGGACCCTAGGTCCCGCGGCGCCGGCAGGTTGACAAGGTCGAGCGCGGCCAGCAAAATCATTGGACCCATGCCCTGGCGACGACACGCTGGCCCGGAGTTCTTCACTATCGTTCCCCGGAAGCATCGGCTTACGGGCTTTCGTGCAGGGCTTTTGGCCGCTTCGTGGGCGACGGAGGCGCTCGTGTGAGCAATTCCGACCCACCGGTGAGCGAGCTGTCGCGCGACGACAGCAGCGAGATCGAACATAGGTATCCGCTTCTTGCGAAGCTCGTCATCGGCACGCGGCTGGCAGGTCGATGGGACCGCCTTCCACGGTTCCTCGGCATGTTGCTGGCTGCTGCCGAATCTAGCGCCCCGGAGATCTGCTGCATCCTGCTGCCCGAGATCGAGACGGTCGGCTATCTGACGGCGATGCTGCTAGCGCTTTCGAGACTTCAGGGCGAGTTCCCTTCTCTTCTGAGCGAGTACGCCCGACACGGCGTGCAAGAGGGCCAGCACGTCAGGGTCCTTCCACACCGCTACGTGTACCGCTACGCGGGTGTGCTCCCCGGCTACCAAGAGTCGTTCAAGCTGGAGGTTCTCGATGCCGGCGACAAGGCGTGGAAGACCTTTCCGGTGAGTCAGATCCTACGGCTTGAGCCGACCGAGCATGCCGTTCCGAAGGGCAAGGGAAACACGAACCTCGGCAGCTTCGAACTCTCTGACCTTGACCGGTTAGTTGGAATCCAAAGCGGCGGCAACACCAGCCTCTTCAGGAACCACGTCCTGTACCTGTCAGCCCGTGCGGAGGCCAAGGATCTGGCCGCGGCGATCGAGTTGGCGCGTGCCGGAGGCGGCCCGGTGCACAGTGTTGGCGGGGAGGCAATCGCCTGGGGACACATCGCCCCGGATGGGGAGGTTCAACGGGACGACGATTACCAGCGTGACGGGGAGCCCCTGATCGCCGTCACACACAGCCCGGATCATCTTGCCGAGGCGTGCGAACGCGCGGCGCCTCTCTCCAAGGTTGTGATCGCCAATGAGGCGGACAAGCTCGCACGGGACCTGCAGGCGTACGACCGGATCGCTCGGACGCAGAAACTGCTTATTATCGCCGGCCACCGGAGCGTCGACGCCGTCGAGCAGTTGAGTGAGCGCGGGTGTCGAGTATGGCGCCTGTCGCCGGCCGAGGTTCTGCAGGGCGAACAGGCAGCTGAGCGCCACACCTCTGACGGTGTAGTCGGAAAACTCTTCCGAGCGGTCGAGAACTGGCAAGCCCTGGCGTTGTCGTCGATCGACTGCGAGGAGCCCACCCTCGACGCCGTCGCCCAAAGTCTTGAGACCGTCGGCAGCCATCTGGATCCTGCGGCTGCCCGAGATGAGACCAAGCACATCGTGGGACGTCTCTTTTCCCTCCTGTGCGATGCTGGCGACTCGTGCGGAGAAGTGGACCAAGAGGCTCTCCGCGACGCGAGAACGCGTCTGGATGTCGCTGGGAGGGCGATCGAACAAGAAGCCGTGTGGCTGCCCAGGGAAGTGACGTCAGCGCTCAGGGCCGCTTGCGGGCAGCTCCGGTTAGCGTGGGAGGCCGCCCCTTCGGCGGCAGGACACGGGAAGCGGTTGGCGCTGCAGCGCCTCATCGAGGATCTCAACAGCCGGGGCGTGGCCCGCATCCTTGTGGTGACGCGCACGGTAGCCGCAGCCCGGAACGTCGGTGGGCTGCTCAAGCGCAACAGCCTTGCCGTCGTCGTCGGGGCTATCGGCGAAGTCGAGGCGCTCGGGGAGGCTGACGCCATCATCCTGACCGCTTGGCCGAACAGCAGGCGACTGCGCGATCTCGTCTGCCGCTATCTTGCGCCATCCGTGTATCTGGTGGCTTACCGATTCGAGCGCGAGTGGTTTTCCGGGTTCAGGCGATACTATTCTGCGAGCATGCGCCGCGGCGAGATCGAACCGTCGATGAAGGCCGCGCTCACTGGATTGCCGAGCACAGCCTTTGCACCTTCCGCGCCACGGCCGGACGTGAGTCGCGATGAAGGCTTGCCGGAGACACCACAGGTGGTGAAGATCGAGGACCTGCTCCTGCGGCAAAGGAAGGGGGTTGCCCTGGCTGCGACCAGCCGCGACGAGGTCCGGCCGGCACGATACGCCGGGTTTGTCGGTGCCGCGTACGCATACTTGTCTGAGTGGCAGCACCTTCCGGTGATCACGGCGCTCGTGCGCGGCACGTCTGGCAGCCGGCCACGGCTCGACCTGCGGACAGTGGATGCTCTCGCCGTGGGGGACTACGTCGTATTCCGTGCTGGCACAGAGAGCAACATCATCCGCACCGTGGCGGAACAGCTGACGGGAGCGGAGGAGTACGCTCGCCTCAGGGGGCGCGCGGAAGTGTGGCGGCAAAGCCTCTGGCGCCTGGGAGACGACTCAGAACTGAAGCTTGCCGACCCGCCGAGGATCCATGGACTCTTGCGGCGATGGGGCTTGGGCGTCGGCCTCCATACGGTGAGGCGGTGGTTGTACGACGAGACTCAGATCGGACCGGGCGACGAGGAAGCATTGACCGCCATCGCCAAGGCGTCAGGGGACGAGGACTTGCTGGCCAGGCAAATGGAGATCCGGGACGCCATCAGAGCGGTGCGGACGCTCCACCTCGAGGCCGGCCGCCGCCTCAGTCAGCTGCTTCTCGACAGCATCCAGAGAACCCCCCCCCAGGTCGGCCGCCGGGAGACTCGCATCGAGGTTGGAGGCGCCCCGGCGTGGATCCTCGAGGTGGAGGAGCTGGGGGACGGGTATGAGCCGAGGCCGCCGGGCCAAGTCAACCGCCTCCTCTGGGACGAGGCGTTCGCATGACATGCGGGGAATCGCACGTCCTCTGCTCGTTTGAGCGCTTGAAATGATCGCATCGAGGGTAAGGCAGCACATCGTCGACTTCCTCAGGCGGGAACTTATCGGGCCTGATGCGGGCTTCCCTGCCGTGCAACTGACTGGCGAGGAGATCCTCCGCCCCCAGGATCCTCCCCGGCTGCGGTATGGGGCCGGTGTGCTGTTTCCCGCGGCCGCGAATATCGCTCTCCAGGCCGATGCCGATGAGGAAGACATCGTGCCGGCCGCTGCGGATTCGCCTGCGGACGACGGGATCATTGAGGGGGATGACGGCCCGGTGCGCGGTCTTGCCGCTGTGGCCGGGGAGGTAGCCGCGGAGACCGACTACGAGGTCAACCGCGCGAACGATTTCCTCCCGAGCGCAATGGGACTGAGCGCCCTCCTTGACATGCCTGCGCTGCTGCGGGTGGCCGTCACTGCGGGACGGTACGAAAAGGAGGCTTTGGCTGGCCAGGGATGGGTCGACGAGAAGGGGCGCCGTCATGGAGACAAGGCATGGTGGCGCGTTCCCATTCGCGGCGAGGTTCGCTTTGACGGTTCGACCCTTCTCGGAGGGGGCGTCCGCGTTGCGGAGGCGCCGATCGAGGTGGAGGGCGTCCGAACAGGCCTCGCCGTCCACGTGCTCAGCCGCCCCGGCCCGCCCGGATCGAGCGGCCGCCTTCGGCTTGTCACTGTCACTCTCGTCAACCGTCAGCAGGCGAGGAATCCCCGGCCCGCCGACGACGAATGTTTCTTTCAGTGCCGCCTCGACGTGGATGAGCCGGAAGGGCGGCCCTGCTTCATCGAGTATCCGGAGCGGGCCGATGCGGCGGACGACGAAGAAGAAGAGGCTTCGCTGCGGCTGCTCTATCGAAACAGACGTGTATTTGCTGTCGGCCATGGATGCGCGCCGGACTGGACCGAAGCCGACGGCAGGCGTGCCAGCGGGATATGGTCGGAATCGTTGCCGATGTTCGAGGTGAGTCCTGTGCTTCCGCGAGAGATCCCGGGTCTGGACCTCTCGATGCTCGCCTTGTCCGAGGAAGACGGTGATGCGCCCATCGATCTGTGCCGCAGACTGGCTTCGGAGTACCGCGACTGGATTGACCGGCAGGAGGTTCTTGTCGAGAGTGCGATACCCCTGGACCTGAGGGACACCGCGAGGCGCCATCTCGCCCGCTGCCGGGCGTGCCTTCACCGGATCGAAGACGGAATCGGGCTGATCGCCTCCGAGCCCATGGTCCGAAGAGCCTTCGCTCTCATGAACCGCACGATGCTGATGCAGCAGGTGCACTACGAGATCTCATCCCAGAAGGTGCGTGATTGGAAGCTTGACGGGCGGAACGTGGTGCCTGAACGTCCCTACGAGCCGCCCTCCTATGGGGATCGAACGCGGCGGTGGAGGCCCTTCCAGCTCGCCTTCATCCTGACGACCCTCCGGTCAATCGTCGACCCGGAGAGCGAGGATCGAAGGCTGGTCGATCTCATCTGGTTCCCGACAGGTGGCGGCAAGACGGAAGCCTATCTCGGTCTCTCAGCCTTCACGATTCTCATGAGGCGGCTTCAAGACCCGGCCAATGCTGGGACCGTGGTGTTGATGCGATATACGTTGCGCCTGCTTACCACTCAGCAGTACCAGCGCGCGGCCTCACTGATCTGTGCCTGCGAGAGTCTGCGGCGCTCCAATCCGGTGCTCGGGACGTCCCCGATAACAATCGGCCTGTGGGTTGGAGGCGATGTCACCCCAAATAACCATGGCAGGGCGGTGAAGGCGTTGCAAGATCTGCTCGCTGGCCAGGAGGAGAATCCGTTCGTCGTCCTCTCGTGCCCCTGGTGCGGCGTGCGTATGGGGCCCGTCAATCTCGGCGGCGCCATTCAGTGCCGCGGCTATCGGAAGGTGTCAAGACCGGCCCGCGTCATCTTCCGTTGTGACGATGCCGCCTGTCCGTTTTCAGGGCCACAGGGTCTCCCCCTACAGGTGGTTGACGAGGACATCTACAAGGAGCCACCAGCGCTTCTTGTCGGCACCGTCGACAAATTCGCGATGCTTCCATGGCGGCCGGAGTCCCGCAGCATCTTCGGACTCGGGCCTGATGCCCCAGGCGCACCCCCCGATCTCATCATTCAAGATGAGCTGCATCTCATTTCGGGCCCGCTCGGGTCAATGGTCGGACACTACGAGACGGTGATCGATGCGCTCGTGAGCGTAATGCGCAACGGCCGCCGGATCGGCGCCAAGACGATTGCCTCGACGGCAACGATCTCGCGAGCCGACGAACAGGTCAGAGCTCTTTACGGCAGGCCGCGTGCCGAAGTCGTGCTGTTCCCGCCCCAGGGGCTGAGTGCCGGCGACTCATTCTTCGCCGAGGAGAGACCCGACAAGCCGGGCAGGCTGTACGTCGGCGTGTTCGCCTCCGCACTGCCGTCCCATCAGACCGCGCAGGTGCGCGTCATGGCGGCGCTGCTCCAATCCATCAAGACGGCGCCAGCCAACAGCCCGCGCGACCTCGACCCTTATTGGACGATGGTCGGATACTTCAACAGCCTCCGCGAGCTTGGCCATGCCTCGACCATGATCAAGGCCGACATCCGCGAGTACCTCAATGCCGTGTGGGACCGCATGGGTCTGACGGGCGCCATCGGCGGGGAGGAAGCCAAGGCCAAGCGACGGTTCATCAACCGGAATCTGGAACTGACCAGCCGAATACAGACCGGCCGAATCCCAGAGGCGCTCCAACAGCTCTTTGTACCGTACGACGGGCAGGCGAGATGTGAAGCGATTGATGTCTGCTTTGCGACAAACATGATCCAGGTCGGCCTCGATGTTCCGCGCCTAAGCCTCATGACCATCGTCGGACAACCGAAGACGACCTCGGAGTACATTCAAGCATCAAGCCGTGTCGGCCGCGAGGAACCCGGTCTCGTCGTGATGAACTACAATCCGGCGAAGCCGCGCGACCGTTCGCACTTCGAGCACTTCCGGGCGTATCACCAGAGCATCTATCGCTATGTGGAGCCAACCAGCGTCACGCCGTTCGCAGTGCCTGTGCGCGATCGGGCACTGCACGCGCTTGTCGTGACGCTTGCCAGGTTCTGGGGCAATGACGGCCTCAGGGGACGACCGGACACGCCGCCCGACGATGCGCTGGTAAGGCGCATTCGCACCACGATTCTCGACCAAGTCAGCGCTGTCGATCCGGCCGAGATCGAGGAGACGCGAGCGATGATTGACGAGATCCTCACTGCCTGGAGGACATTTCAACCGTCGAGGTACGGCGATTTCGGCGCGCCCGTACCCGAGGTGCCTCTGATGTATGCGAGCGGGACACCGCCACACCCGCTATGGCAGGACCGCGCCTTTGCGACGCCGACGTCCATGCGCAACGTGGATGCGAGCTGCGACGCGCGGGTGTTCAACGCATATCCCTTGCCGGATGAGGCCTGAGGCTTCCCGATGCCGCCGCAGAGGCCGGTGCGACGAGGACAGCTGATCAGCCCGTTCGGTGTCGGTGCGATGGTTGACTTCCCGCGCGACGAGTCACTCATGACCGCAGGCCTGGATGCGTGGCCGTACGCGAAGGAGCAATGCCCGGCTGAGTGGGTTGTGATCGAGGAGCGGCTTCAGGCTAGGTTGAATGCCAGTCACTTCCGGTTGCCACCGGACTTCCGGGATCCCGGTGCGGGAATCACTTTGCCGAATCAGCACGTCCCGTTCGCACGCTTCCCGCGCTGGCACTACTGTCCCCGTCGGGGCGTGATGCAGTATTTGCCGCTTGTCAGCGAGCGGCGTCGCTGCCCCTGCAGGGAGGGCCTGGACTGCTACAGTGTCCCGGAACGCAGGAAGCCGTTCCTAATCCCCGTCCGCATCGTCGCCGTGTGCCTAAAGGGGCATATCCAGGACTTCCCGTTCATTCAATGGGCACATCGAAGCCAGCCGGAAGGGGAGAATCACGGTCTGCGCTTTCTCGCCGGCCGGTCCTCGGCGAGCCTCGCGGGCATCAAGATCAGCTGCTCATGCGGGAAGGGTGAGACGCTGGCAGGCGCATTCGAGTTCGACCCCGATGATGGCGGGCGACTCCACAAGCTTGGCGTCGACTGCGATGGTGACCGACCGTGGCTTGGCGAATCAGGCGGACCGACCGGACGCTGCGGCGAGTATCTCCAGGTCGTGCAGCGCGGCGCGACCAACGTCTACTTCCCGGATGTCAAGAGTTCGATCTATCTGCCATTCTGGGCGGAGGAGATCAGTCGCGACGTCGTGAGGGCGCTCGAGAATCCCAGGATTTGGGCAACGCTAACCGGCCAGCTTGACGACGGAGGACGAATCAAGCGTGAAACCTGCGCGATTGTCGCGAGTGCTTTCGAGCTTGATGTAGACGCGCTTTGCGCCGCTGCACAGAGAAAGCTCGAGGGCGGTGCTGCAGCAGCCGCAGCAGCCGGACCGAGCGAAGAGGAGTTCAGACGGCAGGAGTACGAGGCGGTCCGCTCGGCACGGGGCGGCCCGAACACGGACCTCCTGGTAAGCATGATCAACGCATCGCGGTACGGCGCAGCTCTTTCGAGAGTCTTCGAGAGCGTGGCGTTGGTGCGCAAGCTTCGTGAGACACGCGTCTTGGCGGGGTTCACACGACTGCTGCCGCCGGACGCCGGCGTGCCGGATGGGCGGCTGCAGACCGTGAGACTTGACGACGCGATCGATTGGCTTCCAGCCATTGTGGTGAGGGGCGAAGGAATTTTTCTCGAGTTCCGAGCCGAGCGCATCGAAGAGTGGCTCGCCCGGCGCGCCGCTGCCGACCGTCTGGCACCCTTAGTGGCGGCCTACAGCAGGAGGAGAGCCGCACGTGGCCAGCCGCTCCGAACCATTGGCCCAAAGTTTGTGATGATTCACACGCTTGCGCACCTCCTTATGACCGAACTGAGCTTCGAGTGCGGCTATGGGAGCTCCTCGCTGCGCGAACGGATCTACTGCGAAACGGAGGCTGGTTCGGAGCCGATGCAAGGCGTCCTCATCTACACAGCTTCCGGAGACGCCGAGGGCACGCTGGGCGGGCTGGTCAGGCAGGGTGAGCCGGGGCGGCTCGAACGAACCCTCGTGGCCGCGTTTCGCCGCGCGCAGTGGTGCTCGTCAGATCCCGTCTGTATCGAAAGCACTGGCCAGGGGGTGGACAACGCAAACTTGGCCGCCTGCCACGGATGCGTACTGCTGCCCGAGACGTCTTGTGAGGAAGGGAACCGTCTGCTCGACCGCGCCATGCTAGTTGGGACGTACACCCGGCCGGAGATCGGGTTCTTCTCGGAGAGCTTGGCCTAGCTAGGCGGCCGCTATCCGATGCGACCTGAAGAGCGCGGTCAAGGGCTGATCACCAAGCTGAAAGCGCACCTTCTGAAGGTTCTCGCCGAGCTCAACGCGTGCGCCCCTGGCGGACCCGGCCTAGGGAACGTCAACCCCTCCGGCCGATGACCACAGGCATAAGCGACCTGCGCCCTGCTCGTGCCGGGTCGGCGTCAGGTGTGGATAAGCCCTGGGAGGATACGGCGGGCAAGGGGGCCAGCGCCGAATCGGCCATCAGCATTCAGCCAGACCGACACCAGCAGTCTTCTCGACAAAGGTGATGAGGCTTGGCGTCGGTGTGTGCGTGACGGCAGCCACAAGCGAGGCTCGCCGCCCCTCGTCCTGCCTGAAGAGGTGGGCATAGTAGAAGAGCTGTCCGACAGCTGCTCTCAGCGCCCCCACCAACTGCTCTGGCCCCCAGCCCTTGACTTCGATGATCGTGGCACGGCCGCCGCGAGTCGCGAGGAGATCATAGGGAGTTCGATCATCAACGTGATAGCCCCTTGCCTCCAGCGACTCATGCAGGCGATTGACGAGGCGGTTGTGCCGCCCCTGAGCTTCGAAACGGCTATCGAGAAGAATATCCACCTTAGACCGCTGCCCCTTGGGAAAGCGCTCCCGCTTGGGCGTGAACGCCTTGGCGCGGCGATTGCGCATGGGCCGCGGCTGATAGCCGGCCTGTGCCGCTTCAACCAGGGATCTCTTGATTAGCCCACAAGTCAGAATTCGGCGAAGGACTTCGCGTGGTCCCGGCCTGATGCGACCGTTTTCGGCATCGAACGCTCCCAGGAGCGCCTGACGGTCCTTGACGTGAATCCCAGAGCGTGCGGCCAACCGGAGAGCGCGGTCTCGGAGTTGAGTCGGGGCTCTGTACCCTCGGTCGACACCCAAAACCGGCCAGTCGTCGACACCTGAAAACCGGCCAGTGAGGTAGCGCCCCAAGACGTTGACGCGGCGGGGAGGGCTGTGTCCCCCTGCCGGGATGACCAACATCTTGGGGGACAACAAACAGCAGCAAGTCCTGGCCCTTGGGCAGTTGGGCTGGACGCTTCGGCGCATCGAACAGGCGACGGGCGTGCGGCGCGAGACCGCCAGCGCCTACCTCAAGGCCGCCGGGATCGCCGTCCGGGATCCGCGGCACCGACGGCTGGCCGTTCCAAATCCGGCCAGTGAGGTGTCCACCGACCCCGGGGCCCTTCTGCCGGAGATCCCGGGCCCGCTGAGCGCGCCCCCACCGCCGGGGCGCGCCCCCGCCGCGAGCGCGTGCGAACCGTATCGCGAGCTGATCCAGGCGGCCCTCGCCCGTGGCCGCGACGCCATGGCGATCTGGCGCGACCTCGTGGACGATCACGGGTTTCCCGCCCAGTACGCCAGCGTCCGTCGCTTCGTCATCACGCTGCGCGGGCCGCAGCCCGCCGAGGCGCATCCGGTGATCGTGACGTCGGTCGGTGAAGAAGGCCAGGTCGATTACGGCACCGGGCCGATGGTGCGGCATCCGGACTCGGGCAAGTACCGCCGCACGCGGCTGTTCATCTTCACCCTGGGCTACAGCCGTAAGAGCGTCCGGCTGCTGACCTTCCAATCGAGCACCCGGCGCTGGGCCGAGCTGCACGAGGAGGCGTTTCGCCGGCTGGGTGGGTCGGTCAGGGTCGTCGTGCTCGACAACTTGCGCGAGGGCGTGCTGAAGCCCGACATCTATGACCCGACCCTCAATCCGCTCTACCGCGACGTGCTCGCGCACTACGGCGCCGTCGCGCTGCCGTGTCGTGTGAAAGATCCAAATCGGAAGGGGAAAGTCGAATCGGCCATCGCGCATACGCAGGCCGCGCTCAAAGGCCTGCGCTTCGAGATGCTCGAGGCGGCGCAAGCGTATCTCGATCGCTGGGACGCGCGCTGGGCCGACACCCGCATCCACGGCACCACCAAACGTCAGGTCGCCGCCATGTTCGCCGAGGAGCGGCCCGCGCTCCTGCCGCTGCCGGTCGCGCCGTTTCGCTACTACCAGTTCGGCACGCGGACCGTGCATCTCGACGGCTGCGTCGAGGTCGAGTACGCCTACTACGCCCCGCCGCCCGGCTGGATCGGTCGCGACGTCGCGGTCCAGTGGGACGGCGTCCAGGTCCGCCTCCTCCACCCCACGACCGGCGAGCTCCTCCGCGAACATCGCCGCCAGCCGCGGGGGCGTCACACGATCCGCCCCGAGGATCGGCCGACGCGCACCCCGCCCACCACGCTGACGCTGCTCGCGCGCGCCGCGCGCGCCGGTGCCCACGTCGGCACGCTGTGCGCGGCGATCCACCGCCACGACGGCGAGCCCGGCGTCCGCCGCATCCTCGGCGTCCTCACCCTCGTGAAGAAGTACGGCGCGGCCGCAGTCGACGACGCCTGCGCCGCGGCGCTCGAGCTCAGCGTCGCCACCTACCGCTTCGTCCGGCGCTACCTCGAGCGGCACCCGCCGGCCCCTCTCACGCTGCGCCAGGTCGATCCACTCATCCGCGACCTCACCCATTACCGCGCCGTCATCGCGCGGAAAACCCAGGAAGAGGAGATCCCCTCATGAACCTCGTCGAACTGCAACGCGCCCTCGGCCACCTCCGCTGCTCCGGCATGGCCGCCGGCCTCGAAACTCGGGTGCTCCAGGCCCAGACCGAGAAGCAGACCCCCATCGACTTCCTCTCCACGCTCGTCCAGGACGAGCTCCTGCGTCGCCAGGATCGGCTCCTCGACCGCCGCATCACGCAAGCCGGCTTCCGCGACCGCGGCAAGACCCTCGACACCTTCGACTTCGATTTCAACAAGAAGATGAATCGCCGGCTCGTGTTCGAGCTCGCCACCGGCCGCTTCGTCGCCCAGCACGAGGACGGCCTCTTCCTCGGGCCGCCCGGCACCGGGAAGAGTCACTTGGCACAAGCCATCGGCTTCGCCGCGATCCAGCAGGGCCACCGCGTCCTCTACCGCGAGGCCCATGTGCTCCTCGAGGAGCTCGCCGACGCCCAGCTCGCCGGCACGCGCAAGCCGTACCTCGCGCAGGTCACCACCGTCCCGCTCCTGCTCATTGACGATCTCGGGATGAAACGGCTCCGCACACCGCGGCCGAGGATCTGCTCGAGATCGTCATGCGACGCTACGAATGCGCGTCGACGCTGATCACGTCGAATCGCCCCGTGGAAGACTGGGGGAAGCTCCTCAGCGACGCCGCTGCGGTCACCGCGCTGCTGGATCGTCTGCTCCACCACGCGCACGTCCTCACGTGCGGCCCCCGGAGCTGGCGCACGCGGCTTCAGGGCGAACGAAACGCGTCATGAGCCGCCAGGGCGTGAAGAATGGGCGCCGCATTTGGCCCAGGAGCCGCGATCTCGGGCCCGAGCCATATCGGACGGCCCCCACAAACGCGGCCGCGACGCCCGGCGCCGTGCGCGCCGTCAGCGTCATGCGCCCCCACACGCGGGCCTTGCTCTCTCACGAGGGAACGGAGTAGAACACTCGTGCTTGGGGTGCTCGCCCACTGGCCGGTTTTCAGGTGTCGACCGAGGCTCTGTACCTCTTGCCGAAGAACGCCAGACGATGGCGGATAGGTTCTGAACCGGTCGCCGACGCGCGCGCTGGTGAGAGCCGCACCTCAAGTTGTGGACTGCCGCGACGGAACACCACCACGTAGGCTGAGCGTCGAGCGCCGCGGCCCCACGAACCGAAGTACAGGTGGAAGAGCTTCGGCTGCCCACCGGCCACGGTGACCCAGGCTTCGCGATAGCGTCCGGTGTCCGAAGCCCAATGGAGCCGACCCACGGAGCGCGCGCGCCGCCTCAATGCGTGTTCTACGGTGACGGCGGCTAGGCCCTCTGCAGACGGGACAGCCCGGAAGCTGCCCGACAGACGGGCAAGGGCACCGAGCGCGATATGGGCCGCGTCCATCTTGTCAGTCGGCATCACTTGTCCAATTTGCGCCTAGTGAAGTCTGACCCGCCGGGCTGCGCCGTGCAAGCAACGACTCGGCTCGGCCCGCGATGACGCGCGGGCTGAGCGATCGCGCGCGGTGATCCCCACCCTCGGTGCCGCGGCCTTCGCCGTGCACGAGGCCGGCACGGCTCGTCCGCGCGAACGCGCGCGCCTGAGCAACGCGCGGGCGGCGACTCCAAGCTCGGCGCCGCGGCCTTCGCCATGCAAAAGGTCGCATGGCTCGGCCACGATCCCCCGCGGCGGCTGTTCCCACGCGCGCTCGCGACGCCTCCCCCGCGGCGACGACGGGCCCGCGTGATCCATCCGCGCGGCGTCCACAGGCCGCCGCCACCACGCCCGTGCGCACACGGGCCAACGAGCCCGCGTCGAGTCAATCGTCCGCCCGTCCGCAGCATTCCGAGACTACCGCCCCTTCCGCGCCCGTCAACCCTTCCGGCTTCGCCTCCGGGGTGCTCCACTTCGTTCCGCCCCTTCGGGTGACTGGCGCGGAACCGGTGGAAGGTGAGCCTGCCTGAGTTCGTCTGCCGCGGTGGCCTCACCACGCCGAACGACGTTCCGCCATCGCGTCGCTCTCCGATCGATGCGCCAGCACCCTCTCTGGTGGAGAGGCCCGCCTTCCACCTGGGGCGGTCCCCTTGAGGTCAGCTGCGGGCGGGCGGTCAGCCCGTTCCGAACCGCGGCGAATCTCACGTGGAGGTGCAGTCATGGTGGCGCATCGGTTCGTGGCGGTCGTGAGCGCGCGCGTGTTGCCGAAGGCGTCGGCGTCCCAGGTGGCGGCAGTCGTCCGGTTCTTCCTCGATCACGGCTGGGGGCGTCGGCTCGGGCGGGGCTCGGGACGCAAAGGATCACTCTTGCGATGGGGCCCGCTCAGGCGGAGCAAGTTCTCGTCATGCTTCGTTGAATTGCCGTACGGATGGGTTTTGCGACAGCGCGCGCGGGGATTGCGCCGCATGCGGGTGAAGGGTGGCAAGACGCTCGACATCCCGCTGCCCTCGGCGGTCATTCAGTTCCTAGCCGTCTACGTCGAGCGGGTGCTGGCGAAGCAGTCGTTAAGGTGATATCCGACACGCCGTTGTTCAACGTGGGGCCGCTGGCGCATCGGCAAGACGTGTGCGCGGATGACGGGGAAGAACATCTGGCGGCTCTGCAAGGTGTACGGCCAGATGATCGGCTACCCGGAGCTCAAGCCGCACGACCTGCGGCACGGCGTCGCCATGGAGGTCCTCGAGCAGCACCACGACCTCGAGCAGGTGCGAACCCTGCTCGGCCACACGGGCATCGACACGACGCAGATCTACGCGAGCATCAGGCCGCCTCAGCTCATGTCAACGACTTTGAGACACCGTCGGCACGCATTTACTGTCGAACTCCGGCCGCCTCGAGGGGAGCGGCCGTGACGTCCGCGCGACTCGGCCCCGGCTCGACGTCGGAGGGTGGCGGCGGATTGATCCAGACGGCGTCCGGGACCACCGGTGGGGTGGGCGGTCGCCGGACGAAGCGCTCGGGGTGGGCCGCGTAGGCCGCGGTGAGCACCTGGCGGCGCGCGGCGCCGACGGCCTCGATCTGGCCGTAGTGCACCATCGCCGGGGTGAGCCAGCCGATCCCGCCGTGGCGATGCTCGGTGTTGTACCAGGTGAAGAAGGGCTGGCAGAAGGCGCGGGCGTCTTCCACGCTGCCGAAGCGCTCCGGAAATTCCGGCCGGGGCTTGAGAGTCTTGAACTGCGCCTCGGAGGACGGGTTGTCGTTGGGGACGTGCGGCCGGCGTGGGGTGGGGG
>OBEQ012445230.1_pt1 | contig 18297 bp, 15 predicted proteins | sample 1670901 | NCBI WGS metagenome assembly OBEQ01 (sample SAMEA104232315, study PRJEB22302) | groundwater metagenome | biome: forest; feature: aquifer; material: groundwater | place: USA | collected 2011-08-07 | depth 5.4 m
CAGAATTAGTGTAATTATAATTTTAGATATTTTCATTTTTAGAATGATATCGAGTGTTGTTTTCCCTTGGGAAGATTAACTGGAAAAAAAATAACCAAAAACTTGTTATGCATACGCTAATCAAAATTAGTAGATAATTTCCTTTAAAAAACCAAGGCTTATACTGACTAGCTTGCGTTATAAATCTTGATATTGAAGATACATCATAATATGAAGACGAAACAAAATATAGAGCATACATATTTAACATCATTATTAATAAAATGATTAACTTTGAGCCATACTGATTCATATTCCATTTCTTGGGTAGTAGTGTAGATAAGCCTAATATGATAACTAGCATATTTATACTGATTATAGGAAAAAAATATCGTCCCTGGACACCTAATTGGAAACTGCTTCTATACCATGATAGCCAATCGTAGATTGAAATAGCAATAAAATAAACAATTGAAGTAAAAATCAAAAAAATTACACATTGTACTTCCCTTTTATGCCATTTATGTTTGAAGATAACTTGCATTAACCAAATTGTAAAACCAACCAACGATAGAAAGACGATCCTGTTGATAATTCGATAAATAGAAATCGGATAAGTTACTCCTAACCATTTATATACTCCCCAAAACCAGGGCATCACTTCGTGTAGGGTATGGGTGAAGGTATATTCACGAGTAAATTTTAGATAGCTAGATAAATTAATTTGCTTAAGAGAATCGGCGACTACGGTTAACGAACTAAGTTGAGTAAATCCGTAGGGATGGGTCAGAAGAATAATTGCAGCGGAAAATAAAATTGTTAAAATAATCCACTTGGGCCGTCCTTTTATATCTCTTAGGCATAGGAAAATTAGTAATATAGAAAAAACAGGAAGAATAACAATAAATTGAACTTTTGAGTTGATTGCCAACCAAGACACAATGGTGAGCAAAAATAATTCCCTAAGTTTTGTACCATATAAAATCAGTCTTAGAGAAGAGTAAAGAAAAAGGGTAAAAAGCAGATTGCCTAAGGAATCACTATTTACTCCAATGTTGGAAAAGATCATCATGGGTTGAAATCCTACAAGCGCTGTTAATACTAAAGCTTTCAATTTATGGTCACTAAATAGCAATTCTCCTAACTTGTAGACAACAAATACGTTTGAAATGAATAAAAGGAGTGACCAACCTCTTATAACAAAAACTCTGGTAAAAAGATCTGAAGAATAAAATAATTTATAGAGTAAAGCTCCTGGCAAGTAATATAGCTTAGGATAGTAAGATGCTTCTGCCTTAACTAGATTCTTTTTGGCACTCGTCTTTGATAATGCCGATATACTGGCTTCGTATTTACCATAATACGAGTTAGTATATTCTAGGTTGTAATGGGGATGGAAAGTGAATTTATTGTTACCAACTTTATCCCTGGCAGTTCCCAACAGCTTTTCGGAAGTAAATATTTCTTCTGTAGCATCCAGCTCTCCCCCACCCGGGTTTCTGTCCATTTCGGCCAGAAATGCTGTTTGGGCAAGATGAGATTGTTCGTCAGGTGTATGCCACAAAGGAATAATAGCTAACCAAAGTAAACTGGACAAGAAGATAGAAGCAAAAAGATAATAAGTAGTTTTTGTCATTAAATTAAGATTCACACTTATTTCTTTCAATAACATACATAGTGTCGGTTCCGGGTATAGAATTATATGTGAATGTGTGGCCTTTATACTTATTTATAAATTTTTTCAGATAGTTATGCTGAAGGTAAAATTTATCCCAGCAGATAGTGAAAATATCACGTTTATCGCCAATATAGTTTTGCTGGAAATAAATTTCAAAAAGTAAATTCGGCCGAAGCCTTTTAAGATCCTCAGAATAACTCGCGCCACTCCAGGAATTTCCCCAGAGCAAGGCAAAATCTTTTGCATCACCACGTTCCCAAATCGATCCTATTTTGGCAGGGTGCCGGGAAATAAAATTGTCTAGATTTTTGCTTTGGTTTATCGCATATGACACTTGAGGATAATAATTTGCAAGATGATTTATCGAAATGAAAAAAATTATAAGCAAAAATAATATTCGTAAATATTTAGGAAATTGCATTAAAAGAATGTGTAGTACAAATACCACTCCAACAAAATGTGTAAGTTGGTAATAATTGAGTGGATAGCGAGCAAATGTGAGTATTCCAAATAACATAGTGCAGGCAAAAGAATAAACTGAAACAGGTATTTTATGCTTTTTTTTAATAAATAGGTAAATAAGTAGTAAGAAAGTAAGAATTACAGTCATGGATGACCAAAACTCATTTAGAAAGAGAGAATATAGACTATGAAGGTATATGGGTAAGTCTAATAAGGTGTTTTTATTTGCCGATACACCAGATTGGGGAAAGAAATTCAATATATACTGAAGAATCTGATAATATTTACCTCGAATAGGCCAGGTAAAAAATATAAAACTCAGCAATCCAATAAACAAGCTAAAAAGCGATACAATTAATTTTTTCTTTCGAGAAGTAACTTTTATAAATGGAATCAAACTAAGTGTGGCTATCAAATAAAATATGTTTGTAAATTTATTGGCTATCGCAAGACCTGAGATCGCGGCCAATAGATAATTTTGGGATATCTTCTTAGATTTGATAAAGCTAACAAATTCTAATAACCATATAGAGATTATAAGAAAAGAGGTAGTTTCGGATCGGATATGTAAAGCTATATCAGTAAAAAAACCAAAAATAAATAAAGCAAGCATGGAAAAAGCTGATAAAATTAATGAGCGAGTAATACGATATGACGATAATGAAAAGATGAAAAGGCCTAATCCAAATAAAATACACTGTAAAACTCTGATATAAAGGTAAATAATTTCTGGATGCAGTATATACCAGTTAATGAAGTTCGCATGCAGTATTAACTTTGAATATAACCGAAACGGAGTGAGTGCTAAAACGTAGGCTAAAATCGTAGGAGTTGCTGGATGATTTATATAGCTTATTTGGTGAGATTTAATATAAGATATAGCATTACCTATATAATGTGCATCGGGATCTAGAGTAAAAAAAATGCCTTTAGTTCCAGAGATTATGACCGGTAACATTAAATAAAAAGTTAGTGCCAAGGAAATAAAAAATAGAGTTAATATATTTATGTTTTTAAGTAAAAATTTATTTATCATGATTCCTTTTGTATTTTAAAATCAATAATGTATTGTAAAAATCTCTGGGCAACTGCTTTCGGGCTATACTCTTCCAGCGCCCATTTCCTCCCCTTGTCTGAAACTAGAGGTAGAAGACTTATATTATTTTCAATCTTATTGCGTGTTTTATCTATATCATCAAAATCGACACCTATATAATGTCGGAAATTTTCCGGCATTATGGGAAGGAAGGCGCCGTATTTTTTCAAATCCACATGAATAGCTATACAACCACTGGCGAGTGCTTCCCAAAACCTCCAACTATCATATTGAGTAATTACATTAGTCTTCATGCCGTATTTAACAGTTCTTTGATTCCAAAAGTTCGCAATTTTGGAAAAGTTATTACTGATATCTTTTGGAAAAGGAACAACAAACATTCCTCCAAAACAAGAACAAAAGGCTGTTTTTGTTAACTTTTGATAATATGTCGAATAATGTCTTCTTCCCGTTTGTTCCCAGAGCATATTTTCGTAAGGATTTTTATGTTTATTATAAAACCCATCAGACGTACTATCTAGAGTAAATAGATCACTAATTCGGGGAAAAAATGATTTATTGGCAATTTCTCTGACTTGATGAGGCACTCTAAAGTTATTTAAGATTCTCTTATCTCTTTTTTCATAGATTAAATTATCCTTCGTGTATTCAATTATTCTTTTGGTAAGACCAAAAGCCCATGGTTTAAAGTTTGAGGGATATTTTAGTTTTTTATTCATATGAGTTCTTAGAATAATATCAAATTTTCTAAAATCATTTCTTAAAGACTGGGTATACAAACTGTCGGCACTGTCAACATAAACAGTTATATATTTCCTTTTAGGTGCAAAAAGATCTTTGGGCATCCCCAATCCATAAGAAAACCAAACATCATTTAGTACCACAACATCGCAATCATTTGGCTTAATGTTGGAATTGTATCTGAAAAGATATATTTCTTTTGTTGGAGACAATTTCCAGTAATTTCTATCAGCTACGAATATTATTCCCAATTCTTTTAGGCCTTCGGCGATGCTTATTATGGAATGTTGGTAAGCTGCTTTTTGTGGTGGACCTTGTGGGTAGCAATAAAAAAATATTTTGTCTTTAAAATCAAGACTTTGTGATTTTTTAGTATTCATTATTAATTAGGAAATGCCTAGTTTTGTGAGTATTAAGTAGAGAACTTTACCGATAAGCAATAGATAATTTTGCAATTTATATTGTCGGGGACAACAAAGAGTAATAAACCAAAAATGGTCAATAATATTAATTTTTGATTTACGAGAAAAAAATAAATTGTTAAGTTTCTTGATAATGAATTGGTTAGAGTTAAAGTCTCCAAACCCAGTTCTTTGGACATCATTATATATTCTGGCTTTATAGCTTAAAATCAGTTTAAAACCATGAGCTTTTGCTCGGCAGGCAAATTCATAATCAGAGATATAATGGGGAAGATGTTTTTTGTCAAAATTGCCTATTTTATGAAAAACTTCTATGGGATAAATAGTTCCTTTGGTAGAAATTGTATCTATTTGGTCTTGCACATTTTTGTCATTGGGTAAATCATTAATACTTGTAGGCCCTAATGGAATAAGTCTACCTTTGGACCAATCGATTTGAATTCCAGCATCGTAAATCTTTGATGTGCTTTTATTACCGAGTATGAGGGAACCGACTATGGCTCGATTATGTTCAATACTGGTTCTGACCAGCATATCCACAAAGTTTTTATCGAAAGTGCAATCATTGTTTATAGTTAATATAAAATCTTCTACCTTAGCATATTTTAATGATTCTTTAACTCCCCAATATATTGACCCAGTCCACCAAAGATTACCATCACCTTGGAGGATTTTCACCTGTGGATATTTTTTTTTGATATAATTGGAGCTTCCATCTGAGGATCCGTCGTCAATTATAATGGTTTGGATAAATGGATATGATTGTCGTGATAAAGATGTAAGAAATTTCTTGGTACTGCTAAGATCGTTATGCACACCACAGATGATAAAGACTTTTTGATTTTTTCCCATTTTTATTTATCGTTTAATTAAGAATGTAGACAGCTATGCTTACAAATATATTTGGAAACAAATGTTGTATAAATCTCGGAATAAAAAATATTTTCTTTGAATAGATATGCTTGCGATCTGATATTTTGATACGATTCTTTTTACAAAATTCTTCGAAGTCCTTTAAAGACAATTGGTGAATGTGACCTGTTGAGTACCATTCATAACCTGGTATCATAGCCCTAGGCATCCGGCCGTTAATTAATAAATCTAGACGGTTAGGAAAAGATGCGAAATTTGGGAAAGTAATAATTTGCTTTCTTGCGATTCTTTTCATTTCGCTTAACAAAACTTCAGGATACATCACCATTTGTAGAGTTACGTTTGATATGGCATAGTCAAATGAGTTCTTTTTATCTGGAAGCGGCATATCGATTCGTCCCTGCCTAGCTTTAATTCCTTTTTTTTGAGCGGCCGCGACTGCTGTTGAGGAAATGTCTATACCATCCCCGTCTATACCCTTTGCTTTTAACAATGAGAGTAAAGTGCCATCTCCACAGCCCAAGTCTATTACCTTGCTACCGGACGGAATGAGGCCACAGATAATAGCATATTCTTCGCGATTCGATATTGAAGAAATATTGTAGAAATAACTACGGTTATCGTTCATAAATATTGATTTAAAATTCCAACCAACTCTTTCATTCGGTTCAAATAGTTATGTTTTAAAAGAGTATGTTTATGTCCTGCCTCAGCAATTTTAATTCTTTCTTTTTCGTGGTAAAGATAATATTTTAACTTATCAATCAAATCAGCAGTACCTTTGTATGTAATTACTTCCTTTCCGGGTCTGAATAAGGAGTGTAAATTCTTTTTTTCATCTGTGACAAGGAGGGCGCCCATTCCGGTAGCTTCATACATTCTCATGTTGTTAGCATAATTCTTCGCTACGTCAATGTGTCGATTGATGACAATTTTTGTTTGAGCAAAGATTGAATACATATCTACTCCCCATGCTTGGCCGTGGTAATTTTTTGTTAACGACTCTTTTGAAAAGATATTTAACCCTTGCCCCCAGATGTGAATAGGAAAATGTTTTGCAATTGTTTCTAATGTTTTAGTGCCAGATCTGTGGTAATAGGTGAAGCTTCCTACAAACGAAATGTCGTATTTTCTAAGTTTATTTTTTGTATCAATTTCTTTGAGGATCCTAGGATCGAATGCAAGCGGTAGATAGGCGCTATTTATTCCAACTTTCTGAAATTTACTCACGAAATGAGGAAATGAGCTAATAATCAGATCAAAAGGTGTTAACTGGTGAAATGGTGGCAAGGGACTGGCTATTTGACCAACTAAGAGTTTACAATATTTTTTTATTTCGATAAGAGTCGAGGGGTTTAGAACGCTTAAATCTTGTAGGTAAACAACATCCGGCTTGGCATCTTTTATTTGAGCAAGAGTTATCTCTTGTATCCAGGTTGGTCTTCCTAAAAAGCGATGGAGATATGAACGCATCTGCAAATGAGAAAAAAAATTTGATTCTGTAATGTTAAAGTGGTGTTCTTTGGCCCAGGTACGCATTAATGGCTCATCATTAATAATTGCATCAATGGCTGTATGTCCTAACATTTTTAAATTGTAAGAATAAAAATCTGAGGTGCCAAATCTTTGGCTAAGAAGTAATTTAAGCTGTTTATGATAGTCTTGGTGAGAAATTTCCGGATGCTTTCTTTTTATTGTCTTTAAGAAATTAAGATAATATGTATCGATTATCAAAATCTTCATGCTAGATCAGTCAATTGCTTCGGCTACACCTAATGCATTCCAAGAAGTTTCATCCGGCTTTTTATTTGGATTGGTAAAAGATTTAATATCAATCAGTCGGAAATGACAAGTTTCCAGAAATAATTCTAATTCCTTAGGAAAAAAATAACGCATTTCATGTGTCTCTTCAACATGACCTATTACTCTTTTTTGGGAAAATTGCCAAGCGTTGTAATGCACGCGACAGGTATGTTTTAAAATATCCAATTGGCCTTCAGCAAATCGCAGAATTTGGCCATTGGTTGTAGGAACTATTTTTACTTTTTCTCCCGGTTTTTCGTGTAAAACTGCCGGTCCATACCAGACATCAAAAATAAATAGACTGCCTTTTTTGAGATGTTTACGTGTAGAAGAAAGCGCTCTTAATACGTCTCCATTGCCCAATTGATAACTCAGTACGCCAAACATCATTACTGCTGCATCAAACTTTTTTTTTAAGATTAATGTCTTTATATCTGACTTTTTAAAATACAAACCGGATTTTATTTTAAGTTTTTTCAGTTTTTGATGGGCGATTTGAAGCATGACAGAAGATCTATCTATACCTGTAACCGAATATCCCATTTTGTGAAGAATAAAAGCATGATTTCCAGTACCGCAACCAAGATCCAGTATTGCTTTGACTGGTAAGCGATATTTGACGAATAAACTTTTGATCAATTTACACTCAGATTGATAATCTTTATCTTTGTAAATAAAGTCATAAAAGTGGGCATACTTTCCAAAAATACTCATATAATTTCCTTTTTGACAACTTGCGCAACGTATTTAATCTGCTTACTCGTTAAAGCTAATCCGCTAGGTATATAAAAACCTCGCCGAGCTAGTTTTTCTGCAACGTAATACTTTTCATTTTTAAAAAATCCCATTTTCAAAAATACCGGTTGCTGGTGCATTGGCCAAAAAAATGGCCGTGTACCTACACCAGCTTTGGTCAAACGATTCATTGCGTAAGTTGCATCAAACGGAAGATTTTCTTTTAATACTAAACCAAAAACCCAATAAATATTATCTGCGAAAGGAGTTTTAGATATTGGTAATTGGATGTTTTTTAAATCATCTAGTAATGTTTGATATATTCTACCCATTTTTCTTTTTTTTAATATAAATTCATCTAGTCTTTCTAATTGTGCTAAGCCAACCGCCGCTTGAAGATTGGTTAGGCGCATATTCCAGCCTAAATCTTTATGAAAAAAACGTTTTTGGGGTAAAAAACATAAATTTCGTAACGATCGGCATTTCTCTGCCAATTTTTTATCATTGGTTAATATCATACCTCCCTCTCCTGTAGTAACTAATTTATTTGGATAAAAGCTAAAAATACTTAGATCTCCAAAACTGCCACAGGGTTTACCTTTGTATGACAATCCGTGAGCCTCGGCTGAATCTTCAATTATTTTTAGTTTATATTTTTTCGCTAGGATAAGAACAGGATCCATATCTACGGGCAATCCATAGGTATGAACAACCATGATGGCCTTGGTCCTTTTTGTAATCTTTTCTTCAATAGTTTTTATATCCATGTTCCAGGTTAAAGGATCGCTGTCTACTAGTACAGGTTTAGCTCCTACCCTTACTATGGCAGTGGCGCAAGAGATAATTGTGAAAGCCGGAAGTATAACTTCGTCACCTTTCTTGATTCCTATTGCTACAACGGCTGCTTCAAGTGCAGCAGATCCATTGCAGAGGGCAATTCCAAATTTTCTGTTAACTCTTTTTGCAAATTTTTCTTCAAATTTTGACACAAATGGACCATCAGAAGAAATCCAACCAGTTCTGATGCATTCGAGAAGGTATTTCTTCTCGTTACCATCTAATAAAGGTTCATTTACTGGTATAAAATTTTTCATATTCTTTTAATCTTTAATTTTGCGTCTTCAATAATGGTTCTTAAACGCTTATTATAATCTCCTTTCTTGTATAATGATAATCTATATTTTCCTAACTTAACCAATTTTTGGCGGACTTTTTGATCTTGCCAGATTTTTTTAATGCCTAGCGCGATGGATTCTTCTGAGCGTGGATTAACTAAAAGTGCTGCACTTCCCGCCTGATCCCTAATTCCTCGCAAATCAGAAGTGATGACTGGACAGCCAAGGCTCCAGGCTTCAAGAATAGGAATGTTGGTTGGTCCAAAAAAAGTGGGCATGATAAGAGCTTTGGCATTTTTATAAAGAGCCGATATATATTTATCATCAACATAACCAATATAAAAGACATTTTTTTGTAAATTTAATATACCTACCTGCGACATCACTTCTTCGAATGTCTTTTTTCTAAGTGCCCCAGTGTGGCTACCGCAAAAAACTGTGGGGATGTCTAAATTATACTTACTTTTAAGGATGCCTAATGCTTTTATTAATCTTAAATGGTTTTTGTGTGGCCAAAATTGTGCAGGATAAAAAAGATATTCGTCGGGTAATTGGAGCAATTTAATTATCTTTTTTGTTTCAATATTACTAACATTTTTAATATAACTGGCATATAAAAAAGGGAGAATTTTTATTTGGCTAGGTGTAATGCCAGTTTGTTTATAAAACTTTAAGACATCTTCCTTCCCAACTAGTGAATCTACTAATACCACTAGGGCGTTTTTTACACCATTAGAAATTATATATTCCCTCTCTTCTTGTTGACCATCAGCTGAAACTTCGGGAAATTCTGGCTGGATTCTATGTTGTAAATCATGAATAGTAAAAATATAAGGAATCATGGTATTAAATGAAAGCATGTTTGATGTAGGATAGATCATTAATTTAACATGATGAGACAAAAACCACTCTCTCTGAGGCTGATCAATTGATTTGCTAGATTTGTCTTGGGGAGGCTTTAACTTCTCACTTCTTTGTTTTAATGTATTGAGAAAATGGACTGCTAAATCCTCAAAAACAGTATCTTTAATTTGATTTCTAATAAGAGATCTAAGCGGAGTGGTTTTGTATAATGGAACTATATCCCATCCTGCATTTCGAAATTTATCTAGTTTTTCAGACGCTAAATCATCAGTAAAAATAACGAAAGAATCTTCATTGTAGTTTTTTTGAAGCTCAAAAATAGCATCAAGCATAGTCAGACTATATTGATATACTCCGCCCGCATTTGGCTCTAAGCATGGCACGATTCCTATACGCATGGTTAATTTAACTTATAATTTTGAAATACTATTGATCTAAGATTATTATCAAAAATCAATCTTAATAAATATTGAATTTGAGCATATTTATGTGATGCTTCTAGCTGAATATTGAGTGAATTGGTATCTGTTTGATTATGGTAAATTAAAGAAGCTAGATATAATTTAATATTAACTGAGAATATTTTTAAAGCCATATTAAATAATTTGGCCCTAGGCATGTAAGCTTGAATAGATGGATATAGGGCGTTTATACCCTCATTCCCCATTCTCAATTTTAAATATTTTAATGTCATTCTTTCATTAGGAACGTGATGATATACTAGAGCTTCTGGAATATAACCAATTAATAGATTTTTAGCCCATAATTTTTTATTTAGTCCAAATTCTCCATCGCCAACATATTTATCTCCGATTAATTCCGGATTAAAACCTCCCATGTCAAAAAGAGTCTTTCGTCGAATAGCCATATTTACTCCAAAGAAAAAACCTTTTTCATCAAGGCGAAAATTCTTATAAGGCTCCATAAGGCTCAGTGGAGAAAAAATTTTTGACTTACCGATATACTCTTTTAGCCATTTTGGAGGATTTGTTTCCCATTTTGGTTTTACTGGTCCACCGGCTGCGACTATATCTTTATATTTAACAAATGCATGAACGTATGAATTTACCCAATCAGGATGGAATGTTGCATCATCGTCTGTAAAAAGCAGTAAATCTCCTTTGGCAACTTCTGCTCCGGTGTGCCTAGCAAAATGCAATCCGATCGAATTCTCGGAAACTAACTTAAAATTACTCATTCTATTTTTCTGTAACAATTCTATAACTCCTGATTTAGTTCTATCAGTGCAAGCATTTTCTACAATGATTATTTCGCAATCTTTTTTAGGAAATTTTAGATGGGAAGCGCTGCTAAGTGTCTTTAATAAGGATCGAAACCTGTTATGAGTGGGAATAATGATTGATGCTTTCATTTAGTTTGAATGCTATCTTTGATAAAAGCTATAATATCATTTCCATCTTTTTCGGAACCAAAAATTATAGATTTACGATAAGGAAGTCGATGGAAATATAGGTCAGAAAGAAATCTTTTGGGTTTAGCTGCTACTACGCGATACGTGAGCTCGGTATCATTCTCTTTTAAGCTAAACACATTCCTCACATGTGCTCCTTTTAAAAATATTATATCGGGATTATAGGATTTATATGGTGGATATGGATCTCCCCAAGGAAAAAATCGGGGGTCGGAAAACCTTTCCGGAATGTAGACAGAAGTTTCCTGAATTATTTTTGTTTGATTGATGGGAAAATTCCTGTCGAGCCATCTTCCTGCTTTTACTCCCGGAAGACATTCGAGACAGGAATATTGAGTTTTGGTTATGGATGCTTGAAGCTTGATAATTTTGGCCGACATGACGAGTATAATTAAAATAAAAATTACTGAGAAGCTATTTGATAATTTACGATCTAATAACTGATGTTTATTTATAAATCTAAATATATCTACAACTAGATCTGCGGCAATATATATAGCAGCCGGATAAAGAAGATAAATGTGCCTGAGCTCAAATCCTTTGACTATAAATATAAAAAAGAAAAGTATTAACAATGACCAGAGTAAGGGAATATATAGATATTTTTTGTTTGACAACGACCTACCGGCTATTAATTTTAGAAAAATAGTAAAACTTCCTAGCAGAAATAGTATGGATAATAATATTCCCAGACCTTCTTTAAAAATAGTATTTACTTTACCACTTACAACGGAATGAAAATATGGCTGCTGACTACCATGCAATAATAAGTCTTTTATAAAATTAAATCTAAAGAGCGACTTGGAAGAAAGGAGAGCAAAAGAAAGGCTAAATATTAAAAAGCTTAAAATTACTGTTGACCAAATAAAAGTAATTTTCTTAAACCAATCCCTAGTAGATTTTTGTGAGGCACAAAACTGGAAAAGTTTTAATATTAAAGTTGTAATTATTACGCATACTATCGAAACTAAAAATAGCTGGAATATGTAGAGATGATTAATCTTTGATATCCCGATAATTTCTTCAGTAAACGATCTTGTAGGAAAAATAATTTCCTCCATAATAATTATAGCTAATGCTCCCAATATGAGTAGAAAGGCTCTTTTTAATATTCTAGCCATTATTTTTATATTGTAATTTAGGTGAGTTTGTTTATCGAAAGCAATTAGAATCAGAGTTAGTGTGAGCAATGGTATCAACAATAGTCCAAAAAATTTTACAGCCATAACCATGCCGACGCAGAATGAGGCTAACATTAATCGCCTAAAGCTGAATTTATCTCTCAGGTGTAAAATGGAAAAGAAAAATAATAATATAGTAAAGAAATTCAATAAATCTGTTTGAATGGAGGTGGTTCGTAATATAAAATCCTGATCTTTTGATACCAGAAATAACAGCAAGGAATAAATTATAGCGAAGGAAATGCCCTGTTTTTGCCTAAGATAGAAATACGAGACCATTCCAATCGATAAATAAATAATTAAATTTATTCCACGAAGAAGAACGATAGAAAAGTGCTGTGTTATGGGCAACATAAGAGAAAGAATCTTTGTTACTCCCCAAAAGATATTATTATAAAGAAAACCATAATTAGAAAAAAAAATGGGAGCGCCTGTTTGCCATCCTCCCCATAAATTTCCCCCTAAAAATCCTTCATCCCTACCAAGAGGAGCTACCTCAATCATTCTTAAATTATCAGCCGCGTACCATAACCTCGGGTACAAAATAACTGTCATGCCAAACCAGGGTAATATCCCCAAAATAAAGAATAGAAGTTGTTGAATATTTGAGACTCCATAATATTTATTGGAATGGTGGATCATTTTTGGATGCTTATTCCCTTTAATTTTATAACCTTATTTAAAATGTCTGCTGCACTTTTATATTCCTGTTTGGATACGGAGACACTCTTCGGCTTGTATTTATTATTTTTAATATCTATTATTAGGCGTTTTAGGTTTTTCAGGCTTTCAATAGTATTAATGAATGGATAGTTTTTAAATTCGTCACCTAAATATTCATGGAATAAATCTAGGTATATAATTATTTTGCTGGGATCTTGGAACATCGCTGTTAGAAGTGTTGTACTCGGTGTTGGAAATCCAACGATAATATGGCTTAATGTAATATATTTATCTGCGGGTTCCATAGGATCTACTATTATGATATTTTTGGCATGTTTTTCAAAATACTTTTTAAGAAAAGAAAAATTATCTCTTTTGGTAGTGGGGTGAGGTTTGACAAATATTTTCCAATCGGAAAGTATGTTGGACATCAGTTTTATTGTATTTATTCGGCTTTTTAGATATTCGCTCTCTGAAATAAATTGGAAATTATCTCTTCTGTGACCAGAAGTATTCACATCAATCATTACGGTTATATTCTTTTGCAATTTTTTATCAATTCCAATTTTGGGCATGTGGTAAGCCTTTTCAAATATATGCCGAGATTTGCGAAGCAAGGGATGGGTCAGTATCATAATTTTATCCCTGGGCCTACCCATTTGTCTTTCAACGGAAACCTCCTTATCCGAGAATACAACAGAATAATCAAACTCTCTCACCCATCCATCAATTCCATAATGAAATAAGGATTTGTTTAAGTAAGGATCGGTTCCTATCAAAGTAGGCATGACCCAAAAATCAATGACTTCTTTTATATGTTCTGTCAATTTGACGATTCCAAGCTTGAGTTCTCTTATATATATGGGTAGTTTTAAATTTTTAGGTGTATCTCTCCAGAGTAAATAACTTCTTAAATTCACTTTATCCCATGATGAAGCTTGAAATCCTGCCTGAAAGGCAAGAGTAATAGCTCCTGAGAGTCTGCCATAACGGAAAAGATATTTTTCAAAGGAGTTAACAATGCTTCCCCCAATAATAATATTTGGTTTATATTCTTCAATTATTTTTTTGGCTAACCGGCTAAAATAGAGATGTGATTCCCAGAGCTTTCTTTTTTTGCCGGTATATTGATCTATAGGAATTACTTTTTCTAAAAAAGGAAACAATCTTTTATTTTTCAAAACTTTATTAGACTCGGGATCTAGCTCTTCGGCTAATAATATAAAAGGAAACTCTTGTGCGATTTCGTAGACGTAGCCAATATAGGTAGTTCGGAAAAGTCTAGGGACAGCGGTGTAGAGCATTACTTTTTCTTTTCTTGGTAACATAACCCAACTATTTTAGCAGAGTAAGATATTTTATTAAATGCAGAAAAATATGTGAAGTTACTGGTTAACTTTTATATAGAATTAACCTCGTATTCTTTAAATGTATCAGGGGTAATTTTCTTCCGAGGTCATTTAATACCCTGATTACATCTGGAGCATAGGAAGAATAGTCATGCCAAATAATTATTCCATGAGGTGATAATAACTGAATCGCATTTATACTATCTTTGCGTATATATTTATAATGATGACTTCCATCAACGAAAACTAGATCAATTTTTCCTTTAAATTTACTAAAATTATATTTAATGGAATTTCCATAAAGTTGCTTGATACGGGATGAGTAAGAGCTTTTTTTAAATTTAATTCCTGGATTAGAAGGATATACATCCAACTGCGGATCCAGTATTTCATATGGAGCTTTTTTTTGTGACACTTGGGGAGGTAAATCGAGAGTAAATATTTTCGCCTTACTGTTTGCAGCTAATTGTAATGTAGTATTACCCAAATAGGTACCAATTTCCAATATCTTTTTCGGTTTGAAGAAGCGTACGATTTTAGCCAAAACTACAAGTTCTTCGATGGGCACATTGCCATAGATATACTGATAGTCAATAAATGTGACTGGTATTCTGGAATCGTTTGGTATGATTTGGTATAAGTCTTTTAGAGGAATATCTAAAATAGTTAGATCAGTATTGAAACCGAATATTTTTTCGGCAGTATTTACTAATCTCTTAATCATATTTAGTAAAGGATGCATCTATTTTTGGCATAATAGCAGTTTGCGAGGAGCTGGTGCTGAATCCAAAATTTCTATTTTATTGAAGAATTTATGAAGTGAAGTATGAAAATTGTTTAAAGAGTACCAGTAGTGTTCTTCCCCAAGCCAGTTTTTTATATATTTATCATGAGGTGGAATAAATTCTATAATAAGCCACTTTTTACTGAATTTATTTAATTCTTGGGCTATGGTGTCAAAATATAAATGATTTTTAAATACTAGATGATGACTGATAGCAAGAGCTAAAACCATATCGCATCGCAATCTCTCCCAAGCTGCCGGCCAAGCAATATTACTTGCCTGTGATTTCATAAAATCTACTAGTAATGGAAGAATGGGCAATTTAGTTTCTTTTGTTCTAAAGTATAATTGATTTAAGCTAGATTCATCGATATCGGTGGCAACTACTTTTGCACCTAATCTGGCGGCGAGTTCTGCATACCAACCAATATTACTTCCAATATCAATTACCGTTGACGGCCGAAGTTTTTCTAATATTTGGTATATATTTTTCTGTTTAGCAAACCAGCGGTTCATTCTATCGAAAGGCAAAAAATAATCAACATCATGGGAATAAGAAGACCAATCTGTTATCTGAGATTTTAATTTGATTTTTTTAATTTCATTTCGGAAATGGCTTATCGAAGACTTTGAATTCGAGGTTTTAAGGGCGAGTAGTTTATCAACGAATTTATATCTGAATGGAGTAAGCTGTGAAATCTTCTGGGTTAATATATTTCCCTCCAATTCATTTCTAAATAGGAAACGCACATACTCACTTTTACCTTTTGATATACAGTAAAGAGGATAGAGAAGATTAAGTTTAAAAGCTTTGGAGAGATTCCATTTGTTACCATATTTTTGGGTAATTGACCCGATATCGATAAATTTGGGATGATAATTTTCAAACATCACATTATAGGGGTGAGCGTCCTTAAGTTCAAGGTTATATTTTTCCAGTTCTAAACTAAGATCGCAAATCTCTAGGGCTGCACTTTTCAGCATTTCACCTGGCCACTCAAAAGGATAAGAAGGAAATGTTATTTTTTGTTGTTTGAGAATAAGAGAAAAGTTAGGAAGTAAATAATTGGTCTTATGCGTCCCTACTAGGCCACCATCTAAGGATAGTTTTTTAAAAATTTCTTTTTGAATTAAAGAGCTATAAAATTGGGATTTAGATTTTCTGATTGCTCGATATATGTTGCTTTTCCAAAGAAAGACTCTACCGACAGCATCAGCTGTAGAACTGGGAATCCATTCAACTTCAGATTGAGGAATTCTTTTTTTAGTCATATGGGGTTTTTAGAAGAATTAGTCAAAAAATTTAATCGTCTTTTTTAGTATTTCTGCCTGTTTTTCGGCTTCCTGCCAATTCCAATAGTTTGTTTTAAATGCGAGAATTTGTGGTTGGATTTCCTCGGCCACCGGGCATAAACCTTTTTTATATGATTGAAATTGTCGTTTATATAACTTATCCATAAAATTATTTTTGCCGGAAAAATTTCTATTCTGGAGTATGGGTTCTAAATAACTAAGTTTCCAAGCTGCGTATATTCCGTCGCCACTCAATTCCATAAATTTTCTTCTAAATTCTGTCCAAGTAATACTGCTTTTAACCAGTCGAATTGCAAAGGCCCAATAAGAATGAATATACCCTTCTTCCACTTCCTGGGGAATTAACCAGTCACAGTCTTTTAAAGTGGATAAGAATAATTTAGCAACATCTTTTCTTCTTTGTACCAGTTCGTCTAATCTTTCCAATTGTCCAAGCAGCACAGCGGCACAAAGATCAGGCATCCGATAATTATACCCCAGACATGTATGCCGATCAAAGTTAGGATTTTGAATATCATTTTTAGTGATTCTCCCTTTTTTAGCACTAACATTAGCGTAACCTAATACCGAAAATTTCCTCACTTTATTAGCGTAATCTAGACTATCAGTACAGACCATACCCCCTTCTCCCGAAGTCATATGCTTACTGCTTTGAAAACTAAAACTGGATAGATCCCCTATCGTTCCTACCATCTTACCTTTGTATTTTCCCAAAAGAGCCTCTGCAGCATCTTCTATCACAACTAGATGATACTTTTTGGCTAATTTTGTGATGGGATCCATATCTGGGGAAAGGCCGTAAAGGGCTACTGTTATTATTGCTTTAGTTTTTTTTGTAATTAACTTTTGGATAGCAAGGACAGAGATATTAAATGTATTACTTTCTACATCGGCAAAAATGGGAACTGCATCCTGTTGTAAAACGGCAAAAGCAGTAGATGACATAGTCAGTGGCGGCACTATAACCTCATCACCAGCTTCTACACCTGCTGCATAAAGAGAGGAATGTAATGTCGCGGTACCGTTAATATGTCCGATCGCGTATTTGGTGCTAATTTTTTTAGAAAAAGCCTCTTCGAGCCTCCGAAGCAATATGCCGTTAGTTGAACTTCGAAACTCTGAATTGAGAACCTCGTTGATGTATTTTTTCTCTTTGATTGAGATTCTTTGAATCAATTTTTTGTTTATCATAATTATTTTTTTAGACTTTCGTACTTTTTGATATGTTGATTCAATTTTGATAATTCTGGTTTAATTTTGAGTAACTTAATAATTTCCTGATACGAGAAATCTGTGCGGGGATAAAAATAATTATAAATCTTTTGGGCCAATTTTAAATCTTGGGCATAATCGACGGTAAGCCTTATGGATGAGTAATCTTTATCTGATACAATATTTTTTAGCCTGAAAAATTCTGGGTGATTCCAAATATAATAGGTTACGTGTTCTCTGTCTTTCGGAGTTCTGCCTTCCCTATTAGCTTTTTTTAAAGCAGCTAATGAAAAAATTTCGATATCTAATCCTTCGGGAAAAGTGTGTTTAATCGTATTGCTGACATAGTCGTAAGATCCTTGAGAAAATATTGCTAAGAGGTGGTCAATAATCTCGGGATCTTTAAACGGATCGTCGCCAGTAATTCTGACTATGGGGTCTGCACTAAAAAGATCCGCTGTTTTTTGGAATCTACCCACTACATCCGTAGAGTCACCCCGATATATTTTTAATTTGGGATACTTTTGCTGAATAAAATTGATTAGTCGATCGTCTTCTTTTAGTTGAGTAGTTGCTAGCACCATTTGTTTAATACTTTTTGATCTTGTTATTCTATCAATGACTCTTTCAATG
>OBEQ012450596.1_pt1 | contig 18296 bp, 21 predicted proteins | sample 1670901 | NCBI WGS metagenome assembly OBEQ01 (sample SAMEA104232315, study PRJEB22302) | groundwater metagenome | biome: forest; feature: aquifer; material: groundwater | place: USA | collected 2011-08-07 | depth 5.4 m
AAAAAGGATTAACTTATAAAAACTAAAATGAAATTTTCATATAAAAAATCAGGTGTGGATTATAAATTGTTGGATTCGATAAAACGCCTTGCTCAAGCCAACGGGTTAAAAACCGGATTTAATTTTAAAAACACAGAATTTAACGAAGTCGTAGGTTCCAGAGGAGAATCGGCATACGTACTGGAAACTAAAAATTGTTATTTTGCCTTCGTGACAGAAGGATTAGGTACGAAAAATTTGATTGCAGATGAAATGGGAAAATTAACAGGCAAAAGTTTTTACACGGGAATTGCGCAGGATACAGTGGCGATGATCGTAAATGATTTAATTACAGTAGGAGCTAAACCATTGACTATAAGTGCATATTGGGCAGTGGGTGATACTAAATGGTGGAGTTATAAAAGAAGAGCTTTTGATTTAATTTCCGGATGGAGAAAAGCCTGTGATATAGCCCACTGCGGTTGGGGTGGCGGTGAGACGCCGACTTTGAAGGGAATTATAAAAAAAGGAGTTATTGACCTAGCTGGTTCCGGATATGGAATAATTAAGCCTAAAGAAAGACTAGCCAGAGGAAATAGATTGAAAGCCGGTAATGCCATAATAATGTTTGAAAGTAGCGGCATACACGCAAATGGATTGACTCTGGCAAGAAAACTGGGATATAAATCAAATGATGGATTTTCTACAAAGTTACCAAACGGGAAAATGTATGGTGAAGAATTGCTTACCCCTACTATTATATACAGCAGGTTAATCCAAGATTTGTTGGATAGCGGGATAGATATCCACTATATGGCGAATATTACAGGCCACGGATGGAGGAAGCTGATGAGAGCAAAAAAAGATTTTAGCTATATAATTGAGCAACTTTCTCCCACTTTACCAATTTTTTCTTTCATTCAAAAAAAATCTGGATTAACAGACAAAGAGATGTATGCTACATTTAATATGGGAGTTGGATTTGCTATTTTTGTAAAATCTGATCAAGTAAATAAAGTTTTGGCGATTTCAAATAAACACAAAATAAAATCTTGGATTGCCGGAAAAGTCCATATTGGAGAAAAGCAAGTAATAATAAAACCATTAAATATTATCTACAAAGGGAATGATTTAAATATAAGATGAAATATACAATTGTCACACTTGCCTCTCACTCATGTTTGCAGATCCTGAAAGGAGCAAAAGATGAAGGATTTCAGACGTTAGCTGTAGCCACCCCTAAAAGTGCCTCTTTTTATAAACGATTTAAATTTATAGATACAGTATTAGAAGTAGAAAATTTCGGGAAGTTATATGATTTACAAAAATCCCTTTTTAAAAAAAACGTCATTATTATTCCTCATGGATCCTTTGTAGCATACCTTGGCAAGGATTATGACAAGAAACTGGAACTTGCACATTACGGGAATAAAAAAGTCTTGGCATGGGAGAGTGACCGGATAAAGCAAGGAGAATGGCTGCAAAAAGCTGGGTTAAGGCAACCCAGAATATTTGAAAAACCATCAGAAATAGATAGAACCGTTATGGTTAAATTACATGGAGCAAAGGGCGGCAGCGGCTATTTCATTGTACGAAACAAGCTGGAATTTGATAAGAAAATAGCATCTTTAGGTAATCAAAAATATCTTATTCAAGAATATATAGTCGGGGTACCGGTTTACTTACAGTTTTTTTATTCCCGATTGAACAAAGAAATAGAACTTATGGGTATAGACAGGCGTTATGAAAGTAATGTAGATGGGATTGGCAGGTTACCAGCAAGTTTCCAAGACTCACTAAACAGCGAACCTTCATATACGATAGTTGGTAACTTCCCTATAGCTATCAGGGAGTCTCTGCTTCCGGATGCTTATAAGATGGCGCAACAGGTAATTGCAGTATCCCAAAAACTCATTCCAGAGAAAGGACTTTATGGGCCATTTTGCCTGGAAACTATAGTTACTCCAGATTGTCAGTTTTATACAATAGAAATATCGTGTAGAATTGTAGCCGGTACAAATTTATTTACAAGCGGATCGCCGTATACTGATTTTCAATATAACGTACCGATGAGTACAGGAAGACGGATTGCCCGGGAAATAAAGGAAGCAATAAGACTAAATAGACTTCAAGAAATATTAGATTAAGCCCAAAGAGGTTGCACCTCCAAGAGGTGCAACCTCAGAAAGAATATGAATATTCCAATAATCGCAACTCTTGGAGGCCATTCAGCATTGGAAATTTGTTTGGGTGCAAAAAAATTGGATTTTAAAACATTGGTGATAGTGGAAAAAGGCAGAGAGAAAACTTATACAAAATATTATAAAAATTTAATTGATGAAGTTATATCAGTAGAATCATTTAGGGAATTAACGGGTAGTAAAGTTATAGAAATATTGAAGGAAAAAGAATGCATATTTATCCCTCATAGGTATTGTCAGGTATACTGTGATTTAGGATTACTTGAGAAAATATTTCCAATTCCAATATTTGGTAATAAATATTTACTAAAATATGAAGAAAGATTCGGTGTACACAATCAATATCATCTATTATATGAAGCTCAAATTGATTATTCCAAGCAATTTAAAAAACCGGAAGATATAGATCGACTGGTGATTGTAAAGGTAAATGAGGCGCAACGCAGTTTCGAAAGGGCATTTTTTTTCGCTAGAAATTTTAAAGAGTATAAAAATAAATCCCAAATACTAATCAAAAATGGAAAGATCAACGAAACAGATTTACCCTCGGCTGTCATTGAAGAGTATCTAATTGGTGCTCAAGTAAACTTTAATTTCTTTTATTCATCTCTTACTGGTCAGTTACAACTTTTAGGTACAGACACTAGGAGACAAACCAATATAGATGGTATTATCAGATTACCCTCAAGTATCCAGCAGCAACTTCCAGACTTAGTTCCATCATATATAGAATCAGGCCATATTTCTGTGACGGTGAAAGAATCATTGTTGGAAAAAGCTTTTTGGATGGCAGAAAAATTGATAACTGCTGTCAAAGTTCATGTACCTCCGGGAATCATAGGTCCATTCGCACTTCAAACCGCTATAATTCCCGGACCTCCTAAAGAAAAAATTGTGGTTTATGACCTCTCTTTTCGGATCCCTGGTTCTCCGGGAATAACTGCTACTCCCTATAGCCAATATCATTTTGGAAAACCAGTAAGTATGGGTGAGCGAATCGCTATGGAAATTCAAGATGCTATAAAACTAAATAAACTTGATGAGGTTACGACATAATAAAAGTTAAGCTAGTATTCTTCGAGCGAAGCGAGAAGTCTAGGGATAGTTCTCGGCTGCAGCCTCGAACAATAATATGAATAAAGATTTTGCAGAGTATAAATTAAAAGCGATCTGTATATTCGATGGCAGGAATAAGGAAAAAATACAGGACGTAGCGAAGTATTTTTCCGAATTTGCACTGATAAAATATCGGGTTCGAACAGAAGTAACTTACTTAATATTTTTATCGCAAAACACAAAAATCGTAAGAAAGCTTACAAAAAAAGAGTCAGATTTTTTACAGAATATTTCGGATAAATTTAATCTGGAGGATGCTTTGGTAGTCAAAGCATTTGAGGCAAAAATAAATCATGATGTAAAAGCGGTAGAGTATTTCCTGCAGAAAAAATTAGAAAAAACCTCACTTACTGATATTATTCCTTTTATACACTTCGGTCTTGCTTCCTACGATATAAATATTCCGGCTTATGCTTTAATGTTGAAGGAATTTAGAGATGAGGTATTGCTTATAAAATTTGGTGAAATTTTGAGAGGTTTAAAGGAGCTAATTAAAAAGACAAAAAGTATGCATATGTTGGGACGTACTCATGGACAGCCGGCACTGCCTACCACCATGGGTAAGGAATTGGCAGTTTATTTCCGGAGATTGAAAAGCGAAGTTGGAGTTTTGATCAAAGAACCTATTGAAGCAAAACTAACCGGTGCTGTGGGTAATTTTAATGCTCTCTCATATGCAGCTTCCGAAATAGATTGGTTAAATTTGAGTAAAAAATTTATCCAATACCTGGGACTTGAGCCGAACATTTTTACTACTCAAATACTTCCATATGATTCATGGATAAGGCTATTTGATAGTATAAAAAGAATAAATAATATTTTAATGGGACTTTCGATGGATTTATGGTGGTATATAAGTTTTGAATATTTTGTGCAGAAAAATAAAGAAGAAGAAGTTGGTTCTTCTACCATGTCTCACAAAGTAAATCCCATCACATTTGAAAATGCTGAAGGAAACTTGGGTATGGCCAATAGTTTGTATGAGTTTTTTGGACGTAAACTTTCTTATTCCAGACTGCAACGTGATTTATCTGATAGTACGGTGAAGCGAAATTTCGGATTGGCTTTCGGCTTTACATTGCTTGCTTGGGATAGTTTACTTTCCGGATTTACCAGAATATCGCCCAATCCAGCAAAAATGAAGGAAGATTTAGACAAACATTGGGAAATATTTTCCGAAGGAATTCAAACTTACTTGAGAGGTAAGGGTTATAAGAATGCATATGAATTACTAAAGGATAAAACAAAGGGAAAAACTTTAAGCAAAGAAAAAATGTATCAAATCATAGATGACTTACCGCTGAATTATGAGGATAAAGAATATTTGAAGATCAAAGACTTGTCAGAATATAGCGGTTTAGCTGAAGAATTAGCAGAGTTGGCGATTGTGGAGAGTTAATGATTCTAATTTACGGGTCCTGCCCCCTCGAAAACTCGGGGCAAGCGCGTTTACCCTGAGGAGCAAAGCGACGAAGGGTCACCCGTTCGTAAAAATATTGTAATTATATTATGAAGTTACCAACTATAGTTATAGGTGCTCAATGGGGAGATGAAGGGAAAGGGAAAATTGTAGATATCCTGGCTAAAGATGCAGATGTAGTAGTGAGGTTTAACGGAGGAAATAATGCCGGGCATACGGTGGTAGTATCGGGTGAAAAATTTCCCCTATCGCTGCTTCCATCAGGAGTTTTGTGGGAAAAACAGCTTTTGATTTCACAGGGAGCTGTAATTACCCCAGACATTTTACTTTCTGAAATTGATTTTTTCCAGAAGAGAAAATTAAATATAAAGCTGATGATAGACCCCCGAGTGAATATCGTAATGCCATATCACAAACTTTTGGATGGGGCCACAGAGGAATCTAAAGGTGATAAAAAAGTGGGCAGTTTAAAATTAGGAATAGGATATTGTTATGAGGATAGAAATAACCGGCATGGCATAAGATTTGAAGACTTGATTGATAATAAAATACTCAAAGAGAAAATATTCCAGGAATTTCCTCTGGTAAAAAAACGGATAGAAGCGGTTTATAACTATAGAGTTAATATTTCAGCACAAGAAATTTTTCAACAATACCAAAAATACGGACATAGATTAAAAAAATATCTTGGTGATGTAAGTTTATATATTTCTCAAAATATAAAGAAAAAAAGAATTCTTTTTGAAGGAGCTCACGGAACTTTTTTAGATGGAAACTTTGGTACTTATCCTTATACCACAGCAGTAAATACTATTTCAGGAAGTGTATTTTCATACGTAGGATTTCCGCCTCAAAAGTTAGAAGTAATTGGACTGGTTAAGGCATACACAACTAGAGTCGGCGGAGGTCCTTTTGCAACAGAACTAAATGATGAAACCGGAAATCATCTGCAGGAAAAAGGACGCGAATTTGGCACAGTTTCCAAACGCAAAAGAAGATGCGGCTGGCAGGATATGGTGATGTTACGATACGCACACCGGATAAATGGATTTACTCAATTAGCATTAACTAAGCTTGATATTTTAACCGGTATGAAAAGTCTAAAGATAGCCACAAATTATGAACACAAAGGAAGAATAATTTCTGATTTTCCCACCTCTCTTGCCATAATTGAAAGCTGTAAACCGATTTATAAAACTTTCGCCGGTTGGAATGATGATATTTCTAAAGCTAAAAATATAAAAGATCTACCTAGGAATTGTTTGATATATTTAAGAGCTATTGAAAAGATGGTAGGAGTTCCTATAAGATATATCTCTGTTGGGCCGGAAAGAGGGTCAACTATCGAAATTAAATAAAAAGCATTATGCTAAAGACCGACACTTTTCCTTTGGGGCTTACCTACGACGATGTTCTTCTAGTACCCAGACGCTCCAGAGTAGCACACAGAGCTGATGTATCCACTCAAACGAATCTTACTCGGAAGATCGAGCTGAAAATTCCTTTCATTTCTGCCAATATGGATACGGTAACCGAATCTGCAATGGCGATTGCTTTGGCGCATGCCGGAGGGATAGGCATAATTCATCGGTTTATGAGTATCGAACGGCAAGTTCATGAAGTAAAAAGAGTCAAACGCCACGAAGGTTTTATTCTTTATAAACCATTTACTCTGCATCCCTCGGCTACTTTGGCACAGGCCAAAACGGAAGCGGAGAAAAATGGTGTTGACAGTTTTATCATTGTAGATGAAAAAGAGCGGGTAGTGGGAATATTGACCAGGAGAGATACATTATTTGTCGATAATGATGATACGTATGTATACCAGCTGATGACGCCATTTGAAAAATTAATTTACGCTTCTCCCAATATAAATAGGGAAAAAGCAAAAGTACTCATTAAAAAAAACAAAATAGAAAAATTGCCTCTTATAGATAAAGATAAACATTTAAAAGGTCTAATAACCTCCAGGAGTTTGTATCATTTTTCAAGGTTTTCCGATTCAACCAAAGATAGTTACGGCAGACTGCGCGTCGGTGCGGCGATAGGGGCAGGGGGGGATTATCTGGAACGAGCCGAAGCTTTAACTGAGGCTGGTGTGGATACTTTGGTGATCGATGTGGCTCATGGGCACAATGAAGTAGCCCTGGCCGCGTTTAGTAAAATTCGCAAAACCTACAAAGATATCAGTTTGATAGGCGGAAATGTCGCTACGGTTGATGCTCTGAAGGATTTGATCAGATTAGGAGCGGATGCCGTAAAGGTAGGTATCGGTCCGGGAGGATTATGTACTACCAGAGTAGTAGCCGGTGTAGGGGTGCCTCAATTTACCGCGGTTGTCGAATGTGCCAATTACGCCCAAAAATATAAAGTACCTATAATTGCTGATGGTGGCACAAATTTTCCGGGAGATATTGTGAAAGCCTTAGCCGCAGGAGCCTCTACTTGTATGCTCGCGGGTTGGTTTGCGGGGACAGATGAGGCGCCAGGTGGAATAATTTATAGAAATGGCCTTAAATATAAAGCTCATCGAGGTGCAGCTTCATTTTTGGCGGTTACGGATCGTAAGTTAGAAAGTGGAGAGATAACAAGTGTCGATAGATTAAATTCCGTAGTGCCTGAGGGAATTGAGGCTATGATTCCATATAAGGGTAAAGTATCTGAGGTGATTTATCAGATGATTGGAGCTCTACGCTCGGGTATGAGCTACTGTAATGCGTACACGATTGCAGAGCTTCATAAAAATGCACAATTTATCCGTATTACCGAAGCGGGTCTACGGGAAAGTAAGTCACATAATGTACAGGAGTTGATATGAGGAATTTATCCTACTTCCAATGACGTTACTCCAAAAATTTTATCTATCGGTGATATAGGCGGTTTCTTCGAATACATGCTGGCAGTTTCAAATACCATTTGCATTCCATAACGTTTTGTAAGAACAATTCCTGCAGGATTGACTTCCGGTACATCTAAATATATTTCAGTTCCTTTTTTAACAAATCCAATTAAAGTTAGGAAAAGTTTTTCCGCGATATTTTCATTATCTGCAAAAAGTGGGCCAATTTTATATCCGACTCGACATTTGCGGATTACAGCATAACCAGTTAATTTTTTATCTTGTAATGCTCCAATTGCTAAACTTTCAGGTTGATTTATCCAATATTGCAAAAATTGTGGTCTGGAAGCAGGAAATACTTGATTATCATAGTCGATTAACTGGTCAAAGGGCACTGTAGATAATTTCACTAGATCTTTATAATTTACTTTTTCTCCGGTTGCTTTCGCTTGGTATCGTATATTTTGATAATCCAATGTAAAACCAGATTTTATGTAGTTCTTCTGTTGAGATACAACTCCATCCAATCCAATAATTCTATCTCCTAAATATTTCAATGCTTCATTCCAAATTTTAATCCCATAACCTTTACCTCGGTATTCTTTTCGTACAATATACAATCCTAGAAAGCCAAATTCTTCGTTATACCTAACTGCAGAAATACATGCTATTGGTTCATTATTCAGAAGACCCATGAAAAAGCCATGCGGATCAGTATTGAAAAAACAATCACGATCATATAAACCCGGATTCCAACCTTCTTCTGCTGCCCAATCAATGGCAATATCCAAATCTGCGCGGGTCATTCTTCTTATTTGAAAGTTATCGTAATTCATTTTTTAAGAGTTGAGAATGTAAATAAGAGAAGTTATTAAAAAGTTTATTTTGTGAACTACCGTTTAATTCTTTCAAACTCGATTATAGATGAATTTATCCAGACGCTCAAGGATTGGAAATTGATATTTCAACAATATTCGTTTGCATATACCGCATGATAAAAAAATTAGAAGTTTTTCTTCTTGATTTATTTTCCTTGATAACTGATATAATCATCCTAAATGACAAATAAAGTAAACCTCATTTACAAGCTGGAAGGGCCAAAAGTAGATGAAGGTATTGATGTATTTGAGCTTTCCCCATTACTTTTATCCCTCGGTAAGTTAATTCAGAATAGTAATGAAATAGTTAACCCAACAGGCAAAAAAATTGGTGTTAATATCAAACCTTTTCAGAAAGGTTCCTTTGTTATAGAAATACTGGTTTTTGCTCAAACAAATTTGCAACAGTTAATTAGTTACGTTAATCATGATGATGTCCAACAAATTAAACAACTTATAGAATGGCTTGGTTTAATAGGGGGCGGCACTACAGGAGTAATAGCTGTTTACAAGTTTTTGAAGGGTCGCCCAAAAAGAATTGACGCCGGTCCAGAAGAAGTGAAAATTACAGCTCAAAATGATACTTCTATAACGGTAGACAAACAGACTTATAGCCTGTTTCAAAACAGTGACGTGCAACAAAACATTTACAACATTTACGGTGACTTTCTTGGTAAAGAAGGCATCAATAAGGTTAAGAGTTTCTTAAAGGACGAAGGGGAACAGAAAGCAGTAACTGTAGAGAAAAATGATGTTCCCTATTTTAACCCTGCTAACGCTATTATGCAGGAAGATGCTAAAGAAAACGAAAAAAGAAACATTACGCAGTGTTTTATTAAACCGAAAAGAATAAGTGTGGAAGGTGAAGCGGATAATTGGTCTTTCCGTAAAGGAGTTGATACTGTAATTACAGCGACTATCAAAGACGAAGAATTTTTAAGCAAAATTAAAACAGGTGAAATACGGCTCTATGGTGAAGATTTATTAGAAGTTAATCTTTTGGAGATACAGACAGTAAAAAATAATGAAGTTTATGCTAAATATGAAGTTATTAAAGTTACTAAGTACATAAAAGCCCCTGTTCAAAAAACCCTGTTAGAATAAGCACCGGATGTTACTTACATAGAAAATTTATTTAATTTGAATGAAGTTATCCTCACATTATTTGTGATTTACCGTTTAACCCTTTCAAACACTATTATAGACCAACTGATTGAGGTGTTCAAAGAATGGAGACTGATTTTCCAGCAGTATCCGGTTAATGGGCGTTTGGCTTATTCAGTAGCAGCTTAATCACGATTTACCTTACCTTTTATCAGGTTAGGCCTTGGTAAACTATGTTGGAACGTGGTTTAAGGACTTTGTTGCGTCCCAAGGATACTTAAAACCTGCTTTTGCTTATCAACGGGTAAATTATTGATTATTGGATCGGTCGGTATAAGATGATGAAAGGGAATTTGTTGAGACGGTATTTTTAAGATAGCAAGCGTATTTGTTGGTGTTATTGAACCGATATACCTGTCCACATCAACTCCATTGCCGTCTTTTCTGAAGTAGTGTATATCCGAAACATAAGTGTATCCTTCAAGAGAGGTAGTCGGCAATGAACCACAGGATGAACCGTGCGCAAATAGAAAACCTCTTGGCTCCGTTACGACGCTATATGGTGAGCTGCCAATGGTAACCGGCTGCCACGGAGTTTGAGTCGAGGCGTTATTGTTTTCCTTAAGATTTACGGTTCCGATTTGTTTTGGCTGATTATTATCCATAGTAAAGTAATCCGGCATGGTTAAAGTATAACAAAATATTGCTTTTATATAAAGGTAAAAGTTGATATAATTCGATCACAATTGAATATTGCCTAAACTCCGTATTTCACGAAGCATGGCAGAAAAGCCGTAGTAGGGACGAGAGATCCTCGTCAGATACCTACTACGGTCATATCTCGAAAGGGGTATGGGCGGCGCAAGCCGTCACTGGCGGGGATCTTTTGCGTTTCCAGCCATACGAAGCTTTTAATTATGTAATGCTCTTATGTTAAATAAAATAACAACACTTTTATTAATAACTGTTCTTTCCCTCGCAGCAGCTTTTCTTATAAGGTCATTAGTACATAAAGAGGGAAATTGGGAATTTGTGGGTTATCAGTATAAGTGGAATAAAGATTATGTTGATAATTCTGGTCTAAAGTCAGAAAAAGACTGTATCAATTACGGGAATGAGTGGCTAAGCAAACAATTGTCTGCCGACGTCCTATTTACCTGTTCAAACTTAAATAATTGCCAAAATTTAGGCTATGGGAATAGAATGATGGTATGCGATAAGGTATGCGAATATGGAAAGAATGGACTTATACGGTGTCGAAAGTAAACTATCTCAAGATTCACTATTGGATTTTTGAAAGATATTACCACGGTGAACTCAAAGGCAAAGACCCCACAAAATACGAAGGTTTCATCGCGCAATAAAGACCAAAATGCGATATAATATAAGCAGTGGCGTTACACTATTACTAAGTAATAAACATGAATACATGTACACATATTGGAAAAGATGGAAAGAATTGTCATGCGCGCCCGATTAAGGACACGAGTTTGTGCTATTGGCATACACCGCATATGAAACAGTCAAACATACTTGCGAGCAGTAAAGGTGGTCAAAACAGACGCTTACAGGGTGCGTATGGCGATACAGTGGAGTTGCGCACGCCCCGCGAAATTCAACAGTTCTTATCCAGAGTTATCAATGCCATATGGACAGGTAAAATCCCTGTTCAGGTGGGAACTTCGATGGGTTTCATGACAAAGTGTTGGCTCGACGCTTACAAAGAGGCGGAGAATGACGAGAATTCGGTGAACTTGGGTCTTGGGAGATTTACCTCGGAGTAATTGCAAGACGTTCTATTTCGCCTGAATATGGAGATGAAAATGTATGGATGATCACGATGAAGCTCGTAAACAGTATGTTAAGGTTTACACCAAACTTAAACGCCAACAGCAGGCACTTAGTGACAAAGAGAGTGGTTTGCTCATTGATGCCAGCTTTCTCAATAAGAAAGCCACACTCGACATTGAGAAAAGGCGGTTAATTAAACTCATTTCCCAAAATGGCAGATACAGTGGTGTAAGAAAGTTTATTGACGAATTCTTTAGACATGGATTAATACCAAAAAATTACTACCTTATCCGTCGTGTCACAAAGTTGAAGGGTGGTGAGAAATTAACGGAAAATGATTATATGAGGGATAAAAGAAAATATGACTGGCGGATTAAAAATAGACTTACGACATTTAACCGCCTCATTCAACCTTTCGGATATATAGCAAAATTTAAGTCTAACAATACGGAATTCATTAGGATCGGTAAATAATTTCTTAAACCCTCTTTTTAGCCTCTAAGTCACTTCATAAACAGGAATTTTTACAAATTTTAGCCTCAAGGTAACTCTGTTAATCTTTGCGTCATTCTTAATATTGATTTAGTGTAAAAGCGTGATGGCGCTTAGTATTAAACAGTGTCGAGTATTACTCGGTGATACCGGCAAAAGGCTAACAGATGAACAGATTATTGAGCTGAAGAACGTGGCCGTTGTCTTGGCAGATTTGGCAATCGACGGTTATATAGCCAAAAGACAGATGGAAAAGGAGATGGAGACAAAGTATGCAACCACAAAATAACACATCAGTTTTCACTACAAAAGACCTGTATCTTTCCGCGCTTTGCTACGCCAAAGGTTTGAGATTGGAGAGAGTTGACCGGCAAGGGCGAGTGTGCTGGTTTCTATTTGCTGATAAAAGACGTGGGGAACAGCTCCAACAGCAGTTTATTGCAAAGACAGTTGAGGTAAATGCCAAGGAATATACCGACGCGCTGCGTACGCTCAAGGACTTGGTGTTTTCGCAATAGTACACATAGATTTTTTATGGATATGGAACTTAACATCACCATCGTAAAAATAGAAACCAAAGTGAGACTGGCGCAAGATCGTCGCGACAATATAAAAGCCTTCGGCGAACTCTGGTTTTACGAAACAGATCCAAACTTACCCCTCATAAAAGTAAAAGGGTTCACAATCAAACTGCTTCAGTTGCAATCGGGTAAGGAAGTACTCTCTGTGGCCTTTCCGGCATTTGGCTCGCCGCGCTCAAAGACAGGATTTCAAACCTCTTTCATCATCGAGAACAGGTCTTTACTTGATGATGTGCGAAAACTCTTTTTAGATGAGTTTAGTCAGCTTACCGATGGTTTGTCTCCGATTGAATTTGGTCGTATCGATAATAAGTATGAGGGAATCGACCTTGATGAGATCGACGCCGGATTAGAAAAGATGAAACTTGAAGAGAAAACACAAACTAAATTGTAACTTTATTACTGTTACCTCTTACTGGGATCTTAACAGTAACTATATACAGTAACAGGTAACTATATAGTAACTATAATAGTTACAGTAGTATTGAAAGTCAGAGATTAAAAGTGCATAATGAAATCGTACTCAAGTAACCGAAAGGATTTTTAATGCCCTCATCGGACAAGTCCTTTCGGATTTGAGTACAACTGGTGAGGGCATTTGAGTTAATGAAGATATGAAACGCGCCATTATTTATTTACGAACCAGCAGTGATAAACAGATTGACAATACAAGTCTGTCAACTCAAGAGGAAATCTCGCGCTCGTATAGTCAAAGAGAGGAATTTGAGGTCATCGATATTAAACGCCTCGAGGCAGTAAGCGCAGACTCTAAAAAGGACTCCAATGCGCAGCGCGCGGCCGAACTCCTTGAGTTTTCTAAAAATAATCAGGGAAAGTTTGAGGTACTGGTAGTTTATAAACTCGACCGGTTTGCTCGTAGTCAGGAGCAGCACCACTGGTTAAGGGGTCAACTCATGAAGATTGGAATAATCTTGCGTTCTGCTACAGAAAGGATTGACGAAACGCCATCAGGAAAGCTTGTAGAGGGTGTTTTGGCGGCAGTCAATGAGTATGATAATGAAGTGCGTAAGGAACGGGTTAAAATCGCCATGTGGAGACGCGTAGAGGAAGGGTTATGGCCTTGGCAACCACCAGCGGGGTACTACAGACTAAAAGAGGCCGGTGTACGCCTCACAGTGTCTCTACCCGATCCAAACTGCGATTGGGCATTTCGGGATTTATTTAATCTCTACAGCACCGGAGTTTATACTTATGGACAGCTTGCCTCACTGATGGGTAAAAAGAAAATTAAGAATTGGAATGGCAGGACAATTAAATTTTCAAAACAATCAATCCAAAAGACACTCATTAACCCCTTTTATATTGGCCTGCTTCCACACAAAGACGGAAAATTGCGCAAAGGACAGCATAAGGCGCTTATCGAAACTTCAGTATGGGAGAAATGCCAACTCGTGGTGCAGGGAAAGAGTAACCACGCTATAAATAAACGGCTATATAACAATCCAGATTTCCCATTGCGCAGGTTTGTTATGTGCAGTGATTGCGGTAAGTCTTTTACGGCCTGTTGGACAAAAGGCGGTTCCGGTGGTAAGTATCCCTATTATTACTGTGTAAATAAAACTTGCGACAGATACGGAAAGATGATTTCCAAGAATACGCTCCACGATGAGTTCTGCGCATATATACGAACTGTAAAACCCACTGAGGACTTTGTAAGTTTTTTCAAGGGTATATTCATTGAACGCTACGAAGAGCGAAAGAAAGACATAAAAGGCGAGTATTTGCGGAAACTTGAGAATGTACAACAATTTGAGAAAGAACAGGAGTGGCTTATCGAGAAAGGCAAGAAAGGTATCATTTCCGACGCCACGCTTCAGAAACAGTTAGAGGACACCGATCAAAAGATTACTCTTGCCAAGATGAGTCTTGAGGAGACACACGCGGAAGAACTTAAGGTTGACTCACTACTTAATCACGCGACGGCATTTATTCGAACTTGCGATTTGGTCTGGTATGACGCACCTTTTGAGGCCAAGCAAAAATATCAGAGGCTGGTTTTCCCCGCCGGAGTCTCTTATAAAAAGGGTGTCTTTTCGAACTCCAGTTTAGGGCTTCCTTTCGAGGTAATCGCCAATTTTGCGTCTCAAAAGACAACAGATGTGAGCCCGGTGCGAATCGAACGCACAACCAACAGCTTAAAAGGCTGATGCTCTACCGTTGAGCTACGGGCCCTGTAAATTTGAAGCCACAAAGCTTCGCTTTGTGAATCGCCATTTGGCGGATTACTTCAAATTTACAGGGTAAACCCTGAAATCTAACGAACTATCCAGGATAAACCCCAGAAATTCCATTAGTTATTATACAATGAACTTAGTCGGTAGACAACGATAATGCGGAGTGATATTATCAAAACGCCTAATATGTATAAACCTCATCATCATTAAACATCTTACACGAGGGTGTAAAAGATTAAATTAAGTATGATTGATATGATAGAACAATTTGAGCCAATTCCCGAAGGAGAGATTGCCCAAATATTGGCACCGCTTGAAGAGTTACCATACCACAATCGCGATCATATTGCTGGTGTACGTGCCGCTATCAAACAATTAGCTAGGTTGTCTGGTATCAGCGGGAAAATGCTAAACCTTATGGATATTGCTGTGTTGTTTCATGAAGTTGGAATTCCGCAAGGTCGCGAAAATCATGAGAAGAAAGGTACAGAAATTGCTGTGAATTATTTGCGAAAACATGGTTTTTCACCAGAAGATATAGATATTGTCAATAGGTTCATATTAGTTACGAAAGGAGAACCTGAAGGAGATCGTCCTTTTGTGACACATCCAAAAGATATCTATGAAAAGATAATTTGTGACGCAGATTTGGCTATCTTAGGAGCGGATGAATATACATTTTCTAAAGCAAATAATGCTTTGCAGAAAGAGTTGGGAGAAACTGATAGAAAGAGTTGGATAGGTAAACAAATTTCATTTCTTAAAGGCCACAATTATCATACAGAAAAAGCAATAAAGCTTTGGGATGCCGGAAAAGCAAAAAATCTTGAACGACTTCAACATCTATATGGTATGTTATAAATGCCTTGACAAAAACTTATTGCAGATGTAATGTAAATATATATGAAATACGAATTACCAAAGCTTCCATACGGATATGAAGCACTCGAGCCTTTTATAGATGCTAAAACTATGGAGATCCACCACACGAAACATCATCAGGCGTATATAGATAACCTCAATAAAGTTTTGGAAAAATACCCACAAATCGCAGAAGAAAAACTGGAAGATCTTATGCGTAAATTAGGTTCATTAACAGTGGATGAAAAAGATAGGAAAATGTTAAGGAATCACGGCGGGGGACACCTAAATCACTCATTTTTCTGGAATATAATGGGAGCAAAAAAGGCAGTTGATGAAAAATTAGCAGAAGATATAAAAAAAGTTTGGGGATCAGTTGAGGAATTTAAAAAATTATTTACGGATACAGCTACTAAACACTTTGGCAGCGGCTGGGCGTGGTTGGTTCGTGATCAAGCTGGCAAACTTGCGCTTTATTCTCTACCCAATCAGGATTCTCCATATTTGACAGGTGATACGCCACTAATCGGTTTGGACGTTTGGGAACATGCCTATTACCTCAAATACCAAAACAGGCGCCTTGAATACATAACCGCTTGGTGGAACGTTCTCAAACTGATTTAATAGAATTCCCATTGTAAATTTACACTCGTTTTGATAGAATTCCCATTATGGCCAATCAAGCAGCATTTGCCGATACTATTTTTCATGTTGGGGATACTATTCGTGTCCATTACAAACTGATTGAAAAAGAAAAAGTAGCCGGAAAAACAAAAAGGGAAGTAAACGTAGAGATTCGGGAGAGAATACAAGTTTTTGAAGGAGTAGTTATAGCTATCCGAGGTCACGCAGCCGGGAAGAGTTTCACAGTGCGCAGGTTAGCTGTAGGAAATATAGGGGTTGAGCGTATATTTCCACTCATTAGTCCTTGGATAAAAAAAATTACCGTCAAATCCAAAGGGAATGTTAGACGTGCCAAACTTTATTACTTGAGAGACAAGTCTAGAAAAGAAGTAGAAAAGATAGTCAGAGGTCCTCTGTTAGCGGTAAAAGGTGAACAGGAAAAAAAGCTAAAAATTGAAAACCCGGCCAATGAGAAATCTGCAAAATAAGATACTTGGTAAAATTGGTGAAGAAATTGCCGCCGAATATCTTCAATCTCAAGGACTGCGAATTATTGAGAGAAATTTCAGCAAAAGATATACAGAGCTGGACATCGTGGCTGACGATAAAAACACCCTCGTATTTGTGGAAGTAAAGACCAGAATTGGAACTAAATTTGGTTTACCTGAAGAAGCAATTACTCCCTGGAAGTTGAAAACCCTAGTAAGATCAGCCCACTATTATAATCTTCTTCATCCGCAGCACCAGGGGCCTATGCGCATAGATGTAGTAAGTTTAATATTAACTAAAAATCATGAGGTAGAGAAGTTGAAATGGATAAAGAATGTTACCGGTTAAATTATTCCATTTAAGCAATTATGAAAGCAATTCTATTTGGAAATCTGACAATAGATAAAAATACTATTGGTAATAAAACTTATACCTCACCGGGCGGGTCGGTATATTTTGTAGCCAAAACTTTTGAGAATTTAAATTTAAATACAACGGTTATTTCACCCTACGGAGATGATTTTCCCAAAAAGTCAATGCCTTTTGCAGATTTCATTCCGATTAAACCATCTTTTCGGGAAACTTTAAGATTTAGAAATATTTATAGAAATGGGAAGCGAGAACAAAAGGTAGAAAATTACAAAGAATATTTAAAATATTCTGTACCCATGTCATCGCGAGAAGTCCCGACTCAGTCGGGACGACGTGGCGATCTCTCTAATATCTTAGAGATTGCTTCGTTTCCGACTCGCAATGACGAGATAATTATGATTGCTCCGGTTATAAATAATATAAATTACGAAAATATTATACAGATGAAAAAATCCTTCCCGCAAAGTTTTTTTTGTTTACTTCCGCAAGGGTTTTTCAGAAAGATAGATAATAAGGGTAGAGTGGTATCCAGCACAAATGAGTTTCCTGACGAGATATTACGTTTATTTAATTTTATTTGTTTATCAGAATTAGATACAAAAGAAGCAGATACAAAAGCAAATAAATGGAGTATATTGGGTCCGTTAGTTGCGGTTACGCGTGCCCAGAAGGGCGCAAGTTTATATAAAAAAGGAATCAGAATAGATTCTCCGGCGTTCCAAATAAATAAACTTAATGATCCGACAGGAGCTGGAGATATATTTGCTGCAGGATTCAGTTATTACTTCCATAAAAACCAGGATTTATACCAAGTTTTGGAATTTGCTCATGCTGCAGCTGCCTTCACTTTACGATACAGGTCTTTTGAGTTACAATATACATATCAGGATATATTAAAATTTGCCAAAAGTCACAAGAGAGGAGTAAATCTATGAATATTATAACCGAAAGTTTATCAACATTTATATCTGCAACATTTGTATTTATTTCTGCATTTTTACCGAAACTGTTGGCCGGATTCTTAATACTTTTTATAGGTATTATTATTGCTTCACTTTTGAGAGATTTATTGAAAATAATCTTTCGCTATTTTAGTTTGGAAAAGTGGCTCTCAACAGCTGGAATTGCAAAATCTACAGATGTTTCAGTTTGGTCAAATCTTTTGGGTGAGATGGTGAGGTGGTTAACCATCTTTATATTTCTCATATCTGCAGTTGAGGCATGGGGGATACCGAAAGTCGGCGATGTATTGCAGTAGCTACTCATGTTTATACCAAATGTATTTGTGGTAGTCATAATCGGATGGGTTGGGTTGATGGTAGGTAGATTTGCTCATGATATTGTGCGACATGGG